>Ga0134126_10002471_pt1 | contig 23281 bp, 18 predicted proteins | sample KB31752_FD_96881 | JGI IMG/M metagenome (GOLD analysis project Ga0134126, IMG submission 96881) | Terrestrial soil microbial communities with excess Nitrogen fertilizer from Kellogg Biological Station, Michigan, USA - KB3-175-2 | ecosystem: Environmental > Terrestrial > Soil > Unclassified ... | reverse complement strand
TATGGGTTTATAAGGTAAAACGATAAAACGGATGTTCCTGGCCTGATCATCGATCGTCAATTACGCGCTCATCATATATTTTGCACACACAAGCAGCAACAGGGAGCGGTCGGCTTTGGCGGCTTCAAAATTCTTTTCCAGCAACAGGCCAATCCGTTTGTTTTTCAATTTAACAGCGGCTATCTGCAGTACCTGGAACGATGTCATTTCTACGCTCTCAATATTTTGCATGTAGAATAGGATTGACATGTCGCGAAGTTCGGGATCGGTGCCTTGCTGTTTAACAGCAATAAAAGCGTCCTCCACCAAGCCTGTAAGGCCCTTATGGCTTTCAATGGCAACCTCTGCATTAAGAATCTCATAGATTTCTTTCATCCTGTCAATCTGCATTTTCACTTGCTGGGTGGTTTCTTCCATCGCGTTCTGCAGATCGCTAAAATGGGCCAGGCCGGCAATTTCCGGCAGACGGTTTACCAAATGAAGTTTGGCGCAATAAATGCGGTTTAAATGAGTTACAAAAAACTTTTCCAGTTTTTGTGAACCAAGGTTTACGTTTTTGCCTGACATCGTTTTTTTTTCAATAAAACCAATCAGGCGGCAAATAGTTCTCTCACTTTTGAAATTATTTGTATGGCGGTAAAGGGCTTACTTAAATAACCATCGGCCCCGCATCTTTTGCTGATGCGCTCTAAATTATCCTCGGCCGAGATCAGGATCACAGGCAGGTATTTGGCTAAGTTTCGGGACTTGATCCTTGCACAAATTTCGGCGCCGTCTTTAGGCGACCCTATTAACCTTATATCAAGAAGAACCAGGTCGGGGTCAAGCTGTTGAATGTCTTCGGCTTCCTCGCCGGTCTCGGATATTTTTACCTCGTACCCTTCTTCTTTAAATATAATGTCTAAAATTTCTAAAATATCAGGGTCGTCGTCTATGATTAGTATCCTTTTCGGCATATTTTTTCCAAAAGCTTCGTGCTGTAATATTAATCAGGAGGGAAAACAAAGATAGTCTTTTCAGCGAAAAAGCAAATCGGTTTTTTTCCACTAAAATGCTGTCGCCGGCAAATTATTTTAAGATCTCGGTTACCGGCAATAATTTCTCGTCTATTTTTCCATCGATAACGGAAACATAATAGGCATTGCTTTTATCACCAATGGCAACCGACCTGGCGTACTTTTCATTTTCAAACACAATGCCGGCCAGGTCGTCGATAGCGTAACCGGCGCTCAATTTCCCTTTTAATATATTGTCAAAATAAAGCGGTTTACGCATGGGTTCGCTGTGATAATGCGGACAGTGGCTGGTCTGGATAAAGCCTAGGCCCTGTACAATCGAAAGGTTTTTCGGCCTGGAATCGGTGGTGCCACCCTGGAACCAGCACAATGAGCCTGCGCTGCCGCCGGCAAGCACAATCCCTTTTTTATACGCTTTCCTTAAAACCGTATCTATGCCCTGCGCTTTCCAAATCGCCATCATATTGAGCGTATTTCCGCCGCCTACAACTATCGCGTCCATGCTCATCAGGTTTTCTTCAAAGCTTTTCGGCTCGGTATACGACGCTACAAATGAATACTGAACATAAGGTTTCATCGGCAGGTCCTCGCAGGCAGCATACCAGGCAAGCACCATACTGGCATTGTCGGCCGATGCGGTTGGCAGAAAACATATTTTCGGATTTTTCTTCTTCGTCAGGACAATTATATACCGGATAAACGGTTTGGTAAAACCTCCGCCATAGGCAAAGATGGTGCGGGGAGCTTCGAGTGCTTTGTTTACCTGTGCCATGCTTGCGAAACAAATGAAGAGCAATAAAATAATAAAACTGGTTTTTTTCATGGGGCTGCTAATATAAGTACATTTTGCATTTCTTTTTTAAGCGGCCCTGCATGCCGCCTAATTTCGAAAAGATACTTGCTGCAAGTTTTACGTGTAATAATATCGATAAGGTTATTTTAATTGATAATTGGTCGTAACTTTAAATCTGACATTTAAATAAGCCGTTTCGTGATGAAGCAAAAATTACTATTTATAGCCTGTATGGTTTTCATATCCGGGCTGTTAACTGCGGACGCTCAAAAAAACAAGGGGAAACTCGAATTTAAAATATCATTTCCTGCCTCTGCAAGCAGCGAACCGCTTACCGGCCGCATGTTCCTGGTAATTTCCCGGACGGACAGCATTGAACCGCGATTGCAGGTTGGCCGCTACGGCACCCAGTTTTTTGGCGTTGATTTTGAAAACCTGCAGCCTTCGAAGGAAGTTATTGTTGATGGCACTATCCTGGGTTATCCGATCAACAATCTTAAAGACGTTCCTGCCGGCGAGTATTATATCCAGGCCGTATTGAATAAATATACCGAATTTAAACGCTCCGACGGGCATACGCTGTGGATGCATATGGACCAATGGGAGGGCCAGGACTGGCGCCGTTCTCCCGGAAATTTGTACAGCAAAGTACAAAAAATAACCATCAACCAGGAGAGCCGGCAGTCAATAAAATTAGAAACCGACCAGGTGATCCCACCAATTGCTGTACCGGCTGATACCAAATGGGTGAAACATATTAAAATAAAAAGCGAACTATTAAGCAAATTTTGGGGCCAGCCTATTTACATAGGCGCTACCATCCTTTTGCCCGGCGATTATTTCGACAACCCGGGTGAGCGCTTTCCCACTGTATATGAACAGGGCCATTTTTCGCTTGCAGCGCCATTTGGTTTTAAGGAAGACCCTAAAAATGATTTCTATACCGACTGGATATCCGATGATTTTCCTGCCTTCATAGCGGTTACACTTCAGCACCCCACTCCTTATTTTGATGATTCATACGCCGTTAACACAGCAAACAACGGCCCTTATGGTGATGCCATTCACCAGGAATTGATACCGGAAATCGAGAAACGATTCCGCTGCATAAAGCAGGGGTATGCCCGTTTATTAACCGGCGGTTCCACAGGTGGCTGGGAGGCGTTTGCATTGCAGGTGCTTTACCCCGATTTTTATGGCGGCGCCTGGGTTTTCTCACCCGATCCGCTTGATTTCAGGAATGTAGAGGGGATTAATGTTTATGAAGATAAAAACGCTTTTTACAAGCAGTTTGAATGGTATAAAACGCCTACCATCAATACCCGTTACTGGCAAACCGGCGACGCGCGCTTAACATCGCAGCAGCGCATCACTATGGAACTGGTTAACGGCACAAAGGGCCGCTCGGGCGGGCAACTGGATATCTGGAGCGCCGTTTTCGGGCCGGTAGGCGCCGATGGTTATTTTAAGCCGCTTTTTGATAAAGAGACCGGGGCGATGGATACATCGGTCGCGCGGTACTGGAAAGAGAACTACGACATGCGGTATTATCTTGAAAAAAACTGGTCTAAGGTCGGCCCCAAACTGGTTGGTAAATTACATGTCTTTGCCGGCCGCATGGACGATTTTTTCCTGAATTTCGGCGTTTACCACATGGAAGATTTTCTATCCAAAACCACCCGCCCCTACTATCGCGGCTCCTTTACCTACGGCGAGCGCGGCGGCCACGGCTGGCGGCCCTGCTCCAGCGGGCAGCTAATGATCGTTATGGACGACTATTTGAACAAAGTGCACCCGGAGGAGTGAGTTAGTGAATTAGTGAATTAGTGATTTAGTGATTTAATGAATTATTGAATTGATAGTTACTGGTTTAAGTTATCACGTTATAGGCTGCCTGCGTAATGACCAATGACCCAATGAGTTTTTCACTCTGTCTTCAAACTTTTCACCGGGTTTGATAGCGCTGCTTTGATCGCCTGGAAGCCGACCGTAATACCGGCGATGGTTAATGCCGCTAATCCGGTTAGCACAAATACCCATGCGCTTATGTTTACCTTGTCGGGATAAGCCTGCAACCACCTGTTCGTAAAATACAAGGCTATTGGCGAGGCTATCAACAGCGCGACGGCAACCATTTTTAAAAAATCTTTAGTCAGTAAGCGGGCAATAGTTAAAACCGGCGCTCCTAATACTTTGCGAATGCCAATTTCCTTTACCCGGTTCACGGCGGCCAAAGCTGCCAGGCCAAATAGGCCCATACAGGCCAGGAAAATAGAAATGCCTCCGGCCCAGCCGACAATATTGCTCCAGCGCTGCTCAGCCTTATAAAAATTATCCAGTTGCTCATCGAGAAAACTGTAAGAGAAAGGGGCGTCCGGAACAATGTCATGCCATGTTTTTTGTAAACCGGCAAGTGTTGCAGCAGGGTTGCGCGGCTTTATGCGGACGAACAATTTTTGCGCCGGTGAGCCTGCGAAATGGTTGAAAAGCTGGGGCAGTATTCTTTCTTTTAATGGCTGAAAGTTAAAGTTCTTAACAACACCTATTACAACCGGGGCTTTAGTGTTGGTATATCCTTTTATTTTTTTGCCTGTTGCATTACCAGGTGTCCAGCCAAAATCATTAGCCATGGCTTCATTTATGATGACTGAATTGGTAGAGTCTTCGGCTATTGTGGGGTCGAAATTCCGGCCTGCCGCCAGCTTCATCCCTAACACCGTTATATAATCAGGGTCAATCGAATATTCGAATATTGACTTGTGTACCCCCTGGTACATAAAACCATGCGATTCAAAATCTGTCCCTTCGCCAAATCCCTGCCCGGCTGAAGCAATGCCCGTTATATCGGTGCGGGTTAATAATGCTTGTTTAAAAAGCGGGTAAACCTTTTTGGTATTGGTTTGGGAAACATCAATCATAATTACATTTTCCTTATTAAACCCGGGATTTTTACCCATCATATACCTTGTTTGCTGCAATATGATGACAGTTGAGATGATAAGGGCAATTGATAATACAAACTGTAAGGTAACCAACGATTTTGTGAAAAGGTTGGAACCGCCAATGCGGAGTTTATTCTTCAGCACTTCAAGCGGTTTAAAACCGGATAATATGATGGCGGGATAGCTGCCGGATATTAAAGCCACAAAAAAGACCAATCCAACCAAAAGCCACGCCATTTCGGGGTACAAAGAAAAAGAGAACCGGAGGTTTCTGCCGGCTAACCCGTTAAAGTAAGGCAGCAAAATAAAGGCTAATAGTAAACCCAGCAGGGCTGAAATTATGCTTAACAACAAAGCTTCGGAAAGAAATTGGGAAATAAGCTGTTTACGACGGGCGCCTATCACTTTCCTCACTCCTACTTCCTTGCTCCGCCCGACTGAGCGCCCTATCGCAAGCGTTGTAAAGTTGATACAGGCAATGATCAATATGCCACCCGCAATGCTTAATATGATCCATATCGTTTTCAGGTCAATACTTTCGACAACTGATTCGTCATCCAGCGTGGGGTCTGTATGTATAGCACGCAGCGGCTGCAGTATATAGGTAGCCTTGAGCCCCTCTTTTTTCTCCTGTGCTGCATCGTCAGGATTATAGTTTTGATGAAAACGGCTCAAGCTTTGCACGTTATCCGGCAGTTTGCTGCCAGCGCGTAACTGTATGTAAGTGCGAAAGGCCGTAGTATACCAGTTATTGAAGTCCCTGCCAGATGGTGTTGCCTGGAAAAAAGCGAAATTTCCCATAATATCAAAGTGGATAGAAGAATTGGCAGGCATGTCTTCGGCTACACCATTTATTACAAAGGGAAGGAATTTATCACCTAGCTTTACCTGTATAACCCGGCCAATTACATCGTCGGTACCAAATAACTCTTTCGCTTTTGAAACTGTTATAACAAAGCTTTTAAGGAGTTGCAGTGCAGTTCGGGGATTACCATGTCTCAGCGGAAATGTAAAAATAGAAAACAATTCCGGATCTGCGAAGGCTATATGCATACGGTGTAAATCAGCATTATTTACCCGGATTATCATTTCATTCTGCAGCTGCTTAATACGCACATAACTCAGCACGTCAGGAAAATCTTTTGCGAGGGCCGGCCCGAGCGGCATGGCCGTGGAAACTGATTTTTCTAAACTGCCATTTAATGATTTTCTCGATTCGTAAACACGGTAAATGTTTTTCTCATTCTTGTGAAACCGGTCGAACGAAAGTTCATTTACAGCATACAATAAAAACAGAATGAAACAAGCAATGCCAACGGACAGCCCCAGAACGTTGATAAATGTCAATACTTTTTGATTAGCTAAGTTGCGCCACGCAACTTTTAAGTAATTCTTTACCATGATCGTTAAGTTTACCGGGCATTAGACAGTTTTCAATAGTCCAATGTTGCAACCTTGCTGATGATGCGTTGTTTATTAATCATTGGTCATTAGGTCATTTTAAAGGCCGGCATGCACAATGACCTAATGACTTAATGACCCAATGACTTTTTCACTCCGTTTTTAAACTCTTCACCGGGTTTGTCAATGCCGCCTTAATTGCTTGCGAACTCACGGTTATCAACGCTATTGCCACAGCCAGCACACCTGCCAGCACAAACATCCACCAGCTTAGCGGTATACGGTAGGCAAAGCCCTGCAGCCATTTGCTCATAGCATACCAGGCTAAAGGCGTTGCAATGACAAAGGAAATACCAACAAGCAACAGAAAGTCCCGTGACAATAAGCCTACTATGCCGCTTACGCTCGAACCCAACACTTTGCGGATGCCGATCTCCCTTTTGCGCTGTTCGGCGCTGAATGCGGCCAGGCCGAACAAACCCAGGCAGGATATCAGGATGGCAACCATAGTAAATGAATTGATGATCTGCGACAGCGTAATTTCAGTTTCGTATTGCTTTTGTACTTCCGAGTCGAGGAAGGCATAGGTAAAAGGCACTGCCGGCAAATCTTTATGCCATATTGCGCCAACCTGCCCGAGCAATGTTTTATAGTCTTTGCTGTTCACCGATACAACCATGCAGGTCATATTGCCCGGGTTGTTATCATAAGCCAGCATAAAGGGTTTAACTTCGTCGTGCAATGAATTATAGTTGAAATCCTTCATCACACCAACGCAGGTAACAAAGGTGGCCGGCCCATCATTAAACTTTGAATAAAGCCTGGCGCCCTGGGCAGTTTGCGGATTAAGATTAAGCCGCTTTGCCAGGGTCTGGTTGATGAGTACTTTGTTCGAGTCTCCCGGCATAAAATCCCTGCCGCTTATTAGCTTTATGCCGTTGGCTTTTACAAAATATTGGTCGCAGGCAATGTTTTGTGCATCAATAGCAGTAGCCTGCGTGCCGCCTTCAGGGTAAACGCCATGATCGTGCAGTACAAACTGGCTCAGGTAGTTGTCGGCGCTGGTAACATATTTAACGCCCGACAGTTGCTTCAGATCATTTGCAAGCGCAGTCATTTTGTTTTGAGCATCGCTGGTGTAAAAATTAAATACCAGCTTTTGGTTCTTGTCGAACCCAATGTCTTTTGATTTAATAAAATTGAGCTGGCTGTAAATGATGATAATGCCGGTTATCATCACAATGGACAGCATGAACTGGAAAACAACCAGCGACTTGCGGATCCCGGTCGCCGAAATTCGGTTTGTAAAGTTGCCTTTTATAACCTTGACAGCCTGGAAGCCCGAAAGATAAAACGCGGGATAGCTGCCGGCTAACAAACCCGTTACCAGCACAAGGCCGGCAAGCATAAGCCAGAGGCGGTAGTCGGCAAAAAAAGTTAGGCGGATATCGGACCGGGTGATGTCATTCAAATATGGCAGCAGGAAGTAAAGCAGCGGCAGGGCTATGATCACGCCTATGAACGATAGTAAAAACGACTCGCCCAAAAACTGTTTTATCAGGTCGTATTTCCCTGCGCCGATCACTTTGCGCACACCAACTTCTTTTGCGCGCTTGGAGGCCCGCGCTGTGGAAAGGTTCATGAAATTGATGCATGCGATAACCTGTATCAGAATGGCGATCAGTACCAAGATCAACAGAAAAGACGGGTTTGCACTTTTGGTAAGATCTATTTCGTACCCGGATGTAGTATGTATTTGGGTAACATGCTGCAAATGCAATTGCTTTTGCATGCCCAATGCCTTCAGCCGGTCGGCAGCATATTTATTTAAGAACGCCGGCAATTTCTTTTCCAGGGCGATTGGATCAGCGCCGGGGCGAAGCTTAAGGTATGAAAACAGGAAATTGTTGCCGGCCCACTCGGTTATGTTGGAAATAGCTTTGCCTGTTTGGCCGCTGTTCATCGTAATAAAAAGATTTCCCTCGATGTGCGATTTGCCCAGGCTTTGGTCAACAACGCCGGTTACCTTAAAATCATGCTTACCATAGGCATCGTCAATATTCACCATTTTGCCAACGGCACTTTCACGCCCAAAAAGCTTTTCGGCCGTCGATTTCAGCAATACTACATCATAGGGGTCATCCAACGCATGCGGCGCGTGCCCTTCAACAAAATTGTAAGTAAAAATATCGAAGAATGTCGAATTGACATACAGCGCGCCGGTTTCATAAAACGACTGCTCTTTATATCGAAGCAAATGCTGTTTTGCCCCTAAAATTTCGGTTTTCACTACCCGGGTATAGTTCTGTACCTCGGGGAAATCCTTTTTCATGGCGGGCGCTATCGGCGGCGAGGATGTGCCGCTGTGGTGTTTATCGCCGGGCAAAACAAGGTCGGTGGTTAGGCGGTAAATCCTGTCAGCATCTTTATGGTGCTTATCGTAACTGTACTGTAGCTGTACATACAATAAAATATAAAGGCAGCACAACGTACCTGCAGCCAAACCAAAAATGTTGATAAAACTGAACGTTTTGTTTTTTAACAAAAAACGCAGAGCGGTTTTTAAATAGCTTTTTATCATGGTAGTTTATTAGTTCATTGGTGGTATAGTTTGTTAGTCGCTGTTTTGCGGTATTTAGTGTGCAGACAACTTTTTCTTTTTTGACTGTCAATCTCACAACGCTTAATCGTCAAATATTGTCCAACAAAATGCCAGTTTCATATAGGGTTAATTATCAATGATCTACATCGCGATTATGTCAGCATTTTGTCCGGTTTTGATACAATCGATGTCCGTTTATGGAAGGGTGACGGAACTGATTAATCCTTTTTTAATTTTACACCTGGCTTTGTTAACCACGGCTGAACCAGGCATGAAGTGTTGACGGGTTTTAGAGCAATTGTTTTTGTATTTTATTACCTTTAGCCAACCATTTGCCCGTACCGAATATTTACCCACACCGAAGATTAAAATGCTGAAAAAACCGACCGCTCTTTTCCTGCTTTTTTTTGTATTTACAATAAGCCATTCGTTTGCGCAAAATGATGTATTAATATATCATCCCATTCAAACCGACTCGCACGGCAATATCGTACCCTGGTACAATGCCGACCCGGCGATAGCTTATGATCATAACCTGCATACCATCTGGAACTTTTGGTTCAATATGCGCAGGGACCCAAATGGCTTGCCTTATTATATGGACCACCAGGTATGGAATGCGAGGTTTGACGATCCGCGCGGTATCGGCGGCGACCAGTTTATGATGGCCATTTCTTCGTGGCGGCTATGGTATGCTTACACGGGGGATGAAAACGTGAAATCGAATATTTATTTTATTGCGGAATACTACTTGACCCATGGCTTTTCGCCGTCGAATTGTAAATGGCCCGATATCCCATTCCCTTACAACACGCTGATCTATTCTGGTATATACGACGGCGATATGCGCAGCGGCAGAGGCGTGGCGCAAACAGACAAAGCAGGGTCATTCGGACTGGAACTGGTGCATGCCTATAAAATAAAAAATGAGCCGCTGTTCCTCGATGCTGCTGTGAAAATAGCCAATACGCTTGCCGCGAATGTGAAAACGGGTAATGCTAAATACTCCCCTCTTCCGTTTAAAGTAAACGTATTTACGGGCAAGACGGCTTTACTCCAGGACGACGGAATTGTAAAATCTGCAGATACGGCTTACTATACAAGCAACCTCATGCCTACGCTCCAGCTATTTTTTGATCTTGCCGAATTACACAAGGGCAATGTTGCCGCTTATAAAATTGCCGCCGCTAAAATACTGGCATGGCTTAAAAAATATCCCATACAAAATAACAGGTGGGGGCCGTTTTTTGAAGATGTGGGCGAATGGAGCCAGACGCAGATAAACGCAATGACCTGTGCCCGGTATATGATGGAACATCCGCAATATTTTCCTGGATGGAAAACGCAGGTCAAAAGCATCATCAACTGGGTACATGCCAATTTTGCGAATGACAAGTGGAAAAAGTATGGCGTTATAGTAACTAATGAGCAGTCGGTTTACCCTGTTCCGGGAAATAGCCATAGCTCGAGGCAGGCGGCGGACGAACTCTTGTACGGATCGTTGGCCGGCGACACATCATATTATGCCAACGGAGTCCGGGAACTGAACTGGGCCAGCTACGCGGTCGACTTTGACGGAAAGAATTGTTTCCCCTTTGATGAACCCTGGCTAACCGATGGTTATGGCGACTATATAAGGCATTATTTGCGCGCGATGGCCACCTATCCCGCGCTGGCGCCAGTTGAAGACCATATTCTTTCAAGCACTTCGGTAATACAGCAGGCGGATTATAAAGGCCTTTTTAAAAAATATTACAGCGTTGCCTTTGATAAAGTTGATACCAACAAAGTACGTTTATTTTACCGCACTTTTGATAATTATGGAACCGAGGAAATAAAATTGAAAGCCAAACCATCGGGCGTCTTGCTGAATAACAGCCCATTAAAAGATACCCCGGATGGCGAAGGGTACACCTGGAACGCTATTGAAAAAGGCGGCGGTGTTTTATGGGTGAGAAGAAAAAATGGGAGTAGCGTGATCGTCCTGGAATGAGTGAGTGTGCGGATTGAATATTGAAGGCAGCGCTGGTGATTTTAATGGATGAAGCAAATTTCCCTTCCTTTTTATACCTTAGTTTCTCAAAACCCATCAATCATGAAGTGTAAACTGCTGTCTTTAATTTTTTTCATTACTTCCGCCGCTTTCGCGCAAACCGACGCAAAGCTTACCGCCAAACTCCAGGACGCTGTAAAAGGCTTCAACGGGCAGGTTGGCATTTATGTGCAAAACCTTAAAACCGGTAAAACGGCCGCCATCAACGCCGATACGCTTTTCCCTACGGCGAGCATGATAAAAGTGAGCATACAATGCGGCCTGATGGATAAGATTGAAAAAGGCGAGATTCAATACAACCAGAAAATTGTTTACCGCGACTCGCTGCTGTATAAAGGCGAGGATATTTTGGGTTCGTTTAAAGACGGCGATACCATCGAGGTAAGTAAAGTGGTCCTGCTCATGATCACCATGAGCGATAATACAGCAAGCTTATGGCTTCAAAAGCTGGTCGGCACCGATTATATCAATAACTGGCTTGAGGTTAACGGCTTTAAAGTGATGCGGGATAATTCGCGCGCGACCAATCGCGATGCGATGCATAGAAGGTACGGCTGGGGAGTAACCACACCTTACGAAATGTGCCGCCTGTTTACCATGATCCGTAATGGCAAGGCGGTTAGCGCTGCCGCCAGCGAGCGCATGTACCGTAATTTGGGCAGGATTTTTTGGGATGATAAAGCCTTATCGCAAATCCCGCCTTATATCCATACCATATCAAAACAAGGCGCGCTGGATGAATCGAAATCCGAAACAGTGCTGGTAAATGCCCCGCATGGCGATTATGTGTTCTCTATCATCACCAATAATAACAAAGACCAGCGCTGGACGGTAGATAACGAGGCAGATATTCTCATCCGCAAGGTGTCGGCTTTGCTGTATAATTATTTTGAGCCGGATAACAAATGGAAACCGGCAGAAGGAATTGATAAGTTTATGAAAGACGAGTAAGCCGTTTTTCAAAACCGGCCCTCAATCCCCTTTTATCCAATCGATAATAGCTTCATAATAGATTGGCGAGCGCTGCGGCCATATCCAGTAGTGTTCAGGCCACTTCCATTCGCCGCCGAGCAGCGTTTGGAATGCTATGGCATTATGCCCGGCATCCGGCAGCACGATTATCTTATGCGGGCATCCCGCTTTGGCAAGGTAGCGCTCCATCAGGGGCAGATTTGTAGCCGGGGGGACCAGGTTGTCATTTCCGCCCATCAGCGACAGCACCCGGCATTTCATTCGGCTCAATTCTTTTTCCGGATCGTAGTCGTTGCGGCGCCACCATAACATGTCCTCATCATTCATTTTTTCAGGAAGCTGCAGCAGGTTGTTTTCCGTGCCCCAGGGTTTAGTTTTGAAAAGCGCAACGGATCGGCGCAAGGTATTCCAACCGGTATCGGCCCGTACAACATCAAAATAAAGCCTGGAGTGCTGCAAAGCCGAGTCGATAGTTTTTTTATCAAAGCCATCGCCGCGCATGGTATATTCAACCCTGTCTAAATCTTGTTTGAAAGTAGAAACAGCAGGCCCGACGTTTAAAATCACAAACCCGACAGACTTCCACCGGTTGGCAACCATCGGCGCTATCCACCCGCCCTGGCTTGTGCCGAACAAACCGAGTTTTGTTACCGGCAGATCTTTTCTCCGGCTGATATATTGAATACAAGCCGATGCATCATTCGCCAGGTCATGAAAACTCGCCGTATTCATATTACCGCCCGAACTGCCCGTACCGCGTTTATCATAAACCACCACGCCGATGTGATTTTTTGTAAGTACATAAACCAGCGACCGCATATAAGTTGTACGGCGGGTTTGCTCGTCAGACCCATGGATAAGTATCACCAATGGAAACGTCGCCGTCTCCTTCGGTTTGTAAATGGTTCCCGCCAGTTTTACATTACCGTTTATAAACGAAATGTTTTCCTCAGTATACGGATCAGGTTCCCTCACGCCGGTCTTTTTTATATGGAACAGCACTTCCGGTTTCCAGTCTTTGTTATACCCGGTGACCTGTCCATATTTTTTATTTAAAATGCAGTGAAAATTCCCGTAGCCAAAATTCAATGTAAAGACGCTATCTGTTTTAGCGAACTTGTTCACACCTTCGGCATAAGATCTGAAATAGCCCCTGGCCGGGTCGTCAAATTGAACCTGGAGCGAATCGCCGGCAGGCAGAAAATCAAAATTTAATAATTGAACTGAACCGAGCCTGCTCATGGCGCCCTCCCAGTGCCCTTCGAGGACGGTTTGTGCTTTCAGCGCGTAAGCTGACAGCAACAAACCGAAAAAGAAATATAGTGTGTGTTTATGCATGGTTTTTGGGGTCAAAGTTAACCACCCGGCCCATACATCATATTTGGAAAGCCTTTAGATACGGTTTAGAATAGCTTTATATTTTGCTTTACCGCAGTTTTAGACAAAATCTGTCGTTATTGACCATTGCAGAACAGCAAAAGTTTTTACCTTAGTAAACAGTATGCAAGCCTTTAAAATAAATGATGAGTTCGTGGTGTCCCCGGGGAACAACCAATTAACCAGTACGCTGAAATTGGAGCCCAGGCTGATGAAGCTTTTATGCCTGCTTGCCGCCAACCCGGGGAAACTTGTAACACGCGACGAGATCATTGAAAAAATATGGAACGGTTATGGCGGCGGCGATGAAGGCCTTACCCAGGCAATTTCATTTTTAAGAAAGGCGTTAAATGACAACGATAAGCAAGTGATTGAAACGGTACCGAAAGGCGGTTATATTTTTAGGGGCAGGATAGCGCCAATGGACGAGCCCGCGGACACCTCCGGGCCGGTAAAAATGGCAGGCTACCTGAGCATTAAAGCAGCGGCATTGGGGGCCGTAGTATTGCTGGTGATTTTTACCCTCGCCGTTTACCTTCTTTTTCTGAACCGTGAAAGAACGCCCCAACCTGATCGGGAGGCGCCGAAACCGCCGCAGGGCAGTTATGCCCCAAAAGCGCGCTAATAAGCAAGGCGGTTTCTTGCAGGAACCGGTGGCCCGGAGTTTTCCTTCGTTCCCTTATGGAAACCAAATATGATGAACTATAAAACAATGAAAAAAGGCCTCCTGCTCACCAGTCTGCTCCTGGCCTTCACCACCCGATTATTTGCCCAGCAAGCAAGCGGGGGAAGCTATTTTACCTCTTTCGATGGTGTAAAAATCTATTATGAAGTAAAAGGCACGGGCTACCCGGTGATATTAGTTCATGGTTTTTCCGGGACAGGCCAGGGCTGGAAAAATTGCGCGGTTTATAATGACCTGCTTAACGCGGGTTATAAGGTGGTCATACTTGACCAGCGGGGCAACGGGCGCTCCGATAAACCGCATACCGATGCCGCTTATGCCAACGATGCGGAAGCAAGGGATATTATGGGGCTGGCAAGCAGTTTAAACATAAAACAATATGATGCGGTTGGCTATTCGCGCGGCTCTATCATTGTTTCGCGGCTGCTGGTGCTCGATAAACGGCTGCACAAAGCGGTGATGGGCGGCATGGGCGATGCCTATACCAACCCGGAATGGCCACGGCGGGTGCATGCCTACCGGGCGCTGATGGGCGATACCACTTTGCACGATGTGGACGATATGATGAAGTACATTTATAGCCAGCACTTTGATAACTTGGCTTTGGCGCTCCAGCAAAAATACCAGCCGTCGACCAGCCCCGCGGAGTTAGCTCGCGTAAAAATACCGGTATTGATTATCCGGGGCACCGAGGACAAGGAAAATGGCCCGGAAACCGGCTTGAATAAAATGATCCCCGGTTCGGGCCTTGCATACGTGCCCGGTAACCACAATACAGCTATCAGGACTGCGGAATTTTCTGCGGCGGTAATTAAGTTTTTGAAGGATTAATTTTTTTCTAATAAGTTGGCCTTATACAATTTAACGGTTTGGTTCGTTTTGATATTCGTTGCATTCTTTGTAAAATCAATTGGCGGATATCAAAATGGGTAAAGTCTTTTTTTTCATCATTCTTTGTTTATCACCTTTTTTGCTATCCGCCCAAAGCCCTATAGACAAAAGTCATTTAACAATCGATACGACCGGTAAAACAGACCTGATCGATATCGGCCGGTCAATTTTCCGGTCGAAACCAAGGCCCATATTGTTAGACGAGAGAAAGAGAGTTTACTTTTCTATTTTGCCTGTTTCGACAGCTATACCGGGGGGTGGGACTGCATTGGTAACTTCAACAACCGCCGGCTTTTACCTTGGCGACAGGAGGACGACCTATCTTTCGGGTATCACCTTCGCGCCTTACAGCAATTTAAAAGGACGGTATGGCTTGCCGATACGCTCGAATATCTGGTTAAATAATAACAGCTGGGTTATACAAGGCGACACGCGTTTCCTGGTTTATCCCCAGTATACGTGGGGGCTGGGCGGCGGGCAGCCCGAAAGCGCCAGGTTTTTGGTGAATTATAACTACATACGTTTTTATCAAAGCGTGCTCAAACGCATAACTTCGTATTTCTTCGTGGGATTGGGTTATAATCTTGATTATTATATCGACATTGAAAACCAAAACGACAACCCCGTTTTAAATAACACTGCATTAGCAAATTTCACACATTACAAATACGGCACAACAACCGATGTAAATTCCTTTTCATCAGGCCCAACGGTAAATTTATTATATGATACCCGGAAAAACGAATTCAATCCCCTTCCGGGGATGTATGCCAACCTGGTTTACAGGTACAGCGGTATGGCGTTCGGGAGCAACAACAACTGGCAGTCACTATACCTCGATTTCCGGAAATATGTAACACTTGCCCATTCGGGGCCGAAAAGCATTTTGGCGTTTTGGAGCTATTATTGGACCACGCTATCCACCAATGCACCCTACCTAAACTTACCGGCCATCGGGATGGATCCCTATAACCGTTCGGGCAGAGGTATAGAACAGAACCGTTTCAGGGGGAAACGGCTCCTCTATTTTGAAAGCGAGTAACGCCGGGACATTACGGATAATGGCTTACTCGGTTTTGTTGTATTTGCTAATTTAAACTCGGCTTCACAATTAGCAAACAACCGTTTTGTTTATTGGAACCCCGCTGCCGGAACCGGCCTGCGGATAAAATTCAATAAAAAATCAGATACCAATATTTGTATTGATTACGGTGTTAGTAAAGACTATTCCAAAGTTATGTTAGGATTAGGGGAGGCTTTTTAAATCCCGGTCAGGCTATCGTTTCGCTCACCTCAAACAAACGGCCGAAAATTTGCTTGTATGTATGAATGAATAAATTATTAGTACTGCTTGCCTGTTGCCTGTTCCCATGCGTTTTAATTGCACAAACCCCTGTAGATACCGCAAATATTAAAGATATTGATACCACCGGCCAGAAAGATTTAATCGACGTCGCGAGGTCCTTATTTAAATTCAAGCACCGGAAATATCAAAAAGAGCAAAAAGAAATATATTTTTCTATTCTGCCGCTTTCAACCAATGTGCCGGGCGGAAGCAAGGCATTAGTTACGTCAACAACAGCCGGCTTTTATTTAGGCCCGCGAAGAACAACCTATATTTCGAGCGTAACTTTCGCGCCATACTTTAATTTAAAAGGGCGATACGGTTTACCGATCCACTCGAGCATATGGCTAAACGGTAATGCCTGGAACATACAGGGCGATACGCGTTTCCTGGTGTATCCGCAGTTTACCTGGGGCCTTGGCGGGGGCCAGGCCGAGGCTGATAAAATTTTGGTTAATTATGATTACATCCGTTTGTATCAGAGCTTATACAAACGTGTAACTCCATTTTTTTATGCCGGTTTCGGTTATAACATGGATTATTATATCAACATAAACACAAACGGCCCGGTTGGCTTAACCGATTTCACAGGTTATAAATATGGAACCGGGCAAGGTGAAAATTCCTTTTCTTCGGGTATAAGCCTGAATTTATTGTACGATACCCGGCAAAATTCGATTAACCCGATCCCCGGTGCATTTGCAAACTTAATTTACCGGCATAATACCAAACTATTAGGCAGCGACAACAATACCCAGTCGCTTTATCTCGATCTTCGTAAATATGTTTCGCTGACTGAAACTGGTCAAAAAAACCAATTCGCGTTTTGGGCGTATTACTGGACAACAATTTCGTCGGGCACACCATATCTTAACCTGCCGAGCATCGGCAACGACCCATACCAGCGTTCGGGGCGCGGCATCGAGCAAAACCGGTACCGGGGCGAAGGCTTGGTTTATTTTGAAAGCGAATACCGCAGGGACATTACCGCCAACGGCCTTTTCGGTTTTGTATTGTTTGCAAATGTTAACTCGGTGAGCCAGCCCAACAGCCATGCACTTGCCTATATAAACCCTGCCGGCGGCGGCGGATTACGGATAAAATTTAATAAAAGATCGGGTACCAATATTTGTGTCGATTACGGCTTTAGCAAGGGGTATTCTGACCTGATACTGGCGCTCGGCGAAGCGTTTTGAGCGCATCAACTGAATAATTGCGCTATGAGCTGAATAAATGGCGGCATCAAAAAGCGGCGGCAGTTCAGCGAGGATCGCAAATTGACCTGAGGCTTACGGCAAAAGACTTTTCACTTAATACACGGGGTTCAATAAATAACCTCTTGCCAGCAGCGTAAATTCAGCAACCTGCCTGGCTTCCCAGGCTTTATCCTTATCCAGGCCTTCGGCCATTATGGCGGCCACTGATGGCGCCATTTCGATAGCGGCCTTTGCGTCCAGGAACAGGGCCCGCAGCCTCCGGGCAAGTATATCCTCCACCGTACGCGCCATTTCGTGCCTGACCGCCCAAACAACTTCAGCGCCGGTGTATTCCAGCCGCGGATGAAGTCGTTCCCGCCAGCTCCCGTTTTTATCAGCCAGGTCCAACACTGCCTGCCTGTCGCTGCCATAAACATATAAATGATCCTCGGGGTCGACATCTTTTTTATTGCCGTGTATCGCCAGGTTTTGGGTAACGCATGCCCGTGGTTCAAGATTTGCAGTCTCAATAGCCTTATCTACCGTATCCTGGGCCATCCTGCGGTAGGTCGTCCACTTGCCCCCTGTGATAGTTACCAGGCCCGATGCCGAGACCATTAGTTTATGGCGGCGCGATATTTCCTTAGTCTTTCCCGATCCATCCTGCGGGGCTGCCAGGGGGCGCAAGCCGGCAAATACGCTTAGCACGTCTTGTCGCCCGGGTGGCCTGCTTAAATACGTGCCTACATTTCGCATTACAAAATCTATTTCTTCTTCCAGTGCCCTCGGCTCAAGGCCGTGGTCATTTACAGGGGTATCCGTGGTACCAATCAGCAACTTTCCGTGCCATGGCACAACAAAAAGCACCCGGCCATCATCCGTTTTCGGGATCATTATGGCGTCTCCCCCAGGCATAAAGTCTTTGTCGACCACAATATGAATGCCCTGGCTCGGCTTTACCAGGGGCTTTTTATGCGGGTCATCTTTTTGCAGCAGGTCGTCCACAAAAACACCGGTGGCATTTACCACCGCTTTGCCTTTAATTTGATAAAACGTTCCTGTTTCGGCATCCTGTGCTGTTACGCCTGTTATCTTCCCGCCTTCTTTTAACAGGTCAGTTACCTTGACATAGTTTAATACCGTCGCGCCTTGTTCCAGGCAGGTTTGGGCGAGATTAATAGCCAGCCGCGCATCGTCAAACTGACCATCGCAATAAACTACCCCGCCATAAAGGCCTTTTTGCTGAATACCCGGCAGCCTCCGAACGGATTCTTTTTTTGAAATATGCTTTGACCGCCCGAAACTGAGCTTGCCCGCCAGCAGGTCGTAGATGGTAAGCCCTATGGTGTAAAATGCCCCATCCCACCATTTATAATTGGGGATAATGAATGATTCGTTTTTTACAAGATGGGAAGCATTCTTTAAAAGCAGGCCGCGTTCGTAGAGGGCTTCCCTAACCAGGCCAATATCGCCCTGCGCCAGGTAGCGTACGCCGCCATGTGCCAGTTTAGTGCTCCGGCTTGAGGTGCCCTTAGCGAAATCGGCCTGCTCGAGCAATAAAGTTTTATAACCGCGGGAAGCAGCATCAAGCGCTGTGCCCAGGCCGGTCGCGCCGCCGCCAACTACTATAATATCCCATAGTTGTCCCGGTTTGGAGATGGTTTCGATTAATTTTTCGCGGTGGATAACTGGCACGGGATTTCTGATTAGTGGGTATTTCGACAGGCGGATATGTGTGTCAAAGCTAAAAATAAGAATTGTATTATCCGGGGGCGTCAGCGCTGTAATACATTAATTTCAGCGCGTGGCCGGCATCTGCCGGTACAAAAATTAAATAGTGACCAAGGTCACTATTCCCCGTAACAACTATCACCTTTAAGCCGCATATTAAAGCCCAACTTCACGTATACGTTCACTAAACCAAAACACAAGGTAAAAACAGATATAATAGACACACAGGCGCATCTATCCCATTGATTATTGCACCAGGCAGAGGTCGAAGTTTATACAGTAGGATACCGGTGTAATTAATTATGTAAAATTTCCAATTTGAACATTATGATAAAGAGCCCTTTTAAATTTACACATTGCGCTGCAGCTATCAGCCTTTTGGTAGTTTTTATCATCGATATTCTTACGCCCATTGAGTTCATAGCTGACATTTTGTATTTATGCTGCATCCTTATTGTGTTCAAGGAAAATGCCGGCACCATTATTCGTTATGGTATCATCGCGTGTATGCTGATCATCGTCGACGTCGTATTTGTCGACCTTAAGTTAAAACTGAGTATAGCTCATTATATCAACCGCGGAATGTCCATAATTGTCATTTTAGTTACTTCCTATATGGCCATGCGCTACAGGAAACTTAGCGACGCCGGCATTATTAAAGAACAGAAGAATTTACACGCGCTTGAAGAAATGTTGTTTATTACTTCGCACCAGGTGCGTAAACCGGTTGCCAATATCCTTGGGCTTATTGATATCATAAAATGCGAAGACGCGGCCCTATCAATAACAAGTTTAAAAAAGCATTGCGAATACTTATCTTCCTCTGCGACTGAACTGGATAATTACATCAAACAGTTGAATATTTTTATCGAGCTCGCGGGACACCAGGGCGAGAATGAGGATTTGATCCAGATAGAAGTTACAGCTTCCACTGAAACAGCGCCCAAAGTTTACCCGGATTTAGGAATAGCAATATAGGTCGTTACGGCAAACAGTCATATACACCTCATTAAATACATTAAATAAACGTTGTAATAAATTGATTATTAACATTAATTAACTATTGGTTTATATTAACCTTGAGCTTACTCAACCCCTTTCACATTCATCTTCACGGTATAAATGGCCTTGGATGCTGTTATAAATAAGACATCTTTGTTCCTGCCGCCAAAACATAAATTGGCTGTCCATGGTTCGGGGATATTTATGTGGGCTATCTTCTCCCCTTCCGGGTTGTAAATGGTTACACCCTTGCCGGTAAGATAAACGTTACCTTTTTCATCCAGCGTCATACCGTCCGAGCCTTGTTCAGTAAAAAGTTTGCGGTCGCTCAATGTACCGTCAGTGTTGATGCTGTATTTGTAAGTTTTGTTATCAGCAATGTCGGCCACATAAAGGTATTTGCCATCGGGTGTACCAACGATGCCATTGGGCTGCTTCAGATCCGCATCAACAATAAAGGGTTGTTTTTTTCCTTTCGGCAGATAATAAACTTTCTGGCCGTCGAGGTCGGGTTTAGTGCGTGTCCACCATGGGCGCTGGTAATAGGGGTCGGTCATGTAAATTCCGCCTTTGTTATCTATCCAAATGTCATTCGGGCCGTTCATCAAATGGCCCTGGTAATCTGTCAGCAACACTTTTATTTTTTTATCGGGACTGATGGACCATAGCTGCTCATGCTCATCGGCACAAGTTACCAGGTTGCCTTTTTTATCAAAATACATCCCGTTGCTCCTGCCCGCGCTATCTAAAAAAACGGTAAGCTTGCCATCGGCGCTGTATTCCCAAATCTTGTTATTAGGCTGGTCGGTAAAAAACACGTTCCCTTTTTTATCCACCGATGCGCCTTCGGTAAAGCTGAACTGTTTGGCGATGAGCATCGCTTTGTTAAGGGTATCATAGGGGGCGTCCTGCGCAAATGCAGCGAAAGAGACAGCCAGGAGTAAAGTGCAAAGTGATATTTTAGTTTTCATTAACTTGATTTAAAAAAGTAAACCACTAAGGTCACGAAGATTTCACTAAGAACACAATAAAAACTTTGTGACCTTTGTGCTTTTCCTTTGTGATCTTTGTGGTAAAAAATTAATCGACCTTAATTCTTCCCAGGTTCCCTGAACAACCCAAAATCGCTCAAAGCAATGCAAACCGGCGATTTGGTGATGCGCAGCCTTACCTTATTGGTGGTAACATCATCGGGCAAACGGATAAGCCGGTTACCGCCAATACTGGTAGCTTCGGCTATCTTTTCCCATTTTCCATTTTTATAGGCATCCATTTCAACAGCCTCAATCCGTTGGCCGAGTTTAATATTTTCCCTTAACCGTATCACGTTGAATGTTTTGTGCCGGTGCATATCGACAACCAGCTGCGGGGTATTTACCTTATCATCCGTAGCCCAGTAACTGTACCGGTCGTTGTCCAGCAAATGTACAGGGCCAAATTTCGCTTTATTGCCTCCGCGCACGTTACTTGCTATCAAAGTGGCCCCTTTGGCCAGGTTAACTTTAAAGGTAGCGCGCAGCCTATTGCCAAATTCCACTAATGAATAAACATCGTTCCGGTATAACAAGCCCCTCCTATCCGGCGATAAGCCGAGGTCAAGGCATGCGCCGCGACCTACGCTCTGGTAATACAAACTGAGCAAGGAGTCCGGCGATTTCACCTTATCGTCCTGGCTTTTATGATAAAACCAACCAGGGCGTAAGGCAACATCGCATTCGGCAGGCATCCAGAATTTGCCGTCGCGCTGGCCCTCGGTGCCCTCATAATCTTTAGTATAACCGTTGCCCGGTTCTTTGCCTGCATCAGGCGCATGCGGCGTGTACGTTTCCCAGCAAGTTTGGCCGGCGTGGCCATTCTCGTTGCCAACCCAGCGTACATCAGGGCCTACATCACCAAATAAAACGGCGCCGGGCGCCAGTTTGCGTGGTATGGCCCAGGTGGTATCCCAGCCGTAATAGGTGGAGCGGTCGATCTTCCGTACCTCGCGCGCGCCGCCGTAATAACCATCGCCGCCATTGGCGCCATCAAACCACGATATAAATATTGGCCCATAGTGCGTATATAGCTCTTCCAATTGTTTACGGTAAACATTGGTTACATATTCGGGTTTGCCATAAAGGGCGTTGTTCCTGTCCCAGGGCGAGCAGTAAACACCCATTTTCATGCCCAGCTTATTGCAGGCATCGCGGTATTCCTGCAAAATATCGCCCTTGCCATTTTTGTAGGGACTTTTGGAGATGTTATGTTCCGTTGTTTTTGTGGGCCATAAACAAAACCCGTCGTGATGCTTGGCTACCACCACTATGCCTTTAAAGCCGCCGGCCTTTGCTGCACCGACAATTTGAACAGCGTTAAACTCCGTCGGATTAAATATTGCAGGGTCTTCGTCGCCATAGCCCCATTCCTTGTCGGTATAGGTATCGACCCCGAAATGAATAAGGCAATACATTTCGGTTTCCTGCCATTTTAACTGGCGCGCCGAAGGTAACGGCCCGTAAGGCTTTGGCGCAGACTGGCCGAAGGCGACAGAGGCGGTTAACAATAAAAATGCTTGTAAAAAGAGGTGTTTCATTAAAAGAAGAATTGGTAATGCTAATGTAGATTTTTCTTTTGAAGAATTGCAGATACGCCCGGCACATTGCATGAGGTCAACCTGATTTTGTTAACGGATTTGTTTCAATTAGTAATATAATGTTTCAATGTCGTTTACTTAAGGGTTCACCTGGCATTTTGGCCTCACCTAAATGGCGAAGCCCTTACTCATCCTCTCCATGGGAGCGGACTTTAACATCGGTACCTTTTTAGAACCTCTCCTTTGGAGAGGGCAGGGTGAGGCAACCGGCGCCTTTGAGAGCACTTGGCGCTTAAGTAAACGACATTAATATATATTTGGATTGGCTTTTTTGTTTTACTTATTACCGTTGCTGAAAATCGGCGATAATGGCGATAAATCTATCACATGGAAATAAGAAATATGGTTACACTGCTTTGCCGGGAATTGTTAAAAATACGCTTTCAGGGGTGTAGCATCCAACCTCAAAAAGCGGCCAAAATGGTGGCACGATCGTGTCAGTGACAAAATCTTGTCAGTGTTAAATACCTGACTATCAATGGTGTATCAGGTGTATCGTGGGATTTCATGTGTAGCATGTTGAGATGCATCGGTAAAACCGGACAGTGGATTTGCTTAAATTAGCAAAACATTGAAAGCAAGAAGAACAACAGAAGTTCGGCGGAAGTACGATGTGAGTTTCAGGGAAGAAGTGGTTCGAATG
>Ga0134126_10002470_pt1 | contig 23289 bp, 20 predicted proteins | sample KB31752_FD_96881 | JGI IMG/M metagenome (GOLD analysis project Ga0134126, IMG submission 96881) | Terrestrial soil microbial communities with excess Nitrogen fertilizer from Kellogg Biological Station, Michigan, USA - KB3-175-2 | ecosystem: Environmental > Terrestrial > Soil > Unclassified ... | reverse complement strand
TAGATCCGGAACGGCCGCACCTCGCTCAGGAACCGGCCGAGCGGGCTGTCCGCGGTCATGCCGTAGCCGCCGGTGAACGCCACCCCCAGGACGTCGTGGGCCCGGCGGATGAGCGCCGGCGGCATCGGGGCGGCCCCGTAGGCGACCGATCGCAGGGACGCCAGCCGGTGCCGGTCTCGGTCCCCGGGGTGGTCCTCCAGGTGGTCGAGGAGGCTGCTCAGCATGGTGGCGGCCACCGACGTGGTCGTGACGCCGTGCTCGTCCACCAGGTCGACGAACGACTGTGGGGTGAACCGGTCGGCGAGCACCACCGGCCGACCGGCCGCCAGCACCCGCAGGACGTTGTAGCCCGACACGTGGCAGAGCGGGAACGGGTACAGGTAGACGTCATCGGGCAGCACCGGCCGGCCGACGGCGCTGGCCTCGATGGAGGCGGCGAAGTTGTCGTGGGACAGCGTCGCCCCCTTCGGCGACCCGGTGGTGCCGCTGGTGTAGATGATCCAGGCCGGGTCCCCGTCGTCGCCGGCCTCGGCTCCGGCATCATCGACCCCGCCGCCGCCGGCTCCGGCGTCATCAACCCCGCCGGCCCCGGCTCCGGCGTCCCCCGCCGAGGCGACCAGGTCCTCCCAGTCGTCGAGGTCGAGGACGGTCAACCCACCCAGGTCGGCGGTGGCGGGGGCCAGGCGGTCCAGCTCGGCCGGGGGGCCGACCAGCATGGTGGAGCCGGACCGTCGCAGCACCGAGGCCAGCTCGGCGGGGGCGAGGCGGTGGTTCAAGAACACCAGGATCCGGCCGGCCCTCGGCACGCCGTAGTAGGCGTCGACCCAGGCCGGGTGGTTGTCGCCGACCATGGCGATCCTGGCCCCCGGGGCCGTCCGGGTGGCCACGCCACCGGCGGCGGCGAGGGAGCGGGCCGACAGGTCGCCGAAGGACCGGGTGCGGCCGTCGTGGATGAGCGCCGGACGGTCCGGGACGGTCCGGGCGATCCGGTCGATGGCGTGGTGGAGCACCCTGGCTGTCTAGCCGACCTGGTCCTAGCCGACCTGGTCCTAGCCGACCTGGCCGCTCCAGTTGCGGGCGTTGCGGACGACCTCGGCGAAGGGTTTGTTGGTGTCGAAGCTGGGCTCCCGGGGCAGGCCGAGGACGCGCTCGCCGATGGCGTTGCGCTGCATCTCGTTGGTGCCGCCGGCGATGGACAGGATGCGGCCGTTCAGGTAGCCGATCGAGGGGGAGACGCCGTCGGGGTCGTCGTCGGCCCAGGTGAGGGAGGCGGCTCCGCCGATCTCCATGCCGATGCGGCCGCGGATCGGGTCGTAGATGCCGTGGGCCAGCTTGACGTAGCCGGCCAGGGCGGCGTCCAGTGCGCCCTGCTTGAACTTCGTGGCGATCCGGGCGCCGAGGCAGGCCTGGGCGAAGTCGGTGATGGCCGCCCGGGCAACGAGCTGCCGGGCCACCGGGTCGTCGGTGCGGTCGACCCGGCGGATCAGGTCCACCATGTCGGCCGGCAGCTTCGAGTCGCTGGTCGGCTTGAGGACGGTGGGCCGGCCGCCACCGCGCTCGTAGACGAGCATGGTCTGGGTGACCCGCCACCCGTGGTCGACCTCGCCGATGACGTCGTCGTCGGTCAGGACGACGTCATCGAAGAACTCCTGGCAGAACTCCGAGTTGCCGTTGATCTGGTGGATCCGCTGGATGGTCACCCCCGGGGCGTCGACCGGCACCAGGAACCAGGTCAGGCCCCGGTGCTTCGGGACGTCCCAGTTGGTCCGGGCCAGGCACATCCCGTACTGGGAGTAGTAGGCCCCGCTGCTCCAGATCTTCCCGCCGTTGAGGATCCACCGGTCGCCGTCGCGCTCCGCCCGGGTCCGCACCCCGGCCAGGTCCGACCCGGCCTCGGGTTCGGAGAAGAACTGGCAGATCAGCTCCTCGCCGTCCAGCACCTTGGGCACGTGCCGGAAGAGGAAGTCCTCGGAGGCGTGCTGGAGGATCGTCGGCATGCAGACCATGTGGGTCGTCCCGCCGGCGACGCCGAAGTCGGGCATGGCGAACTCCCGGGCCTCCTCCACGAACGCCTGGTCGTGGGCCGCCGTCAGCCCCCGGCCGCCGTACTTCTCCGGCCACGAGATCCCGGCGTAGCCACCCTCGTGCAGCCGCTTCTGCAGGACCCGCTGCTCGGCGAGGTACTCGGGCGTCCACTCCTCGATCGTCCGGTTCAGCCGGTCGTCCAGCGGGTCCCGGCGCGCCATGTTGGCGTCCAGCCACGACCGGGCTTCCTGGCGGAAGGTCTCGACGTCCATCATCGCCACATCCACTCCCCGTTGCTACGCCGGTCCGTAGCCGGCCAGTTCGTAATAGGCCGGCGAGCTGGTATCTGGCTCACAAGCCGGCCAATTGACACAGCCGCTCCCGGTGCCACGCCGGGTCCCCGTACAGGGCGGCGTCGGTGGTCAGTCGGCGCAGGTACAGGTGCTGGTCGTGCTCCCAGGTGTAGCCGATGCCGCCGAACACCTGGAAGCAGTTCTGCACCAGGTCGATGCCGGCGTCGCCGACGTAGGCCTTGGCCATGCTGGTGATCTGCCCGGCGGCCGGGTCACCGTTCCCGACCGCCCTGGCGGCGGCGTCGACGAGGCCGGTGCTGAGCTCGACCAGGAGGCTGGTGTCGGCCAGGAGGTGCTTGACGGCCTGGAACGACCCGATCGGCCGGCCGAAGGCCACCCGGTCCTTGGCGTACTGGGTGGCAAGCTCCACGTCGTGGCGCATGGCGCCGACCGACTCGGCGACGGTCAGGACGCTGGCCAGCTGGAGCTGGCGCTCCACATCGGCCGCCGTGTCGGCCCCCGGGTGGCCGACGGTGGCCGACGTGGGGACGGCCAGGTCGTCGAAGACGACGTCGCAGAACCGGCGGGTGACGTCGAGGCCGTCGCGCGGGGTGACGACCAGTCCGGACGACCCGCGGGCGACCAGGAACTGGGCCGGGCCGTCGTCGCCGGTGGCGGTGACGAGCAGCCAGTCGGCCCGGTCGGCGTCCTGCACCAGGACCTTCGAACCGGAGAGCCGGTAGCCGTTCCCGTCCGGGCGGTAGCGCACCCCGGCGGTGGGGTCCTGGTCGGCGGGGGAGCCGACGGCGGCCCAGGTGGCGGCGGCCTCGCCGGCGATGAGGGCCGGTAGGACCTCGGTCCGCTGGGCGTCGGAGCCCGACGCCGACAGGGTGGCCGCCATTACGTTGGTGCCGACGAACGGACCCGGCTGCAGGTACTGGCCCCGGGTGTAGGCCAGCAGGGCGGCGTCGTAGACGCCGTCGTCCGAGACGCTGCCCCCGCCGTCCTCCTCGGAGACCAGGAGGGCGAACCAGCCCAGTTCGGCGGCCTTGCGCCAGTAGTCGGCCCCGGCGTCGCCATGCTGGTCGAGGTGGTCGCGGACGGTGGTGAGCGGCCACGTCGACTCCATGAACCGTTCGGAGGTCTGGACGAACAGCTCCTGGTCGTCACTCCGGTCGATGTCCATCAGGCGGGGAGGGCTCCCACCTTGACCTCACCGTTGCGGAGGACGGCCTCGATGCGGTTGCGGTCGGCGAGGACGCCGATGTCGGTCGACGGGTCGCCGTCCACCACCACCAGGTCGGCCACCCGGCCGGCCTCGATCTTGCCGGCCTCGTCACCCCGGCCGGCGACGTCGGCCCCGTTGACGGTGGCCATCTTCAGCACTTCGAGCGGGGTGAGGCCGACGTTCTTGACGTAGGCGACCATCTCCCCGGCGTAGTCGCCGTGGTGGCAGCCGATGGCGCCGTAGTCGTCGCCGAGGCACAGCTTCACCCCGGCCGACATGGCCTGGCGGAGGGCGGTGTAGCTCTCCACCAGGTCGGCCCGCATCCCCGGGTTGTCCTGCCCGGCCTTCTCCATGTTCGACAGCACCAGCTCGGGAAAGTAGATGCCGGGGACCACCGGGATGTCGTGGGCGACGATGGCCTCGATGCACTCGGCGTCCATGCCGTCGGCGTGGTCGATGACGTCGATGCCGGCGTCGATGGCCATCAGGATGGCGTCCTTGTTGGCGATGTGGGCCCGGATGCGGGCGCCGCGGGAGTGGGCGGTGTCGACCGCCGCCTGCAGCTCGTCCCGGGTCATCTCGATCTGCTCCTTGGGCGACATCACGCCGTGGCCGCCGGTGAGGTAGAGCTTGATCATCTTGGCCCCGTGCTTGATCTCCTCCCGCACGGCCAGGCGGTAGCCCTCGGCACTGTCACAGAGGCGGGCCACCCCGATGGCCTGCACTTCCCACTGCCAGGGGGCCCAGTCGTTGGAGTGGCCGGTGGTCGACAGCTCCCGGGAGCAGGGGACGGTGTACGGACCGTTGATCATGCCCTCCTCCACCGCCCGGGCCAGGGAGGGGTCGATGAAGCAGGGGGACCCGGCGCCGACGGCGTTGGTGAACCCACAGGCCAGGGCGATCTCGAGGTTCCGGACCGAGACGATGGCCGAGTAGGCCGGGGGGTTCTCGAGACCGAACGGGGCGATGGAGGAACCGACCTCGACGTAGGCCCCGTGGAAGTGGCCGATGGTCATCCCCGGCATCAGGGTCCGGCCGCCGAGGTCGACGGTGCGGTCGTCACCGCCGCCGGCACTGTCGCCGGCCGTACTGGCACCGCCCGGCCCCCGCCGGACCTCGGTGATGCGGTCGCCGTCCACCACCACGGTGGACCCCGGCGCCGCGGCCTGCTCGCCGTCGAGCAGGTTGGCGTTCTTGATGATGAGTCGTGCCATCGGGTGGCCTCCTTCTTCACTCTTCGTTGTCTGCGAACTTCGTTGTCTGCGAACTTCGTTGTCTTGCGAACTTCGTTGTCGGCGCTCGGTGTTCGGTGGTCGTTTCGTCAGCCGGACGGCCAGGACTCGTAGGCCCCGAGCCCCTCCATGGCCAGGCCGTGGTCCAGCGCCGTCACCAGCTCGGCCCGCCACTTGGCGGTGAGGACGGACCGGGTGTAGCGGAGGACGTTGGGCGGCTTCTTGGCCAGCTGCCGAGCCAGTTCCCACGCCCGGTCGCGCAGCTCGGCCGGCGGCAGCACCTCGGCCACCACCCCCATGTCGAGGGCGTCCTGCGCCGACACCCGCTGGGCGGTCAGCAGGAGGTGGCGTCCCCGGTTGGCGCCGAAGATGACCGGCCAGATGGCGTGGACTCCGTCGCCGGGGACGGTGCCGAAGCGGAAGTGGGGGGCGTCGGAGAAGGAAGCCGTCTCCGACGCCAGGACGATGTCGCTGAGGAGGGCGAGCTCGGCGTGGACGCTGGCCGGTCCGTTCACCGCGGCGATCACCGGCACCTCGATCTCCAGCAGGTTCAGCAGCAGCCGGCGACCGTGGAAGTAGATCTTCGACCACTTGTCCGGGTTCATCTCCCCGACCCAGCTGGTGTCGAGGGCGGCGAGGAAGGCGTCGCCGGCCCCGGTGAGGATGACCACCCGGTTCTCGGGGTCGCAGCCCACGTCGGCGAAGCAGTAGCCGAGCTCGGTGTGGGGGGCGTCGCCCCAGACGAGCGACCCGCCGTCGCTGTGGAGGGTGAGCTCGATGATGCCGTCGGTGCGTTCCATGCGCACGTGGTCGTACGCCACCGAGTACTGCTCGAACGATGCCCGCACCGGCTCCTCGCTTTCCCCCGCTGACCGTCGCCGATCTTCCCACTATTCAAACGGTTGGTCAAGAGAGGTTCAGGCTGGTCAGGCCGGGCTGCGGGCCTGGGCCCGACGGCCCGGCCCGGCGCCATCCGACCGGCGCCATCCGACCAGCACCACCTGACCGGCACACGGCCTGGTATCGGACCTCGTTTCGCCGCCGGAAGCCCCTGAGGGGGGCACCCGCCGGCTACCCTTGGCCCGTCCTCCCGCCCGCCGGTATACTACCGGTCGTTTGGTTTCTAAACGGACCTGGACGGTCCGGGGAGGGGACATGAAGACTCGAACGCTGGCCACAGCGCAGGTTCCGGTCATCGGCCTCGGGTGCATGGGCTTCGACTTCGCCTTCGTCGAGGACCCCCGGAGCGACGACCCGGCCGACGTGGTCCGGGAGGCCATCGACCTCGGGGCCGGCTACTTCGACACGGCCGACCTCTACGGCGACAGCGAGATCATCTTGGGCAAGGCCCTGAAGGGCCGGCGGGACCAGGCCTACGTGGCCACCAAGTGCGGGCTGGCCATCACCCAGGAAGAGCCCCTCATCACCGTCCCCGACGGCCGGCCCGAGCACGTCCGGGCCGCCCTCGACCGGTCGCTCACCCGGTTGGGGGTCGACCACGTCGACCTGTTCCAGATGCACTACTTCGATCCCAACGTCCCCCCGGCGGAGACCTGGGGGGCCATGGCCGAGGCGGTCGCCGCCGGGAAGGCCCTGGCCGTCGGGGCCAGCAACGCCACGGTGGCCCAGCTGGAGGAGGCCCACGCCGTCCACCCCGTCCACTCCTGCCAGTCCGAGATGGGGCTGTGGAGCCGGGAGCCGTTGGACGACGTCATGCCCTGGTGCCAGGCCCACGGCGCCACCTTCATCGCCTACTCCCCGCTCGGCCGCGGCTTCCTCGCCGGGTCGATCAAGCCCGGTGACGTCCCCTTTGACCAGCACGACCTCCGGGCGTCGTTGGCCCGGTTCAGCGACGACGCCATCGCCCGGAACCAGGTGATCGTCGACGCCATCGACGTCGTCGCCGCCCGGTACGGCGCCACCACCGCCCAGGTGTCGCTGGCCTGGGTCCTCGCCCAGGGCGACCACGTCGTCACCATCCCCGGCACCCGCCGGGTGGCCCGACTGCGGGAGAACGTCGCCGCCGCCGACCTGGAGCTCACCGCCGACGACCTCGCCGAGCTGGACGCCTGCCCCCAGCCCGCCGAGCCCCGGGTCCGCTGGTGACCGACGACGCATCCTTCGACGGCGCGGTGCCCGATGGCGCCTTCGACGGCGCGGTGGCGCTGGTCACCGGCGGTGCCCAGGGGATCGGGGCGGCCGCCGCCCGCCGATTGGCCGCCCTCGGGGCGTCGGTGGTGATCGGCGACCTGGACACCGACCAGGGGGAGGAGGTGGCCGCCGAGGTCGGCGGCCGGTTCGTCCCCCTCGACGTGTCCGACCCGGCGGCCTGGGACACGGTCCCGGACGTCGACCTGGCGTTCTTGAATGCCGGCCGGATGACGTCGTTGACACCGGTCACCGTGGACGACCTCACCACCCCGGGCTGGGAGCGGGTCCGCCGGGTGAACGCCGACGGGGCGGTGCTGGGGGTGGCCAGGCTGCTGCCGTCGATGACGGCGGCCGGCCGCGGCTCGATCCTGTTGGCCGGTTCGTTGGCCGGCCTCGCCGCCTTCCCGCCCGACCCGTTCTACACGGCCACCAAGGCGGCGGTGATCAGCCTGGCCCGCTCCGTCGGCGGCCTGGTCGAGGGAACCGGGGTCCGGGTCAACTGCCTGTGCCCCGGCGAGGTCGAGACCCGGATGCTGCCGCAGGACCGGGCGGACATGCTGGCCAGCCGCGGCTACCGGCCGCTGCGGGCCGACGAGGTGGCCGAGGCGGCGGTGGAGGTGCTGGCCGGCGAGGACACCGGGCAGGTGTGGGTCCTGGTGGCCGGGCGGACGAAGCAGCAATGGGAGTTCCCACCGGTTCCCAAGCCCCTCCGGGACCCCAGTTTTTCACCAAACGGTTGATTGACACTTCGGCGGTGAGCCGGTAGCGTCCCGCCGGAGTCGAGCAGGGGAGGGGAACGGTGACGCTTCGATACGACGGCAGGGTGGCCATCGTGACGGGATCGGGGGGCAATCCGAGCCTCGGCCGGGCCCACGCCCGCCTGCTCGCCTCCCGGGGGGCCAAGTTGGTGATCAACGACATCAACAAGGACCCCGACGACGTCTATTACCAGGACACGGCGGCCGCCCAGGCGGTGGCCGACGAGATCGTGGCCGACGGCGGCGAGGCCGTCGCCGACACCCACTCGGTGGCCACCTGGGAGGGGGCGTCGGCGGTGGTGGCGACGGCCATGGAGGCGTTCGGCCGGGTGGACATCCTGGTGAACAACGCCGGGATCTGCCCCATCAACGACCTCGTCGAGTTGTCCGAGCTGGACATCACCCGGACCATCGGGGTCAACCTCATGGGGACCATCTGGATGACCCGGGCGGTGTGGCCGCACATGGTGGCCGCCGGGTACGGCCGGGTGGTCAACATCCCGTCGGGCGCCCTCACCGGGTTCCCGAAGTTGGCCATCTACGGGGCGTCGAAGGGTGGCGTGTTCTCGTTCACCCGGGCCATGGCCCTCGAAGGGGCCGAGCACGGGATCAAGGTCAACTCGGTCAGCCCGGCGGCGTATACCCGGATGATCATCGCCATGCAGGAGCCCGGTTCGAAGCTGCTGGAGACCCTGAAGGAGGGGCAACCGGCCGAGCTGGTGTCGCCGGCGGTCGCCCTCCTCGCTCACGAGGACTGCCCGGTGAACGGCGAGAACCTCAACGCCATGGGCGGCCGGGTCAGCCACACCTTCCTGTCGGAGACCAAGGGGATCGTGGACCCGGAGCTGACCATCGAGTCGCTGCAGGCGGCGATGGACGACGTGCTCAGCCACGACGACGCGGTGGTCTGGCTGCCCGGCTCGGTCGGCGCCGACTCCGAGCTTTCGGCCGCCGATCTGGTGGACAAGGCTTCGAGCTGACGAGGCAAGGCGCCCAGGAGCCAGGCCGACGAGCCAAGGAGGGCACAGATGGCCGTGCGTGGAGTGGAGATCGAACGACGGGGTCCCGTCGGGTGGGTGCTGATCAACGACTACCAGGCCACCGTCGAGGCCGGGGCCGACGACCCCGACTTCATCGGGGTCCACGAGGGCATCGGCCTTGCCCTGGACGAGCTGCGCTGGGACCAGAGCGTCCGGGTGGTGGTGCTCACCGGCAAGAACGACGGCGAGTTCTACCGGTTCTCCCGCCGCTCCCACTGGGACAACCCGGAGTTCCGTGACCGCCTCAACCCCCTGAAGGTCAGCCCGCCGCCTCCATCGGGTTCGGCTGGGCCGACCGAGCCGACCGGGTCGGCGGTCCACCGCCGGCCCGATGCCCACGAGATGCTGATGCTGATCGAGAAGCCGGTGATCGCCCGGGTGAACGGCGACGCCATCGGCTTCGGGTCCTCCCTCATCTGGGGCTGTGACTTCATCGTCGGCCGGGAGGACGCCAAGGTGGCCTGGGGGCACACCGGCCTGGGGAAGATCGTGGACAGTGACGGCGACGCCCGCGGGTTCCCCTGGGCGATGACCCCCAGCTACGGGATGGCGTCGCTGCTGTACATGCCGCCGTCCAAGCTGAAGGAGTTCATGATGCTCTCCAAGGTGTACACCGCCAGGGAGCTGGCGGACATGAACGCCTTCAACGCCGCCGTGCCCGCCGACGAGCTGGACACCGTGGTGGACGGCTGGGTCGAGGCCCTGCTGCAGCGGCCGCCGGCGGTGATCGCCCGGACCAAGAAGCTGTGCAACAAGCCGATCATGGCCGTGTACACGGCGACGGAGGACCTCTCCGGCGCCTACACCGTCCTCGACCTGTACCAGCAGGCCCAGGCCGGGGCCATGGGCTAGACGACGAGCGCTGAACGAGCACCGACACCGAGTACCGGAGACAGGCGAGTACCGGAGACCGAGCACCGGAGATAGGGAGGCAGTGAGCATGGCAGGTGGACGGCGGGTCGTGGTGACCGGCGCCGGTAGCGGGCTGGGATGGGCGATCGCCCACCGGTTCGTGGACCTCGGCGACCGCGTGCTGGCGGTCGACCAGTACGGGGACCGGTTGGAGAAGTTCGTGGCCGAGCACCCCGGCACCGACACGGTGATCGCCGACGTCGGCACCACGGCCGGGGCCGATGCCGTCGCTGCGGCCGTCGGCGACCGGGTGGACGTGTTGGTGAACAACGCCGGCATCCTCGACCGGCTGGCTCTCATCGACGAGGCCGACGACGCCCTGTTCGACGAGGTCATCGCCAGTAACCTCAAGGGCCCGTTCATCGTCTCCCACCGGCTGGTCCCCAAGATGCTGGCCGGCGGCGGCGGGGTCATCGTCAGCACCGCCTCGGTGGCCGGGTTGCGCGGCTCGCGGGCCGGCACGGCCTACACGGCGTCCAAGTGGGGGCTGATCGGCATGACCCAGAACATCGCCGCCACCTTCCGCGAGCAGGGCATCCGGTGCGTCGCCGTCTGCCCGTCCGGGATGAGCACCCAGATCGGGATGGGGCAGGAGATCTCCGAGCGGGGCTGGGCCCTGGTGCAGTCGGCTGAACGGGTCCCGGCGGTGGAGCCCGACGTCGTGGCCAAGGTCGTCGTGTTCCTGGCGTCCGACGACGCCGAGCACATCAACGGGGTCGCCCTGCCGGTCGACGGCGGGTCGATCGCCTCCTAGCGTTGCCGGTGGACGGCCCGGCCGGGGCCACGCCGGTCGACGGGACCACGCCGGTCGAGGGGACCGTGCGGGCGGTGGTGGACGTGCTCTACGAGTACGCCCACACCCTCGACGGTGGCGACGCTGAGGCCTGCGCCGACTGCTTCACCGACGACGGGGTCTGGCAGGCCCGGTGGTGGGACGGCGGTGCCGTGCCGGACCACCGGTTCTGTGGCCGGGACGAGCTGGTCGGCTATTTCCGGCGGATCGTCGACCTGCACCCGCCGTGGACCCAGCTGCACCTGGTGTCCAACCCGCGGGTGCGGGTGGACGGCGATACGGCGACGGCGGCCAGCTACTTTACGACGGTCGGTGCCGGCCAGCCGGTGGGGTCGGTCGGCCGTTACGACGACCGGCTGGTCCACGACGGACGGCGGTGGCGGTTCGCCGAGCGGACCATCGTGGCCCGGGTCGACTGAGCCAGACTGAACGAGCCGGAACGGAGCCCGACCGAACGGGCGGAGGGAGCAGACTGACATGGCGATCGCCCCGCCGGCCGGCATGTACGGCAGTGCCCCGCGCCGGGTCCCGGCCGTGGAGGTCCTCGGACGGGTGGGGATCTGGAGCAGCGAGCTGCGCCTCGGCGACGCCGGGGCACTGGCCGACCAGGTGGCCGAGTTGGAGTCGCTCGGCTACGACGCCGTCTGGCTGCCGGGGCGGCAGGGAAACGTCTTCAAGGTCGCCGGACGGTACCTCGGGGCCACCGACCGGTTGGCGGTGGCCACCGGGATCGTCAGCATCTGGGAATACGACGCCGCCACCGTCGCCCGGGCGGCCGTCAACCTCGAGGGGCCCCATGGCGGCCGGTTCGTCCTCGGCCTCGGCGTCAGCCACGCCCCACTGGTCAACGCCGGCAGCGCCCCCTCCGACGCCGGCGGCCCCTATCAGCACCCCATGGCCCACATGACCGAGTACCTCGACCGCCTCGACGACCAGTTGGCCATCGCCGGCGGCGAGTCCACCGCCACCGCCACCGCCGCCGCCACGACCACCACCGACCACGGAGCCGGCATGCCGGCGGTGCCGAAGGTCGTGGCCGCCCTCGGCCCGCGGATGCTCGACCTGGCCGGGAGCCGGACGACAGGGACCCATCCGTACCTGGTGCCACCGGAGCACACGGCGGTCGCCCGCCAGCGGCTCGGTGCGGAGCCGGTGGTGGCTCCGTGCCAGACCGTCACCCTGGCCGACGGCGACGAGGCCAAGGCCCTGCTCCGCCAGGAGCTGGCTATCTACCTCGGGTTCCCGAACTACGTCGACAACTGGCGGCGCTTCGGCATCACGGACGACGATCTGGCCGACGGGGGGAGCGACCGGCTGTTGCGGCTCCTGTTCGCCTGGGGGAGCGAGGCGGCGGTGGCCCGGCGGGTTCGGGCCCACCGGCAGGCCGGGGCCGACCACGTCTGCATCAAGGTGCTCGGCGGCGGCGGGCCGGCCGGGGGCACGCCAATGGAGGAGTGGCGCCGCCTGGCACCGGTGCTCGCCTCCTGAGGTATCGGTGCCGGCGGGATCTCGGGCATGTTGTCCGGTTCAACCCACGGCGAATTGCGCTGACCAGGGACGACGGTTAAGGAATCTGGAGAATTCTTGAGCCGTTGACCAGGGACTCCGACGATTCTCCGAGGCTCGGAATTTCGCGAACCCCGGGCCCTCCCCCGCAGTCCGGGGTCAGGCCGGGACGAACCGGAGGGGGAGCCGCTGGATGGTCCGGAAGTACGGGTTCCGGGCCCGCATCGGTTCGCCGTCGACCACCGGGCGCACCCCGGCGTCGACCAGGTACGCCAACACCGCCCGGATCTCGATCCGGGCCAGGGCCACCCCCAGGCAGCTGTGCACCCCGCCCCCGAACCCCAGGTGGGCCGGGGGTGGGGGATCGGTGGCCGAGTCGTCGGTGGCCGAGTCGTCGGTGGCCGAGCTGTCGGTGGCATAGCGACCGGGGACCAGCCGGTCGGGGTCGACCCAGCACGACCCGTCACGGTTGGCCGCCCCCAGTAGCAGGAGGACCCGGTCACCGGCCGACCAGTGGCCACCGTGGCCACTCTCACCAGTGCCGTCGCCACCGTCGTCGTCTCGGGTGGCGGTGCGGAACACCCCCTGCACCGGCGAGATGTGGCGGACGGCCTCGTCGACGACGGCGTCGAACCGGTCGGGGTGGGCGGCCACCTCGTCCCACAGGGCCGGGTCGGCGGCCGTCTCCACCAACAGGTTGGCGAGGAGGTCCCGGACCGAGTCGGTGCCGGCGGCCGTCAGGAGGATGCAGAACCCGACGATCTCGGGATCGGTGAGGCGGTCGTCGCCGGCCCGGGCGGTGCAGAGGGCGGACAGCAGGTCGTCGCTGGGGCGGTCCGCCCGGTCGGGGAGGCGGCGCCCGAAGAAGTCGGCGAAGCTCTGCCGCCGGCCCGACCGGTACCGCGACGGAGAGTCGTCGAGCAGCCAGGCCAGCTCGCCGTCGTCGATGGCCATCAGCTCCGAGAGCGCCGCCCTGGGGACGGCGGCGCAGAGCGCGCCGACGCCCTCCGTCGAGCCCTGGGCGACCGCCGCCGCGGTCACCGCCTCGACCCGGCGGGCCACCGCCGGCTGCCACCGCCGACGGGCCTCGGCGTTGAAGTAGGGAGAGGTGAGCCGCCGCAGCCGGGTGTGGTCGGGCGGATCGGTGCCCACCAGTACCGGAAGCTTCCGACGCTCGGCCCCGTTGGTCTCGGCCGCCGACAGCCCGGCCGGGTCGGCCAGTCCCCGCCGGACGGCGTCGTAGCGGTGCACCACGGCATGGCCGTCGGCCGTCCGCACCGGGCCGTCGTGGGCGGCCAGCTTGGCGAACACCACCGACGGGTCCGCCAGGTGCCCCCGGTCGAAGAGGTCGACGACGAGCGGTTTCAGCCCAGGTAGGCCTTGCGGACCGCCGGGTCCTTGCGGGCCTCGTCCGGGGTGCCTTCGAAGATGACCTGGCCGAGGGCGAGCACGGTGATGGTGTCGCAGAGGCCGAGCACGAACTCGATGTCGTGCTCGACGATGACGAACGACGCCCCGGTGTCCTCCCGGTAACGGCGGACGAGGGCGGCCACCCCGGCGCACTCCGACGCCCGGAGCCCCGAGGTCGGCTCGTCCAGCAACAGCACGGTCGGGCTGTCGGCGATGGCCCGGGCGACCTCCACCAGTCGGACCTTGGCGATCGGCAGGTTGCCCACCGGATGGTCGGCGTACTCCAGCAGATCGCACTTGTCGAGGAGGTCCCGGGCATGCTTCCGCCGCTCCCGCTCCAGCCGGCGGCCGCCGATCCAACTGACCGCATCGCCGAGGAGCCCACCGCCGCCACCGTGCCACTCCATCGACGCCAGCACGTTGTCCTCGACGCTCAGCCACGAGAAGACCTGTTGCCGCTGGAACGTCCGCCGCAGGCCCGACCGGGCCCGCTCCATCGACGAGTGGTCGGTCACGTCGGTCCCGTCCATGAAGATCCGTCCCGACGACGGCCGGCGGAGGCCGCTCATGATGTCGAACAGGGTGGTCTTCCCGGCGCCGTTCGGACCGATCAGGCCGCGGATCTGTCCCGGGGGGACGTCGATGGAGACGTCGCTCAGGGCGGAGATGCCGCCGAAGTGCATCGAGATCCCGTGGGCCCCGATCCGCGACGGCGACGTTCCGGTGCCGTTCGCCGACGAGTCGAGCACCCCTACGGCTGTCGCCGGACCGCTTGCACCATCGGTCATGACGTTCCCTCCCCTTCGCCCGAAACCCCCGGTCAGGGTACCGGCGATGGTCTCCGCCGGCCCGCCGTCCCGAATCCCGGGCTTTAAATCTGAACGAACGGTTGGTAGTATACGCGCCGTGACGGAGCCGGGACAGAGGCAGGGGGCGGACCCGACAGCCTCGCCGAACCGCGCCTTCTCCAGCATGTGGGCCGATCTGCGGCAGGTGCCGTTCGCCCAACGGTGGGTCGACGCCGGCGGCGTCCGGACCCGGTTGCTCGAGTCCGGCGACCCGGACGGCGAGCTCGTCCTCTTCCTCCACGGCACCGGCGGCCACGCCGAGGCCTACGTCCGTAACCTGGGACCTCATGGCCAGCACTTCCACGCCGTGGCCATGGACATGGTCGGCCACGGCTTCAGCCAGATGGCCACCGGCAGCCTGGAGATCGCCGACTACGTCCGCCACGTCCTCGCCACCCTCGACGCCCTCGGCGTCGAACGGGCGTCGATCAGCGGGGAGTCCCTCGGCGGCTGGGTCGCCGCCCGGCTGGCCATCGACCACCCCGAATGTGTCAACCGCTTGGTTTTGAACACCGCCGGTGGCACCCGGGCCGATCCGGTGGTGATGGGCCGCATCCGGGAGCTGTCGATGCGGGCGGTCGAGGACCCCTCGTGGGACTTCGTCCGGCAGCGCCTCGAATGGTTGATGGCCGACCCCTCGGTGGTCACCGACGACCTCGTCGCCACCCGCCAGGCCATCTACGCCCAGCCCGGCATGGTCGAGTCCATGCGGGCGGCGTTGGTCCTCCAGGACATGGACATCCGCACCCGGAACCTGTTGAGCGACGGCGACCTCAAGCGCATCGAGGCCCCGACGCTCGTCCTGTGGACCAGCCACGACCCGACCGCCCCGCCCGAGGAGGGCCAGCGCATCGCCGCGGCCATCGGCGGGGCCGAGCTGGCGGTCATGGACGGTTGCGGGCACTGGCCGCAGTACGAGGACGCCGACACCTTCAACCGCATCCACCTGGCGTTCCTGGGGGCGGGATGAACGGGGGGCGGCAGTAGGCATGGGGGGGCCGACCGGATCGGGGGGAACGTGGTCCGGCGGCCAGCTCGGTACAGGTTGGTGGGGTACGGGTCGGCCAGGCACTGGTCGGGCGGGAACAGTCGGAACCGGCGTCACCGGTGGTGACGCCAAAGGCGTGGTGGGGGCATAGGGGGCACAGTGGCAACTTTCATCGTCACCCTGATCTCGGGCCTGGTGGCCGGGTCGATCTACTCGTTGTACGCCTCCGGCCTCACCCTGACGGTGTCGGCCACCGGCATCTACAACCTGGCGTTCGGCGCCTTCGCCTTCGTCGGCGGCCTCACCTTCTTCGAGATCTCCAGCGGCTACATGCCCCGATGGGCGGCCTTCATCGTCACCGTCTTCATCGCCGCCCCCCTCGGCGGGCTGTTCTTCGAGCGCGTCGTCTTCCGCCGGTTGGCCCGGGTCCCCGAGGTCGTCCGGCTGATGGCCACCATCGGCATCCTCGTCGGCCTCCCGGCTCTGGCCATCGAGGTCGTCGACATCCTCACCACCGACGCCCACATGGGCCTGGCCAGCCTGCAGGACGCCTTCAGCGTCCCCGGCATCGGCCCCGAGCCGCCGACCGTCTACCACTTCCTCGGCACCGGCACCTTGAACTCCGACCAGCTCGCCGTCCTCATCGTCGGCGTCTTCGCCGTCACCTTGGTGTGGCTGCTCATGACCAAGACCCGCATGGGCCTCAAGACCCGGGCCGTCGTCGACCGGCGGACACTGGCCGCCACCCGGGGGATCAACCCGGCGTCGACCTCCCGGGTGGCCTGGGTGCTCTCCTCCATGCTGGCCGCCCTCGCCGGGGTGCTGTCCGGCCCGCTGTTCGGCCTCACCCTCGACGGCGTCCTCGAGTTCGTCGTCGCCGGCTCCGCCGTCGTGGTCGTCGCCCGGTTCCGGTCCCTGCCGGTGGCCATGATCGGCGGCCTCGCCCTCGGCGCCCTCTCGTCGCTGTTCGCCACCTACGGCGCCGACATCCCCGGCCTCAAGCAGATCCTCGCCGACGTCCCCGGCACCACCCAGTCCGTGATCTACATCGCCCTCCTCGTCGCCCTCCTCGTCCGCGGCCACGAGCGGGCCCGGGTGGCCGGCGTCACCAAGATCGCCGAGGCCGTGCCGAACAACTACCTGGCCGACATCCCCCGCTGGCGCCAGGCCTGGCCGTGGGTGGGCATCTGCCTGGCCCTGCTGCTGTGGGGGACCGGGGCCATCCCGTTCTCCCCGGTGCAGGCCGGCGGGCTCGAACAGTTGCTCATCATCCAGGCCATCTGCCTGTCCATCGTCTTCCTGTCCTTCAACGTCGTCACCGGCCAGCTCGGCGTGGCCAGCCTGGCCCAGGCGGCCATGGTCACCACCGGTGCCCTGATGGCCGGCATCATCGCCGGCCACGGCTTCCTGGGCGGGAACTTCATCGTCTGCGTCATCGCCGCCGGCTTGGCCGCGGCGGTCCTGGCCGCCCTCATCTCCCTCCCGGCCCTCCGGTTGGGCGGCCTCGCCCTCGCCCTCGCCACCTTGGCGCTGGGGTTGATCTGTGACTTCGTCGTCTTCCAGATCAACACAATCACCAACCTCGGCACCGGGTGGACCCTCCACCGGCCGACACTGTGGGGGATCAACTTCAAGGACGACAAGAACTACATCGTCCTCCTCCTCATCTTCCTGGGCGGCGCCCTCCTCCTCGTCAACAACATCCGGCGGTCGAGGACCGGCCGGTCGATCATGGCCGTCCGGTTCGCCCCGGCCGCCGCCACCGCGTCGGGCATCTCCACCCGCCGGGCCATCGTCACCGCCTTCGCCATCAGCGGGTTCCTCGCCGGGGTGGCCGGGGCCCTCCTCGGCTACGGCGCCGGCGCCGTCCACGCCAGCACCTGGCCCACCGAGACCGGCCTGCTGTGGCTGATGATCGCCGTCACCAACGGCGTCCGCCGCCCGGCGGCATCGATCCTCGGCGGCCTCTCCGCCGCCTTCACCCTCCGGATCCTCCAGACCGGTTTCTGGGGGATCACCCCGCCCATCACCAACCCGGTGATCCCGCAGATCCTGTTCGGGCTGACCTGCATCATCCTGGCCACCCAGCCCGACGGCATCCTGCACAACATCAGCGAGCAGAACTTCAAGCGGCGCCAGTGGATCCGGGCCTGGATGGCCAAGCGCCAGGGCACCACCGTCACCCCGGCCCCGGCCCCAGCGGTCGCCGGGCTGGCGGTGGCCGGTGCCGGGGCCGGCGGAGGCAACGGGGCGGCGCCGGTTCCCGCCGGGGGCACCCCGCGGACGCCGGCGCCGGTGCCATCGGTGCAGGTGCGGGAGCCGGCACCCGGGGGCGCCGCGGCCGAGGTGGACCCCAACGCCGCCCTCGTCGTCCGCGGCCTGCTGGCCGGCTACACCGACGCCGAGGTCCTCCACGGGGTGGACCTCACCGTGCCCAAGGGGTCGATCCTGGCCGTCCTCGGGCCCAACGGCGCCGGCAAGTCGACGCTGTGCGGGGCCGTCGCCGGGACCGTCGACATCACCGGCGGGTCGATCCTGCTGAACGGCGAGGACATCACCACCATGCCGGCTCACCAGCGGGTGCGCGCCGGCATCATGCTGGCCCCCGAGTCCCGTGGCATCTTCCCCGCCCTGACCGTCGACGAGAACCTGGCGGTGTCCCTCCCGGCCGCCGCCGACCGGCAGCGGGCCCTCGAACGGTTCCCCCAGCTGGCCGCCCGCCGCAAGCTCCCCGCCTCCAACCTGTCCGGCGGCGAGCAGCAGATGCTGTGCCTCGCCCCCATCCTCGTCGAGCCGCCGTCGCTGCTCATCGCCGACGAGATCACCCTCGGCCTGGCCCCGACCATCGTCCGCGAGGTCCTCGACATCCTCCGCGAGCTCCGACAGGACGGGCTGTCCATCCTGATGGTCGAAGAGAAGGCCGCCAACGTCCTCAACCTGGCCGACTACGGGGCCTTCCTGTCGTTCGGACAGGTCGGCCTCGCCGGTCCGATGTCCGAGCTCACCGACGAGGTCGCCGCCGAGGCCTACCTCGGGGCGGGGAGCGTGGCGTGACCGAACCCTCCGGGGGGGGTGGCGGCTTCGACACCGACGTCATCGTGGTCGGGGCCGGTCCGGTGGGGTTGGCGCTGGCCAACTTCTGCGGGCAGTACGGCCTCGACGTGACCGTCGTCGAAGCCCTCGACTCCCTCATCGACTACCCGAGGGGTGTCGGTATGGACGACGAGACCCTCCGGTCGTTCCAGGCCATCGGGGTCACCGACGGGGTGCTGCCGCACACCACCCCGAACCAGCTCCTCCGGTTCGCCAACAGCCACGGGCGGGTGTTCGCCTCCATCGAGCCGCGGACAACCGCCTTCGGCTGGCCCCGGCGCAGCGCCTTCATCCAGCCGCTGGTCGACCAGGCCCTGCTGGCCGGCCTCGACCGGTTCGACCGCTGCCGGGTCGTCTGGTCGACCACCGCCGGGACGGTCACCGAGGACGCCGACGGGGTGACCCTGGACGTCGACGGGCCGGACGGCCCCGGCCGCCTTCGGGGCCGCTACCTCGTCGGCAGCGACGGCGGTCGGAGCGGCGTCCGCAAGCAGATGGGGGTGTCCTGGGAGGGCACCACCAGCCCCACCCGGTGGCTGGTGGTCGACCTCCGCAACGACCCCATCGGCACCCCGAACGCCTACGTCCACGGCGATCCGCGGCGGCCGTACGTGTCGATCGCCCTGCCCCACAACACCCGACGGTTCGAGTTCATGCTGTTCGACGGCGAGGACGAGCACACCATGGCCCACCCGGACCGGGTGGCCTCGCTCATCCACGGTGTCTTCCCCGACATCGGCCGCCTCGACTTCATCCGGCACCGCGTCTACACCCACCACGCCCGGGTGGCCGGGTGCTTCGTGAAGGGCCGGGTGATGGTCGCCGGCGACGCCGCCCACCTGATGCCGGTGTGGCAGGGGCAGGGCTACAACAGCGGCATCCGGGACGCCACCAACCTGGGATGGAAACTGGCCAGCGTCGTCCGCGGCCTCGCCGGGCCGGAGCTGCTGAAGACCTACGACACCGAACGGCGGACCCACGCCGCGTCGATGGTGAAGATCTCCCAGCGGGCCGGCCTGCTGGTCCGCCAGACCAAGCCGGCGGCGGCCATGACCCGGGACGTCATCACCCGGGCCTGGGACCTGGTGCCGTCGTTGAAGCGGTACGTGGTCGAGATGAAGTACAAGCCGATGCCCCGGTACACCGAGGGGGCCGTCGTCCCCGGTGGTGACGCGGCGGTCGGCCGGCTGTTCCCCCAACCCATGGTGGTCACCCGCGACGGCGACACCCGCCGGCTGGACGACGTCACCGGGCCGTGGTTCTCGATCCTCACCTGGTCCACCAACCCCCGCGTCCACCTCGACGAGGACGCCACCCGGTTCTGGAAGGAACTGGGCGCCCACCTGGTGATCGTCCGACCCACCACCCAGCTCCACTGGCCCGAGCCCGGGGAAGAGGACGTCACCGTCGTCGGCGACAGCACCGGCACCCTCAAGTCGTGGTTCGACGGCCACACCGGCTCCGTCGTGCTGCTGCGGCCCGACCGGTTCGTCGGCGCCCTCGGCCGCCCGGTCGACCTCAACCGGATGACCCGGAGCTTCGCCCGGGCCCTGGGGTCGTCCGGCATCTGGGGCTGACCATGGACCCCCGGAGCTGACCATGGCCCTGGCCCTGTGTTGTCTGTCCCATTCCCCGCTCATCGGGACCTTCGACCCGACGCCGGAGGTGCGGTCGGCCGTGGACGCCGCCGTGGCGGTGGCCGCTCGGGAGGTGGCCGCCTTCGACCCCGAGCTGGTCGTGGTGTTCGCCCCCGACCACCTCAACGGGTTCCTCTACCGGGTGATGCCGCAGTTCTGCATCGGCACCGCCGCCCGGGCCATCGGCGACTTCGGCAGTGCGGCCGGCGAGGTCTCGGTGGACGCCGACGCGGCGATGGCCTGCGCCGAGGCGGTCCTCGCCGCCGACATCGACGTGGCCGTCTCCTTGGACATGGGGGTCGACCACGGCTTCGCCCAACCCCTGGCCTTCGTCGTCGGTGGCCTCGACGCCCGGCCGGTGGTGCCGATCTTCGTCAACGCCGCCGGGGCCCCCCGCAGCCGGATGGCCCGGTCCCGGGCCCTCGGCGCGGCCGTCGGCCGCTGGGCGGCCGGGCTGGACCGGCGGGTGCTGCTGATCGGATCCGGGGGCCTCTCCCACGACGCGCCGACCCCGGCCCTGGCGGGGGCGTCGCCGGAGCTTCGGCACCGGCTGATCGAGGGGATCACCCCCGAGGCCCGGCTGGCCCGGGAGTCCGCGGTGGTCGACGTCGCCCGGGAGCACGCCGCGGGCGGCGGCCCCCTCCGGGCCCTGGCCCCCGACTTCGACGGCGCCTTCATGGACATGATGGCCGAGGGTCGCCTCGACGAGGTCGAGGCGTGGGAGGACGACTGGCTGTCCGCCAACTTCGGTCGTTCGGTCCACGAGGTCCGGACCTGGGTGGCCGCCTTCGCCGCCCTCGGGTCCGCCGGGCCGTACGAGGTCCGGACCCGGTTCTACCGGCCGATCCCCGAGTGGATCGTCGGCTACGGCCTGATGACGGCGGTCCAGGCCGCATAGATCTTCCGGTCGACGGTCGGCCGGCGAGAGGGGAGAACCCGATGGGGATGCAGTTCGTCGAGAAGGAGATCCGCGGCGACGTGGCCTGGATCTACATCAACCGGTTCACCGAGGTGCTGGCCAACTACGGCGAGGACACCCTCGACGTCCACGAGGCCTTCGGCTGGGCGCTGCACGAGGTCCGCTACGACCCGGCGGTGAAGCTGGTGGTCCTCACCGGCCGACACGACGGGGAGTTCTACAGCGTCGTCCCGGCGTCCGCCTACGAGGAGCCCGGTCGGCTGGACCGGATCAACCCGCTCAAGCGCGAGGGCGGTTTCGCCGGCCCGACCCACTACCCCGACGCCATCGAGACCCTGGGACTGATCGAGAAGCCGGTGATCGCCAAGGTCAACGGCGACGTCATCGGGTTCGGGCAGTCGGTGCTGTGGGGCTGCGACCTCATCATCGCCCGGGAGGACGCGGTCATCTCCGACGTCCATCTCGGCCAGGGTGACGTGGTCAACCACGAGGGCGAGCACATCGGCTTCCCCATCGGCATCACCCCGGGTGACGGGGCCATGGCGTTCTTCCCGCTGTACGTCCCGCCGACGAAGCTGAAGGAGTACATGTTCCTCTCCCGGGCCTGGACGGCCGCCGAGCTGGCCGAGATGAGCGTGGTCAACTACGCCGTCCCGCTGGACCAGCTCGACGCCGTCTTCGACGAGGTCATGGAGAAGCTGGCCGCCCGCCCGGCGTCAGTGTTGGCCCACACCAAGCGGGTGTGCAACAAGCACATCCTGCACCAGACCAACCTCGCCCGGGACCTCTCCGGGGCCTACGAGGTCCTCGACCTCTGGCAGCACGGCGCCGAAGGGAACATGTCCCGCTGATGGGGGCCGGCAGCTGATGGGAGTTCGCGTCGGCATCTACTTCGACATGCGGAACCCGCCCCGGTGGCGGCGCCCGTGGGTGGAGCACTACCGCCAGGCGCTGGAGCGGACCGAAGAGGCCGAGCGCCTCGGGATCGACTCGGTGTGGCTGTCCGAGCACCACTTCTTCGAGGACGGCTACCTGCCCCAGCCCATGACCATGGCGGCGGCTCTGGCCGCCCGGACGTCACGGGTCCGCATCGGCACCGCCATCCTGGTGGCCCCGCTGCGCCCGGCCGTCCAGATCGCCGAGGACGCCGCCCTGGTCGACATCCTGAGCGACGGCCGGATGGAGCTGGGCCTGGGCGCCGGCTACCGGGTGCCCGAGTACGCCGCCTTCGGGGCCGACATCACCAAGCGGTACACCGACACCCTCTCCCGGGCCGACGACGTCGTCCGGCTGCTGGCCGACGGCGGCGTGACCCCCGGTCCGGTGCAGTCGCCGCTGCCGGTCTGGGTCGGTTTCGGCGGGCCCCAGGGAGCCCGTCGGGCCGGCCGCCGGGGACACCGGCTGCTGTCCATCGACCCGCGGTTGACCGCGCCCTACCGGGAGGGCCTCGAGGAGGGCGGCCACGATCCGGCCACCGCCCGGCAGGCCGGGCTGATGAACGTGCTGGTGGCCGACGACCCCGAAGCCGCCCGGGCCCGGCTGGCCCCCCACCTGGCGTACCAGCTGGACACCTACGGCCGGTATGCCGTCGAGGACACCGGCATGGACGCGCCACCGGCCGTCGAGCCGGCCGCCCTCATGGCCACGGCCGACGCCGAGACCGAGGCCGTCTTCCCCCACGCGGCGGTGCTGACGGCCGAGGACACCATCGAGCTGCTGCGCCGCCGCGCCGACCAGGTGCCGCTGGTCGAGGCGTTCTTCTGGACGTCGTTCGCCGGCATGCCCGACCATCTGGTCGACCGCCACGTCGACCTGCTGTCGTCGGTGGTGGCCCCGGCCGCCCACGCACTGCCGTCGCCGGACTGACGACGCTCGGCCGAGCGCGTCGGGCCGGTCGCTCGGCCGAGCGTCAGCCGGCAACCCGTTCCACAGGCTCCCAGTCGGCCATCCCGGTCCCGTTCAACGTCCCGGCGACCGTGACTCGCCGATCGGCGATCCGCCATCCCTCGGGGGTTTCGACGAACTGGTCGTGGTACCTCGCCCAGATCTGGAACTCGGGTCGGTGGTCGTCGTAGAAGTGGATGGCCGAGACGTAGCTGTCCACCGTCGCCGAGCTGCGGCCGGTGAGGGCGATCTCGAGGTTGGTGAGGTGGTGGCTGGTCGCCCGCATGCCCACCATCGACCGGGCCATGTGGGCGGCCAGGGTGTCGCGGCCGGTCTGGACGGCGTCGTCCCCGCGCCGGTACCTCCAGGTGCAGTCCCGGGTGAACAGGTCGGTGGCCTCGTCGGTCCGGTTGGCGTCCACCAGGCGGCAGTAGGCGTGGAGCTCGTCGGCGATGGCTTGGCGGTCCCGCCATTCTGCGTCGTCGGTCATGTCCTATAGTCTATATCCCATCGATGGACCGAGCCCGGGAGCCCCGATGGCGCCAGGTGACCCCTGGGAGATGGCGGTGACC
>Ga0134126_10002468_pt1 | contig 23295 bp, 14 predicted proteins | sample KB31752_FD_96881 | JGI IMG/M metagenome (GOLD analysis project Ga0134126, IMG submission 96881) | Terrestrial soil microbial communities with excess Nitrogen fertilizer from Kellogg Biological Station, Michigan, USA - KB3-175-2 | ecosystem: Environmental > Terrestrial > Soil > Unclassified ... | reverse complement strand
CATCGCGCTGCTGATTCTGCTGGCGATCTTCGCCGACGTCATCAACCATGCGATGGGCCTCGATCCCAACCAGTTCAACGGCAACCTGGTCGACCCGGGTTCCCTGCTGCCGTACGGTGCGCGCGGCGGAATGAGCTTTAATCACCCCTTCGGTCTCGAGCCCGTCAACGGCCGGGACCTGTTCGCCCGCATCGTCATCGGCGTGCGGCCCAGCCTCATCGTGGCATTGGCCGCGACCGCGCTGCAGATGGTCTTCGGCATCATCATCGGCTCCGTGGCCGGCTACTTCGGCGGCTGGACCGACGGGATCCTCTCCCGGATCACCGACGTGTTCCTGGCCTTCCCGATCCTGATCTTCCTGATCGCCATCGGCTCGATCATCCCCAGCCAGGCCTTCGGCCTCGGCGCCTACGGCGTGCACCTGGTGGTCATGATCGCCGTCATCGGCATCTTCAGCTGGGCGTATCAGGCCCGGCTCATCCGCGGCCTCGTGCTCTCGCTGCGCGATCGTGAGTTCGTCGACGCGGCCCGCGTCCTGGGCGCCCGCCCGAGCCGGATCATCTTCCGCGAGATCCTGCCCAACCTTGCCAGCCCGATCCTGGTGTACACCTCGTTGGCGATCCCAGCGAACATCGTGCTCGAGGCCTATCTCTCCTTCCTTGGCGTCGGCACCCCGCCGCCGAACGCCTCGTGGGGGCAGATGCTCTCCACGGCCGTGGACTTCTACCAGGTCGACCCGGCCTTCATGCTGGTCCCCGGACTCGCCGTGTTCCTCACCGTGCTCGCCTTCAACCTCTTCGGAGACGGCCTGCGCGACGCCCTAGACCCCCGGGCCGGCCGCTAGAAGCGACCGTTCCGGTTTTCCAACAGAACACCCCTCCGTTGCGCAGTCCTGAAAGGGGCATTCACGGAATGCAGCGTACAACCAAGATCGCCGCGGCGGCCGCGGCGGCCGCGCTAGTCGCGTCGGTCGCTACCGCATGCAGTAGCAGCAAGGGCGGCAGCAGCGGCGGTTCCGCCAATCCTGCCGACACGATCAAGTTCAATTACGGTGTCACCGGCGTGGTGAATCCCTCCACGCACAAGGGCGGTACGCTCGTTCTCGGCGGCTCGCAGGACCTTGACTCGGTGGACCCGGTCAACCAGTACTACGCGTACTCCTGGAACTTCTCCCGGTACTACGCGCGTACCCTGATGACCTACAAGATCGGTGCGCCCGGCGCCCAGTCGACGCAGCTGGTTCCCGGCCTCGCGGCCGCGGCTCCGACCTCCTCGGCGGACGGTCTGACCTGGACGGTGAAGATCCGCTCGGGCCAGAAGTTCTCCAACGGCGAGCCGATCACCTCCAAGGAAGTCAAGTACGCGATCGAGCGCTCCTACGCGCTCGACTCGGTGAACCCGGCCGGCCCCGAGTACTTCTCCTCGCTGCTGACCGACGGCAAGTACCCGGGTCCGTACAAGGACAAGGCGGCGGACCACCTCGGCCTGACCGGCGTGGACACCCCGGACGACACCACCCTGGTGTTCCACCTGGTGAGCAAGTACGGCGAGTTCCCCTACGTGCTGACCCTGCCGCAGACCGCGCCGGTCCCGATCGACGTGGACCAGAACGCGTCGACCGGCGGCCTGAACTACAACACGCACGTGGTCTCCAGCGGCCCGTACGAGATCACCTCGTACGTCGCGGGCAAGACGATCGACCTGGCCCGTAACCCGAACTGGTCCGCGGCCAGCGACCCGAATGACCCGGCCCTGCCGGACAAGATCACGGTCAAGACCGACTGGGACCCGAACGGGCTGGACGCCGCCATCCTGGCCGGCACGGTCGACGCCGAGTACGACGGCGGTGGCCTGCAGCCCGCCGACGTGGCCGCGGTGCTGAGCAACCCGGCGAAGAAGAAGTACACGGACAACCCGGCGGCCAACGCCACCCGGTACGTCACGATCGACCAGGACGTCGCGCCGTTCAACAACATCCACTGCCGCAAGGCCGTGGCCTACGCGCTCAACAAGGTCGACCTGGTCAACGCGCGTGGCGGCGAGATCGCCGGTGCCAAGCTGGCCAACACCATGCTGCCTCCGGGCGTGCAGGGTCACACGAACGCCAACCCGTACCCGACCGGTCCGGACTCCAAGGGCGACGTGACCATGGCCAAGCAGGAGCTGCAGGCCTGTGGTCAGCCGAACGGCTTCTCCACCGGCATCATCACCGTGAACACCGGTAAGGGCCCCGGCTTCGCCACCGCGCTGCAGAACGCGCTGTCCCGTGTCGGCATCACCACCAACATCACGCAGGTTGAGGGCTCGAAGTACTACAGCCAGAACCTGCAGCGTCCCGACGTGATGAAGAGCAAGGGCTTCGGTCTTGGTGCGGCTGGTTGGGGCCCGGACTGGCCCTCCCCGTTCGCGTTCTTCTCGCAGATCACCGACGGCCGCCTGCTCTCGGCGACCAGCAGCGGCTCGAACTACGGCCGCCTGAACGACCCGGTGGTCAACGGCCTGCTGGACCAGATGAAGGCCAACACCGACCCGTCGCAGAACGCCACGCTGGGCGCCAAGGTCGACGCGCAGGTCATGTCCGACGCCGTGTACATCCCGTACGGCTTCGACACCCTGCTGATCGCCCGCGGCAAGAACGTGACGAACTACTACATCACGCAGGCCTACAACGGCGAGGTCGACCTGGCTGCGCTGGGCCACGCCGGATCCTGAGTCCGGCCACGGCCGGAAGGTAAACCCTCCTTTCGCGAGCAGAACTGGAAGCAGGTGAAGGCGTAGGGCGGCGTGGGGGCGGATCTCCGATCGAGATCCGCCCCCACGCCGGAACCGGCCGATATCAGTGTTCGCTTACATCCTCAGACGACTCTTCCAGGCCGCGCTGGTCATCATCGTCGTCAGCATCATTACATTCATCATCTCCTACGTGATGCCGCAGTGGTTCGGCGAGAACCTCGCCGCCACGTACGCCGGCAAGGGCCAGACCCCGGCCACGGTCGCGGCCATCGGCCAGAAGCTCGGCTTCAACCAGCCGCTGGTCGTGCAGTACTGGAACTACTTCACCGGGATCTTCACCGGGCGCACCTTCGGCAACGGTTCGGTGGCGCTCAGCTGCCCGGCCCCCTGCCTCGGCTACTCGTACATCACCAGCCAGCTGGTGTGGCCGAAGCTGATCGCCGACTTCCCGGTCACCTTCTCCCTGGCCATCGGTGCCGCGGCGCTGTGGCTGTTCTTCGGCGTCCTCGGCGGCGTCGTCGCGGCACTGAACAAGGGCCGGCTCGCCGACCGCTCGATCATCGTGGTGGCGCTGGCCGGAATCTCGATGCCGGTGAACTTCACCGCCCTGGTGGTCGCGCTGCTGGTGCAGTACCAGCTGCACTTCATGGACCAGATCCAGTACGTGCCGTTCACCCAGAACCCCTGGAACTGGGCGCTGAACATCTTCTGGCCGTGCGCGGTCCTGGCGTTCATCTCCGCCGCCGCTTATGCGCGAATCACGAGATCCACCATGCTCGACACGCTCAACGAGGACTATGTGCGCACCGCGCGGTCCAAGGGCCTGCCGGAGTGGAGCGTGGTCGGCAAGCACGCCATGCGCGCCATCTACACCCCGATCATCACCATGTTCGGCCTCGACTTCGGCTACCTGCTCGGCGGCGCGGTGGTCACCGAGAAGATCTTCGGGTTCCACGGGATCGGCTTCGACGCGGTGGACGCTATCGGCCGCAGCGACATCCCGGTGGTCATGGGCGTCACGCTCATGGCGAGCTTCTTCATCGTCGCCGCCAACTTGATTGTGGACCTGCTCTACGGAGTGCTCGACCCGCGAGTGAGGCTTGGATGACCACGGACCAGGAGTTCCCGATCTCCGAATCGACGCTGGAGGGACCGGCCGCGTTCCTGGACGTGCGGGACCTGAAGGTGCACTTCCAGACCGACGACGGCCTGGTCAAGTCGGTGGACGGGATCAACTTCAAGCTCGAGCGCGGGCAGACTCTCGGCATCGTGGGCGAGTCCGGCTCCGGCAAGTCGGTCACCTCCCTCTCGCTGATGGGCCTGCACAAGCGCGCCAACAAGCGCGGCCGCGGCGGGGCCCTGATGTCCGGCGAGATCTGGCTGGACGGCCAGGAGCTGGTGCACGCCGACGCGGCGGAGCTGCGGGCGTTGCGCGGCGAGAAGGTGGCGATGGTCTTCCAGGACCCGCTCTCCTCGCTACACCCCTACTACAAGGTCGGCGACCAGATCGCCGAGGCGTACCGGGTGCACCACAAGGCCTCCAAGAGCGAGGCACGCCAGCGCGCGATTCAAATGCTCGACCGGGTCGGCATTCCGCAGCCGACCTCGCGCGTGGACGACTATCCGCACCAGTTCTCCGGCGGTATGCGCCAGCGCGCGATGATCGCCATGGCCCTGGTGTGCGACCCGCAACTGCTGATCGCGGACGAGCCGACCACGGCGCTCGACGTGACGGTGCAGGCGCAGATCCTGGACCTGATGCGCGACCTGCAGCAGGAGTTCAACAGCGCTCTGATCATCATCACGCACGACCTGGGCGTGGTCGCGGAACTCGCGGACAACATCATGGTCATGTACGCGGGCAAGGCCATCGAGTACGGCCCGGCCAAGACCGTGTTCACCGAACCGCAGCACCCTTACACCTGGGGTCTGCTCGGCTCGATGCCGCGTCTGGACCGCCCCGTGCTCGAGCGGCTGCTGCCGATTCCGGGCACTCCGCCGTCGCTGATCAACGTGCCGTCCGGCTGCCCGTTCCACCCCCGCTGCGCGTTCGCCGTCCGCAACCACGGCCGCAGTGAGACCGAGGTGCCGCAGCTGCGCCCGGTCGACCCGCGGCACCTGGTCGCCTGTCACATGTCGTCCGCCGATCGCAAGCAGATCTTCAACGAGGAAATCCGGCCGCACCTATGAGCACTGACACTCACTCGACGACCGAAGAGCTGCTGTCCGTCTCCGGGCTTCAGAAGCACTTCCCGATCCGGCGCGGCCTGCTGCGGCGGACCGTCGGCGCGGTCAAAGCGGTGGACGGGATCGACCTGACCGTGCACACCGGGGAGACGCTGGGCCTGGTGGGCGAGTCCGGTTGCGGCAAGTCGACCACCGGCCGGCTGCTGACCCGGCTGCTCGAGCCCACCGGCGGCAAGGTCGTGTTCGAGGGGCGGGACATCACCCACCTGCGGCCCGGCGCGCTGCGGCCGCTGCGCCGCGACATCCAGATGGTGTTCCAGGACCCGCAGTCCTCGCTCAACCCCCGCCAGACGGTCGGCGCGATCGTCGGGGCGCCGTTCCAGATCCAGGGCGTCAAGACCGAGCACGGCATCAAGCGCGCGGTGCAGGACCTGCTCTCGCTGGTCGGCCTTTCCCCCGAGCACTACAACCGGTACCCGCACGAGTTCTCCGGCGGCCAGCGCCAGCGCATCGGCATCGCCAGGGCGATCGCGTTGCGGCCGAAGCTGATCGTGGCGGACGAGCCGGTCTCCGCGCTCGACGTGTCGATCCAGGCGCAGGTGGTCAACCTCTTCGAGGATCTGCAGGCGGAACTCGGCCTGGCCTATGTGTTCATCGCGCACGACCTTTCCGTGGTGCGGCATATCTCGGACCGGGTCGCGGTGATGTACCTCGGCAAGGTGGTGGAGATCGCGGAACGCGACGATCTTTACGGCCGTCCGCTGCATCCCTACACGAACGCTTTGCTTTCCGCGGTGCCGATCCCCGACCCGGAACGCAAAGAGGCCTCAGGGCGTGAGCGGATCCTGCTCACCGGTGACGTACCCTCGCCGATCAACCCGCCCTCCGGCTGCCGGTTCCGCACCCGCTGCTGGAAGGCTCAGGAGATCTGCGCCACCGTCGAACCGCCGCTCGAGGTCAAGTCCGGCGGCTCCGCCACGCAGCGCGCCGCCTGTCACTTCCCGGTGATGGCGGACGAGCGGGTCGGTTCCTACAGCTGACGCGGCGTCATATCCTGCTTGGGTGTACGCCCGACGAGTGATCGGGCGTCACACCCGGGGGTGAATTCGTCTTTCCGTTCCACCGAGGGTTTTCCCTATATCTCGCGGACCCTATTGACGCGTTCTGCCCGAACGCGTAACGGGACGGAAATGCCGTTTCTATTGCTGCGCCTTAACGTAATTGGTTCTTGATCTGCAGGCTCTGGACAGCACCGGGTAACCACTATCAGGCTGTGTCGCAGGCAGCGACTTTTGTCGGCGCCAGTGTCCGGGGATCAATCGTCCGGGGATCAATAAGGCCGTCGGGTTCGCCCGCGTGCCAGTCTCGTTGAGGAGTTGGGATCAGGCCATGACTATGAAGAACTCCCGCTGGTTGGCGGCGGGGGCGGTATTCGCTTCCGGCGCGCTCGCGCTCTCCGCGTGCTCTTCTTCGGGCGCGTCCAAGCCCCAGGTCAAGGTCGCGGCGAACTACGCCTTCGGATCCATCCCGGCGCAGTCGAACACTGTCAAGGAGGGCGGCACCCTCAAGATCGCCCAGGACGCCGGCCAGGACCCGAACAACATCCTGCCGATCGTGACCGCGGCGAACTCCTCGGTCTACGACATCAACCAGTTCAACCAGCTCAGCTGGCGGCCGCTGTTCTGGGGTCCGAAGGGCGCCGTCCCCACGATCGACTACAGCAAGTCGATGACCGACGCGGCCCCGACGGTGTCCGCAGACGGCAAGACCTTCACGATCAAGCTGAACGGCAAGTACACCTGGTCCGACGGCTCGCCGGTCACCACCGCGGACGTGATCTTCTACGTCGACGAGCTCAAGGCCGCGGTGAAGGAGAACGCCGCGAACTCGGGCAACTACACCCCGGGCCAGTTCCCGGACAACGTCACGAACATGACGGCGACCGACGCGAACACGATCAGCTTCACCTTCGACAAGGTGTACAACCCGACCTGGGTCCTGGACTCCGAGCTCGGCCTGATCATTCCGATGCCGGCCAAGGCCTGGGCGAAGACCTCCGAGAACGGCGCCACGCTCGACTACACGAACCCGGCCAACGCCAAGGCGATCTACGACTTCCTGGCCAAGCAGTCCGCCAGCCTGTCGACCTACCAGACCGACCCGCTGTGGCAGACCGTGGACGGCCCGTTCAAGATCAGCTACTACAACGCCTCCACCGGCGCGGCCAACTTCAAGGCGAACACCGCCTACACCGGCGCGAGCAAGCCGCACATCGCCGAGCTCGACGAGCTGTCGTACACCTCTGACGACGCCGAGTTCAACGACCTGCTCGCCGGCAACCTCGACGTCGGCTACGTCCCGTCGAAGGACTACACCCAGACCGGCAAGCTGATCGCGAAGCAGTACGCGGTCTACGGACTGCCGGACTTCGGCTTCAACTACATCTACTACAACTTCAAGGACACCACCGACAACTTCGACAAGGTCATCGGCCAGCTCTACGTGCGCCAGGCCTTCGCGCACCTGCAGGACGAAGACGCTGAGATCAAGGGCATCTACCACGGCGCCGCCGCGCCGGCCTACGGCTCCGTGCCGGTCGCCCCGCAGTCGCCGTACACGCCGGCCAACGCGCTGACCAACCCGTTCCCGTTCTCGGTGGACGCCGCGACCAAGCTGCTCAAGGACCACGGCTGGACCGTCGTGCCGAACGGCAAGACCACCTGCGCCAGCCCGGGTACCGGCGCCAACCAGTGCGGCGCGGGCATCACGGCCGGCCAGGACATCTCCTTCGTGCTCTACTACACCTCGTCCAAGGCGGCGACCACCGCCCTGGTCACCTCGTGGGTGGGCAACCTGAAGAAGATCGGCGTCAACGTCACGCTCAAGTCCGACACGTTCAACAACATCATCGCGAACGAGTCGGTGCCCAGCTCGCCGAAGAACAACGCCAACTGGGGCGCCGGAGACTTCGGCGGCTTCACCAACGGCACCTACCCGTCGACCGACAACCTGTTCAACACCGGCGGCTCGTACAACCAGGGCGGCTTCTCCGACCCGGCGCTGGACACGCTGATCAACGCCTCGCTCAACTCGACGGACCCGAACGCGATCCAGAAGGAACTGGCCGCGGTCACCGCCGACCAGCCGGGCATCTTCCAGCCGAACGAGGACCGGATCTACGCCTGGAAGACCAACATCTCCGGCCCGGCCGCCTCGTTCGAGACGCTGACCCAGTTCGGCCTGAACCCCGAGGACTGGTACTTCACCAAGTAGTGCTTCGGATTCGTGCCGCGGGGACGGTTTACCGGCCCCGCGGCACGCCGATACCGCGGATAGGCCCGCCTGAACTCCTCCCCGGGAGCGGGCGGGCCGAGCGGTACCCGGGCCGCGGCTGACAGACCCCGTCCGGTTTTCCATCGCAGCGACTATTCCTCCATCGGCACGACTAAGAGGAGGAGATCCCGGTCATGGCCGGCTATCTCATCCGGCGCTTCGGGACGGCGATCGTGATCGTCCTCGGCGTCACCCTGTTGACCTTCGCGATGCTGCACATCGTCGCCCCGGCCAACGCGGCGGCACTCGCCACCTTGGGACCCAAGGCCACGCCAGCCGCGATCAAGGCTTACGACCACGCCAACGGCTTCGACCGGCCGCTGATCCAGCAGTACCTGACCTATCTCAACCGGCTGCTGCACGGGAACCTGGGCTGGTCCTACCACTTCAACCAGTCGGTCACCGCGCTGCTCAGCGAGAAGGCCCCGCTCAGTGCGTTCCTCTCCGGCAGCTCCCTCGTACTGGCCGTGGTGGTCGCCGTCCCGCTCGGCATCTACCAGGCGATCAAGCGCAATACCTTCGGCGACGTCGCCGCGACGAGTGTGACATTCGTGCTCTACTCGATGCCAGTGTTTTTCTTCGCGATCATCCTGATCCAGGTCTTCGCGATCGCGCTCAACTGGGTGGACCCGGGAGTGGGCCAGGACCAGTCCCTCACCGCCGCGCTCGGCAATGTCAAGGACCTGATCCTGCCGATCGTCGCGCTCTCCAGCACGGCCGTGGCCGGCTACTCGCGCTATCAGCGTTCATCCTCGCTGGACGTGCTGGCGCAGGACTACATCAAGGTGGTCCGGGCCAAGGGACTGTCCGAGCGGCTGGTGCTCGGCCGGCACCTGGTGCGCAACGCCTGCCTGCCGATGATCACCCTGGTCGGCATCTCGCTGCCCGCGCTGATCGGCGGCAACCTGCTGATCGAGTTCGCCTTCAACATCAACGGACTCGGCCTGCTGTTCGTCAACGGCCTGCAGGTGGACGACTACAACATCGTGCTGGCGTACACGCTGCTCGGCGCCATCTTCACCGTGGCCGGCAACCTGATCGCGGACATCCTGCTGAGTATCGCCGACCCGCGGATCAGGCTGGTGTGACCATGCACCGGATCCCAGCCCAGAACCCGCACGCGTCCAGCCGTCCGAGGGAGCACCAGTGAGCCTCATCGACCTCTCACTCGAACCGGCCCCCGCCTCGCAGCCGCCGGAGGGCGGCGAGGTCCTCGTGGTCACCAGCGGCTGGCGGCTGGTGCTACGCGAGTTCCTGCGCAACAAGCTGGCCGTGGCCGGCGTGGTGCTGCTGGTGTTCTTCGTCGTGTTCTGCTTCCTCGGCCCGCTGGTCTACCACACGGATCAGCTGAGCACGGACCTCACGAACACCGACACCCCGCCCGGTCCCGGCAATCCGATGGGCACCGACGGCAACGGATTCGACGTGCTCGGCCGGATCATGCTCGGCGGGCAGACCTCGCTCAAGATCGGCTTCCTCTCTGCCTTCATCGCCACCGTGATCGGCACGCTGTGGGGCGCCGTGTCCGGGCTGATCGGCGGGGTCGTCGACGCCGTGATGATGCGCATCGTCGACACCATCCTGTCGATCCCGTTCCTGCTCATCGTCCTGATCATGGCGCACAGGTACGGCTCGAACACCTGGAACATGTCGCTGATCCTCGGGGTGTTCTCCTGGCTGCTGCCCGCCCGCCTGGTGCGCGGCGAGGTGCTGACGCTGCGCACCCGCGACTACGTGGCCGCGTCGAAGGCGATGGGCGGCTCGAACATTCACCTGATCTTCAAGCACCTGATTCCGAACGCCATGGGCACGGTGATCGTCAACATCACCTTCCAGATCGCCGACGCGATCCTGGCCCTGGCCGCCCTCGGCTACCTGAACTTCGGCGTGCAGTACCCGAACACCGACTGGGGCGACCAGCTCTCCGACGGGGTCGGCTCGCTGGTCGCGGGCTACTGGTGGCTGGTCTACCCGGTCGGAATCTGCCTGGTCCTCGTCGTGATGGCGTTCAACCTGATCGGCGACGGACTGCGCGACGCGGTCGACGTGCGTCTGCGCAAGCGCTGAGGTTCGGAGACTAGGCCGTGTGTGAGAAGCAGGAAGGCGAAGAGGGCTGATGGCTCCCATCCTCGAGGTCCGCGACCTCAAGACCCACATCCAACTGAGCAGGTCCGTCGTCCAGGCCGTGGACGGCGTCTCGTTCTACCTGAACCCCGGCGAGACCCTGGGCCTGGTAGGCGAATCCGGCTGCGGCAAGTCGATGACCGGCCTGTCCCTGATGGGGCTGCTGCCGCCGGGCGGCCACATCGTCGGCGAGTCGTCGATCGTGCTGGACGGCCGGGAACTGGTCGGCCTCGACCAGGCCGAGATGCGCAAGGTGCGCGGCAACGAGATCGCGATGGTCTTCCAGGACCCGCTGACCTCGCTCGACCCGACCAAGACGATCGGCTATCAGGTCGCCGAGCCGGTGCGGCTGCACCGCGGCCTGAACAAGCAGCAGGCGCGCGAACGCGCCGCCGAAGTGCTCGCGCTGGTCGGCCTGCCCCGGCCGAAGGAACGGCTCGACGACTTCCCGCACCAGCTCTCCGGCGGCCTGCGCCAGCGCGTCATGATCGCGATGGCGCTGGCCAACGAGCCGAAGGTGCTGATCGCCGACGAACCGACCACGGCGCTCGACGTGACCATCCAGGCGCAGATCCTGACCCTGCTGGCGGACCTCAAGGACCGGCTCGGCATGGCGATGATCCTGATCACGCACGACATGGGCGTGGTCGCAGGGCACGCGGACCGGGTCAACGTCATGTACGCGGGCAAGATCGTGGAGACCACCGACACCACACGGCTGTTCGCCCGCATGCGCCACCCCTACACGCAGGGTCTGCTGGCCTCGATCCCGAGGCTGGCGCAGGACAACACACAGCGCCTTTACTCGATCCCCGGTATCCCGCCGGACCTGGCCAACCCGCCGGCCGGCTGTCGTTACGCGGCGCGCTGCGCGTACGCCACCGACCAGTGCCGCGAGGACGAACCGCGTCTCACCGGCGAGACCGCGGCGCACCGCTTCGCCTGCTGGCATCCGGTGTCTGGTCCGCTCGAACTGAGCTCGGCCACCACCGCGCAGGACCGCCCGGCCGCGCCCGGCCCGGTTGCCGACACCGGCGAGCGCCCGCTGCTCGAAGTCGTCGATCTGGTCAAGGAGTTCCCGCTCGGCGCGGACCTGTTCGGCCGCAACCGCACCAGCGTCAAGGCGGTCTCCGGAGTCTCGCTCTCGCTCGGTCCCGGACAGACCTTCGGCCTGGTCGGCGAGTCCGGCTGCGGCAAGACCACGCTGGGCCGGATGATCGTCGCGCTGGAGCGTCCGGACAGCGGGGCGGTCACCCTCGCCGGTGAGCGGATCTCCGCGCTGCGCGGCCGCGAGCTGCGCCACAAGCGGCGCGATCTGCAGATGATGTTCCAGGACCCGTACGGCTCGCTGGACCCGCGGATGCGGGTGAGCGGCATTCTGCGCGAACCGCTTGCCGTGCAAGGAATCGGTAGCTCGCGGGAGCAGTTGGCGCGGGTCTCGGACCTGCTCGGCGAGGTCGGCCTGCCGAAGAGCGCGCTTGAGCGGTTCCCGCACGAGTTCTCCGGCGGGCAGCGCCAGCGGCTGGGGCTTGCTCGTGCGCTGATCCTCAACCCGAAGCTGATCGTCGCCGACGAGCCGGTATCAGCGCTCGACGTGTCGATCCGTGCGCAGGTTCTCAACCTGATGAAGCGGCTGCAGGCCGCGCACGGCCTGTCCTACGTCGTGATCTCGCACGACTTGGCCGTGGTCAAGTACCTGGCCGACCGGATCGGCGTGATGTACCTCGGCAAGATGGTGGAAGTCGGCGGCGGGCAGGACATCTACGAGCGCCCCGCGCACCCTTACACCGCCGGTCTGCTCGAGGCGATTCCGGTCCCGGAGCCGGAGATCGAGAAGGCGAAGCGCACCGCGGCGGTCAAGGGCGAGTTGCCCAGCCCGATCGATCCGCCGTCGGGCTGCCGGTTCCGCACCCGCTGCCCGCTTGCCCAGGACCGGTGCGCGATCGAGGAGCCGTTGCTGCGGCGGTTCGGCGACGACCACGTGGCCGCGTGCCACTTCCCGTTGCAGACCCCGCTGTCGGACGCCGCCTCGGAAACGGCTGCGGTGTAGCTAGCGGGCCGGCTTGTGGTTGGCCGGTCGACTGACGTTTACTCAGTCGGCCGGCCGAACCTTATCGTCGAGTTGAATCCATTTCCGCAGCGTTACCGCACCCCACGGGCGTCTCACCGGCTGAGAGCACGCTAAGACCTTCCGTGGCGCGCGTGAAAGTCGTGAAAGACCGTTCCGCGCCGCATTCGGCGATCTCTACGGTGGCGCAATGGGCCGCTGGAGTGCATCAGTGCGTATTCGTCGCCTTCCGATACTCGGGCCTTTGCCCGCTAGATCGGCGCTGGTCGTGGCGGTCGCCGCGACCGCGGGCGCCTTCGGGCTCGGCGGCTGCTCCAGCTCGCCACCCGCGACCGCGGGCGAGAGCGCCACGACGCAGCTCCAGCAGGCGGCCGGGAGCCTCGACGCGACCAAGACCTTCAAGCTGACCGTCGACACGCACGTGCCCAACGGCCCCGGCGCCGTCCAGACCTCGAGCCCGCAGCCGGGGCCCTCGCCCGCGCCGAGCACCGAGTCGATCAAGATGTCAGGGACCTGGGACGCCGCCACCGGTCTGGCCCGGATGGACGGGACGCTCAACTCCGTCAAGACCACCATCTTGTCCGCCTCCGGGGTGGAGTACGTCTCGCTCGTCCCCGGGACCGCGCAGAGCGCCGGCAAGAAGTGGCTCAAGGTCGACGACGCCAATGCAACTTTCGGGGATTTCTGCAATCCACAGCTCGTCGCGCAACTTCTTCGGGCGTACCACGAGGTCCGGTTGGTCGCTTCCGGACACCTTTCCGGGACCATCGAGACGGCCGAGGCTGACCAGCACATCGCCGATCCGAACCTGGTCGCGTCGCTGGCCGGGCTCCCCCCGACGCTGCGCTTCGACGTGTGGACCGACGGTTCGGGCACGCCCACCAAGATCGAGTTCGCGCTGGCCGGCGCGGGCGCTGTGACCACCGGCGATGTGCGCCTCGATTCCTTCGGGACCGCTCCCGCGCAGGTCAGCGTGCCGACAATCAACGAGGTGGAGCAGGCTCCGGTCGGCTGAACGGACAATAGCCTTACTTGACCGGTTTATGAAAGTTTCAGGCAAGCCGGGACGATCAGCGCCCTGTTGACCTGTCCGAAGCCGGGCCTCGAGTAATCGCTTACCGGACACTCTTGACGGCGGGTTTCCGGCTCGCAACGCTGTGCCCACCTCCGAGAGAGCGCTCCCACACTTCGCGCTCGCTCATCCACCCCGCCTCAGCCCGGTTTCCGTGAGGAAACCGAAAAAAGTTCGTGCGGACCGGCAACCCACCCGGGTCCCCGATCGACTTAGAGTCGCCGCCCGATCAACCGTGCGTCGTGTTACTGAAACCTCACCGTGGAGGTCGCAGTTGCCCCAGCAAACCGACACCGCGCTCGCCGTCGGAACCCACCTGGACAAGGCTCAGTTCGGCAAGCCCACCCTGGCCGACGTCGCCGCGCTCGCCGGGGTCTCCGAGGCGACCGCCTCGCGAGTGCTCAATGGATCAGCCCGCGTCAGCATCGGCGCGCGCAGCCACGTGGAGGACGCCATGGCGCGTCTCGGCTACGTGCGCTGGCGTGCCCCGCGGGCGCAGACCTCGCGCAGCGGCTCGGTCGCCGCCATCGTCACCGAGTCCAGCGCGCGGTTCTTCTCAGATCCCTTCTTCGCCCGTCTGCTGTGGGGTGCCTCCCGCACCCTGTCTGCGGCCGGGCTGCAACTCGCGTTCCTGGTCGTACACGACCAGAACGAGTACGCCGCCGCCGAGCGCTACATCCGGCGTGGCAGTGCGGACGGCGTGATGCTCGTCTCCGCGCACGGTCGTGACCCGCTGCTGCTTACCCTGCAGGCCGCGGGCATCCCGACCGTCGTGTGTGGCAGACCCCTGGTTCCCTGCGGCGCCTGGTACGTGGACGCCGACAACTCCGGAGGCGCGCGCACCGCGGTCGGCCACCTGCTGCGCTCGGGCCGCCGCCGCGTGGTCACGATCGCGGGACCGCGCGACATGGCCGTGGGCATCGACCGCCTCTCCGGCTACCGGGACATGCTCGAAGCCGCCGGCCTACCGGCCCTGATCGGCTACGGCGATTTCTCCCAGGCCTCTGGGGAGCACGCGATGACCCGGCTGCTCGAACGCCGCCCCGACCTGGACGCGGTGTTCGCCGCCTCCGACCTGATGGCAGCGGGCGCCCTGCGCGCGCTGCGCCGGGCCGGGCGACGGGTGCCGGAGGACGTCGCGGTGGTCGGCTTCGACGACGACCCGATCGCCCAGCACACCATGCCGCCGCTCACCACCGTGCGCCAGCCGGTGGAGGAGCAGGGCGCTGTCATGGCCAGGCAAGTCATGGCCCTGATCGAGCACGAGTCGATCTCGGAGACCCAGAACAAGCTGCCGACCTCGCTGGTCCAGCGCGAGTCCGCCTGACGCGGACGAGCGCCGCACTCGCGGTCCGGGCGGTCGCCCCGCAAAGGAGCGACCGCCGGGGATCGGCTGTGCCCTGAGCGCTGTGCTTCAAGCATTCGGTAGAGCGCTCTCACAGCCTGAGGGCGCCCCGCCCTAGGGTCCTGACCGGCCCGCCCGGGACCGCGGTCCACCGCCTCCCGCCGCACTTTTCGGCGCGATAGCGCGCCGATGTCCAGAAGGAGAAACCCCTACCCATGAGACAGGCAGTAAGCAGCAGCCCGCTGCGAAGAAGGCTGAGAAGGGTCGTCGCGGCCCTGATCGCCACTTCCTTCGCCGCGGTCGGGCTGACCGCCCTCCCGGCGCAGGCCGCGACAACCCAGTGTAAGGTCACTTACACCAATCAGTCCGACTGGGGTTCCGGGTTCACCGCCAGCATCACCATTCAGAACCTTGGCTCGGCCTGGACCAGCTGGTCGCTCGGCTACAGCTACGCGGGCAGCCAGACGCTGACCAACGGCTGGAGCGCCAACTGGACGCAGAGCGGCACCAAGGTGACCGCGGCCAACGCGTCCTGGAACGGCAGCGTGGCCACCAACGGCTCGGTGACCATCGGCGCCAACTTCAACTACTCCGGCACCAACACCAACCCGACGGTCTTCTCGATCAACGGGACGGTCTGCGGCGGCGCGCACACCGCGCCGAGCGTGGCGATCACCAGCCCGGCGGCCGGAGCGACCTTCACGGCGCCGGCCACCGTCGCGCTGACCGCGACCGCGTCCGCCTTTGACAGCGCGACGATCTCCAGCGTCGCCTACTACAGCGGCACGACGCTGATCGGCTCGGCGACCGCGGCCCCGTACTCGGTGAGCTGGACCGGCGTGGCGGCGGGCAGCTACTCGATCACGGCCGTGGCCACCGACAGCCAGGGCGCGACCACGACCTCGGCTCCGGTCGGGATCACGGTGTCCCCGAACACCTCCCCGGCGATCGTGGCCAACCCGACGTCGCTGACGATCGCGCAGACCCAGACCGCGACCTTTGGCGTGACGCTGAACAAGGCGCCCACGGCGAACGTCACGGTATCCGTCGCGGCCGCCGCAGGCGGCAACACCGGCCTGACCGTGACCGCTGGCTCGTCGCTGACCTTCACCCCGTCGAACTACAACACGGCGCAGAACGTCACGATCACCGCGGACAAGTCGTCCACCGGCAGCGCGACGTTCAACGTCACGGCCACCGGCTACACCGCGGCTTCGGTCAGCGCGAACGAGATCGCCTCGACCGGCGGCGGCACGTACACGCAGGACTTCCTGACGCTGTACAACCAGATCACCAACCCGGCCAACGGATACTTCAACTCCCAGGGCATCCCGTACCACTCGGTCGAGACGCTGATGGCCGAGGCGCCCGACTACGGCCACGAGACCACGTCCGAGGCGTGGAGCTACTACATCTGGCTCACCGCCACCTATGGCGAGGTCTCCGGCGACTGGTCGAAGTTCAACAACGCGTGGACGCTCATGGAAACCTACATGATCCCCAGCCACGCGGCCCAGCCGACCAACAGCTCGTACAACCCGTCGTCCCCGGCGGCGTACGCGCCTGAGGAGCCGCTGCCTTCCGACTACCCCGTGGCCACCACCACCTCGGTGTCGACCGGGCAGGACCCGATCGCGGCCGAGCTGAGCCAGACCTACGGGACGTCGGACATCTACGGCATGCACTGGCTGGAGGACGTCGACAACAAGTACGGCTTCGGCGACACCCCCTCCGGCGGTTGCGAGCTCGGCCCGGGCGCGGCCAACAGCCCGTCCTTCATCAACACCTTCCAGCGCGGCTCGCAGGAGTCGGTCTGGGAGACCGTGCCGCAGCCGACCTGCGACAACCTGAAGTACGGCGGCAAGAACGGCTACCTGGACCTGTTCATCTCGGGTTCCGGCACGCCGCAGTGGAAGTACACTGACGCCCCCGACGCCGACGCGCGCGCGATCCAGGCCGCCTACTGGGCGGACACCTGGGCCAAGGCGCAGGGCAAGGAGTCTCAGGTCACCACCACCGTGGCCAAGGCCGGCAAGATGGGCGACTACCTGCGGTACTCGTTCTTCGACAAGTACTTCAAGCAGATCGGCAACTGCACCAGCACCAGCTGCCCGGCCGGCTCGGGCAAGAACAGCGCGCACTACCTGCTGTCCTGGTACTACGCCTGGGGTGGCTCGCTGAGCACCTCCGGCGGCTGGGCCTGGCGCATCGGCGACGGCGCGGCGCACTTCGGCTACCAGAACCCGCTCGCGGCGTACGCGCTCTCTACGGTCCCCGCGATCGAGCCGAAGTCCCCGACCGGCGCGAGCGACTGGGCCATCAGCCTCAAGCGCCAGTTGCAGTTCTACCAGTGGTTGCAGTCCTCCGAGGGCGCGATCGCCGGTGGCGCGACCAACAGCTGGGGCGGCAACTACGGCACCCCGCCGTCTGGTGATTCCTCCTTCTACGGCATGTGGTACGACTGGGAGCCGGTGTATCACGACCCGCCGTCCAACCAGTGGTTCGGCATGCAGACCTGGTCGATGGAGCGCGTCGCGGAGTACTACTACGTGACGGGCGACACCACCGCCGGGGCGCTGCTGAAGAAGTGGGTCACCTGGGCCGAGTCGCAGACCACGGTCAACACCTCGACCGGGGCCTGGCAGATCCCGTCGAACCTGACCTGGACCGGCCAGCCGGACACCTGGACCTCGACGACCACCTCGGTGGCCAACACCGGCCTGCACGTGACCGTGTCCAGCTACGGCCAGGACAACGGCGTGGCGGCGTCGCTGATCAAGACGCTGACCTACTACGGCAAGAAGGCCAACGACACCACCGCCTCCACCATGGCCAAGAACCTGCTGGACGTCATGTGGGCCAACGACCGTGACTCCCTCGGAATCACGACCCCGGAGACCCGCACCGACTACAACCGGTTCAACCAGGTCTACCCGTCCGGCACCAACCAGGACGGGGTCTACATCCCGTCCGGCTGGTCCGGCACCATGCCCAACGGCGACAAGATCGCGCCTGGGGCGACCTTCCTGTCCATCCGCTCCTGGTACACGCAGGACCCGCAGTGGTCCAAGGTCCAGGCTTATCTGAACGGCGGGGCCGCTCCCGTCTTCAGCTACCACCGGTTCTGGGCGCAGTCGGACATCGCGATGGCTTACGCGGTGTACGGCATGTTGTTCAACGCGTAGCAGAGCCCGCACGAAACGTGACGCAAGACGCCCGACAGCGTCTTGCGTCACGGGCGGACGCCGGACGGATAACCGGTCGGCCCGCATAACCTGCTAGAACGTAAGGCCGTCGATTCCGGTGAACGGAGTCGGCGGCCTTCGCGTGTACTGGGTCGTTTGGACAGCGCGGTACGGCCGCGGAGGCCTGAACAGTTCGGCAGGGATGGCAAAATCTTGGACATGAATTACCCACGGACGCTCATTCGGGCGAACCGGTCTGTTGCAATTCCAGTGCCACTGGGGGGCAGCGCCAGCTCGGACAGTGAACGGAGTCCGCGATGACCGACCAAGCCGATGGCGATCCAGCCTGGCTGAGAGACTTCCCCTGGCTTGGTGGTATTGCCCCGCAATGGGTGCAGCAGCAGCGTGAACAGTATCTGCGCCGCCAAGAGGAAGAGCGCATGCTGCGCGAGAAGCAGCGTCTGCTGATGCAGCAGTGGGCCGCTTACGACGCCCAGCAGCATGCTGTCTTGCAGGGGCACGTGGACGTCACGAACACCGGCCGTCATGTCGCGATCACCGACCCGTCCGCGCAGCGCACCGCCGCGCCGTCCGGCGCGACCCGCTCGGCTCTCGGACCCGGAGCGGGCCCGGCCACCGGCAGCCGTCCCGGTTCGGTCTCCAGCACCGGCTCGCACCGCGCCGTGCGGCCGGACGTCACAGCCACTGGTTCCCACCGGGCTGTCAGAACGGATGTGACGGCCACCGGCACGCATCGTGCGGTCAGGCCGGACATGACCAGCACCGGCACGCATCGTGCGATACCGCGTCAGATGAGCCCGGATACCGAGGAGTTCGGCGCGACGACGGGCAGCTATGTGGCCGCGCCCCCGGACCGCTTCGCGATACCCGAGCGGCCCGGCCTGACCCAGTGGTGGGTCGACCCGGCGAAGGCGTGGACCTACGCGCGCCCGGCTCTCTCCCGGCACGCGCTGGCCGGGGTGCTGGTGCTGCTGGCCTTCGCCGGCGGCGCCGAGGTGATCTTCCTATGGTGGCTGCAGACCCCGGCCTCGCGGCTGCAGCACCTGGGCGACGAGTACATCATGGGCGCGCAGCTCACCGGTCTGCTCGGCGCGTACCTGCTGCTGATCGAGGTCGCGCTGATGGCGCGGATCCCGTGGCTGGAGCGGCGGATCGGCTCCTGGCTCGCGACGCTGCACCGCGGGCTCGGCGCGTACCTGATCGTGCTGCTGGCCGCGCACACCGGGCTGGTCATCGCCGGCTATTCGATGAGCCTGCAGGCCAAGCCGAGCGACGTGGTGAAGTCCATCTTCGGGACATATCCGTACGTGCTGATGGCCACCGGCGGCTACGCGTTGCTCATCGCCATCGGCGTCTCGTCGATCAAGCACTTCCGGCACAAACTCGGCTATGACCGCTGGCACAGCCTCCACCTGGTCGCCTATCCGGCCGCCGTGATGGCGTTCTTCCACCAGATATTCCTGGGCGCGCAGTTCACCCGGAACGCGTACGCCAAGGACACCTGGATCGCCATGCATGTCGTGGTCGCGTCCGCGATCCTGCTCTACCGCGTGTGGGTTCCGGTCAGCCGGACGCTCAAGTACCGGCTGCGCGTCGTCGGCGTCGTCGTCGAGTCGGCGGACACGATCTCGATCTACGTCGGCGGCGTCAACGTGGACCGGCTCGGCGCGCAAGCCGGGCAGTACTTCCGCTGGCGCTTCCTTGGCCGCGGCCTCTGGTACCAGACGCACCCCTTCTCGCTATCCGCGGCGCCCACGAACGGAGTGCTGCGCCTGACGGTCAAGGGCGTCGGCAACTACACGCGCAGGCTCAAGCGCCGCATCCGCCCCGGTATCCGGGTCATCGCGGACGGTCCGTACGGCGCGTTCACGGCCGAGTTGCGCCGGCGGCAGCGGGTGTTGCTGGTCGGCGGCGGCGTGGGCGTGACCCCGCTGCGGGCTATCGCGGAAGCGCTGGACGGCGGCCCGGGCGACGTGATGTTCCTTCAGCGCGCGTCTTCGGCGGCGGATCTGCTGATGGCGGACGAGCTGGAGAAGATGGACGCGGACGGACGGCTGATTTACGTGCCGGTGCTCGGAAAGCGCGGCAAGACCCCGCGCGAGGATCCGATGGCTCCGCACCGATTGCGCGAAATGGTGCCAGATCTCGACGAGCGCGAGGTGTTCATCTGCGGCTCGCCGGCGATGGCGCGCTCGACGATCAAGAACCTGCGCAAGGCCGGGATTTCCTGGCGCCGGATCCACACCGAGCTGTTCGACTTCTGATACACGTCACAACGCCGAGCGCCGGGGACCGTTCGCGGTCCCCGGCGCTCGGCGTTGCTCCTCGTTCGCGCTACACCTGCCGCAACTCGACCACGAGCGATTGCCCCGGCTTGTCCACCAGCTGCGGCGCCGCCAAGCCCGCCATCGACAAGAGCTTGCCCGCGATCACGATCGGCCGGTCTTGCGCCGCCCACCGCGGCCAGGTCTCGCGAACCGCGGACACGACCGGCAACACCGTCAGCTCGTAATCAGCCTGCGGATTCAGTCCGGGGAAGCGCAGCGCCGCTGCGTGCTCGAACGTCGAGGTTTCCAGTTGCACGTAAGCGAATAGCGCGTGTGACCGGTCCTGCGAGACCACGCCGTGCAGCCACGCGGCCGGGTCCGGATGGTCCGCGCGCACGATCTCGCCGGAGTGCAGCAGCGGCCGCAGCCGCTTGTACTGCGCGATCCAGTCGGCGAGCCGGCCCAGTTCGTGCTCGTCCCAGCCGGTGATGTCGGATTCGATGCCGGCGTGCCCGAACAGCGCGGTGGCCGCCCGGAACGACAACTCGGTGGCCCGCGTGCTCACGTGCGCGGGGGAGGAGCCGATGTGCGCGCCGATCAGCTCGTAGGGAATCAGCAGACTGGTCCAGCGCTGGATGGACTGCCGCTCGATCGGGTCGATGTTGTCCGAGCCCCAGACCCGGTCGGTGTGCTCCAGGACGCCCAGGTCCACCCGCGCACCGCCCGACGAGCAGGACTCGATCTCCAGGCCTGGGTGCCGCGCGCGCAGCTCGTCGAACAGCCGGTAGACGGCCAAGGTCTGCGCGTGCACGCCCGGAACACCGTCGTGCAGCGGCTCGGCGATATCCCGGTTGTGATCCCACTTGATGTAGTCGATCCGGTACTCGCCCACCAGCGAATCGAGCCGCTCCAGCAGGTACGCGAAGGCTTCCGGCCGCGCCACGTCGAGCACCTGCTGGTTGCGGTGCTCGACCGGCAGGCGCGCCGGATCGGCCAGGAACCAGTCGGGGTGGGCCCGGGCCAGGTCCGAATCAGGGTTCACCATCTCCGGCTCGAACCAGAGCCCGAACTGCATGCCGTGCTTGCGGACCCGCTCCACCAGCGGATGCAGGCCGTTCGGCCACACGGTCTCGTCGACGTACCAGTCGCCGAGCCCCGCGTTGTCGGTCCTGCGGTGCCGGAACCAGCCGTCGTCGACGACGAAGCGTTCAACTCCCACTGACGCGGCCTTGTCCGCGAGGTCCAGCAGGCGATCCAGCGAGTGGTCGAAGTAGACCGCCTCCCAGATGTTGAGCGTGACCGGCCGCGGCGTGACCGGGTGCACGGCGCGCGCCCGCAGCTTCCGGTGCAGCCGCAGACTCAGCTCGTCGAGCCCTGAGTCACCCGACACGAAGTACACCCACGGGGTCTGATACGTCTCCCCGGTCAGCAGCCTGATCTCACCCGGCTCGAGCAATTCCCCGCCGCCGAGCACCGCGCCGCCGTCCGCCAGCCGCTCGAGATACTGCACGTGGTTGCCGCTCCACGCGGTGTGCACGCCCCAGACCTGCCCGGACCGGAAACCGAACCCGTCGGTCCCGGCGATCAGCGGCCCGGCGTCGAACCCGGTGCGGCCGCGCCGGTTCTCGCGCACCCAGGCACCCTGCCGCACGGCGGCTCGTTGCGGCGAGCGCTCGCGGGACCAGCGGCCGCTGAAGTCCAGCACCTCGACGGCCTGCGCGGGCACGGGCATTAGCGCCGCGAGCCGGTCGAGCAGGTAGGGCAGGGCGCCGGTGTTCGTGACCGCGTGCCGGATCCTGAGCACTCCTTCTCGGCTCAGTTCCAGCTGGCTCTCCAGCGCGAGCCCCGCCGTCAAGTCCGCTGCCCGCACCACGATCGTCCCGCCGCCGTCGTCGGCTCCCTCGTCCGCGCCCGCTACCGCGACCGGCTCCGTCAGCGCGAATCGCAGCGGTCGCCAAGCCCCGTCCTCCCAGTGCCCGCTCAGCGCTGGTCGTCCGTACCACCCTTCGCCCTGCGATGGGATTAACGGATGCGCAGGTCCGGGCCGGCTCAACGCGAGGCGCGCGGAGCCGTCGCCGTGTTCGCCGCCGCCGTGTGCGGGCAGCCCGAGGTCGGCGCCCCAGTACAACACCTCCGGCAGCCCAGAGCCCGACGCGTCGAGCACCAAGCCCACCCCGCCGCCCGAAAGCGAGATCAATCCAGCTGCGGCCGCGCCCACTGCGGCCTCACGCACTTCGTCCACGGCGCTCTCAATTCCAACATTTGTCAACGTGAACCGACGAGTTCATCCTAGAGACCGCGCAGAACCGGACGCAATGGCTTGCTCTGACCGCGCCCATCCCGACCTGCGGCGATCTTCTTCTCCGCGCGCCGTGTGCGCGCCCCACGTATGCGCCCACATACAACGGCCGCGCCCGGGTACCCGAGTGCGTCAAGCGACCACGCGGCACCGCACGACGTCCCACCCAAGGAGGATCGATGCCGTACGCCAGAGGCTATGCGCATCGCAGAAGGCTGTACCCGAGGCGGCACTACGGTCGCTACAACCGTAGCCACTACAGCCGTCGCAGGAGACTGCCAAGCGACCTGGCGATCCTGGCTGTGTTCGCCATCGTGCTGATCATCATCGCGCTCTCCACGCACTGACGCTCTCGACCGATCCGCGGCGGCGCGCCGCGGTCAGGAGCAGGAGTAGGCGAAGCTGGCGGATGCGCTGAGCTGGCTCGGGCCGAGCACCTCAAGCGTCGCGGTCGCGTTCATCGTGCCCTGTCCGTGGAACGACCACAGCAGCACTACACGCACATCGGTTGATCCCTTTGCCGCCTGCTGACGAAGCGCGTCCGAGACGGTTCCAGCGCTGCGGCGCCAACGGTACGTAATCGCGCCGTTGGCGCCGTTGGTGTGCATCGTGGCGGTAACGGTCGCCGTTCCGTCACAGCTTAGGGTCGGCGACGCAGCGT
>Ga0134126_10002466_pt1 | contig 23314 bp, 23 predicted proteins | sample KB31752_FD_96881 | JGI IMG/M metagenome (GOLD analysis project Ga0134126, IMG submission 96881) | Terrestrial soil microbial communities with excess Nitrogen fertilizer from Kellogg Biological Station, Michigan, USA - KB3-175-2 | ecosystem: Environmental > Terrestrial > Soil > Unclassified ... | reverse complement strand
TGGGAAAGATCGCTGTGATTTTTTCGGAGGCCTTTCAGGACTCCAAAGAGGGCATCGCCCGTTACGCGGTCACGATTAATAAACTGAACACTGAGTTCAAACCGGTGCAAGATGAGCTGACGCAGACAGCCGCGCGCTTGCGGACCATGCAGGAGGAAATCAACAAACTGCAGCAGGCAAATCCGCCCGCCACCGCGCAGCAAGTTCAGGCGAAGCTCGATCAGTTCGAAGTGCAGAAGAAAGCTTACGAACGCAAGGGCGAAGACGCGAAAACGAGCTATGAGCGCCGCCGCACCGAATTGTTGACACCGTTGCAGGAAGATATCGGCAAGGCCCTCGATGCTTTTGGCAAAGCGCACGGAATCACGATGATTCTGGACGGGAGCCAAATACCGCTTGTTTACGCCGCCGACAGCATGGACGTTACCAGAGCCTTTATCGCTGAATACAACAGCAAGAATCCCGCAACTACAACAGCAGCGACACCACGACCTTAGTTAAATCAGTTTCAGACTGTTTCGTCGTCAAAGTCTGACAAGTAAACGATGTATGGAAACTGTTCTGGATTCTGAAGCAATCAAGAAACTTCTCCCGCACCGTTATCCCTTTCTTCTGGTCGATCGAATAATCGAGCTGGTCCCGCGCCAACGCGTCGTTGGCATTAAGCAGGTCAGCATCAACGAATCGTATTTTCAAGGTCATTTTCCCGGCGCGCCAGTCATGCCCGGTGTCCTGGTGATCGAAGCGATGGCGCAATGTGGAGCGATCCTCGCTTTGCGCGAGATCGAGGACCGCGATGAGAAGCTCGTGCTGTTCACCGGAATAAAAGAGGCACGTTTCCGCCGGCCAGTAGTACCGGGCGATACGCTCGTACTGGAAATAACCGCGCTGCGCACAGGCTCGCGCATTCAACGCATGCGCGGTGAAGCCAAAGTCGATGGAGAGGTTTGCGCCGACGCTGAACTGACCAGCGTTATTGCCAACCGGGAATAGTCCGACCAATGAGTTCTCCATCCACGCAAGTGCAGTCTTCCGCGATTCATCCATCCGCAATCATTAGTCCTCGCGCTCGCCTCGGCCGCGACTGCTTCGTCGGCCCCTACGTGACTATCGGCGATGACGTCGAGTTGGGTGATGGGGTACGAATCGATTCGCACTGCGTCATCGACGGTCGCACAACTATTGGTGACGAAACGCACATTTATCCCTTTGTCTCGATCGGATTGCCGCCGCAGGATTTGAAGTTTGCCGGCGAAGATACTGAGACAGTCATTGGTTGCCGCAACCGCATTCGCGAATTTGTGACCATCCATCGCGGCACCAAAGGCGGAGGCGGGATCACCCGCATCGGTGACGACTGTTTTTTGATGGCCCAGGCGCACGTGGCGCATGACTGCCTGATTGGCAGCCACGTGATCATGGCAAATGCCGCGACGCTGGCCGGCCACGTGAACGTGCACGACCGGGCAAACATAGGCGCGTACTCTGGGGTGCATCAGTTCTGCCGAATTGGTCGCGAAGCCTATGTCGGCGGGTATTCGGTCGTGGTAAAAGATGCTTTACCTTTTGCGCTGACGGTGGGAAACCACGCGAAGTGCTATGGCTTGAACAAAGTCGGCGCGCGCCGGCGCGGCTATTCACGCGAAACGATTGATGCTCTGCATCACGCGTTTCATTTGCTGCTGTCAGCAAAGCTGAACACCTCGCAGGCAGTCGCACGCATTCGCGCCGAAATCAAAAACGTTCCGGAAGTCGATGAGCTGGTGACCTTCATTGAGTCGTCGCAGCGTGGAGTAGTGAAATAGGGTGTAGGGTGTGGGGTCTGGGGCGTAGGGGTGTTGTTAACACTCGAAGGAGACTCACACATGTTGAAAAGCTATCGAGAGTTATTAGTCTGGCAAAAAGCCATTGAACTCACAGTACTCGTCTATCGCCTTACCGAGGTTTTTCCCAAGAGAGAAGTTTACGGTTTAGCGGCTCAACTTAGGCGGGCCGCAGTGTCAATCCCATCGAACATTGCAGAAGGCTATGGTCGAGGAAGCAGAAAGGAGTATCTTCAGTTCCTTTCAATAGCTCAGGGCTCGCTGAAAGAGCTGGAAACGCAGATTATTCTGGCTCAAAGATTGACGTATTCTACACAATCGCAAGCCTAGCGAATCTTGTCGGAAGCCGAAACAGTCGGAAAAATGTTGGGTGGTCTAATTCGTTCGCTAAAGGCGAAGGACGCTTAGGCTTCTCATCGAATATTCATGCCCAACACCCAACCCCCAACACCCAACCCCCTACGCCCTCTCAAACTTGGTCTGATAGCCGGCAACGGACAATTTCCCTTTCTGGTGCTCGAAGGAGCTAAACGCGCCGGCGTTTCAGTCGCCGTCGCCGCGATCCGCGAAGAAACCGATCCGACCATTGATCAAGTCGCTGAGAATGTTACCTGGGTTGGCGTGGGACAACTCGGGAAGATGTTGCGCTTTTTCAAAAACGAAGGCGTGGAAAAAGCGATCATGGCGGGTCAGGTCAAGCATGTGCAAATCTTTAGCAGTTCGATTCCCGACCTGCGTATGGTGAAGATGTTGCTGCGTCTGCCGCGCAAGAACACGGACGCTTTAATAGGTGCAGTCGCGGACGAACTCGCCAGGGAAGGCATTGAACTCATCGATTCGACCCACTTTCTGACGGATTACTTGCCGCCAGCGGGCCCGCTTACCAGGCGCGCGCCCGACGATCGCGAACGCGCAGACATCGAATACGGGCTTGAAGTTGCACACGAGATTGCCCGGCTCGACCTCGGCCAAACTATCGTCGTGCGTGATCGAGCATGCGTGGCCATCGAAGCGATGGAAGGTACTGACGCCGTCATTCGGCGCGCGGGAGAACTAGCGCGTGGGCGCCTAACGGTGGTCAAAATTGCCAAGCCCGATCAGGACATGCGCTTCGATGTTCCGGTGGTGGGACTTTCGACGATTCAAACCATGATCGATGCCGGCGCCACCTGCCTTTGCCTCACGGCGGGCAAGACGCTGATGTTCGAGCGCGAGGAAATGTCCGCCCTTGCGAACAAGAGCAAAATCGCCATAGTGGCGGTCGAGCCCCATGACTCCGAAGCTTGACTTGCTCCCGATTTGGGACTACAAAGCTCGCCATCGTTTCTCCGGAATAATTAGAGTTCACCTCGTATTTTGTGCTTTGAGTTTCTTTCAGGGAGGATTCCACAATGGCATTGCGTTTAGGAGATACTGCGCCGAATTTTTCGGCGACAACCACCGAGGGTCAAATCGATTTTCATCAATGGCTGGGCGACAGTTGGGGAGTGTTGTTTTCACATCCGAAGGACTTCACGCCGGTGTGCACGACGGAACTGGGCTACATGGCCAGCATCAAGCCTGAGTTCTACAAGCGCAACGTAAAAGTCATGGGACTCAGTGTTGATCCGGTTGAGAACCATTCACGCTGGTCAAACGACATTCAGGATGCGACGGGCCACGCGCCGAATTATCCGGTAATTGGCGACACCGATCTGAAAGTCGCGAAGCTCTACGACATGCTACCGGCCGAAACAGCGGGGACTTCTGAAGGCCGTACCGCCGCCGACAACCTGACGGTCCGCACCGTCTTCGTCGTGGGACCTGACAAAAAGATCAAGCTAATGATCGTTTATCCCATGGCGACTGGTCGCAACTTCGACGAAATCCTGCGTGTGATCGATTCGATTCAGCTGACCGCGCAGTACAGCGTCGCGACGCCGGTGAATTGGAAGGACGGCGATGACGTGATCATTGTGCCGGCGCTGAACGACGAAGCTGCGAAGGAAAAATTTCCGGACGGGTGGAAAACCATCAAGCCCTATCTGCGCGTCGTGCCCCAGCCGAATAAGCAGGCGAAAGCTGCCGAAGGCTGAGTCTTTCAGAAAGGTTTCGCAACTCAAGACTCTATTTGCACACAGGGCAGCGCTCGTCGCTGCCCTTCTGCTTAATGCGCAACCACTCACAAATCAATAAACCCAAATCTGATCATGTCCGAAAAAGAAAACTCCTTGAACCCAGGCGACGGTGAAGGCCGCAAAGGACTGAGCAAAGAAGCGTGGGTCGCGATCAGCACGATCGCGGCGGCGCTGATCGGCGGCATAGTCACTCTGATCATTGGTCTGTCACCCAAGTCCGCGGCTACCCCGGGGGCGACGCCTGTTCCGACAGCGAGCGTCGTCACTTCTCCAGGGCAAGCGGCGGGAGGCGTTACCGCCGACTCGATTGCCGGCAAATGGTTAGGCACAGCGACGGATGAGGACGGCGTGACGTTTGAAGTCCGACTGGAAGTCCGCAAAGGGTGCGGCATTAACCAGAAGTGCGGCTCCATGAGCGTTTCAAAAACACCTTGTTACGGCGAAATCTCTCTCGAGCGAGCCCATGATCCGATCTTTGAATTTAATGTCGATAATTTCTATGGGCAAAGTGATCGCGAAAAGTGTGAGGCCGGTCCGGGTGAAGAATTCCACCTAACCCCCGAAGGAAAGCTGGACTACCGATCGACATACAAGCCGACGGCCGAAGGCACATTGGAGCGAATCAAAGACTAACGGTCGATTTCATGCGAGCCATTGTCACGACCAGCAACGGCGACGTTTCTGTGATGAAAGTCGAAGAGCGTGCCGATCCCGCGCCCGCAAAAGGCGAAGTGCTGGTGCGCGTGAAGGCTGCGGGCCTCAACTTCGCGGACATTCTGGCGCGACAGGGCCTGTACCCGGATGGCCCGCCTAAGCCTTGCGTCATGGGCTATGAAGCGTCCGGCATCATCGAATCCGTCGGTGAGGGAGTTGATTCAGGTTGGGTAGGCAAGCCGGTAATCGCGATGACGCGCTTCAATGGGCAAGCGGAACTGCTCGCCGTGCCGGAAATGCAAATGTTTGAGAAACCGGCAAATCTGAGTTTCGAAGAAGGCGCGGCGATCCCCGTCAACTATCTCACTGCCTGGGCGTTGCTGGTGACGATGGGCGGTTTGAAAAAAGATGAGGCGGTGTTGATTCACAATGCCGGCGGCGGCGTCGGTCTGGCAGCGCTGGATATCGCGAAGCATATTGGCGCCAGGACATTTGGCACCGCCAGCGCCTCGAAACATCCATTCCTGAAAGAGCGTGGATTGGATCACGCGATCGATTACCGCAATCAGGATTGGCTGCCGGTGCTAATGGACCTGACCAATGGTCGCGGCGTCGAGTTAGTCATCGATCCGCTCGGCGGCAAGAATTGGCAGAAGAGTTATCGCGCCCTGCGCGCCACCGGCCGCATGGGAATGTTCGGAATGTCGGTCGCCTCTGCTTCAGGAATTCGTGGCAAAGCGCGCGCGCTAAAAGCCATCATCCAGATGCCGCGTTTCAGTCCGATCGCTTTGATTAATCGTAACCGGGCTGTGTTCGGTTTGAACCTGGGTCACATGTGGGGCGAAGGCGAAAAAGTGGCCCAGTGGACACAAGAGATTATCCGCGGCGTTGCGGAAGGGTGGGTGCGGCCGCATGTCGATCATGCTTTTCCCTTCGAGCAGATTGCTGATGCCCATCGCTATATGGAAGGGCGAAAAAATATCGGCAAAGTCGTATTAGTGCCTTCACTCTAAATTCCCTTAAACCGGCTTTACAGTACAAAGTACTTGACAGTGTCAGGTAGTTGGCGTTAGTGTAATTGCGAAGCGATGGCTCCTGTTTCAAAACCTGTCCAGCCGGCGGCGCTCCATGACCGCGCGATGGACAATATTCGTTTCATTCGCGAGACGATGGAGCGGGCCTCGGCTTTTACGGCTGTGCCGGGCTGGGGACAGGTGGCCGTGGGAGTCACAGCCTTTGTTGCGTCTTACCTGGCAGTTCATGAAACCAGTCAAAGGCGTTGGCTGTTCACCTGGCTTGCCGAAGCGATCATCGCGTTGCTGATTGCCGGCTGGGCCATGGATCGCAAAGCGCGCGCGACCGCCACGCCTCTGCTTTCAGGTCCGGGGCGCAAAGTCGCGTTTAGCTTGTCGCCTCCGCTGATCGTAGGAGCGCTGCTGACTGCTGTGCTGTTCAAGTTGCGGGTAACGTCTTTGATTCCGGGCGTCTGGCTGCTGCTTTACGGCACCGGCGTGGTCACCGGCGGAATGTTTTCGGTGAGCATCGTGCCCCTGATGGGAATTTGCTTCATGGTGCTCGGCGCGGTGGCGCTGTTTGTGTCGCCGCCGTGGGCTAATTGGTTGCTCTGCGCCGGCTTTGGCGGATTGCACATAATCTTCGGAATTATCATCGCGAGGAGATACGGTGGGTAAACGAGCACTAAAAAAAGAAGCGAAGACTCACGTGGAAAAGCGGAAGCTGCGCCCAGTAGCTCCGCCGTCAACACCGGCCGCGATGCAGGAGTTGGATCGTTTGATTCACGAGCGGCTGCGGCTGGGGATTATCAGCGCGCTCGCCGTTAACGATTCGCTGACGTTCAACGAATTGAAGCACATGGTCAAGACCAGCGATGGAAACCTGAGTGTGCACGCGCGCAAGCTTGAGGATGCGGGTTACGTCAGCTGCTCAAAGACGTTTGATGGGCGGACGCCGAAAACTGAGTACAGCCTGACCAACGTGGGCCGGCGCGCGCTGGAGCGCTATCTCGATCACATGGAGGCGGTTATCGGCCAGATGCGCAAACAAGCCGGATGACGTCTATTTAAATTTTTTTTGGGCGGGTGCTTTGCTCAACAAAGCGCTTTGCTCGGCACAGAGAGATAAGCTGACATGAATACGAACGTGAATCTGGAGGCACCGCTGGCCGCTTTGGCTCTACTAGGTACAGCCTTCCTCATTTTTGTCGCCGCCGTTGTCTTGATTCAATCGCTGATTGTTCGGCAGCTGCGCCGCGCAAAAGTTGTGATGCTGGCCATAGGCGCGATTCTCACGTTGTACGGATCAGCCGTAGTGGCTTTCTCATTTGCGAGTCACTACAACCTTCTCGCCCGCGGCCAGGAGAAGCATTTCTGCGAGTTGGATTGCCACCTCGCCTATTCGGTCATCAACGTAGCGCCGGCTGAAGCGACGGCGGATGGGCATCATGCGGTGACTGTCACCATCAGAACGCGGTTTGACGAAACGACGATCGCCAAGAGGCGCGGCAATGGACTGCTCTATCCCAACCCGCGCGCTCTTACTCTGTATGACGACAGCGGCAATCGCTGCACGCCGCAAACGCAAACCGGCACGTCATTGTCGACGCCCCTCCGCCCGGGCGAATCGTACACAACCGACGTCGTGTTCCATCTACCGGAGCGTGCCAAGCCGGCGAAACTCCTGATAAATGAGACAGATTGGATCACACACGTCGTCATCGGACACGAGAACAGTCCTTTGCACCAGAAAACTGAGTTCCAACTTTGAATCGTATCGTCCAATGAATCTCAGACCAGTAAAGCGCGTTAAGTTGATTCTTCCGGCTCTTACGGAAGCGACTAGTCCTTATTGGCGGCCGATTAAGTATTCGCTGTTTCCGCCGCTCGGCCTCGCAACGCTGGCCGCCTATTTGGATCCTGATTTGGAAATTTCCCTGCAGGACGAACACGTGGAACAGTTGGATTTGGATGACGACCCGGACCTCGTCATCATTCAGGTTTACATTACGAACGCGTATCGCGCGTACCGGATCGCGGATCACTATCGGGCGCGGGGAGCTTACGTCGCGTTGGGTGGTTTGCACGTAACCTCTCTGCCTGATGAAGCGGCCCCGCATGCCGATTCAATCTTTCTGGGCCCGGGTGAGGACATATTTCCTCAGTTCTTGCGCGATCTAAAACTAGGCGCACCGCAAAAGCGTTATCAGTCTTCGGTGCGCACGCTGCAAGGCATCCCGCCCATTCGACGCGATCTGATTCAACGGCATCGCTACCTGGTGCCGAACTCGATTGTGGTATCGCGCGGATGTCCGCATCACTGCACCTTCTGTTACAAGGACGCGTTTTTCGAAGGTGGCAGAGGCTTTTACACCCAGGCTGTCAACGATGCATTAGCCGAAATTGATCGCCTGCCGGGACGTCATCTCTACTTTCTCGACGATCATATGTTTGGTAAACCGCGGTTTGCGCGCGAACTGTTCCGCGGCATGCGCGGCATGAATCGTGTCTTCCAGGGTGCGGCGACTGTCGATTCGATTCTGCGTGATGATGTAGTCGAAGAAGCCGCAGCCGCCGGATTGCGCAGTCTGTTCGTTGGTTTCGAGACTCTTTCGAACGCCGGGCTGGCTGGCGCCTGTAAACGTCAGAACCTCGGCCGCGATTACAAAGAAGTTGTGCGACGGCTCGACGGTCTCGGCATCATGATCAATGGCAGTTTTGTTTTTGGACTCGACGGGGACGACGCGTCGGTCTTTCGCCGCACGGTGGACTGGGCAGTTGAGTCGGGAATTACCACTGCGACATTTCACATCCTTACGCCTTATCCAGGTACTTCGCTTTACACTGACATGCTGGCACAACGCCGGATGGTGACGAACAATTGGGATCTGTTCGACACGCGACACGTGGTCTATGAACCTCACGGTTTGACTGCGGAAGAATTGAAGCGTGGTTACGACTGGTCGTACAAATCGTTCTATGAATGGGATTCGATTTTCAAAGCTGCCTCAGCGCACTCGACGTTCAAGCACTCGCTGAAACATTTTTTCTATAGCGCCGGCTGGAAAAAGTTTGAGCGAGCCTGGGACTTTGTGATTCGCGTCAAGCAATTATCGCAGATGCGGCCCGTCCTCGAAGCTGTTCTTTCTCCGGTTGGCTCCTCCGTACGATCCGTGTCACGCAGTGACCGTTCTCAACACGGTCATCAAGTGTGGGAATCCCCATGGCCGCAGATCAAAATCGATTCCAGAATGTCATCAACATAATCATGTTCAATCCAATCAATTACTATCCGGGGGCCGAACCTCCGACCCAGGACAGCACCCCGAGGAGTGGAGCCATGCTCAAGCGCGTTGTCGCGATCACCTTTATTTTCCTTTGCACCGCTTTTGCCTGGGCCATCCTGGGCGCCACAATTTTTCAGCGGACTTACGATTCGGACTCGTCTTCAGCGAACCGGGTAGTTTCAACCTGGGGCGCGCCGCAGAACCAGTTGCCGCCCTCGGCAAGCTTTGAAGAAATTGTGCCGCGAAAGGAAGTGAAGACAGAGAACGGGAAAATAGTTGAAACCAATACTCAGGACAAAGTCGTGAACCAGTTGCCGCTCGAGAGCAGTCACCTAAACGTTGATCTGAATTTGGAGCACCGGCAAAAAGGACTACTGTGGTACAGCACTTATAAAGTTGGTTTCGCCGGCACGTACGCGTTTCGCAATCCCAGCGACAAAGAGCAGAACGTGACCTTTACGTTGCCGTTTCCGACGGCGCAAGCCATCTATGACAATCTGGTGTTCACCGTTGATGGTGTGGCGGTAGCGCTGCAGAACGAACAAAACGGCGCCAGTGGCACGGTAAAAATTCCTGCGGGAAAAGTTGCGACGCTGAAAGTTGGCTACAACTCGCAGGGTCTCAACGATTGGCATTACAGTTTCGTTCGGGGAGACGCCGCGAGCGCCGTGGCGCAGGTTCGTGATTTTTCTTTGCAGATGACTACGAATTTTAAGGACATAGATTTTCCTGACAACACTCTTTCGCCTTCAGAAAAACATGAGACAGCCGACGGCTGGAAGCTGGCGTGGAATTACACCAATCTGGTTTCGGGTTATCAGATTGCGATGACCATGCCTGAGAAACTTCAGCCCGGACCACTTGCCGGGCGCATAAGTTTCTTCGCGCCGGTGTCTCTGTTTTTCTTTTTCTTTCTGATGCTGATCATTGCCACCATGCGCGGCATCGATCTGCATCCGATGAATTATTTCTTTCTGGCCGCAGCCTTCTTTTCGTTCCACTTGTTGCTGGCTTATCTGGTCGATCACGTCTCGATTCATTTGGCGTTTGTGATCAGTTCGGCGGTCTCGATCTTTCTGGTGATCTCATACCTCCGTCTGGTTGTAGGTTTGCGGTTCGCCATGCGCGAAGCAGCTCTGGCGCAATTCATTTACCTCGTGGCATTTTCATACGCTTTCTTCTTGAAAGGCTTCACCGGGCTGGCGATCACGATTGGATCGATTACGACATTGTTTGTGGTGATGCAGGCAACCGGCAGGATTCGTTGGCGAGAGAAATTTACACCGCAACAGCCTCCCGAGAAATTGGCGTCGCCATTGCCGGTATCTTCAGTTCCGGCAACGTAATCAAACGGAGACGCGCGTGCACATTTTTCCGGAACTCACAGCCGTGCCTCAGATTGATACTTCCATGAAGCAGCGCTTTTGGCAGCGACAGTTCCTTCCCACGCGGACCCCGACCACGCCTCAAGTAGTTTTTGACCTGACCTTCGGAGTCGTGGCGCCAATTGCCTGCTTCATGTTTGATCCAATTGTTTTTCAAGCGGGATTTGGCGGGCCGCCATTGTTTCCGGCGTATTCGACCGTTGTCTACCTGCTCAGCGGATTCGAAATTGTCTTGCTCTGCCTTTGGCTCTTAATGGGCCAGGGAGCTGAATTTTCAAATGCAATGCTGGGAGGCGCACTCATTCTTGGGGGCGCTTTCTGCCTCATGATTGGTTTGATTCTACTGCCTTTTAGCGCGATGGGCCTGCTGCTTGGAATTGGCATCTTCGGATTCACGCCGTTTGTTACAGCATTTGTTTATCTGCGCAACGGTTTGCGAGCGCTCCGAGCTAAGGCTGACCCGCAATCGAGGTTTACCCGTGCGACTGGCTTTCTTTGCGGCGCGGTCCTGGTGCTAGGTGTCCCGGCTTTGCTGGCGTGGCAAATTCAAACTGCTGCCTCCCGGTCGGTCGATGAAATCCTAAGCGGCGATGCGCTGCACGCTTCGCACGCGGCCCACCGCCTCACAGTTCTGAGATATTTGGCCGCGCCTGAACTGGACCGAATTGTCGCTGCGTACATTTCAGAGACCGACGCCCAAAGAAAAGAAACGCTCAGGTCATACTATCGACAGATTACCGGCGAGGATATTGAGGTGCGCGTCCGAATTGTTCAAGATTGAACGGCTCGTTACGGCCGGCCAACGATGTCGAATTCGAAGCTGATTTTGTCGGCGACACTGACCATGCCGTGAAAAGCTGAGGTGGCCTTTACCTTAAAGTCGTTGCGGCTGATAGAAAACTCCCCCTGCGCGCGCATCTGATTGCCGGCGACTGTGACCCTTGTCGGGATGGTGATGGGCTTTGTCACGCCGAGCAGCGTCAGATTGCCGCTAATCTTCAGATCGTATTGCCCAGTCCCTGTTGATTTTCCGCTTACGCTCGTACTTCTGAATGTGATCTCCGGATATTGATCGGGCAGCAGCACGATTTCGCGAAGCTCTTTGTTGATGATCTGCTTTTGCGGCGCAGTGAACACGTCGCTGGTCTCTTCCATTGAAGCTGATTTCGCGACAATCATGAGAGACGAGTTCGGCAGCGAATCAGGATCCAGTGCAGCCTCGCCGCTGAATTCTCTTATCGCGATGTGATGGCCGTGGCCTTTGAACCAAAGCAAACCGCTGCGGGTGGCATGCGCCATGAATTTGCTTGCGCTCGCGTCCAGTTGATAGCGTGATGCCACAGCCGGGCTGAGCGCCGCTGCGCTGACTGCGACCGGTGAAAAGCTGACTGTCGCTTCCGTCCCAATAGACTTCCGATGCGCGAGAGTGTAAAGCGAGGCGAATGTCAGGGCGTAAGCCCCGGCGATTACTAACAGCCACTTAATTATTCTCATCACTGTGTCCGAGCTAAGCGCTTTAAGGCACTTCTTGCTGCTTTGCTTCATGCTGTGGGTTGACCGCAACACCATGCTTGAAAACCAGCTCGCCGCCCAGATACCCGGAGATCGTGATCAAGATCACTCCCAACACCGACAGCACAAGCGGTATTGTGTAGCTTCCGCTTATCCATGCTGAACCGCTTGTCGTGCGCAGATAGAAGCTGGCGGCAAAGACCAGCAGGGCAATGACGTTCAGGCGCGCGTGCCAATCGGCGACCTTCTTAACTGTTCGATCAGTAATTGACAGCCAATCAATAATGCCAAAGACGGCCGCCACTGCAGCGCCGATGATGCCGGCGAGTAATGCGTAAAAAGCAATCGAATCCCGCCAAACAGAATGACCTCGCCACAGGTAAATCAGATCCGCGACCAGCGAGAAGACCCATAAGCCGATCGGGAATGGAATGATCATCGGATGAATCGGATGTCCCGCGACGCTTGCCGGACTAGCCATAGCTACCTCCTCACGGTGAACAGCATTCACAACTTTGAACGCACATCGTTTGTTTAGCCCACTTTATCAGGGAATTGATTAGCGATTCCCAGGTAATGTGGTCTTCCCACAGCTTTCGCATCGCCGTTTGCATAGCGGCCTTAGTTTTGTCAGGAACAGTACTTCCTCTCGCCATCATAATCCCGGCAGCGCACGTTAGCGTAATAGAATAAGGCCGACCGAAATCAGTTTCTTATAAAGCCTCACAAAATCTCTCGTTTGGTTCGCCAGAAAGTAGCAATGCGAATACCGATAACGGGGAAGAAAGGATCCCACTCCGTTTAGGTCGATCAGAACACCGTGAGTGATTTTACTCACTTGAAGCGATACATTTTTTCGCAGTGCAGTTCTCTATTCGAACGTTGCCTGAAAGGCAGCGTGGCGCGATAATGCGTCCAACCAAGGAAAACCGCCCTTGGGACGTGTGCGTGCCGGCCTCCCTCAGCCGTGTGTCGATCGCGATGCGAATTTCAGCCCACGATGGTTTCCAGGAAAGCGAGGAAGGTTATCGCCTGCTGTTTGAGAGCAATCCGCACGCGATGTGGATCTACGATCGAGATACGCTTGCCTTTCTTGCTGTTAATGATGCGGCGCTCGAGCATTACGGCTACTCACGCGCTGAGTTTTTGCGCATGAATTTGAAAGAGATTCGCCCGCCTCAGGACGTGCCCACGCTTTTGGAGAAGGTCTCGCAGATCAGGCCCGGCATGAATTCGGCGACCAGTCGGCATTTTAAAAAGGACGGCACACTGATCCACGTTGAGATCGTTTCTCACACACTTCGATTCGACGGCAAGCGCGCTGAGTTGGTGCTGGCGATGGACACGACCAATGGAGCGACACCAACGCGAACGAAGCATCAGAGCGCCGTCAGCGACACCAATTTTGAAGATAACGAATTGACGGCAGCTGAAAAGCGAATTGCTCGCTGCGTTGCGCGAGGATTCAGTAACAAGCAGATTGCGACCGTGCTGCGGGTTAGTGTTCGAACCGTCGAAAATCACATCAGTCACATACTCATAAAGAAATCTCTATCAAACCGCGTCCAGATTGCCCGGCTCGTACTGTCGCGTAGTAACGGCGACACCACTGACTGATGGCGCGATATCGGTAAGATTCTTGTCGTGATTTCAAAACGGTGTTCGCTCGGGCAGACTTCCTTGAAGAATCAAATCCGACGAACTGAAAGACTTGTCTCCCGGCAGTAGCTAAACAGCAAGCGTTGGCGGCCCAGCAAAAAGATTATTGAGAAACGTGCGGCAATTGCGGTATAAGATCCTCGTGTTTTCGTTTCCAGCCTAAGAAGCTATGCGCACCCTGGTTCCTGGCGAGTGGTACATCCTGTTTACCTGTTCTGAGTGTAAGACACGTCAGATCTTGTTTCCCGATCTCTCAGAAGGACGCGCCAGCTTGCGGGCCACGTACAAAGTAGAATGCGCAAACTGCGCTCACATCGACAGGTACGAGAGCGAGACTCTCGAGCGTTATCAACATCCTCCCAACTCCGATCCAAAACCGATTTATGGCATAGCCTTTTTTGCGCTCCTGGCTATGCTGCACAAAGGTGGGCTGCTCCGATTAAGCCAAACGGAGGCAATTAACCTAAGAAGAAATTCTCAGTAGCATTAACCAGGTCGCCCGCGCGGCCTGGGTTCTCTTTGACCCGGATAAGAAGCGTTGACACTAGTAGTTCTCTGCCATAAAGTCTCCTCCCTCTCCAAAAGAATTGCCGGGTGGTCTCTGCGCTATTCGAGCGCAGGAATCACCGAAACATCAAGGAGGTCCGCATGAAAAAGAAGTTAATGGTGGTGATCGCCTTGGCCGTCGTAGCAACAGTCGCGCTTTTGCCCGCGACCGGAATCAGGCAGAGCCAGGCAGTGTCCGCAGTACTGGCTCCGGCCACGCGCGATCGATGTGCTACGCGACAAATCGACGAAACAACGGCGACGCAGTACCAGCAGTCGCTGAGTGCATTTAACTCGAAGCGCGCGCCCGGGCAAATTCGCAAGTCCGGTTCGGTCACCATACAGGTTTACTTTCACGTGGTGAACAAAGGACCGGGCGTCGAAAACGGCGACGTACCGACGAAGTGGTTGCGCAATCAAATTGATGTGCTGAATGCAGCGTACGCGGGCGCTGATCCGACAGCCGGCTCAACGGCAGCGAACACTCCATTTCGATTTGCAATGGCCGGCGTCGACCGCGTCACAAACGAAGAGTGGTTCAACTCAGCTATCGATTCAGAAGAAGAACGCGAGATGAAGACGGCGCTGCACGTCGGTGGAGCTGATGCGTTGAACTTCTACGTTAACAACGCCGGCGGCCTGTACCTGGGCTGGGCCACGTTTCCATTCTGGTATGCCGGCGATCCGACGCAGGACGGTGTAGTGGTGCTCTACTCGAGTTTGCCGGGCGGCGATTGCTGCGCGCCACGCGTTTACAATCAGGGTGACACCGGCACGCATGAAATCGGCCACTGGCTTGGACTGTTCCATACTTTCCAGGGCGGCTGCGCTGCTAACTATAACGACTTCGTCGATGACACTCCCGCTGAGCGTTCGCCCGCGTTCGGTTGTCCTTTCGGCCGCGACACGTGCCCGAAACCGGGATTGGATCCGATCGAGAACTTCATGGACTACTCGGAAGACTCATGCATGTATCAGTTCACCCGCGGTCAGTCAGCTCGCATGGAAGGTCTCTCGTTGTTGTATCGCGGACTGTAAGAGCTTCGTTAGGAGCCTAATATTTTATAGTCCGCGAGAACTCTCCTTTTATGGCGCGAGAAAACATGGTCAGAGCATGTTTTCTCGCGCGACTCGTTTCACGATTCGATTCCTATAAATTTCGCGCTTCTACGAAGCTCCCGGCACTGTCCGCTGTCATGAATCATTGTTGCAATTTGAGACATAAGACCTGATAAAACTCACTAAAACGCCACAGTTCCGACTGGCATGTTCCTCGCTGTTCATTAAGGCCATGGGAACACTCTTGGAAGATGTGACGACTCCAACTTCAGGCACTACTACATCCGTCTGGATGGCCACCGCGACCACGCCATCCGAAAAACCCCTGAGTAAAGACACGAGCGCTAACGTCGTGGTGGTGGGCGCCGGCATAGCCGGGCTGACGATCGCTTACTTGCTTACGCAGGAAGGCAAATCAGTTGCAGTCCTCGACGACGGGCCTATTGGCGGCGGCATGACCGCACGCACTACTGCGCATCTGACGAACGCTCTTGACGATCGATTCTATGAACTGGAGCGTTTGTTCGGCGAAGAGGGCGCGCGTCTAGCAGCACAAAGTCATACCGCCGCGATTGACCGCGTCGAAGCGATCATCGAGAAAGAGAAAATTGATTGCGAATGGCGACGTGTCGATGGGTACCTCTTTCTGCCGACGAATGGAAAGTTGGAGGTGCTGGAAGATGAGCTGCCTGCGGCGCATCGCGCGGGACTGCTCGGGGTGCAATGGGTAGATCGGGCGCCGCTCGAGTTCTGGGACACCGGGCCGTGTCTGCACTATCCACAGCAGGGCGAGTTTCATCCTCTGAAGTATTTGAGCGGACTGGCGCGAGCGATCGAACGTGACGGAGGCGCGATTTACACCGGGACTCATGCTGACGAAATCGAGGGCGGCGATCACGCTTACGTCACCACGACCGGCGGTTACAAAATCACCTGCGAGGCAATCGTCGTCGCCACGAACTCGCCCGTGAACGACCGCATGGTGATTCACACGAAGCAGGCGCCTTACACAACTTACGTGATCGGCGTGCGCATCCCGAAGGGATCAGTTCCCAACATTCTCATGTGGGACGCGCCTGAGGATCTTTGGCAGGCGTACCACTACATTCGAGTCACGAGCGAAGACGATTACGATGTGCTGGTTGTTGGTGGCGAAGATCACAAGACGGGACAGCAGCACGATGGCGCGCAACGCTGGGGCAAACTTGAACAGTGGACGCGCAACCGTTTCCCGATGGCTGAAGAGGTCGAATTTCGCTGGTCAGGGCAGGTAATGGAGCCCGTCGATTCGCTGGCCTTTATCGGCCGAAATCCGGCGGACGACGACAACGTTTACATCGCGACCGGTGACTCAGGCATGGGCATGACGCACGGAACAATCGCCGGCATGCTGCTCACCGATCTAATCATGAACCGTGCGAATCCCTGGGCGGAGCTTTACGACCCCTCGCGTAAATCTTTGAAAGCCGCCAAAGACTTCGCCGCGGAAAACGCCAACGTCATGGCGCAGTACACGGACCTAGTCACGCCCGGCGACATCGATTCAGAAGAAGAGATTGCGAAAGGCGAAGGCGCAGTGCTGCGCGAAGGCCTAACCAAAGTGGCGGTCTATCGCGACGACGACGGCGTCGTACATCGCATGTCCGCGATTTGTGTGCACCTCGGTTGTGTGGTGACGTGGAATGGAAGCGAGAAAACCTGGGACTGTCCGTGTCACGGCTCGCGTTACGACTGCTTCGGGGGCGTAATCAATGGCCCGGCGAACAAGGACTTGCCGCCGGTCGGACCCGACTAATCGCGGAACGGGTGCTGCAACCCGGTTCACCCAACCGGAAGCAGCCTTCACGTCTTACGAGTTCCTCGGTTTCCGGTGAGCAGGCGCGCGGGCGTCGATAGTTCATGCCAGGAATGCGAGGACGGCTTTCGCCGCCGTGATGACTGGGACAGCGATTTCACCGACCGTTTTCGCGGCTTCGATGAGACCCTCGGCGCTCAGTTCGTACCACTTGCGGCGCGGCTCTGGAGAAAGTGCTTCGTCGGTCAACGTTTTGAGGTCTTGTGCCGCTTGCTTTTGCTGCGCGTCTGGCAAGCGTTGAACCATCTCCTTCACTGCTTCGGTCAACTTGGTTAGATGCTCTTTCAACTCGGCCGGGGCAGCTGATTCCGTGACTTTGTTGAAGCTGTTGTTGATCGTGTCAGCGGCTACTTGGTTGACGTCCCCTACCGTGCTGTTAGTGATATTGATAGACTGATTCTTCATTCGCGTCTCTCCTGTCCTGATCGCGGATCGTTCCGCGCTTTCGGTGAGCCGGGGTCTGGTGCGGCCTCGTTGAGACTGTGTTCGACTTTTTCTGCCGCGACTTGGTTAATGTTTCCGACAGTGCTTTTTTTGATGGTAATGTTTTGCGTCCTCACGCTCTGGTCAATGAATTGATAAATTGTTCGCTCAGTCGCCCCGTTTGGGGCGGTGAAATTCTCGACGTTATGCAGTAAGTTGCGTCGCAGGCCGGCGAGTTGTGTGATCAGGGTGGCTCGTTCGCCTTCGCTGACCAAATCTTCTGCCTGGTAGGCCGCGTCGAGGATGGACGACTGCGGCAGTCCTTCGTACGATTGCTTAGACAAAATTCTCATCGCGTTGGAAATGTAAGTCTGCAACTGGTCGGTCTGCGGCGTTCCCCTCTTGGTCTCGATCTTTTTCCGCCCGACAAGGCGAAACACTCTCGCCATGGTCTCACGCTCAGCGTGTAGGCGAAATAGACTGAGGCGAAGTCGGCGGAGAAGATCACGGATGCTTTTGTCAGCGTTTGCATAACCGAGCAGCCAGACGCCGATCTGCTTTCCTTTGTACCCGACCCACATGTGCGCGAGTTCGACCTCTGCCTCCTCAAGTATCTTCGACTCCACCTTGCGTGCGTGTTTCGGAAATCCGCGGACGTCGGTGTCCCACGTGTCGTACTCGAGCAGTAGCAGCGTGTCGCCAGGAGCAACCCACCAATCCTCCGGGGGTGGCGCCTTCAGGCTTTGCGACGACCGCAAGTAGTGTTTCGCTAGAAACTGGCTCGCCTCTGCGAGCGTGCAAGATTTCTGGGAATCTTCGTGGTGAACCACGACGTTCTGGCTCAGGACGAAACGCACGAGCGCGATGAAGTCCTTGCTTCTCAGGCGTACCTCCTTTTGTTGTGTTGTCCGGTACGCGAACCCAATTTCGAATCGAGCTGAGGCGGCACCATCCGCGAGAAATCGCCTGAACGCGATGCGTTGTCGTGTCCCGGCGACGCCGCCGGTCATGTCAGCTGGGAGTTTCGGGGCCGAGTCGACGAAGCGCAGGGCGCGAAGCGCGCGGCAGTACATTTCCTCCCCAGGCCATTCGATAATCCCTCCCCGGAGGCGGCGTTTCACAGGACCGAACGAGCGCACGAAATCAATGTCAGGCTGGACCTCATTCGCCCAGTCCGGCAATATTAGGCGGCCCGTCTCGGCCGGAATGAAGGGTCGAACATCGACAAAAGGGAATTGCAGGGCGACGAACATGAGGTAAATGGAAACAGCCCCGCAGCCGCAGCACCACTGCGGGGCTGACTCGAGGAATTTATACCCCCCCTAGGCTAGCATCGGGGGGGTTGCCAATGGCTCTCACTGTAAGCGTTTAGCCGCTCATAATGAATCGCCACCAAGCTCGCCAGCTGTCACGTTTACACGTATTACCAGCGACTCGGCTAGCACCCGGGCCTTTCAGCCGTATGGGCGCACACATCGGACTTCATGGATCCGACGCGGCCCCCTACAGTCAATAGCTATAAGGAGCCACCCCGGTGCGCGGATAATAGTTCAGGCTTGCTTAAATATCAATACTAAGAATCAACGAGCGCGCCAATTCGGCCGAAATCGGACTTCATTTCGTGAAGCGTGAACAATGTTGACGGCTCTTTGGTGTTTCACGCGTCAACAGTGGAACGGCGGAGTTAAAAGGTTATAACTAGCCTCACCTTAAGAGATCGCGGCGCGCCGGGCGAAATGTTGTTGTTGCCGTCGGCGTTCAAATAATATTTTCCGTTCAGCAGGTTATCGACATGTGCCTGCAGCTTCCACTTTTCAGCCAGGCGGAAGTACACGGCCACATCGACCTTGGTGTATCCGGGCAACGTTACTTTGTTGTCAATCGACGCGAACATACCTGTTCGACGAGCGACTCCGAGTCCGAACCCCAGCCGTGGCCTCAACTGATATTTGCTCCACAGCGTGAATGTGTTACGCGGCACAAGCGGTACCATCGCGCCCGCGGGCGCCGCCGTCGTCGCGCTGATAATCCGCGCATCCTGATAGGCGTAGCCACCAGCCAATGAAAACGCGCGCGTGACCGCGCCGGAAACTTCCGCTTCAAAACCACAAGTGCGCTGCTTGCCCGTCTGCAGAATCCTCGCCGGATCGTTTGGATCGGTCGCGCGAGTGTTGGTGCGGTCCTGACGATAGACCGCCATGGTCAGACTCAGGTTCTTCCGCGCGTCCCACTTGGCGCCGGCTTCGTAGTTTCTGAACTGTTCGGGTTTGACCTGTTGGGTGACGCTCGTCAGGGAAGAGAATTGATCGCCTGAACTCGGCAGATACGAAATACTATGCGTGGCGTACAGGGAAATCGCCGACGCTGGTTTGAAAACGACTCCGAATCGCGGTGAGATTAGCCGATCCAGCCGCCGCAAATTGTCGTCGTTGCGGTTGTTGTGAAACTGCAAGTCGAAATAGTCAAAGCGGAGTCCGGCAACAAACTGAAATCTCCGGGAGACTTCAATCTGATCCTGCACATAAGCCGCGGCCAGATGTGTTTTCAAGTGATTGTCTGCATCCGTCGCGCTTTGCCGAAAACTCACTGGCGTGCTGATGACCGGGTTGTCGACGGGCACTTCGATCGTCGTCGAAACGCTATTAAAGAATCCAGTTTGCCGAAAATTATCGGTCAACTGACGGCCAAACTCAGTGCCAACCAAAAACATGTGCCTGACACGGCCGTTGGCAACGTAGAACGTGAAGTCAGTTTGATTAAAGAGATTCTGACGCTTGGTCGAATTGTCATAAGCGGTGAGTGCGACGAATGTTTTCGTCGAGTTAACAGCGCCGGGCACATAGTTCTGATAAGCACGATCGTAATCACCAAACATCGTCCGGTTGCGAATATTCAGCCGGCCATGCTGCTGCTCGAGGGTTCCGGAAAGAAGGTTTACGCGCGCGCGCGCATAAGCATCGTTCGGGTTTCCGAAGTATGTCTCGATCGGCACATCCGCCGGTCGACCCAGGAACGAAGGAATGCCACGATCTGCTGTGCGGCTGTCATGGAAGTGTTCATAGCCAAGCGTGATGTGCGTGGCGCGACTCGGTGATAGCGATACTGTCGGATTGATACCATAGCGAGCGCGATTAACGAATTGCCGGAAGCTTTCCCCGCCTTCATACAACCCGTTAATGCGCAGTGCCGCTGCGCGTCCGAATGGTTGGTTGATATCACCGGCAAACCTGCGATCACTGAACGAACCGCCTTGAATCGTTAATTCGCGGAGCGCGGCAGATTGCGGGTCTTTGGAGACACGATTGATGACTCCACCGCCGCCGCCGCGCCCGAAGATCATCGCATTCGGTCCTTTCAAAACTTCCACGCGCTGCACGTTGTACAGGTCGCGATAGTATTGAACATCGTCGCGTACTCCATTCAGAAAGAAGTCCGCGCTACTGCTCACGCCGCGAATAACTACCTGGTCGCGATTGTTTTCACCCTGATGAGACGTCACTCCCGGCACAGAGTTGAGAACATCGGAAACGCTCGTCATTGATTGATCTCTGAGCCGCTCATTCGAGAGCACCGAGATCGATTGCGGCGTGTCGCGCAGCGCAGTCAGTGTCTTTGTGGCTGAGTTGATCGCTTCGGCCTGATAACCAACGCCGTCGGAAGCGACAATCGTCACGGACTCTTCCGGCGCGGCGACGTTAAGAACGATTTCAATTGAGGTGCGCGCGCCCTCAGTGACATGGAGGTGCAAAATCTGCGAAGCAAAACCTTCGCCCGCGGCACTCAGCAGGTACTTGCCCGCGGGGAGGGAAATGACGAACGAGCCAAACTCGTCTGTCAAGAGAGTCTGTGAAAAAGTCGCGGAGGCTATGGAGATTTGGGCGCCGCGAATCGTCTCATGATGCGAATCATAAATGGTTCCGTCCAGAGAACCGCGTCGAGCTGACGTTTGGGCAATGCTGGTGATGGCGATTGCGAGAAGGATTACGTTTACTGCGACTGTTTTACTCATGGAATTGAACGATGGCGCCATTCTGATTATGAAAACCATTTTCATTATTGGCCTATGGGATTGCCGGTTGTCAAGCGGCCAAACCCGAAGACGTCGAATTTATGGCGGGTGAAAGTGATCTGCGTCACATGATGCTAAGATTTAGACATGCCGCGAAAGACTGTGCCGGAAAAGAAAAAGACGGCCGGCGTTAAGGTCACCCGCCAGAAAGAGGGGCGGGCGATTTCGGTCGCAGAGTTTTTGGCGCTCAAGAAACCCAAGGGCGATCTGCTGCTGGACGTTGATGGCGAGGTCGTCTCATTAACCAGTCTCGATCGCGTTTACTGGCCGGAAGAAAAGCTCATCAAGTTCGATCTGCTCAGCTATTACATTCGCATCGGCCCTTTCATTCTGCCGTTTCTCAAAGACCGGCCGGCCATCCTGCAGCGCTATCCCCGCGGCATCAAAGCTCCAATGTTTTTCCAGCAGGATTTGGAAAGCGCGCCGGCATTCATCAAGACTGTGCGCTTGACTAACCAGGAGGGGCGCGAACTGAACTACGCAGTGTTCACCACACTTGGTTCGATGCTTCATTTTGTGAATCAGGGCAACATCGAACAACACCCATGGCACTCGACGATCAAGCATCTCGACAAGCCCGATTACTTCATGCTGGATCTCGATCCAAAACAGGCGCCGTGGGAAAACGTTCTGCGAGTGGCGCTTGTGTGCAAAGAAGTTCTCGACGAATTAGGCATGCCGGCGTTTCCTAAGACCTCAGGTTCATCCGGCATTCATATTTATATCCCTTTGAAACCGAACATGGCTTTCGGAAAGGTCGCGGCTATCGCTGAAGCTCTGGCTACCGAGGTAGCTCAACGGGCTCCGCAGATCGCCACGGTGCAACGCTCGCTCGCCAAGCGTCAGAAACAGCAGGTGTACGTTGACGCGATGCAGAACGCGCGGGGCAAGACGATTGCCGCCGTGTTCAGCGCGCGCGCTAAAGCCGGCGCCACTGTCTCGATGCCGTTGACGTGGAAACAAGTGGAAAAGGGCGTGAAGATTTCCGACTTCACAATTCAGAATGTGCCGGCGCTATCGGTCAAACTTCTCAACTCCTGGCAAAACTTTTTTGCTCAGGCTCAGCTGTTAAAGCTGTAGCCCAAGGGCGGTTGCGTGCAACCACCAAGTCTCCGAATTGGCGGATGATTTACAAAACTTTGGATCGTCTAATCACACCTTGCCATCGCTGAATTCATAGAACCAGCCAAAGATGCAGTACACACGCTTTGGTACTGCCATTGCCTCAACAGAGCTTAGCCCGCAGGAGTCCCGCCCAAGCTACGCAGTCAGCCGATGCGTAAGTCGAAGTTCGGCTTAGGTTCGCCCTTCCTTTACGCGAGAGGAGTTTGACATGAGATTAATCAAGTTCGCCTCGATGGCCTTCGGAGTAATTCTGCTTTTGGCACTCACCGCTTTCGGCCAATCAACCGCAACTTTGCAAGGCAGTGTCACGGATCCGAAGGGATCTGTTGTTCCGAATGCGACTGTTACGGCGCGAAACGAAGCGACGTCAGTCGAGCGGACCGCGCAAACCGATTCGGATGGCAATTTTTCAATCGCCTCGCTGCCCGCCGGAACTTATACGATTGAAGTGCAAGCGCAAGGGTTCAAGCGGGATCTCGTGCAGCATTTTGCCATCGAAGTCGGCCGGACAATCCAGCGGAACTTTCAGCTCGAGGTCGGCGACGTTTCCGAAAACATTACGGTAACTGCGGACGCCCCCGTGATAGAAAGCGCTACGACTTCTGTGGGTACGGTCATTAATCAACGCACCGTTCAGGAAATACCGCTGAACGGCCGTCACTTCGTTGATTTGGGCTTACTGATTCCCGGTTCGGTGACCCCGCCACAGAATGGTTTTTTGACAGCGCCACTTCGGGGACAAGGATCGTTTGGCCTGAACACAGCGGGCGGTCGTGAAGACACCGTA
>Ga0134126_10002465_pt1 | contig 23326 bp, 18 predicted proteins | sample KB31752_FD_96881 | JGI IMG/M metagenome (GOLD analysis project Ga0134126, IMG submission 96881) | Terrestrial soil microbial communities with excess Nitrogen fertilizer from Kellogg Biological Station, Michigan, USA - KB3-175-2 | ecosystem: Environmental > Terrestrial > Soil > Unclassified ... | reverse complement strand
TGCCTGTGTTGTAGTCGGCATGATAGTGCATGTACGACTGGCTTCCGACACCGTCGCGCGGCTGCACATCGAGCTGGATGCGGTGACCCCTCCGGAACACCATTGAGGTCGGCCAGATTTCCACATCGACTTTGACAATTTCACCCGGCTTGAGGAATAGCCGGCGTCGATGCCGGTGATACGGGCGATATGGCAGGGTCAGCTCAGGATCGAGCTCGCGGTGCGATACGCGCAGCCAACCCTTCGCCACCGGCACCGGCGTGCCCTGCTGGCCTGTTTCGAGGATCTCGTTGCCCTCGCCGTCGAAATTACGCAGCGTGAGGAACAAGTCCATGTCCTCGGTCGAACTCGACACCCAAAACGAGGCGGCGAGCGGGCCGGTGACCTCGACATCGGCCGGCAGCGGCGGCGTTTGAAGCGATATGCCCATGCCGGGTTTGATGCCGCCGCCCATCACCTGCGAGGACGCAGCCGACGTGGAGCCCATCGAGCCAAGACCGGTGGCGTCATAAGTGCGCGATGATGTTTTCGCGGGATTGGCCGGGACCAGTCCGCCGGCATTTGCCGGCACGCCGGACCCCGGCGGTGACAAATCAAAATAGAGTTTTGTCCATTGTGTGCGTGCAAGCGGCCATTCGTTCTCGAATCGCCACTCGACCTCGTCGTTGCCCTTGCGGATTGCGAGCTTGACGGGCGGCTCGTCCATCACGCCGTTGTCGACGCCTTTGAGCCAATGGTCGAAAAACCGAAGCTGATCTTTGCGTCCCTCGACCGTGTAATAGGGATGGACATGGGTACCGGCTTGCATGCGCAATTTCTTGTTCTTGAACTTCGAGCGCATAAAGGCTTCCGTGTTGCCACGCAGGTGCAACCCCATACCAGACCAGTTTCCGACCGAGAGAAACGGAACGGTGATCTTATCCCACTGCGCCTGCGCGCCGCGGAAAGCACCGGAATCGAGATTGTTGCTGAGCCAGAAATGCAGCGTGTTAACCGCCCATCCATTCGGCACTTGTTGCGAGGCCCGTCCGAGAGTGTGGTGCAAAAGGTGCGCGGTAAACCAATTGGTCATGAACAGGGAAAGAATCCCGCCGTGGAAGAGCGCGTCCCGATAGATGTCGGCGAAGCCTTCCCAGGGAATGATCGCCTTGAGCGAGGGCGGCTGATGATTGGCAGCGAACCACTGGTTGATGGCGTAATAGGAGATGCCGGACAATCCAACATTTCCATTGCACCACGGCTGCGCCGCAGACCATTCGATTGCATCGTAAAAATCGACTGATTCCGCGAACGACCACGGCTCGCATTGCCCAGGCGACTTGCCGCTGCCCCTTCCATCGACACGCACGCAGGCATAGCCACGCGGCACCCACCAGAGTGGATTTACCGTCTCCCAATTCATCAGGGGATTGGGCTCCTCCTCCAGATTGCCTGGGGGCGTCCAGAGCTTATCCTTCTGGTAAGGCCCGAGATTGAGCAACGCCGGCACTCGGGCCTCGGCTTTTGGACGGAAAACGTCTGCCTTGAGCTTTGCCCCGTCGCGCATCGGCACATCGATATCCCTCTCAATCAGGAGATCGCTGATGGCTGCATCCGATAGGTCGTTCATTCGGTCATCTCCCGCGAGCAAATCATTTGCAGAATGTTATTGGCACTAAGAAGTAATCATCGCACCAATGTGGCGGCGGTTATTGCTACGATGAGCGTGGCCAATACTATTGTCATCGATATCACGAACGCTATTATGGTGATGACGACGATAGATATTATGACAGGAGATATTATCGCAAACGGCGAGGCTATCGCACATGGAACGGATGCCGCCGCACTACATCATTCAGGACCGTGTATGTAAGCCATGTCGCGGTTATTAGTCGTAAATCGATTTAATCGCGGGGCTATCTCAGTTAGCGGCCTCTTTCATTCATTATAAGCCTTTGCTCGAATCTTTTTCCTTATTCCAATTGGGTGAAGAAAAGCCGTCAGTTGATGCCGGAAATATCAGAAGGTGAACAGGAGCGCGGTGTACCATGAATACTGATCGGTTTCGTTCGTGTTCTGAATGCCGCGCCTGACGTAGGCCATCAGGTGATAAATGTCGTTCAGATCGTAACGGACACCGAAGCCTATGCTGGATGACGCCGGAGTGCCGTCCGCGTCCGCGGTCTGGTGGAAAAGCTCCGGGCCGATTTGCAGCTTGGGGAGCACTTGATATGTCAGCACGGCGCCGGCCAAGCAAGCATCTCGGACGCTTCGGCCGCTGATTAAACAGCCGCCACCGCCGAAGGTGGTCCAGCCGCTTCCCAAATCCCGCTGCACCCAGATCGGAAGAAAAAGGGAAGCAAAGTTATCGCCCACAACGCTTGAGCCACTGGGAAAGAACACCCGTGGAAAAACGCTGACGTCCAAGCCGAAGGTGTCCTGATGCAAGAAACGATATTTCGCAGCAAGCTCGACATTTCCCAAACCGAGGGTTGTTTTGCTGCCGCTGGGATGGTCAAAACCCGCGGGCAGCGTGGCCGTTAGTTGGATATCCGGCGCGGCGCCGTAATTAAAATCGATGCCGGTTTCACCACTGGTTCCGGCACGTGTGGCCGTACCGTTGCTGAATGCATAAATCTCGTAATGTTTATAGTCCGTCGGTTCAGGATCGTCCGACATGTAAGGCGGTCCGGCCAAAGCGGGGTGCGCTGACGCCACCAAAATTAAACAGACAATCTCCCACGCGCGCGCCATTAGGCACCCAATCTGATTGGGCTGTTAGCTTAGCATTTCTTGGAAAGGGCCGGATGCCCGCCCGCATTCGCCCCGGTCCCAATGTCCCGTTTGTTCGCTCTGCATTCAATAGAAGTTGGACGATCCTTCTGACTTCTGTGACGGAATCTGAAAACGTTCTGCCTATAAAGATCAGGCTCAAGCCATCTAACGCGCGGCTGACAGGTTGGAGCAACAAGACAGCTCAGCAGTGTGCCGAACCGTCGATCAGGTTGAATTGCTCATGCTCAGCGCTTTGATTTGGCTTTTTGTCTTGCCGGCTTGGTCCTCTTGGCCTTCGCTTTCGGCTTGGCCGGAATGATCGGCAGCAGTACAAAATTTTCTCGCCCGCCGTCGAAATGAATCGTAGTCCGGCCGCCGTAGATATCCATCGGTCGATCGCGCGGATCATCGTGCAGGAAAGGGCCGTTGCCGGTGAACTCGTTCTTCATGTTCGAGAGCTTGCCGCCCGAACCACCGGGATAGATGTAATCGCGCCCGCGCACGCTCAAGCCAATGCGATAGCCCTTCGGCACCACGATGCAGGTCGGGATAATCTCGATGTCGAGCTCGTAAACCTGCCCTGGCTTGAGCGGCTGCTTCTCGCCGTGCGTGTGATAGGGCCGGAATGGCAACGTGAGTTTCTTGTCGAGCTTGCGGTGCGAAGCGCGCAGCCAGCCCTGCCCGATAGGCGTGTGCGGATCGAGCGCGCCCTGGAATACGGTTTCCTTCATGTCGGGCGCGAACACCCGCAACACCAGAAACAAGTCGGCATCCTCGGTCGACGATGAAACCTGAAGCTTGGCGGCGACGGGACCGGTGATTTCAGTTTCCTCCCGCATCGGTTCGGTCAGGAAAGTAACGCCGTCGCCGAACGCGTCGAAAGTCACCGTGGCCGAGCTTTTCGGCGGCTCCGCCACGAGCTTGTGCGCGTCTGCTGCCAAATGGAATTTGGTCCATTGCGTGCGCGGGATAGGCCAACCGTCTTCGTGCCGGAGCGCGAACTCTTCGCCGGGGTGCCGCACGTTGATCTGCACGCGCGGCTGCTTGTCCCAGCCGTTGCGCTCGCCCTTGAGAAAATAGCCAAAGAACTTCTTTTGCAATCCGACGCCATAGTCCGTGTAGTAATGCGTCCAGTGCTCGATACCGTGTACCTCCAGCCACTTTTGCTTCGAAGCGGCGCGGAAGAAACCCTCGAAATTGCCGCGCGGGTGCAGCGGCTGCCCGCCCCAATTGGCTGCTGAGAGGATCGGCACCTTGACCTTCGACCAGTCCGGAAGCATCGCCTTGTAGAAATCGTCGTCGAGCGGATGCGAGAAATAGGTCTTGCCGAGATCGTAGCGATTGCCGCCCATCTCGATGTCGGTAAGCGTTTCCGGGCCCGATACCCAGTCGCCATTCATGCGGCTGCGGTAGCCCTTGGCGCCAAGGCCGTATTGCACGGTCTTGACCTGCATGTCGTACCAGTTCTGCGCGAAGGTATTGTAGATGCCGCCATTGTGGCTGAGTTCACGATAAAAATCGGCGAAACCCTCCCATACGCAGATAGCGGTGAGGTGCTTGGGTTGCAGGCTCGCGACCTGCCACTGGTTGATGGCGTAATAGGAAATGCCACTGAGCCCTACCTTGCCGTTTGACCAGGGCTGCGCTCCTGCCCATTCAATGCAATTGTAAAAGTCCTTGGTCTCGCGCGGCGACCAATGTTCGACATAACCGGGGGAGCGCCCGCAGCCGCGCGAATCGACGCGCACACAGACATAGCCATCGGGTATCCATTTCTCCGGGTCACAGATTTCCCAACTCTGATACTTGTTGGTCGATCCACCCATCACGTCAGGATGCTTCAGCGTCATGCGATCCCAGGCCGTCTTGTAACCGTCCTCGAAATGCAGCCACTTGCCGTAGGGGCCGTGGCTGAGCAGAACCGGATAACGTCCCTTCTTGATCGGTCGGAACACGTCGCAGCGTAGCACCAGCCCGTCATCCATCTCGATCGGCATGTCCCAATCGATCCGCATCCCGTCGCGCACTTCGCTCACTTCGCGATAGCTCATGGAGATTCCCTCGAACTGGCCTTTATCTCGGTCATTTAGTTGGAATGACCGGCAGCAATACATGCGCCTGCCGGTCAGGCCCGGTGTGCAGCGTCACGTCGCCGCCGAACACCGCCGGCGGGCGGTCGCGGGGATCGTCATGTCTGAAGGGACCGACGCCAGTCCAGATTTTGCCCAGCGTTTCCAGCCCTGCGCCGGGCTCACCCGGGAAGACGTAGTCGGTGCCGCGCACCGACAGCGCCAGCCGATAGCCTTTCGGCAGCACGATACAGGTCGGCCAAATTTCGACGTCCACTTCGTAGATTTGGCCGGGCATGAGCTTCTGCTCCTCGTCATGCGCGTGATAGGGCCGGTAGGGCAATGTCAGCGTGGGATCGAGCTTGCGGTGCGAGCAGCGCAGCCAACCTTGCGCGATCGGCGTGTGTGCATCGAGTGCGCCCTGGAAAGTGACTTCCTTGAGGTCGGGCGCAAAGGCGCGCAGCACGAGGAACAGGTCGGCGTCCTCGCTCGCCGACGACACCCACAGCTTGGCGGCGATCGGGCCGGTGATCTCCATGTCGTGCTCGATCGGCTCGGCAAGGAAGGTGACGCCGTCGCCGAAACCGGCGTAGGTGACGGAGGCTTCCTTTTTTTGCGGCCGTGGTGACATCGTCATATCTGACGGATCGACATAGAATTTAGTCCACTGCGTGCGCGCCAGCGGCCATTCGTTCTCGCGGCGCTCGACGAATTTCTCGCCCGGATGGCGCACTTGCAGCATCACCTTCGGCTGCTCACCCCAGCCGGTGTCTTCGCCTTTGAGAAAATGACCGAAGAATTTCTTTTGTAAGCCAATGCCGTAATTGGTGTAGAAATGCGTCCAGTGCTCGATGCCGTGCACCTCGAGCCACTTTTGATCGGCGGCCGCGCGTACGAAGCCTTCGAAATTGCCACGCGGATGCAGGCCTTGTCCTCCCCAATTGGCAGCCGAGAACAGCGGCGTCTTCACCTTGCTCCAGTCCGGCATGCGCGATTGCCAATAGGAATCCGTATCAAGCTTTCGCGAGATGCAGTCCTCGTAGAAATCGCGGCGGTTCTGCCCGAGCTGTTCTTCTGACAGCGTCTCAGGCCCCGACACCCAATCACCGGTCATGCGGCTTTTGAAGCCGCGGGTGCCGCGGCCGTGCTGCACGGTGTAGACCTGCGCGCGCGACCAGTCCTGCACGAAGCCGCGGCAGAAGATGCCGCCATGGTGCGCCATGTCGCGGTAGAAATCGGCGGCGCCTTCCCACAGACAGATGGCGGCGAGATGCTTGGGTTGAAGCGCGGCAGTCTGCCACTGGTTTTGCGCGTAATAGGAAATGCCGTTGAGGCCGACCTTACCGTTCGACCAGGGCTGCGTGCCCGCCCAGTCGACGCAGATTGAAAGGTCCTGCGCCTCGCGCCACGACCAGATGTCGATCACGCCTTGCGAGCGGCCGGCGCCGCGGCTGTCAACGCGGATGCAGACATAGCCGTCGGGCACCCATTTCTCCGGATCGACAACCTCCCAGCACTGATATCTGTTGGAAGAATCGGTCGGCACGTCCGGCTGGTCGGCGCACATGCGATTCCACTGATCTTTGTAGAGGTCCTCGAAGTGCAGCCACTTGCCGTAGGGCCCGAGCGTCATAATGACCGGATATCGGCCCTCGGCGACGGGGCGGAAAATATCGCAGCGAAGCACGATGCCGTCATCCATTACGATCGGCATGTCCCAATCGATGCGCATGCCGTCGCGAATTTCGCTTTTCTCTCGGTAGTCCATGGCTTCCCCGGGATTCGATTGTCGATATCGCCGCGGCGGCTAAGGAGCGCCGCCAACGCGCTGCCCGTCGGCACCGAATAGATAGAGCCGGTGCCGGTCGAGCGTGAGCGCGACGTGCTCGTCGATCTTCACCTCGGCCAGTCCGAGGCCTTCGGAGACCGCCACGAAGGCGCGCTCGGCGCCGACGTCGAAATAGAGCAGCGTGTCCTTGCCGAGCGGCTCGACCAGACGCACGGGGAGTTCGATCTCGCTTTTGCCGCCGACATTGACGCCAACATGCTCGGGCCGGATGCCGAGCGTAGCCGCGCCCGGTTTTGCCGCAGCCGCCACATGCTCTGGAAGCGCTACCTCGAAGCCGGTTGCGTGGAAACGCGCGCCACCGTCCTTCGCCACGACTTCGCCGGACACTAGGTTCATGGACGGCGATCCGAAGAAATCCGCAACGAAGTGATTAACTGGATTAGAGTAGATTTCCATCGGCGAGCCGATCTGCACGATCTCACCCAAGCGCATCACCACGATGCGGTTGGCAAGCGTCATCGCCTCTTCTTGATCGTGCGTGACGTAAATGAAGGTGCGTTTGAGCGTCTTGTGCAACCGATCGCATTCGGCCCGCAATTCGCGCCGCAGCTTGGCGTCAAGGCTGGACAAAGGCTCGTCGAGCAGAAAGGTGGACGGATTGGTCACCAACGTGCGAGCAAGCGCGACCCGCTGCGCCTCGCCGCCTGAGCACTGGTTTGGCATCTTGCCGAGCAAATGGCCGATGCGCACCATATCTGCCACTTCCTGCACGCGTCTGACGCGTTCGGCCCGCGGCACGTTTTTCATGCGCAGGCCGAACTCGATGTTCTGCGCCACGTTCTTGTGAGGAAACAGGGCGTGGCTTTGGAACACCATGCCGAGGCCGCGGTCTCGCGGCTCAAGGTCGTTGACAACGCGCCCGCCGATGCGGATTTCGCCGGCGCTGGGATCCTCGAAGCCGGCGATCATGCGCAGCGTTGTTGTTTTGCCGCAGCCGGAGGGTCCGACGAAGACCACGAATTCGCCGTCCTCTATGGCGAAATTCAGGTTCTTCACCGCCGCGACGGCGCCGAACGACTTGTTGAGATTGCACAATTCGATGCGGGCCACGTTTATCTCCGTACCATGCCGAAGCTGAAACCACGGGCGAGATGCTTGCGGATGATGAGCCCGACGATCATGAGCGGAATAGTAATACCGACGGCGAGCGCGGCTTGGCGTCCATAGACGCGGCCTTCCGTCGAACCTTGATATTTCGACAGTTCGATCGGTAGCGTGGTTACGTGTGTCTTGGTGAGGATCAACGCCAGCAGATATTCGCTCCAGGTAAGGATGAGGATGAATAGGAAAGTCGCTACCAGTCCGGAGCGAATTAGCGGCAATACGATCTCGAACACGGTGCGCCAGCGCGAGGCGCCAAGAATTTCCGCGGCCTGCTCGATCTCGCGCGGCACCTCATCGATAAAGCTTTTGGTCATCCACACCGCGTAAGGTAGCGTGGTCAGGAAATAAACGAGGATGAGGCCAAGCCTTGTGTCAATCAGCCCGATGGCGGTGTAATAAAGCGAGAGCGGCGCCACCACCACGATCGGCGGGATCATGCGCAGCATCAGTAGCTGAAACATGCGCGCCTCAGACAGAATCTTGTAGCGCGAGACGCCGTAAGCCAGGATCGAGCCGAACAACACCGACAAGAAGGTCGAGGTAGTTGCGATCACCGTCGTATTCAACAACGAGATCAGCGGTTTTTGCGACGAAATCGCATACTGAGCTTGGTCATATTGCTGGGCGCCGAACCAGACGTTCATGTAGTTCGAAAGCGTCGCCGGATGCGGAAAATAGATAGGCGGCCAGGAAAACCATTCTGTGCTCGGCTTGAACGAGGTCGAGACCATCCAATAAATGGGAAAGAATGCGATCAGCGCCCAGATCGTGAGCACGGTATAGCGGGTGACTGTCGTGACGCGCCGACGCTGCGTTTTGGTCATCGCCATTTAGGACTCCACCTTTAGCTCCTCGTGCTTTTCATATATCGCATCGAGCGCGTGTTTCTCCCGGCGCAGCAGACGGATTGCGATCAGGACAATAACGATCATCAGCACCATGACGATGTACGACATCGCCGCGCCCTTGGAGATTTCGAAATACTGCCAGGTGGTCATGAAGATATAAATCGGCAGCGTTTCGGTCGATGTTCCCGGGCCGCCCTGAAAGAGCGCCCACGTCTTGGGAAACTCCGCCATGGCCTCAAGAAAACGCAACACAAGAGCGAGCAGGATAACCGGCCGCAACAAGGGCAGTTGTACTTCCCAAAAGATGCGCCATTTGGAGGCCCCGAGGATTTCCGCTGCCTCGATCGGCTCCTTGGGGATCGAGGCCAAGCCGGCGAGCATGATGATGAAGGAAAACGGCGTCCAGTTCCAAATTTCGAGCAGCGCCGTCGTCGCCAACGCCATGTGCGGGTCGGTAAGCCAGGAAACCCGAAAATCGTGGCCGATGAGAAACGAGATGATGTGGTTCACCGGCCCGTCCCGATACAACATCATTTCGGCGGTGTAGGCGACGACCACCGGAACGGTCAGCATCGGCAGAATGAAGATGATGTAGAAGAACGACTGGCCGCGAAACGGCTTGTACATCAGATAGGCGAGCATAAAGCCGAAGACGAAGCATCCAACCGTCGAGCCGGTCGCGAAGGCCAGCGACCGCACGACGGCCCAGCCGAAGCGTGGATCGGTCAGCACGCTGCGAAATAAATCAAAGCCGATAAATTCGGCATCCCACCAAGAGCCGAGATAGACAGTCCATTGATGAAATGAAAAATAGAGTTGCAACAGCAGCACGGGCGTCAGCACAAACAGGATTAACGCGAGTATCGGCGCCAGCACAGAAATTTTGAATAACTTGATCCCGCGACGGCGAGACGTCGCGCGCGCCGATAGGCTGCTCGGCGCTTTGTATGTCTGCAGGGCGGCTACGGCCATTCCTTAACCCCGAAGGGCAAGCCGGACGAGCATGACGCTCGTCCGGGTGTTTCGAAGCCAGGTTTTTGTCTTGCGGTGGCCGTTCACGCCGGAACGTCGCGCTTCGGCATCACCGCCTTGTAGCTCACCAGATCCTTCTTGAGTTTGTTGCGGCCGATACGGCGGATAATGCCGTTCCACTCGTCTTCAGTCTTTTTCAGCACGTCCTTGGCGGCAAGTTGGCCGACATAGGCTTCCGAAAGGTTCTTGCCGAGGGCGTCCTGGAATTCGAGATATCCGGTCAGATAGAGCGGCGGCGCCACCACTTCGAAGTTCTGCTTGATCGCCTTGATAGCGGGCGGGGTATAGGCCTTGATGACCGGGGGCGCCGCCAGTTGCTCCGTAGCCCAGGCATCGTTAAACGCATTCACCGGATCGGAGACGATCGGGATGCTGTTCTTGCCCGAGCCGAGCCAGAGCGCGAGATAGGCAGCCTGCGCCTTGCGCGGGCTGTATTTGTTGATGAGGATCGCGGCGAGCGGCGACGAAATCGAGCGGTGAATCATTTTGCCGGAAAACTTCGAGCCTGGCACCACGCTGTAATAAAACTGGCCGACCGTCTTCGACTGCTTTGGGTTCGCGATCGTCTTGCACGTTCCGTCCCAGTACTGGCAACTCACCACGTGCCCCTGTACGATGCGCGGGATCATCTGCGGCGTGCCCCAATTGGCAGCTTCCGGATGATTGACCTTCTTGTCTTGCAGATAGATGTCGACGGCATATTGGCCGGCTGGTGTGTTCAGCGTGGGCTTCATGTCGTCGTCGAACGGGAAGCCGCCGGCGCTGTAGAAGATCATGTACCACCAGGTGACGCCGTTGGCGCGGTTGCGCAGGTTGCCCGAGCCGTAGAGATCCTTCTTCGGATCCATGAGGAATTCCTGCAACCGCAGGTTCTCTTCCCAAGTTTCCGGAACCTTCAACTCCGTGCCGAATTTGTCGGCGAAGCGTTTTTTGTTGTCGGGGTTATCGAGAAGATCCTTGCGCGTGTATTGGATGTGCACGTTACCGTCGGTCGGAATGCCGTAGGTGTGACCATCGTAGTTCATGAAATTGCCGTAGTCGGCGACCGCATCGAGATGGAAGTCCGCTTTCTTTATGTACTCGTCGAGCGGCTCAAGATAGCCGGCGGAGACGAGCGACGGAATCATGTTTGAATCGATGTGGATGAAATCGAACGACGGTGAGTGCGACAGCGCCTCCGCCATTGCTCGCTGTGGCGCGTCAAAAATCGAGATGTCCTGGATGCCGCCGATGCCGATGCCAGTCTGCTTGGTGAATTCAGCGATCACCGGCTGCATTGGCACGAAGTAAGGAGACCAGATCATGCCGTTGACGTTGGCCGGCCCAGCCGTCTTTGCAGCCGCGATGGTGCTTTCTTCCATCGTTGCGCCAAAGGCGAATGGATCTGCGCCCGGCAGAAAGTTTGCAACGGTTAGTCCGACACCGCCTTCCACGAATGTTCGCCGCGAAATGTTCAACTTGGTCATGGCTTCCTCCCTACAGGCTCTTTCTTATTTTTAAGGATGAGTATTCCGACGGATGTTGCCCGCCGTCGATCGCGGCGGGCGACGGTATACTTTTGCCGATAAAGCTGGAGCAGGCGAGCAAGTACCTTCGTTGCCCGTTGTGCACGAGCGCAGACAGATCGCCGCTAATCTGTTCGCGAGAGGCGTGACGCACCGCTCCTCCCGGGCCTAGTTTAAGGTCTCACGCAAACCACTTACGGTTGTCGCGTGTTATCAAATGCCGCTCTGCCGCTGACTTGCTTAAAACATCCAGTGCAGCGACTGATCTATCGTAGGTTCGTGCGCATTGGCCGGCAAGAGAGGTGTCAGGCCGATCGAAAGCTCTTTTCGCCGCTAGAAAATCAAATTAGACCGCGAATATAAGGAGCATTAGTTGAGCGGAAAAAATTAAAGCTCATCTTGCTGAGAGGCGCAACCCTAGGAGACTGTCTCAACGTCCCAACTGGGCGCCCGCTCAGGCGGATTGGCGATGCGGATGTTGCGGCTGCGAAGCGCGGAAATCCGCCGCATCTCTTCCTCGCTCAGCGAGAAATCGAAGACATCCAGATTTTCTATGATGTGCGTCTCTTCGAGCGCACGCGGCACCGCGGCGACCATCGACTGTTGAATCAGCCAGCGCAAGCAGATTTGAGCTTGCGTCTTGCCACGAGCCTGACCGATGTCGCCGACAACGGGATCGTCGAGCAGCTTACCGCGTGCGACCGGACAGTAAGCAGTCAGAATCATCCCATGCCGGCGCAAGGCTGCGAGCATGCGGTCTTGCGGCAGGTAGGCATGGTACTCGACCTGGTTAGTGACGAGCGGCTCCGGGCAGACGCGCACTGCCTCCTCAAGCATGTCGAGCGTGAAGTTTGAGACGCCGATATGGCGCGCTAGACCGGTCCGTTTCGCTTTCGCGAGCGCGCCAAGTGTCTCACCGAAAGATACCTTCGGCTGTGGCCAATGCACGAGCAAAAGGTCGACATAATCAAGGCCGAGCGCTTTCAGGCTTGTCTCGGCTGAACGGAGAAAGTCGGCCTCGCGTGCATTCTCTTCGGTTACTTTTGTGGTGACGAACAATTCGTTTCGCGCGATGCCGCTCGCGCGGATTCCCTCGCCGACACGCTCCTCGGTGCCATATTTACGCGCCGTGTCGATATGGCGGTAGCCGGCCGCGATGGCAGCGGCTACCAGTTCAGCCGGCCGATGCGGCAGTTCCATTGTGCCGTAACCGATCGCCGGCATTTTGGCGCCGTGCGCAGTGAAGACGAAGGCCTTTGGGGACTGCATCGGAGACTCCGAACCGGAGGAGTGGAAACTTACTGCTAAATACTAGCGCGGCGTACAGGCTGTCGTAAACCGGCGCGTGGAAATTGCCGATGTAATTTGCTGACGATTCATCTGACCCAAATGGCGTGCGGTGTCGGCTCGTGTTTCGTAATGTTGAGGAAACAAGATTCGTCGAGCGGAAATTAATTCGGGATGCGCTCCAGGAAAGAGCGATCTTGTTCGGCGGAAATTTGTTCAGACGTAAAGCCGGCAAGATGAATCGCGCGCCAGAACCGATTGCTGCGGCCGATAAAGTTATGTTCTGCAGCGGCAGCGTGCGCTCCCGGGTTTATTCCGCAAAATACGACAGCGAGGTCCGGCTCGATTACGTCGAGGGATTCTTCGCCCGTCCAGAATTCATTCGCGTTGCGCCGGCGCGCCGATCGGCTCTTGATTCAGGCCTGTGCGGCCTTGGCGCGGACCGGAAGCGTCCAGTTCGGGCGGATGAAGTGGCAGGTGTAACCGGCCGGATAGCGCTCGAGGTAATCCTGATGTTCAGGCTCGGCTTCCCAGAAATCGCCGGCAGGAGATAATTCCGTCGTCGCGTTGCCCGGCCAGATGCCGGACGCGTTGACGTCGGCGATCGTGTCCTCGGCCACGCGTTTCTGTTCGGGGGTCGTGTAGAAGATCGCCGAGCGGTAGCTCGTCCCGCGATCGTTGCCTTGGCGATTGAGCGTCGACGGGTCGTGAATCTGGAAAAAGAATTCGAGTAATTTGCGATAACTGATCTTCTGCGGGTCGAAGACGATTTCGATCGCTTCCGCATGGGTGCCGTGGTTGCGGTAAGTCGCATTTTTCACGTCGCCGCCTGAATAGCCGACGCGGGTAGAAACGACGCCTGGGCGCTTGCGGATCAGATCCTGCATTCCCCAGAAACATCCGCCCGCAAGTATGGCTTTCTCGGTCATGTCGTTTCTCCTCGTCGCAAGGTAGCCGGATCGGATTTATGTGCCGGATACGGCGGAAGCAGGGCGCTCGCGCGCGGCAGCCCATGCCTCGCGGTTTGGCTACCGCTGCCGCAAGGACCGATCACTCATTATACCTCGATACCTTGTCGGAGGCTCAATTCCTCCGGGCCACCAAAATTGCGGCACTACGCGCGCTATTCCGCCTTTCGCGGTGCGGTAAGTCCGTGCAGCCCGGATGCAATTCGGCGGCCGGCTCATTCATGGCCGTCGCCGAAACGGCCCAAAATACAGCCTTGCGCCGGTATCGATTGGGTATAGGCTTCTTTCACAATAATAAACCGTCATCCGCTAAATAGGGAGGAATGCTTCGATGCTATCGCGACCCACTCGCCGAACCGTATTGAAAACTGCCGCCCTCGCGACGACAGCGACGATTGCCGCGCCATATGTTCGCGGCGCTTACGCCGCCGGAAAATTGACGCTCGGCTGCTGGGACCATTGGGTGCCCGGCGCAAACAAGACCCTCACCAAAATTTGCGAAGAGTGGGGGACGAAAAACAAAGTCGATATCCATATCGACTACATCACGTCGCAAGGTGAGAAGGACAAGCTGACCGCGGCCGCCGAGGCGCAAGCCGGCACCGGCCACGACATCATGTCCCATCGCGACTGGAATATCCGTATCCACCAGACGATGCTCGAGCCGCTCGACGATGTGATCGCCGCGCTCATCAAGAAATACGGCCCGATCAGCCCGGTCGCCGAATATCTCGCGAAGGGCAAGGGCGTGTGGCTTGGCGTCCCGACCACGGTCGGCAGCCAGGTGAAGCCCTGCTGCTCGCGCTTCGACCTCTACAAGGAACATGCCGGCATCGACCTGCGCGACATGTTCCCGAACGACGTGTCGAAGTACGACAAGGCCAAGACCGACAAGTGGACATGGGATCTTTATCTCGAGTCGGCGCAGAAATTGCACAAGGCCGGCTTCCCGGTCGGTCTGCCGATGGGCCAGACCAGCGACGCTGTTGATTGGGTCGGCGGCTTGTTCAACGCTTATGGCGCTGTGTTCATCGACGCCAAAGATAATATCAAGGTCAATTCCGACCAGACCCGACAGGCCATGGAAATGGCCCGCAAGATCATGGAAGCCAGTCCGCCGGAAGTCTTCGCCTGGGATGACGCCGGCAACAATCGCTGGCTGATCTCCGGCAAGGGTTCGGGCATCATGAATCCGCCGAGCGCCTGGACGGTCGCCAAGCGCGACAATCCCAAAGTGGCGGAGAATTGCTGGACGCATGGCGTGCCGAAAGGCCCGAAGGGCCGTTTCGTCGGGCAGCTTCCTCAATTCTATGGCTTGTGGAAGTTCTCCAAGAACAAGCAGGCGGCGAAAGATCTCCTGCTGCACATCTCGCAGAAGGAATCGGTCGCCCAACTGGTCGCAGCCTCAAACGGCTACGACCTGCCGTCGTTCAAGACCCTGTACGACCTCGACACCTGGAAGACAGTCGAACCGCCGGTCGGGACCGTTTACAGCTACCCGCCGCGCGGCGACGAAGAAACCTCGATGTTCGGCGCGCCAGCGCGCGCCGAAGTTGGCGCCCAGATGTACAATCAGGCGATCAACACAGTCATGGTCTCGAAGTTCAGCCAGGGCAAAGAGAAGCTCGACGACGTGATCAAGTGGGCCGAGAAGGAACTCGAAGGCACCTTGCGCGCCTGAGAGCTTTTCGGAAGATCACAGCGATTTGCATGCCGGCCCGGTCGGCCGGCATGCATAATCTTGCTAACGCAGAGAGGGGATGATGGCCGACACCGTTCATACGTGGGCGTCCGCTCCAGATTCGCGCGCACCGGCGTCAGCGAACCATAGCTTCCAGCGCTTCATCCGCCGGCGCTCGACGATTGCCTTGCTGATGTGTGCGCCGCTGATCCTGATCGTTGCCTGCCTCATCATCTATCCCGCCTTCTATTCGATCTACCTCTCGATGCTGAACAAGTCGCAGACGCGCTTTATCGGCTTGTCGAATTTCACGTTTTTGATGTCGCGCGACACATTCTGGATGGTGGTTGAGCAGTCGACGATTTTTGCGCTTTCCGCGGTATTCTTTAAAGCGTTGATCGGTCTTATCACCGCGCATCTCGTCAATAATCTGCCGGTCAAGGGCCAGCGTAAATGGCGCGGCATGCTGCTGGTACCGTGGGTGATCCCGCTGGCGCTTTCGACGCTCGGGTGGTGGTGGATGTTCGACCCCACCAATTCGGCATTCAATTACACTTTGAGAAGCCTCGGCTTCGAGGGAATCCCTTGGCTGAGCGACCCGATGTGGGCGCGTTTCTCGGTGATCTTGGTCAACGTCTGGTACGGCGCGCCGTTCTTCCTGATCATGTATCTTGCCGCGCTCAAGTCGGTGCCGGAACAGCTTTACGAGGCGGCTGCCATTGACGGCGCCAGTGCCTGGCAGAAATTCATCCACATCACGCTGCCGATGATGCACAACATCATCGCCATCACCGTGCTGTTTTCTCTAATCGTGACCTTCGCCAACTTCGATATCGTGCAGATCATGACGGGCGGCGGCCCCCGCAACATGACGCACATGTTCGCAACCTATGCATTCCTGCTCGGCATCCGATCCGGCGACCTGCCGCTGGGTGCGGCGACGTCGCTGTTCATGTTCCCGATCTTGGCTATCGCCGCGGTTTTTATCCTGCGCGGCGTGCGCAAGCGGGGGAGGGAGATCGGATGAGCACGATCAGCGTCACGGCGCCGGCCGCCAAACGCGTCAGCGTCGGCGCCAGCCTGCGCCGGAACCGGCGCTGGGCGCTGATCGCGTCCTACTTTTTTCTGGTGTTGTTCGCGATCTTCTTTCTGATGCCGCCCTATTACATGGTGGTGACGGCGCTCAAGAGCGACGCCGAAATGGCGCGCATGGCGACCAGTCCGTGGTTCATCTTCGACGGCGTTACTCTCGATCAGTTCAGAATCCTGCTCGGTCAGACTGACTTCCTGATTTTTTTCAAGAACACCATCATCGTAACGGTATGCGTTGTTGCGATTACGATGGTGGTCAGCATACTGGCGGCGTTCTCGCTCGGCCGCATGAAATTCTGGGGATCGAGCATCCTCGCGACCGGCATTTTTCTCACTTACCTCGTTCCCGACACGCTGCTGTTCATCCCCATGTTCCAGATCGTTAAATCGATCGGCTTGCTCAATTCCTACTGGGGCATGGTGCTGGTTTATCCGACGCTGACGGTGCCGTTCTGCACCTGGATCATGATCGGTTATTTCCAGTCGATCCCGAAGGAACTCGATGAGGCGGCGCTGATCGACGGCGCCGGCCACATGCAGATGCTCCTGAAGATTTTTATTCCGGTGGCGCTGCCCGGCATCATCGCGGCGATGATCTTCGCTTTCACCGTGTCATGGGCGGCTTTCGTCTATCCGATGGCGTTCCTCTATTCGTCGGACCAGCAGGTCCTTACCGTCGGTACTGTCACCAGCCTGATCCGCGGCGACGTTTACAAGTGGGGCATGCTGATGGCCGGCGCGCTACTCGCGGCCGCGCCGCCGCTCGTGATCTACGCCTTCCTCATGGACTACTACATCGCAGGCCTGACGGCCGGCGCTACCAAAGGTTAAATGAACCGGCAAAAGCGAGTATCACGATGGCCGACGTTGGTTTGCATAATGTGATGAAGCGGTACGACGACATCGTTGCCGTCAGCAACGTCAATCTCGACATTCCCAACCACGAATTCATCGTGCTGGTCGGCCCGTCGGGTTGCGGCAAGAGCACGACCTTGCGCATGATCGCGGGTCTTGAGGAGATCAGCGGCGGCGAAATTTCGATCGGCGGCGAGATAGTCAACGATCTGCCGCCGAAAGACCGCGACATCGCGATGGTTTTCCAGAATTACGCGCTTTATCCGCACATGACCGTCGCCGAGAACATGTCGTTCGGGCTCAAGCTGCGGAAAATCCCCAAGGCGGAGATCAAGCAGCGAGTTGAACACGCCGCGCGCATTCTCGACATCACCGAGTTGCTTGCCCGCCGTCCGAAACAGCTTTCCGGCGGTCAGCGCCAGCGCGTCGCCATGGGCCGCGCCATCGTACGCAAGCCGAAAGTGTTTCTGTTCGACGAGCCGCTGTCCAATCTGGACGCCAAGCTGCGGGTGCAGATGCGCACCGAGATCAAGCGCGTGCACCAGAAGGTCAAGACCACGACCGTGTACGTGACGCATGACCAGGTCGAGGCGATGACATTGGCCGATCGTGTCGTGGTGATGAATGCCGGCAGGATCGAACAGATCGGCACGCCGAACGAGCTCTATCACCAACCGAAAACCCGCTTCGTGGCGGGCTTCATCGGCTCGCCGGCCATGAATTTAATTCCGGCGCATATCGAGGAGGCGAGTGGCGCGCTTCGCTTGCGGCTGTCGGACAAATTGTCGTTTCCGGTGCCGGCAAACCGGTTGGCGCGTTACCGCAGCCACATCGGCAAGGAAGTGCTGTTCGGCCTGCGGCCGGAACACATCACCGAGACGCGTGGACAGGAGCACGGCGCGGGGCACGAATTCTCCGTGACGCTCGACGTGGTCGAGCCGATGGGTATGGAGACGATGGTTTACTTCCGCATCAACGATGCGGAAGTGTGCGGCCGCGTCGAGCCGACGGCGGCCAAAGGGCCGGGCGAGACGATGCAATTGCGCGCCAATCTCGACCATATCCACGTAATCGACCCGGCGACAAATTTGGTGCTCTAAAAATTACGCAATGTCTGTCCCGTCGGTGACAGTCGTCGCGCACAAACCCGATTGATCGACAAGGAAAAGGGTCGACCTATGAGCAATGCAACGAGAACTGGATTGATGCTGTTCGCCACCGGTTTGTTCGTGGTAGGCGCGGCTTTTGTTTGCGGGACACATAGCAGCACCGCCCAGGGTGCGAGCGCGGATACGACCGAATTGTCCGCCCAGCAGGATAATAAGAGGAAGCCTGCCGGAAAGCCGGCGGCAAGGCCGGCGCCGCGACCGAACGTGCAGCACCGCGCCCCGCCGCGGCCGAACGTGCAGCGCCGCGCGCCGCCGCCACATAACGTCCAACGCCGTGCGCCGCCGCGCAATGTGCAGCACAATGCCCCGCCGCGAAACGTGCCACATAACGTGCAACGCAACGCGCCAGGTCGTGCTGGCAGGCCGCCGAATGCCGGCGCGAAAATCGTTACGCCGCAGAACGCGGGACCTAAAATCATCAATCGGTCGGCCGGTCCGAAGGCCGGCGGAACGACCGCCGCACGGACGTTCACGCCGCGCGGGCCGCGCGCCCATACCGTCACCGCCGGCCGCCTGCGCGGCATGCCGGGAAGCGGTGCTGGCCATACGTCCATTCGCGGCCATAATTACTCGGTGTGGCGGCGTGGCTATCGCATCCGCCGCGGCGGTAGATGGCGCACGTTCGTCGCGCTCGGCGCACTCGGCGCGATCGCGGTCGCGGGCAGCGAGTTCTATCCCTATGCCTATATCGCGGCGCCGGAAGATTATTGCGATGGCCTGACGCCGGATGGCTGTCAGCTCGTCTGGCAGGATGTCGAGACCGAGGAGGGCGACGTCATCCCGCAATGCGTGGCTTATTGCCCCTGGCAGCAATAAAGCTGTCACCGGCGGCGCAGGCTGCTAAATTTAATTCGGGGCGCGTATCCGGCTTTGCCTTGGCCGGTATGCGCCCCGACTCTTTTTTACGGCTCGCCGTTACGACCGGCTCTTGGCCTTGAGCCGCTGATCGAGCCGGGCCATGTCGACGACCATGCGCTCGTGCGTGCCGGCACCGATCTCTTCCGTTTCGTCGCGCGCGCTGACGTTAAATTCGATGCGCCGCCCGTCCACTTTCGTCACTTCGGCTTGCGCCGTCACCTGATGGCCGACCGGTGTCGCCGCGAGGTGCCGGATGTTCACGAGGGTGCCGACCGCGCTTTCGCCCGGATCGAGATAGTCGCGCACCGCGTTGAGCGCGGCGTTTTCCATCGCCGTCACCATCATCGGCGTGGCGAAAACCTGCGGCAGCGCGGCGTCCTTGAACTGGTTGGCAAGGTGCGCGGGCATGACGCGCAGCGTGTAGATGCCTTTTGCTCCAAGCGGGATTGGACGCATAAAGTCAGCTTTCCTTTCGCCGCACATGCCCGATCGCGGGCGCCAATACGATAAGCGCGACATTGCAGACCGCAATGGGCAGGAACGCAAGGCTGCCGATGCCGCTTATGTCCCACATCATGCCGCTAATCACAGGCACGACCACGGCGAAGCTATAGCTGATCGTGAACATCGCGGCGGTGATGCGGTGCACGTCGTCGGGCTCGCTCAACAGCGGCGGCAAGGCCAGCACCAGGACGAGGATGCCGGCTGCGGCAAATCCTTGCAGAGTCGCGAAAGCGACGAGCCATAGGCCTGAGCCAAATACGATCCCGGTCGTCGCGAGCAGCGACAACAAGCCGGACACGACATAAGGCCAAGCCTTGCGCTCAAGCTTTCCGGCAAACATGAGCAAAAGTATCGACGCGGGAAGCTGACCGACATTGAGGCCGGATAGGGCTGCGCTGATCCATTCGGACTGCCCGGTGAGCTTGAGATAGTCCGGAATAAAGGCATTCGTGCCGAAGTATGTAGCGTTGACCGTGCCGAGCATGATGCCGAGCCGCCAGATCAGCGAATTGCTCCAATCCGGCCACCAGCGCCGCCGCGCCGCCTGCACGGATGCGGTGACCGTTTCTTGATGCGGCGCCAGCGCGATCACCAGGACAGCGATGATCGCAACCGGCACGCTCCACGCCACAAAACCTTTCTGCCAGCTTCCGCCGGTGAACGGCAGCACCAACGGCAGCATCAACGCGACCGGCAAGATTTCGCCGATCAGCAATCCGTTGGTATAAACCGCAGTGGCGAATCCGATGCGCTGCGGCGCCCACGAGCGCGCCGCCGGCGGCATCGTGACCTGCATCACCGCGACGCCGGCACTCATCGCGATCGTCGTTGCGTAAAGCCACGTGACATCGCTGACCGCGCCCCGCAGCGCGCCGCCGACTGCCGTCACCGCGAGGCCGATCACGAGCGCGCTCGTGACACCGAGGCGCGCAATCAGGAGCGAGCCTGGCACCGCGGCAATGGCGAACAGCATCGACGGCAGGCCGGTGAGGATTCCCACCTGAGTCGCATTGAGTTTCAGGTCATCGTGGATCAGCGGGATGACCGGCGGCACCGAAAGGATCGTGAGGCGCAGCGCGACACCGGCGAGCCAGAGCAGCGACAGTGCGAGGAAAAGGCGCGCTTGCGACTGCGCACCCGCCGGTGATGTGTTCATTGCAGGCTGACTATGGGTCCGGAACGGATGCCGTTCAATGTATGGGTGGGTTTTAGCACGCGGATGCGGTGCAACTCATCGGAGAACGGCCATCCTTCCGCGGCACCGTTGTGAAGGATTGCATCTTTGAATTTGCCGGTTTACCCGGCATGTTTTGCGGCATGTTGACAAGCAGCGCGATTTGTTGAGGTCTAGCCGGGGTTTATCGGCTTATATCCGTGCCCTGTTTGCAAGCCAAGCCACGCATCGAACGAAAATGAACACCGTATCATCCATCAGCGTCAAAGCCGCCGGACGGCAATCGCCGGAAGGCCTGTCGCCGCGCCTGCGCCGGCTCGAGGCCGAAGCGATCTTCATTTTGCGCGAAGCCGCCAGCGAATTCCGCAACCCGGTTATGCTTTATTCGATCGGCAAGGATTCGAGCGCGATGCTGCACGTCGCGCAAAAGGCTTTCTTTCCCTCGAAGCTGCCGTTTCCGCTGCTGCACATCGATACCACGTGGAAGTTCCGCGAGATGATAGCGTTTCGTGACCAGACCGCGGCGCGCCTTGGCATCGACCTGATTGTCCACGTCAACGAGGAAGGCCGCGCGCGCGGCATTTCGCCGGTTGCCTCGGGCTCGGCCGTGCATACACAGGTCATGAAGACCGAGGGCTTGCGCCAGGCGCTGGACAAATACGGCTTCGACGCCGCATTCGGCGGCGCGCGGCGCGACGAGGAAAAAAGCCGCGCCAAGGAACGAATCTTTTCTCACCGTTCCGCGACGCACGGTTGGGACCCGCGCAACCAGCGTCCGGAACTGTGGAATATCTTCAACACGCGCATCAAGCCCGGCGAATCCATGCGCGTCTTTCCGCTGTCGAACTGGACCGAGCTCGACGTGTGGGAATATGTCCGCGCCGAGAGCATTCCGGTGGTGCCGCTCTATTTCGCGAAAGAACGCCCGGTGGTCGAGCGTGACGGGCTGTTGATCATGCGCGACGACGAACGGTTGCCGTTAAAGCCGGGCGAGACACCGCGCATGGAGCGCGTGCGCTTCCGGACGCTAGGCTGTTACCCGCTTACCGGCGCCATTCGCTCGAATGCCGATACGCTCGATGCCATCATCGACGAGATGCGCACGTCGGCGAGCTCGGAACGGCAAGGCCGAGCCATCGACCATGACGATTCCGGATCGATGGAGAAGAAAAAGCGTGAGGGCTATTTCTGATGGGCCGTCCGGTGCAAATCGACGGGAAAGTAAAGAGCCAGGACGGTGGGATGGATGCGCGGCCGGCGCTGCGCCTACTCACCTGCGGCTCGGTCGACGACGGCAAGTCGACGTTAATCGGGCGGCTGCTCTACGAGCAGAATCTGATCTACGACGATCACCTTGCCGCGCTGGAGCGCGATTCCAAAAAACACGGCACCGCCGGCGCCGACATCGACTTTGCCTTGCTGCTTGACGGGCTCGAAGCCGAGCGCGAGCAGGGCATCACAATCGATGTCGCCTATCGCTATTTCTCGACGGCGAAGCGCTCGTTTATCGTCGCCGATACCCCGGGCCATGAGCAATACACGCGCAACATGGCGACGGGAGCGTCCAATTCCGATCTCGCGGTGCTGCTGGTGGATGCCCGCAAGGGCCTGCTCGCGCAGACGCGCCGCCACGCCATCATCGCGTCGCTGCTGGGCATTCGCCACGCCGTGCTCGCCGTCAACAAGATCGACCTTGTCGGCTTCGACCGCGCGGTGTTCGACGGCATTGCCATGGCATTCGGGGAATTCTCCGCCGGACTCGGCTTTGCGGAAATCGTCGCGATCCCGATTTCGGCGCGTTACGGCGACAATGTTTCGGCGCGCAGCGAACGAACGCCCTGGTATTCGGGGCCGTCGCTGCTCGACTACCTGGAATCCGCCGACGTCGAGGAGGACCGCGCCGGCGCGCCGTTCCGCATGCCGGTGCAATGGGTAAACCGTCCCAATTCCGATTTTCGCGGCTTTGCCGGCACGGTCGTCAGCGGCAGCGTGCGGCCGGGCGATGAAATCGTGGTGCTGCCATCGGGGCGCACAACCAAGGTCGCCCGCATCGTTGCGGCAGGCGGCGATCTCGATATCGGGCAAACGAAAGACGCGGTGACGTTGACGCTTGCCGACGAAATCGACATTGCGCGCGGCGACGTGCTTGCCACCCTGCGCGACCGGCCGCAAATCGCCGATCAATTTGCCGCCCAGCTCGTCTGGATGTCGAACGACAAATTGCTGCCCGGCCGCTCCTATTTCATGAAGATCGGCGCGCGGACCATGACTGCGACGGTGACCGATCTCCGGCACCGGATCGACGTGGATACGTTGTCGAAGCTGGCCGCCAAGACGCTGGCGTTGAACGAAGTCGGCGTATGCAACATCGCCGCCGCGTCGCCCGTCGTGTTCGATCCTTACGCGGAAAATCGCGATACCGGTGCGTTCATTCTCGTCGATCACTACACAAATGAAACGGTAGCGGCCGGCATGATTTCGTTCGCCTTGCGCCGCGCCACCAACGTTCATCTGCAAAATATCACGGTCGGCAAGGGCGAGCGCTCCGCGCTCATGCACCACCGTCCGGCCGTG
>Ga0134126_10002464_pt1 | contig 23331 bp, 18 predicted proteins | sample KB31752_FD_96881 | JGI IMG/M metagenome (GOLD analysis project Ga0134126, IMG submission 96881) | Terrestrial soil microbial communities with excess Nitrogen fertilizer from Kellogg Biological Station, Michigan, USA - KB3-175-2 | ecosystem: Environmental > Terrestrial > Soil > Unclassified ... | reverse complement strand
GCGCGTCGCCCGCGAGGTTGCCGCGCGGCTGCGAGCCGGGTCCGTGATGATCAACGACGTGGCGAGCTACTATGGCATCTGCGAAGCGCCTCACGGAGGCCGCGGCGAAAGTGGCTGGGGACGCACGCATTCGCGACTGGGCCTGCTCGAATTGGTGCAGCCGAAATACGTGGACGTGGACCGCCTGCCGCGCCTGCGGAAACCGTGGTGGTTCGGCTATGGCGAAGGCCTTGCGGAATCCGCCGACAGGTTCGTCGAACTGCTCTTCGCGCGGGACTGGCGCGCCCGGCGCCGCGCCTTGATGGATCCGCGCCTGCGCGCCCTTTTCTCGACGCGTGGAAAGCTCTAGCGCGGCGCGGGATTGAAGATGACAACTGACCTCATCCACGATTGGAATCTCGCCGCTGGCCCGGAAATTCCCCCTGGCCGCCGCGTGGCGCTCAATGACGAGACGCTGCGAGACGGCTTGCAGAATCCATCCGTCCGCGATCCGAGCATCGGCGAAAAAATAGAAATTCTGCACCTGATGGAGTCCCTGGGCATCGAGACCGTGAACATCGGGCTGCCCGGCGCCGGCCCGCGCGCTTTCGCGGATACGGAGGCGCTGGCGCGCGAAATCACCGGCGCGCGAATGAAGATTCGGCCGAATTGCGCCGCTCGCACGCACCCGGCCGATATTCAGCCGATCATCGAGATTGCGAATCGAACCGGCTGTCGGATTGAAGCCGCCACGTTTATCGGATCGAGCCCGATCCGCCGGCTGGTGGAGGATTGGAGCGTCGAGCACTTGCAGCGCACCACCGAGGAGGCCGTGCGCTTCGCCGTCTCCGCGGGCCTGGCGGTGATGTACGTTACCGAAGACACTACGCGCACCGACCCCGATACGGTGATCGCGCTCTACTCCACCGCGATTCGCGCTGGGGCGCGCGCCGTGGTCCTGTGCGATACGGTGGGGCACGCAACGCCGCGCGGCGCGTACAATCTCGTTAGCTTCGTCGTCGAACGCGTGGTGAAGCCCGCGGGCGGCGGGATTCGCGTGGATTGGCACGGGCATAATGACCGCGGCCTCGCCGTAGCGAACTCGATCGGCGCAATCATGGGCGGGGCGGACCAGGTTCACGCCGCGTCGCTGGCGCTCGGCGAGCGCGTGGGCAATACGCCGATGGAACTGATGCTGGTTAATCTCCGTCTTCTCGGCTTGCTGGATCGCGATCTCTCGAAGCTGAAGGAGTATTCGCAAACTGTGGCCCGCGCCACCGGAACGGCCATCCCGCCGAATTTTCCGGTCGTCGGCCGCGACGCCTTTCGCACGGCGACGGGGGTTCACGCGGCGGCGATTGCGAAGGCGTATAAGAAGAACGACGCCGGGCTTGCTGATGCGGTGTACAGCGGAGTGCCGGCACGCCTCTTTGGCCTCGAACAGGAAATCGAGATTGGCCCCTTGAGCGGGCGGGCCAACGTCATTTATTGGCTTGAGAAACGCGGGATTCCGGCCAGCGCCGGCCTGGTGGACCGCATCTTCGCGGCGGCCAAGGACGCGGAGCACGTCCTGAGCGACGGCGAAATTCTAGCGCTCGTGGATTCGATTCCCGGCTGCTGACCGCGAAATCCGGCACTCAATTTTCCCTGCGCGCACTATAATTACGCCGGAAATACCGTGACGATTCGCGTGAAAGTCCTTTCCATCTGCTGTATCGTGCTGGTGATGGCTACTTTATCCGCACACGCCGCCGGCGACTCGATTTCCAAGCTCGCGGTCGATTCCCGCTGCGCGCGCGGCCTGGCCTGGATCGAGGCGAACGCTTCCTGGGTGACCGAGCAGCAAATTCGCCTGACGGAAATCCCCGCGCCGGAATTGGGAGAAGCCGCGCGCGCGGCGCTGCTGAAAAAGATATTCGCGGCCGCCGGATTGAAAGTGCGGATGGATGCCGCGGGCAACGTGATCGCGGAGCGCCCCGGCCGAAACACGGGAAGCGTGGTTTTGTTTGCCGCGCACCTGGATACGGTTTTTCCGGCGGGCACTCCCATCGCGATCAAACGCGAGGGCACGCGAATCGAGGCGCCGGGGATTTCGGATAATGGCGCGGGGCTCGCGGCGCTGTGCGGCCTGGCGCGGGCGCTTGCGGAATCGCGCGTGCTGACCGAAAAGACGATTGTGCTCGCCGGAGACGTGGGCGAGGAAGGCGAAGGCAATCTGCGCGGCATGAGGGCGCTGATCGAAGAGTATCGCCCGCGGCTTTCCGCCGTGGTTGCGGTGGATGGCCCCTCGGTGGATTTCATAACGACGCAGGCGGTTTCGTCGCGGCGCTTCGATATCACCGTGACCGGGCCAGGCGGCCATAGCTGGTCGGATTTCGGCGCGCCGAATCCGATTAGCGCCATTTCGCGAGGCATCGTGCGGTTCTCGGCGATTCGGGTGCCGGAGGATCCGCGCACTTCGTTTAATTTCGGCGTGATCGAAGGCGGCACGTCAGTGAACTCGATTCCGTCGAGCGCTTCGGTGAAGGTGGACCTGCGCTCGGAGGACGAAGGCGAGCTCGATCTGCTGGAATCGGCGCTTCGCAGCGCGATGCAGTCTGGAATTAAGGAAGAAATGGCGATGTCGCGATATCCGGGCGACGCGCTGGATGTTGAGTTTCGCTCGCTGGGCGTTCGACCGGGAGGCAAGCTGCCGGCGAATTCGGCGCTGCTCGATACGATCCGCGCGGTGGATGCATTCCTTAGCAATCGCGCGCGCCTGGAGCGGAGCTCGACCGACGCGAATATTCCGCTTTCGCTCGGCATTCCGGCGGTGGCATTGGGTGCCGGCGGGCAGGGCGGCGGGTCGCACACGCTCGCCGAATGGTATGATCCCACCGGCCGCGAACTCGGCCTGAAGCGCTTGTTTCTTGCGGCCGTGTCGCTTGCCGGCCTCGAACCATGACCGCTCGCATCCGCTCGCAACGCATCGCGTTCCGCTGCTCCGCCGTGGCCGTGCTCGGCGCGGCAGCGCTGCTTTTCGCGCCGAAATCCGCATTGTGGGGAGGCCGTGGTTCCATGAAGCCTGAGGCGCAGGCGCGGTCCGCATCCAGCGGCCCCGCCGATTTGATTCTGGCGAACGGCCATGTCTATACCGGAGATGCGAAGCAGCCATTGGCGGGTGCGGTGGCGATTCGCGGGGAGTGGATCATCGCTGTGGCTCGCGAGGCGGCCGGGCTGAAATCCTGGCAAGGGCCGAAGACGCGCACCTTGGACCTGCATGGCCAATTCGCCATGCCCGGATTCAACGACGCGCACGTGCACTTCGCGGATGCCGGCTTCGCCAAGCTCTCGGTGAACCTGGACGGTGTGCATTCGCTTTCCGAAATGCAGCAGCGCATTCGGGAGCGGCTTGCTGACTATTCGGCCGGCGAATGGGTTACAGGCTTTGGCTGGGACCACACGCTCTGGCCCGAGAAGAAATTTCCGACCCGGCAAGACCTCGATCTCGTTTCGACAAGCCATCCGATGATTTTCGGGCGCGTGGATGGCCACGTGGCGGTGGCGAACTCGCTGGCGCTGAAGCTCGCCGGAATCACGCGCGCCACCCCCGATCCGCCCTCGGGACATATCGTGCGCGACGCGAAGACGGGCGAGCCGACCGGAATGCTGGAAGAGCAGCCGGCGATGAACCTGGTCTATGCGCACGTTCCTCCGGTGACGACCGCGCAACGGCGCCGGGCGCTCGATTTGGCGATGGCGGATGCGACGCAGCACGGCGTCACGTCCGCGCAGGATTGCTCCGTGCTCACCATGCCGGAAAACAGCAACACCGGCTGGGACAATTTTCTGGTCTACCAGCGGATCCGCAAGGAAGGGAAGCTCAAGGTACGGATCACGGAGTGGCTGCCCTTTGATTTTCCGCTGGCGCGGCTCGAAGAAATGCGGCGCATAGGCGGCACAAGCGACCTGTGGCTGAAGACGGGGCAGTTGAAGGCGTTTATGGACGGCTCGCTTGGATCGCGCACGGCGGCGATGTTGGCGCCTTATTCGGATGATCGTTCGACCTCGGGGATTTTGCGCGTCGAGCCCGCGAAGCTCGATCAAATGTCCATCGAGCGGGATCGCGCCGGATTTCAACTCGGCTTTCACGCCATCGGCGACCGCGCGAATCGCGTGGCGCTGGATGCGTTTGCCGCGGTGCTGAAGGCGAATGGCCCGCGCGACCGGCGCGACCGCATCGAGCACGCACAAATTGTCGCGCCCGGCGATTTCGCGCGGTTCGCCAAGCTTCATGTGGTCGCCTCGATGCAGCCTTCGCATCTGCTGGACGACGAGCGCTGGGCCGCGGACCGCATCGGGGCCGAGCGCGCCCGAGGCGCCTACGCCTGGCACACCATGCTCGATCACGGCGTGCCGCTCGCCTTCGGCACGGATTTTCCGGTGGAGGCGATCAATCCTTTGCGCGGACTTTATGCCTGCGTGACGCGCGAGCTTCCGCAGGGCGGCCCGGCGGGCGGCTGGCAGCCGCAGGAAAAATTGACGATGGATCAGTGCATTCACGCCTACACGGCGGGTTCGGCTTACGCGGAATTCGAGGAGCACCATAAGGGAACGATCGCGGCCGGAATGCTGGCGGATATCGTGGTGTTTCCGCAGGACCTGACGCGAATTGAGCCGCGCGATCTGCTGCGGCTTCCCGTCTCGATCACGATTGCGGGCGGCCGCGTCGTGTACCAGCGACAATAGGTCGCAGTTCACTGCGGCGTCTTCTCCTTATCCAGCAGTTCGATTAGGCGCGCCGTGCCGCTCAAGCTGCCCGCACCATCCGGCGCATACCAGACCTGCACGCTCATGCCTTTCATGCTGCACGGGCTGAACCCGGCGGGAAAGTCGTTCTGGGCCATGATGGCCGGCCCTCCGACCTGCTTTCCGTGCAACTGCACATTGCCGGATTTGGACGAGACCTGAATCCTTAGTTCGCCATCCCCGCACTCGGAAGCCGTAACGGTTCCTTCGGCCTGAGCGAGGCTGCTGAGGTCAATGCGACCCGTGCTGCGGGCGACGCTTGATGCGGGCGCCGAGCCTGGCTGCGAGGGGGTTGCGACTTCGCTGGCAACGACCCGCCCACCTGGGGCGGAAGCGGCTGAGGCCTGGTCTTCGATGCGTTCTTGGGCGCGCTGCTGGGAATATTGGCGCACCGTCTGCAGATAGGCTAGAAAGCGGTCGGCTTCCTGCTGCTCTTGGGGATTTGCGGCCCCCTGGCGGGCGCGGAGCGCAACCAACTGCGCATCATCATAGCGGCGCATGCGCGCGAGGACTTGCGCCACGGCGATTTGGTTCCCCGTGCTGCCGGGCTGAAGGGCCGCGGCCTTTTCGGCGAGCGCGAGCGCCTCGTCCAATTTTTCCGAGCGATTGGCGAGATAGCTGGCGAGCAGGGCATAGGGAGGGGCGAAATTCGCGTTCGCTGCGATGGCCTGGCGCAGGTCGGATTCGATTTGGGGATTTTCCGCGCCCAGGTTGCCGCGATAGTTGGCGTAGGCGCGCAGAAAATATGCCAGTGGCACCTTCGATCCGAGGGCGATTGCTTGCGACGCCGCGGCGGTGGCGCCTGCGTGGTCGCCGGAGATGAAGTCGGCGAGCGCAAGGTTTTCGTAAGCGAGCGGGAGCTTCGGATCGTCGTGAATCGCGGCTTTAAGGACGGGAATGGCGTCGGCGGGGCGGTTGCGCGCCGCCATCAGGCCGCCGCTATATGCCTCCGCTTCCGCGTCGGAGATCTGCCGGACATGGACATCGCTATCGGGGATTTTCGCCGGGGCGGGCCCGCGCATGGAGTAGAGAAGCCCCCCGGAAACGTAATTCGCGAGCGTGGCTTGTAACTTCTTGAGGTCGCCGAAGGATTTTGCGGCCGCCTGGTCTTCGGGCACGCCCTGAACGATCGCGTTCAGGTAGTCGTCCAGGGAATGCGTGTGCGCCTCACGGTCGTGAAAGAAGAGATAGTGGGTGAGGGCCCAGGATTCGGAATAGAAGATCGAGGTTTTGTTCTGCTCGTTGTAGTAAGGCGATGCGTGGTCCACCTTGAAGAGCACATCGAGCGGGATCAACCTGGTGCCGGCAAGTTGCGCCATGCGTGCGCGATCCGGTTCGCCCATCAGCACTTCTTTTCCCTGCACTTCGGTATGGCCGAAGAATTCCGCGAGGCCTTCGGCAAGCCACACGGGAAGGTTGCGAATGTAAGGGACGGTGAGCGAATGGTAGTACTCGTGGTAGAGCGTTTCGTAGGGATTGTCTCCACCGATGTCCAGTTCGACGGCTGCGTAATACTGATCCATGGCAAAGGCGAACCATCCGGAATGGTGGGCGTGGCCCTTCACCCAGTCTTCGGGGGCGAGCTTGCGCATCGAGTCCTGGTCCTTCACCGCGAGGATGGTGATGACGGGGCTGGGGTGCGCGCTGGCGATCGGGAGGGCTTCACGGAAGACGGCGCGAATCTGCTCGAATTGAACGGCTGTTTTGCGGGCCTGCTTTTCGCCCGCGTTGCTGACGACGATGAAATTGGGGCTGCGCGCCTCGACCCAGTTCTGATGTTTATCGGCGCGGGCTGGGACGCCCATCGCGGCGGCGAGGGCGAATGCGGCAATGCAGGCGGACGGGCGAGTAGGGAATGTCATAGGAGAAGGGATTTACTACATTGAGAGTTGAGGGTCAATTGGGGGGAGAGGACGCGATTCCTGAATTGTGACTGTTGATTGGTGCGGGGGGCGCTGCGCAGGGCTGGCGGGAGCGGGTGCAACATAATTCCTGGAAGTGCGGTGTACCGTATATTAGAACGGAGGCGGGGCTTTGTTTTCAGTGGGTTAGGGGGAATTCTAATCCCCGTACCGTAGATTAGAAACGGAGGGGGGCCAGCACGCCGGGCGCTTGGTTGTGCTTCTGGGGCCATCGGCCGCTCCTCCTTCCTCTGGCAAGAACACCGCCATCGTAGTTTATAGCATGGAGTAACGATAAAGTCAATAGAAATCGGTTATCGTGGCGGTGCGGGCGGGGGAGCAAAGCGATTCACACGGGGTGTGTCGAGGCCGCACGAGGATGCCTCGATGCGCGGCGCCGCGCTGAAGGCCCGCCACGGCGGGCGGGCCGCGGCGCTGCGCTTAAATCTTTAAGGCGCGCCGGGGGCGACGGGTGCGGCGCCTTGGAATTCGGCTAAGAGGATGCCGGCGAGGATGAGGGCTGCGCCGAGCAGAACGCGCGGGCCGAGGTGTTCGGCGCCGAGGGCCCAGGAGGTGATCGCGGCGAAGACGGGTTCGAGGCTGATGAGGATGGCCGTGTGAGAGGGAGACGTGTACTGCTGGGACCAGACTTGGAGGGAAAAGGCGATGACGGTGGACCCGAGGGAGGTGATGAGCACGGCGGCTATGAGCAGGCCGCTCCAGTGCCAGCGCGGGGCTTCGTATCCGGTGGCGGAAAGCACCGGGAGCAGAATGATGGCGAGGACGGCGGTGGTTGCGACCTGAACGAAGGCGAGGGCGCCGACGGAATGATGCTCGACGTGCCTGCCGACGAAGATGATGTGCAAGGCGAACATGAGTGCGCAGATAAAAACGATGGGATCGCCGCGGTTCAGGCCGCCGATGCCTTCGGGCGGCACGGTCAGAAAATAGAGGCCGGCGAGCGCGGCGAGGGCGCCAATCCAGATTCCGGCGGTGAGCCTGCGGCGGGCGAAAATTCCGAGGAGCACGGGGACGAGGACGACGCTTGATCCGGTGATGAATGCGGCCTTCGACGGGGTGGTGAATTTCAGGCCTGTGGTCTGAAAGGCGTATCCGCCGAACATGAAAAATCCGATCTGCACGCCGGCCCAGACCGTGGCCCAGTTCATCGCCCGCGCGGCGCGCCAGAAGACGACTCCCATCACGACGGCGGCGAGGGCGAAGCGGACGGCGACGTACATGAAGACGGAGACGTCGGCGAGCGCGTCCTTGACCAGGACGAAGGTGGCTCCCCAGATTAGGGAGCAGCCGGCGAGGGCGAGGTCGGCTTGGAGGCGCTTGGACATGGAGGGCGAGTGTAAGGACAACGAGGCAGGGAGGCAAGGAGGGACGAAGCAGGAAGCAGGAAGCAGGAAGCAGGAAGCAGTCGCGGAAGCTTGACAGGGGGGGCGGGCGCGTGGTCGGATGCTGGTCAATTGTCACGGTGAAATATTGGAGTTGGTGTTGCGGCCGCGATGGAGGTGAGGATGGCGCGCAGGGCGCGGTGGCAGTCGGTTCACACGCGGACTGTGGAGATGTGCGGGGCGGGGCGCGAGGCGCAGGGGCCGCGGCCTGGGGACTTCATTCTGACGCATGGAAAAAGCTGGACGAGCCGGCTGATCCGCTTCGGCGAAGGGCTGCGGTACGCCGGGGCGGAGCGGAAATTCGCGCGATGGAACCATGCGGCGATCTTCGTGGACGCCGAGGGGAATATCGTGGAGGCGCTGGGCGCGGGGGTGCAAAAGCGGAACATTTCGGTGTACAAGGACACGGAGTATCACCTCGTGCGGCTGGAGAATGTGTCCGACGATGACCGGCGGCAGGAGTGCGAGTTTGCGCTGCACTGCCTGCGGGACCGCTATGGCTATTTGACGATTGTGAGCATCGGGCTTTCGCTGCTGACCGGGTCGAAATTGGGGTTTGGCGTGGACGGGCAGGAGATTTGTTCGGCGCTGTTGGCGCGGGCGCTGGAACGGACGGGCGAAATTTTTCCGCGCGATCCGTGGCACATGATGCCTGCCGATCTGGCGAAGTACTTCGAGATCGAGCCGCCGGGGCCGGAGGTCTCGAAGGGAAGGATACCGGAGCGGAATGAGGGCGTGCAGACGAGGTCGGAATAGGGCGCAGGGGAAAAGGCAAAGAAACGGCAGAGCGAGGGGCAGAGAGGCGCGGGCGGAATGAGCGGGTGGAAGAAGCTGGTTATCGCGATTGGGATTGTGGCGGCGTGCGCCGTGGCGATTGGAGCGGTGCTGGTATACCGCGGATTTCGCGCGACGGCGCGGCCTTCACGGTTTGAGGCGGCGGTGGCGCGGGGAATGCGGAACCTGGCGATACCGCGGCGGGAGCGGCGCGAGAAGAATCCGCTGGCGGCGGATGCGGAGGCGCTGTCGGATGCGCGGAACGTCTACCTGGCGCGGTGCGCGCTATGCCACGGGGTGGACGGCAGCGGACGCACGCCGGTTGGGCAAAGCCTTTATCCGCGGGTGCCGGACCTGCGTTCGCCGAAGACGCAAAATCTGAGCGACGGCGAGATCCATTACATCATCGAGAATGGCGTGCAGCTGACGGGAATGCCGGCGTGGGGCAACGCGCATCGGGAGATGGACGACGACAGCTGGAAGCTGGTGCTTTTCATTCGCAGCCTGCGGCCGCTTTCGAAGGCTGAAACCGAGCAGCAGGCGCAGGCCGGCGCGACCGCGCACTACACCGGGTCGCAATCCTGCGCGAAATGCCACCAGGACATTTACGACCGGTGGAAGAAGACGCCGATGGCGAATATTGTGCGCGATCCGCGCGAGCATCCCGATGCGATTATCCCGAACCTTGCGACGAATAACGTTCACAAGTTCAGCCGGGAGGAGGTGGCGTTCGTTTACGGGAGCATCTGGAAGCAGCGGTATTTCACGAAAGTTGGCGACGACTATTTTCCGCTGCCGGTGCAATGGGAGATTGGGAAGCGGGCTTGGAGCAAGTATTTTGTTCCGAACAAGGGAGATTGGTGGGCCAAATTTTATCCGCCGGACAACATGAAGCGGCCGACAGGGCCGACGTGCGACGGCTGCCATTCGGTGGACTACAACATCCACACGAAGCAGGTGGCGGAGTGGAACGTCGGCTGCGAGCGATGCCATGGGCCGGGGAGCGAGCACGTGGCGCATCCCACGAGGGGCAATATTCTGAATCCGGCGCACATGGACGAGGTGGCCGCGAGCGACACCTGCATTCAGTGCCATTCGCAGGGGCGGCCGCTGACGAGTCCCATCGAAGGGAAGTATTACGATTGGCCGGTGGGGTACCACGCGGGACTGAAGCTGGCGGATTACTGGAAGCTCGAGGAGTGGACGCCGGGGCAGACGGACTTTTATTACTTCGCAGATGGAACGGCACACAAAAACCGAATGCAGGGGAACGATTTCGTGCAGAGCGTGATGTATCGGCGCGGGATCACCTGCTCGACCTGCCACGACGCGCACGGCACCAGCAACTACGCGCAATTGAGAGAACCCGCGGACAAGCTGTGCCTGGAATGCCATGGGCCGCTCTCGCCCAATGGGCCGCGGGAGGCGACGATTGAGGGGCACACGCACCACAAGGCGGGCAGCAAGGGGAGCGAGTGCGTCGCGTGCCATATGCCTGCGATGGAGTCCGAGGGCGTGCCGGGGGCGTTCGTCCACGCGCACACGTTCAAATTCATCAGCCCGGCGGCGACGCTGAAGTACGGCGAGCCGAACCCGTGCACGCTGTGCCACACGGACAAGAAGCCGGAGTGGGCGCTGGACCAGATGCGTTCGTGGCAATCCACGTCGCCGTGGCGGGTGCTGCGGCTGCAATGAGGCGTGTGCATCTTTGGACATGGGTTTCGCCTGGCTATCGCGCGAGGCGAGGCTCGATGCTAGACTCGCTGGCACTGGGTGGTCCTATGCAATTCAGGGGCGGGATTGCGGGGGGTATGGACGCACTCTATAGGGTGGGAATCCGCGATGCAGACCATGCGCCTACGCACGAAGTTTCTCCTTTCGCTGGTAGCGATTACGGCCGCCCTTAGCACCGCCACACTCCTGATCGTCAGCTATCGCGTGAATCGGCAGGTCCGGCTCGGATTGAGCGAGGACCTGGCCAATTCGGTGAAGACCTACGACAAATTCGAGTCGCAGCGCGAAGATGCACTGAAGCGCTCGGCGAACCTGCTGGCCAATTATCCGATGGCCAAGTCGCTGATGAGCAGCAACGATCCGGTGACGATTCAGGACGACTCCGAAGACTTTCTGAAATTGAGCGGAAGCGATCTGATCGTTCTCGCGGGGCGCAGGGGCGATTTGCTGGGGTTGCAGCCGACCGGGGGAAGCCTTTCGCGGGCGACGGCGCAGGACCTGCTGCGGCATTCGCTGGAGCGCGGAGACGCGAAGGACTGGTGGTTTGCGGGCGGGCACCTTTACGAGGTGTGGATCCAGCCGATTAATTTTTCACCCGGCGCGATACTGGGCTTTCTGGTGGTGGGGCACGACGTAGACGCCCGCGCGGCGCGCGATTTCGGGAATATCGTGGCCAGCCAGGTGGCCATCGAGCGCGAAGGCTCGGTGGTGGCGAGCACGCTCGGTCCGGACCTGGAAGCGAAGCTTCAAGCGCAACTGGCGAAGCTCGGGTCGAATTCCGGGGCGGGACAGGGCGACGAGGTGCGCCTGGGTAAGGAAGAGTATGTGGCGGCGACGGTGCAGCTTTCGCGGCCGGGCGAGCCGCGCGTGTCGCTGACGCTGATGAAGTCGCTGGATCAGGCGACGTCGTATCTGAGCACGCTGAATCGGGTGCTGGTGCTGCTGGGGCTGGTCAGCGTGGTGGCGGGCAGCTTTCTGGTGTTCCTGATTTCGGATACGTTTACGCGACCGCTGGCGAGCCTGGTTGCCGGCGTGCGCGCGCTGGATGCGGGGGATTATGCGTATCCGCTGGCCGGGCACGGCGGCGATGAGGTGTCTGAGGTGACCGGGGCGTTCGTCCGCATGCGTGGCAACCTGCAGAAGACCCAAGCGGATCAAAGGCAATTAGAAGACCGGCTGAGGCAGGCTCATAAGATGGAAGCCGTGGGCCGGCTGGCCGGGGGCGTGGCGCACGATTTCAATAACCTGCTGACGATCATCAACGGGAATAGCGACCTGCTGCTGGAGCGCGATGGCGCGGACGATTTTCACCGCCGGTGCGTGGAGCAGATTCAGAAGGCGGCGCGGCGGGCGGTGGGAATGACGCGGCAATTGCTGGCGTTCAGCCGGATGCAGGTGCTGCAGCCGAAGGTGATTGACCTGAACAGCGTGATCGCGGAGATGGGAAAGATGCTGCCGCGGCTGATCGGCGAGCATATCGAGTATGAGTTTATCGGGCAGCCGGGGTTGCCTTCGATCAAGGCGGACGCGGGACAGATCGAGCAGGTGGCGATGAATCTGGCGGTGAATTCGCGGGATGCGATGGCTGACGGCGGGAAGTTGGTGGTGCGGACCGCCAGCACGGTGCTCGACGAAGCGTCGGCCGCGCTTCATCCGCCGGTGACGCCGGGGGCTTACGTGGTGCTGTCGGTCCAAGACACGGGCTGCGGGATGGACGAAGAGACGAAGGGGCACATCTTCGAGCCGTTTTTCACGACGAAGGATGTAGGGAAGGGAACGGGGCTGGGGCTGGCCACCGTGTATGGGATTGTGAAGCAGAGCGGGGGATTCATCTGCGTGGAGAGCGCGCCGGGGCGAGGCACAACGTTTGAAGTATACCTGCCGCACGCGACCGAGGCCGCGACAACGGCGGAGCCCGAGGCCAAGCCGAAGGCGATTCCGCAGGGAAGCGAGACGATTCTGGTGGTGGAGGACGAGGGCGGCGTGCGGGAATTGGCGTGCCAATTCTTGCGCGCGAAGGGATATTCGGTTATAGAAGCTCGGGATGGGATGGAGGCACTGGATCTGGCCGCGCGGCATGCGGGCAAGATTCACCTGATCCTGAGCGACGTGGTGATGCCGCGGATGAGCGGCGCGGAAATGGCGCGGCGGCTGAAGCCAGTGTGTTCGAACGCGAAGTTCGTGTTTATGTCTGGGTACGCGCAGTATTCCAACGGGGAGTCGGGCGCCTTGCCGGGCCCGATTCTGCAGAAGCCATTTTCGGCGGCATCTCTGATCAATATGGTCCGCGATGTGTTGTCGGGGAATTTCGCGGAAGGCGCCGGCGCCGCAGAGGCGCAGCCGTACGTAAACCACTAGCGAGCTCGCTCGCAAGCCGCGCGGCCGAGGCTTGGGGAAGCATCTGGCCGTCGCGTTTTGTTCCTTCAAGGAGATCCTCATGCAAGGCAAAAGGGGCGGGGGATTGCTCGTGCTCGCGGCGCTGTGCGCGGGGGCTTTGGCGGTTCTATTGAGTGCGTCTGTGGCGCGGGGGCAGGGGCCCGCGAAGGCCGCGGTGGATGCAGGGTCGGCGGCGGCTTCATCGTCTGCGACGGGGCCTGCGGCTTCGCGTGCGAGTGACGTGCAGGCGCTGGCTGATGCCGTGCGCGCGCTCGAGCAGCAGGTACAAACGCTGAATTCGCAGATTGGCGACCTGAAGGCGCAGCAGGAAACTTCGCGCGAGGAAGTGGAAACGCTTCGCAAGCAGCTTGAGGCGGCGCGGCAAGGGCCGGCGGCTGGCGCGGCGGATTCGACCAGCGCAAGCGCCGCGCCGATGGCCGCGGCGCAAGCTGAGGCTGCGGCGTCCGCTGCGCCGGGATCGGATGCGGCGGGGCAGCAGGCGAGTGTGGAGGACCGGTTGGCGAAGCTTGAGGATGACGTGGAGTACGCCAACGAAAAGATCAACGATCAGGCGCAAACAAAAGTGGAGAGCGCATCGAAATATCGGGTGAGGCTTTCGGGCATCGTGCTCGCGAATTTATTTGGCGAGCGCGGGACGGTGGATAGCGTGGACGTTCCTGAAGTGGCGATGACGCCTTCGAGGGTGGATTCGAAGGGCGCTTTCGGCGGAACGCTGCGGCAATCGCAGCTCGGGCTGGAGGCTTTCGGGCCGGAAATTGCGGGGGCTCGCACCAGCGCGAATATTCGATTCGATTTCGCGGGCGGCTTTCCGAATAACCAGAACGGGGCGGAAATGGGCCTGGTGCGGCTGCGCACGGGGACGATCCGGCTGGATTGGGAGCATACGTCGGTGATCGCGGGCCAGGATAATTTTTTCCTTTCGCCGCTTACGCCTTCGTCGCTGGCGTCGCTATCGGTTCCGGCGCTTTCGTATGTGGGAAATCTGTGGGCCTGGACGCCGCAGATTCGCATCGAGCATCGCTTCGAGATTTCGGAGAATTCGAAGGTCGCGGTGGACGCGGGCATCCTGGATTCGCTGAGCGGCGACGTGCCGCGAGATCAAACGGAGCGGTATCCGAACTGGGGGGAGCAAGCGGGGCAGCCGGCGTATGCGGCGCACTTCGGATGGACGAGGCGGGCATTTGGCCAGGACCTTTCGATTGGGGTTGGCGGGCTTTACGCGCGGCAATCGTGGGGCTTTGGGCGGGACGTGGATGCGTGGGCCGGGACGGCGGACGTGAACCTGCCGCTGGGAAGCTGGGTGGCGTTCCGCGGAGAATTCTACCGCGGGCGCGCGCTTGGGGGATTTGGGGGCGGCATTGGGCAGACGATTTTGCTGTCGGGCTCGTTCATCAATCCGGCGACTGCGGTTGCGGGCCTCGACTCGATGGGCGGATGGGCGCAGTTGAAGTTCAAGATCACGCCGATGCTGGAGATTAATACGGCGATTGGGGACGATAGCCCGTTTGCGGGCGAGATTCGGCGCTTTCCCGGGAGCTCGTCGTATTACGGGCCGTCGTTCGTGAGAAACTGGAGCCCGCTGGTGAACTTCATTTACCAGCCCAAATCGGATATTCTCTTTTCGACCGAGTATCGGAGGCTGGAGAGCTCGCCGCTGGACGCGGCGCCGCACACGGCGAATCTGGTGAACTTGAGCGTGGGATACCTTTTCTGATGGCAATTTTCATGAAGCGGCGCGCATTTGCTGTTGCGGCGACACTTGTGCTGGGTCTTGCGCTCGCGGCGGCGTTTCCGTGCGCGGGCTTGGCGCGAGCGCAGGGCGAGGGAGGCGTTACTGTCACGGCGCAGGTGGACGTGGTGAGCCGCGGGGCGGAGGGGGCGACTTCGGCGGGGCACGCGATGGACGCCTCGAACGTGGTTGTGTGGCTGCTGCCGCTGGATCACACGGTCGAGCCGGTCTCGGAGCATCCGCCGGCGCATTGGCCTCAAATGGCGCAGCGCAATAAGGCGTTCGAGCCGCATGTGCTGGTGATACAGGTGGGCTCGATGGTGCAATTCCCGAATAAGGACCCGTTCTTTCACAACGTTTTTTCGCGCTACAACGGAAAGCGCTTCGACCTGGGGCTTTACGAGGCGGGTTCGACGAAGTCGGTTCGCTTCGACAAGCCCGGCGTGAGCTACATCTTTTGCGATATCCACGCGGAAATGAGCGCCGCGATTGTGGCTGTGGAAAGCCGGCATTTCGCCGTATCCGATCACGCAGGGCGGGTGACGATTCCGAACGTGCCGAGCGGGCGCTATCAGATGCGGGTGTGGTACGAGCGCAGCCTGCCGGATGAATTGAAGGCGCTTACGCGAACGGTGACGATTTCCGCGTCAGACCACGTGCTGGAGCCGATTCGCGTGGCCACGAATCCGAATTTCACCCTCGGCCACAAGGACAAGAACGGACTCGACTACGTCCCTCCGGCCAATGCCGGGTACTCGCATCCATAAGGCCTGAACTTTCCGCGAAAAACAGCGCAGGGGTGATGTTTCATTTTGAAACATGGGCCTAATATAGCCACTCCGGGTTGCATTCCTGGCGGCTCGGAGGGGATCGCGGCCGGGTTGCGGGGCCTCGAAACTGCAATTCAATTCTGTTGACGACGCAGGTACGTAGGCGGTAATTTAATTGCGAGCGGGATGCGCTAGTGGGCAAACACCAACGCATCCCTGACCACCGATCCTCTAAGGCAGGAGCCGATGGCTGATGCGATTGTATTGGTAACCCACCGCCATGAGCAAGCAGGCGTGTCCCGCTCGAAATTTTCAGGGAAGTGGCGGAGCGCCTTGTGCAAATCCCCCTAGGGCCTCCGCCGGCCGGTCTGCGGGATATTCCGTCCGTCGAGCCCTTTTCGAACGCGGTATTCGCGCTCGGGTTTTCGATTTACCTGCAGTTGGCCATGTGGAACTTGCCGCGGAGTTGGCGTGCATTCCTGGCTGGGTTCCTGGCGCGCCGTGGGGCGCGACGCGCGGGCGATAGAGGGCCTCGCACGCCTGGTGCGCCCGGCGACCCCGACGGTGGCGATTCGAGTGAACCGGCGGCGGGGGACGGGAATATCCCGCGGCGAACCGCTCGATTCAGTCCTCGGCAGTTTCTTGCAATACTCGCGGCCTTCTTCGCGACGGTGCTGCTCTCCTGGCCCATCCTGCTCTCGCTGCCGCTGTGGGCCTTTCGGGACAGGGGCAGCATGCTCAACGTGGAGTACCTGCTCGATGAGCACCTGCGGCTTGGCATAGACACGTATTACTCGTACGGCTTGCTGCCGGTATTCGCGCAGCATTATTTATTGTTGGTGTTCGGAAGAGATTACCGGCCGCTGCTCTGGGTGGATTTGGCGGCGCTGGTGCTGATGGCGCTTTTCTGGGCGTTCTTGCTGCGCCACTTTCCACGAAGCGGGATATGGCTGATCGCGGTGATTGCGCTAAGCCCGACGATTCTTGTGGTGAATCCGGTGTTCCCGTATCTGCTTGTGACGCTCTCGATGATTTTTTCTCTGCTGCTGGCGCTGCAAGGGCGCCTGGACTGGGCGCTGGCGGTGGCGGCCGTGGGGTGCCTGAGCGTTCCGTCGCTGCCGCTGGTACTCTTCGGACTTCTGGCGATTTTAATTTTCATGGAGTGGATGCTGAGGCCGCGGCGCGAGATTGCGAATTTAGCGCGCCAGCTGGCCCCGGGGGTGATCACGTACGCCGTGCTGTTCCTGGCGCTGGTGTGGAAGTTCGGGGCGAGATCGGCGGAAATCACGGCGGTCCCGATTCTGGGCAGAAGGTTCTATCAGGCTGTCGGATTCGGGTTCACGACAACGTTCATGGAGTTCCTGCATCCGCGCGGACACAGCACTGCGTACTACGCGGAATACTACGCCTTTACGCCGGCGATGTGGTGGCTGCTGAGCACGGTGGCGCTGTTCGTGTTTGGGGGAATGGCGCTGGCGAGAATGGCGCGGCGAAAGAAAGCAGGGGCGAAAGAGATATTTATCCTCCTTTGCGCGGTGCTACAGGCTGTTCTGATTTTTGTGGCATACGGCGTGCCGGAACAGCATGTGATCTACGATTTCATGCTGGTGGCCGGGGTGCTGGCTGGAATTTGCTGGCTGACGCCGGGGCGGCTGCAGAGAAATCTACTGATTCCATTTCTGGCGCTTGGGATTTTAGGGCAGGCGGACCAAGCTCGCTTGACGCTGAAGGCTTGGACTGGGACACGAGAATCCGCGCGGGCGGGCGACCTTTACGCCGCACCCGCGTGGACTTCCGAGTGGTCGAAGATATTGGATCTTTCCAAGAGGCGGCGCGTGCTGCTGCTTTCGTACGGAACCGGCGTGCAGGACTATTTTCCGACGATTCACACGGCGCATGTGTGGTTCCTGCGGATCGGGCAGCTATTTCCTTCGGACGAGTCGCGGGTGATTCAGCAAATGAAGCGTGCGGACGTGATCGTGGAGGACCTGGATGACCCCACCTCCGAGATTGATCGCGACAAAGGAATTCAGAAGGAGCTTCGAACCGCGTGCCTGACGACCGTCGAGCCGGATTTCCAGATTTGGCGGAAGCATCCAAGGAGCGGAACGGTCTGCAAGAGGAACCCCCGCGTACTGTAATCCCGCGAAATAGAATGCCGCAAGAACCGCCCCCCTGGGCGTTTCTGGAGGGACGGCGCGGCACGGATGCGGCTATAATGAAGCGAACGATCCATTCCCCCGGCGGAGGGCAGCCCTTTAATGCCGTCGCAGACCAAGGTCAAGACAGCCAGGTACAATCCCTCGAATTATCAGGGGCTCGACCGCGATACGCTGATCCGGATATACCGGGCGATGTTTCTCTCTCGCCGGCTCGACGATCGCGAAATCCAGCTCAAGCGGCAGAACAAAATCTTCTTTCAGATCAGCGGGGCGGGGCACGAAGCGGTGCTGGCCGCCGCGGGCCTGCTGCTGCGCCCATCCTGCGATTGGTTCTTCGCCTATTACCGGGACCGCGCGCTGGCGCTGATGCTGGGCGTAACGCCCTACGACATGCTGCTGCAGGGGGTGGGATCGAAGGACGATCTCGCGTCTGGCGGGCGGCAGATGCCTTCGCACTGGGGCAGTCAGCGGCTGAATATTGTGACGGGCGCCTCTGCGACCGGCAGCCAATGGCTGCATGCGGTGGGAGCGGCCGAGGCTTCTCTCTATTTTGAGGGGCATCCGGAATCCATGGCGCGCGTGCGGCGCGCGCCGCCGGGCGAATCGGCTGGGCATCGCGCGGATGAGATTGTGTACGTATCGGGCGGGGAGGGAGCGACCAGCGAAGGCGAATTCTACGAGGCGCTGAACGCCGCGTCGCTGGGGCGGCTGCCGGTGCTTTTTCTGGTGGAAGATAACGGCTACGCGATTTCCGTGCCGGTGGAATTTCAGACCGCGGGCGGAAATATTTCGCGCTTTGCATCCGCTTTTCCGCATCTGCACGCGGAGGAATGCGACGGCACCGATCCTCTCGATAGCCATGCGGCGCTGGCTCGCGCCGTGGCGCATTGCCGGGCGCGGCGAGGGCCGGCGCTGGTTCACGCGCACGTGATTCGGCCGTATTCTCACTCTCTTTCGGATGATGAAAAGCTTTATAAGACGGCGGAAGACCGCGACGCGGAAGCGCGCATGGACCCGATTCCGAAATTCAGCTTGTTTCTGGTCCGCGAAGGAATCGCGGAGGCGAGCGAGATCGAGGCCCTGGAAGCGGAAGTGGAGCGGGAGATTCTCGCCGCCACGGACCGCGCGCTGCGCGCGGAGCCGCCCGCGCGCGAATCCATCCTGGCGGACGTGTATTCCCCGGCGGTAGACCCGGCGAGCGGGGCGTTTGATTCAGAGCCGCAATTCAGCGGGCATCCGAAGACCATGGTGGAGATGGTCTCCGCGACGCTGCACGACGAAATGGCGCGAGACGAGCGCATTCTTGTGTTCGGGGAAGACGTGGCCGATTGCAGCCGCGTGGAAAATCTGGCCAGCGTGAAAGGGAAGGGCGGCGTATTCAAGGCCACGGCGGGCTTGCAGCGACATTACGGCGCCGACCGCGTGTTCAACACGCCGCTGGCCGAAGCGGGGATCATCGGGCGCGCGCTCGGAATGGCCGTGCGCGGACTGAAGCCGGTGACGGAGATTCAGTTCTTCGACTACATCTGGCCGGCGATGATGCAGCTTCGCAACGAATTGGCGGTGCTGCGCTGGCGGTCGGGCGGGCATTTCAAGTGTCCGGTGGTGGTGCGCGTGGCGATTGGCGGCTATTTGACGGGCGGCGCGGTGTACCACAGCCAGTGCGGCGAGGTGACGTTCACGCACGTGCCCGGGTTGCGGGTGGTGATGCCTTCGACCGCGCTGGACGTGTGCGGCATGCTTCGCACGGCGATTCGGTGCGACGATCCGGTGCTCTTCCTCGAGCACAAGCACCTCTATCGGCAGCCGTATAACCGGTCGGCCTATCCTGGGCCGGAGTTCACGGTCCCTTTTGGGCGGGCGCGGATGGTGCGCGAGGGCACGGACGTGACGATTGTCACCTACGGCGCCGTGGTGCATCGCGCGGAGGTTGCCGCCATGGATCTATCGCGCGACGGGATTTCCGCCGAGATTCTGGATCTCCGCTCGCTGAGCCCGTACGATTGGGATGCGATTGCGGCGAGCGTCCGCAAGACGAACCGTGTGATCGTCGCCTACGAGGACACACGCTCCTGGGGCTATGGGGCGGAAATCGCGGCGCGAATCGCGGACGAACTGTTCGATGAGCTTGATGCGCCCGTGCGGCGCGTGGCGGCGATGGACACCTTCTGCGCCTATAACCCGAAGCTCGAGGAGGCAATCCTGCCGCAATCGAGCGATATTGCGCGCGCGGTGCGCGAATTGGCGGCCTACTGACCACCCGCGCGAATCTCTTCGCTTGAAAGAGCGAGCCAAAAGAGGGATTCTGGCGGGCAGGAGGGCCGCAGGAATTGCGGTTCTCGCGTTGCGCGGGAGGTGAGTATGCAGTGCCCGAATTGCCAAAGAGACATCACGGATTACGCGAACTTCTGCTACTTCTGCGGCGCGCACCAGCACGCGTCGCCAGTGACGCGGCGGCTGATGCGTTCGTCGCGCGACTGCAAGATCGCAGGCGTGTGCGGGGGAATCGCCGAATATCTGGGCGTGGACTCGACAGTGGTTCGGCTGATATGGGTGCTGGCCTTTGCGTTCAGCCTGCTGGTGCCGGCGACGCTCGCCTATTTGATGGTGTGGCTGGTGATGCCGCAGACGCCGCCCCCGGTGGTTGCCGGGGAGCCCGAGCCGTCCGCGCGGCAGGCGGCGGGTGCGGCGGGTTCAGCTCCGGTTGCGTAGCGGGCCGCGTTCGCCTCAGCCTTTGCTTTTCGGCTTTCGGCCGGCCCCTTGCCCGCTGCCGTAGATCAGGTGGTCGAGCGAGACGATGCCCGGCCCGGCGGTTGCCACCACGAATGCGCCCACGCAGAGCGCCAGCGGGAATTCATAGTGCTGGACGGCCATCGGATCGGCAAAGAGCCGGTGCACGCGCCATAGCGCCACAAACATTTCGCCCGCGAGCAAAATGCCAGCGATGCGGGTGAAAAGCCCCGCGATCAGCAGCAACCCTCCGAAAAATTCGATCACACCCGCGAACGGCGCAAAAAATCCCGGGAATCCCATGGCGGCAAACTGCTGCGCCTCATGATGCACGTTGCCGAAAAGCTTCGGGTATCCGTGGTGGATGAAAATTACGCCCAGGGCGAGGCGCAACAGCAGCAGCGATAGCGGCTTCAATCTCTCCAGAATTTGCACGAAGTCTCCCGGCCAGCGCTTTGCGATCCGCTGGGCGTCCGATTGTAGCAGACCGAGCGCGCGAGGATTCTTCGGCGCGGCAAAGCGCAAAGAGGGCGGCACGGGCGGCGGCGACGGCATCAGAAGCAGAGTGCGGGATCGTGTAGAATTCATGGTCGCAGTTGAATTGGTCTGAGGGCCGCTATTGTTGCGCAAGGTGCTCGTTGGATTCGCCGTGGTGCTGGCCGTTGTCGCAGGGCTGTATATCCGCAGGCGCTTGCGAAGGCCGCCGCCGGAAATCGCCTATGCAGGCGAGGGCAAAGTGACGCTCTGGAACAGCACGGCGCAGGTGCGCGCCCCGGTGGGGACCGTTGCGTATGGCGACCGCGTGCAAGTGCTGCGCCGGTTTGACGATCAGGCGGAGGTGCGGACACCCTCCGGTGCGGTGGGCTGGACCAGCGCGGGACAGCTGCTGAGCGCCGCTTTCTGGAAGCAGGCGCGGGGCCTGGAGTCCTCCACGGCGGACCTGCCGATCGAAGCGCGCGGGCATACGCGCGTGCTGAGCAATCTTCATCTGGAGCCGGGGCGCGATGCGCCGCGGGTTCGCCAGCTCTTGAAAAACGTGCGGCTGGATCTATACGAGCGGCGAGTGGCTGAGATGCCGCGCCTCACGCCGGCGTCTTCCGGCGGGGCGAGCGAGCCAGGGCGCAGCGAGGATTGGTGGCTGGTCCGCGCGCATTTGGCCGATCAACCGCCGATCGCGGGCTGGATTCTGGGGCAGTTTGTGGACCTCGATGTGCCGGAGCCGCTGCCGGACTATGCGAGCAGCGCGGGCATGCGGATCGTCGCGTGGTTTGAATTGAATCGCGTTGCGGATGCGCAGGGCGTCGCGCGGCCGCAATATCTGGTGGTTGGAACGCATGGGGCCGAAGGGCAACCGTGCGATTTTTCCACGGTTCGCGTCTACACCTGGAGCAAGCGGCACGCGCGGTATGAGACGGCATTCGTTCAGAGCGATGTGTGCGGCAAGCTGCCCGTGAAGATCGCGCGGCCGCCATCCTCGCCGCCCGATCTGACGTTCGGCTTTCGCGATGTGGCAGCGGCGCAGAATCGTGAGTACCTGATGCGGCAGACCATCGTTCGCGCCGTGGGGCCGCCGCGATCGGTGCGCGCGGGCGCCGGGGCGCATTCGCGGCGATAGCTCTGCGCCGCGCGCACCTTTCTTCACCTGCCGGCGCTGCCGCATACGTAACGCGCTTCGCCGCGCGGAATTGCCACTCGTGAATTTGCCGCGTAAGATGTGCGTCGGTGATGCTGCATCGGGCCCAATTCTGGCGAGCGTTGCGACTTTCGGGATGCCTTGGCGTGTTGCTGGCGGCGGGCTGCTCGCAATTCGGAGGGCCGGTGGAGGCACAGAGGCCCGCGGCGCCGCTCGAATACCTCGGCCAATGGGGAGTGAAGGGCAATCAGCCGGGCCAATTGAGCGATCCCGACGGGCTGGCGACCGATACGCACGGCAATGTGTTCATCGCCGATCCCGGCAGCAATTTCATAGATAAGTTTGATCCCGCCGGCAAGCCGCTGCTCTGCTTTCAGCAGGATGGCCTTCGCAACCCGCAGTGGATCACGGTGGATAGCGGCGGCGCGATCTACGTGAGCGATCCTACGCGCAATAGCGTCTACATCTTTCTGCCCGATGGAAAGCGGCTTCGCACGCTGCGGCTTCGCACGAAGCCCGTGCGTGAGAACGTGATCAGCGTCGCCGTGTACGGGGATGGATTGATTTACATTCTCGACCGCGATGCCAGCCGCGTGTTCGTCTATACGCCGCGGCTTCGGCTGGTGCGCAGTTGGTTTCTGCCGGGCACGGCGCGAGGCGAAAAGGGGCGGCGCGGGCCGATTGCGCTCGGCTCCGATGGCGACGTATATATTGCCGATACGGATCGGAACAGGATTCTTCGCCTGACGCCCGAGGGGCGGCTCGTCTCCGAAATTCGCGGCGATACGGGCGGCAGGGCGGCGTTCAGCTCGTCGTTTGCGGTGCGCGAGAACACAATCTTCGTGATGGACCCGAATGGCCGCACGCTGCACGTGCTCTCCACCAGCGGCACGCCGAAACTCGATGCAGATTTTGGCCCGGAGCTGGATTCGGCCGGGCATGCCGTTCCGGAAATTGCCGTCAGCCCCCGACATGAGATTTTTCTGGCCGAATCGGATCGCGCCCGCGTGCTGCGTTATCGGATGAACTTCTAGTTCGCATCCTGGCGACCGCTGGATTCGGTGTGCGGAGCTGTGCATGCGCGCGCTTGCAGTATGCTAGTGCCGCGCCGCCGATCGGACGGCGAGGTTGTGCGAGAAACCGCGAATGCCCCTTTTGCTCAACGAATCGGACGTGCAGGCGATCCTCACGATGCCGCTTGCGCTGGAAGCCGTCGAGAATTCCTTCCGCCGCCTGGCCGAGGGCAGCGCCATTCTTCACGCACGCCAGCGGCTGCACCTGCCGGGTAAAAGCTATTTGCACTATCTGGCCGCGGGCGATTCGGCCGCCGG
>Ga0134126_10002463_pt1 | contig 23344 bp, 23 predicted proteins | sample KB31752_FD_96881 | JGI IMG/M metagenome (GOLD analysis project Ga0134126, IMG submission 96881) | Terrestrial soil microbial communities with excess Nitrogen fertilizer from Kellogg Biological Station, Michigan, USA - KB3-175-2 | ecosystem: Environmental > Terrestrial > Soil > Unclassified ... | reverse complement strand
TATTTTTTTTCACAAAAAATGACTTGAGATAAGGTAAGAAAATTGCATGTTTATTAATGTTTATCGACTTAAACGATAACAACTGTGTCAAATTAACCAAAAAAAAGCAGCTTATAGCTGCTTTTTGATTAATTAAATAGTTCTTATTTTCTTAAATTTGAGGATGCGACACGATAAATTTAAGGATAAGAAGCCTTTTAAAAATTACTATACATGGGTAAATCTGAATTGCGTTAAATTTAATAATTTAAGAGAACACAGGGTTGTTCCTGAGTTTATATTATCACTGAATAGATTAGTTAAAAAATTCAATCATAAGAACATTGTCTTAGATGTTAGTGATGTTCTAAGGGTTTCGCCCTCACCAATTGTTCCAATTGCAGGATATATAGATTATTTTAAGTCCCAGGGGATATCTTTTGAATTAAAGGGCGCTTCGTCGTATCTTTTAAACACTTCATTAATGTCACCACTTATTCCAGACGAGCAGACAATTAAAAACACAAGGAGTTTTTTTGATAAGGTTTGGGTGTTTAATAATTCAACAGACGTGTTTAATTTAACCAATGGCATCATTTCTAGCATTAGAAAGTCGATAGAGTGTGAGAACGGTGTTATTGACTCTTGCGAGTGGGGTATTTATGAAATAATGGATAATGTAATACAACACTCTGAAACTAAGAGAGGATTTGTAATGGTTCAGGTTAATAAAAAATCAAATAGTTTAAATATATGCATATTTGATTATGGGGTTGGTATTTATAGGACTATGCTAGGCACCACCCCAAATCCTAGAAATCCTATTGATGCAATATCATTGTCTGTTCAAGAGGGAAAAAAGGGAGCAAAAAGCGTTGGACAAGGAAATGGTATGTGGGGCTTATACAATATTGTAAATAATAACTTAGGTCACTTAACAATTATATCTGGCACAGGAGGTATTTTTTATAATGATAATAAGGCGCAAACATTTAAAGATATAATCGTTTTAAATTACAAACAACAAGCTACCGCAGTAAACTTTCATTTAAATTTGAATAAAGAAACTCTTATAACAAATGCTATCAAAGGCCATACTTTCGTAGATTTATATTCAGAGAATAAAGAGGATAGTTTTGGTAGAATTGTTTTTAAAATTAATGATGTAGCATCTGGTACTGGAACAAGAGAATCTGCGATTGAAATACGAAACGAGCTTATTAATCTTTATACAGTAAATAAAAAAACTTTTATAATAGATTTTTAAAACGTTGGTATAATATCGTCATCATTTGCTGATGAGTTAATAGGGAAGCTTATAATGAAATACGGCTTTTTTCAATACCAACAATTATTTAAGTTAGAAAACATGAATCCTACTCTTCAATCAATATTACATCGGTCTATAGGTCAAAGATTTTCAGAAGAGTACTCTAAATCAATGGGTTAAAAATGTTAATAAGTTTGTGAAGTGTTAATTATAATGTAAATTTGTACAGTATTTCTGGTTTCCTAAAATTGGTTTAACCCCTAAAAAAATGAATGTTACTCAGTAGGAAACAAAAAAATGTGTCAATATAACCAATATAAACCCCGCACTTTAGCGGGGTTTTATAATTTTAGGCCTAGCCATTTTAAACCAATGCGGTACATTTTAAACTTATAAAGACATAAAACTCAATAAAATCAATGCTCACAAAGAATTTTAAGCTTGTACTGGTCGGACAACAGGAATATAAAGCCCTTGTAATCAACAGATTTGCAAGGGCTTTTTTGTGGCAAATAATTTTGTTTTTGGGCATAAAAAAAGAGGCTACTGCCTCTTCTTTTATTTATATGTAAAACATAAAATTATGCTTTTTGCATTAATACAACTTTATAAGTATCCGAACGGTCTTTCATGTTTTCATAAAGCCTGGTACCCGGGCTGCGGAAGAAATTCCTAAGCCCTTCTTTGGCTTGTTCTCTTCTTCGTGCACCAAGCACCGGAATTTTAAATCCACTAAATCGGTTCAAACAATCTTCAACATATTTATCTGCACGCGGTGCATCTTCATCTCTAGCTTGTATGGCAAGGTCGGTAACATCTTCAACCTCTAGTAAATTCATCCCAATTGATTTAACATAATCAAATGATGCCTGCCAGGTACCGGTAGGAATTGCATTTGCCCAAACTAAATATCCGCCTGGTTTTAAAATACGATAAGCTGTTTGAAAAAATTTTTCATCCTCAGGAGTAATTACGCCCACCATTTCGGTAACGTGGGTTTCATTAATAACAACAATATCGGCAGAACTATCTTTTACACTTAAATTTGTAGCATTAGCATGGGTTGCCACTAAGCGCCCATTTAACTCAGGCACATATTTGCGTCTGCAAGTTTCAATGGCGGTTTTTTGCATGTCAACCGCTTCGTATGTGCAATTTGGTAAAACATTTTTGCAAATGTGGTGTGCGCCTGCACCGGTACCACAGCCCATTTCAACCAAATGCACTTTTCCGTCTCGCTGAGCAATAAAATCTTTTATTATTTGCCAATGAAAATGTCCGGTATAGGCATTTTTTCCAAAACGCTGTGGGTCGTCTGATTTCACACCAGAAGCAGGCCATTTGGCAGGCCAGGCATAACCCCAGGTGTTAAACGTAAATTCGTATTTTACTCCAAATTCGTTCTCAACATCGCCCATTGAGCTATAAAGAGAATAAAGAAGAGAATATAAAGATGCTTTATCATAATCTTCTTCGGCTAAATCGCCGTCTTTAGCAGATATTTTAGGTTTCCCCTCTACTACACTTGCAAGCACCCAAGCGCCAATAATCCATTGTAGCTTTGATTGAGAATACTGTGATTGATTACTTAATGATTTTAATATATCCATAGATAGATAGATAGTTTTTTATGCTACCTACACATTTGTTCTACGGCTTTTCGGCTTTCTCCGTTACTAAAATAAAATTTAATAGTGCGCAAGCTAAGGTTAATAAATTTAAAAGCAAATTATGTTTTACTTTTGTTGCATAATTTTAACCCGATATGAAAAAACTTATTCTTCTATTTTTATTTACCGGCTCATCCGTTTTTGCTCAAATAAATAAAAGCATGATTTTTGGCGACGACCTTGTTTGGTATGGCATAGATTATTCTAAAGCCAAATTTATTGGAGATTTTCAACCAGAGCAGTTAAAAAGCACCATGTATGCCTGGAATATAGTAGTGGTTAATGAAGCCAATAAATACGATGTGGCAAAATCATTCCAAAAGAAAAACGTTTATAATGATTTAGCTCCTGTGCTAAAGCACAATAAAGAAATTGATGAAAACCAGGCGATAAGCATTAATCAATATAAATTTGATAATGCGGATGAAACAGTAGCCTCAATTATATCAAGCTATACAGGAGGAGAAAAAACAGAAGGTTTGGGACTTGTTTTTATTGTAGAAAGTTATGACAAACCAAGAACAAAAGCAATATACTACTTAACTTTTTTTGATATAAAAACCAAACAAATTATTTATTCGGAAAAAATAAGCGAAGGGCCCCCGTCAGGGTTTGGATTAAGAAATTATTGGGCAAGTACTATTTTTAAAGTAATGAAAGATGTGGAACAATATAAATATGCGTCGTGGAAATTTAAATTCAGTAAGGAAAACAAACCAAATTAATACTATTATTACTTACAAATAATAAATGACCCCCTGGTCGGACAACACTAAACACAAAACCCCGTAAACTAATAATTTACGGGGTTTTGTGTTTAATAATGTTACTGTTTAATTTTTAGTTGGCGTCGTTAGGAAGAGAAATTAATTTACCGTCATACATAAGTTTACCGTCGTTCATTATTCTATAAATATAAGTACCTGGCGCAATGCTGGCAGTATTTAATACTTCTGAAATTTGCTTTTTTCCTTTAACAGGTAATTCATATTCGGCAACTTTATTAACCATCATATCATATAGCTGAATAGTGCAGTTTTTTAAATTAGCCGTTTTTGATAAAACACTTACATTAAGTTTATCTTTAAACGGATTAGGAAATACAGAAACATCTAATTGTTTTTCATGTACATCCTCTATTCCACTTGTAGAAGTAAAATTAATTTTTAAAATAGGATGTATTTCTAAGTTGTTTGGCGCAGCACCCGTTTGTCCGTGAGGAGGGTCAACAAAAGCTACTCCATACACATCTACCTGGGCAATGTTTACACTGCTGTATGTTCCTGAACCTATATAGGTATCAATAAAATTTCTGGCTGCTGTATATTGACTAACATAAGCCGATCCGGCTGCGGCAGAACAAGCAGGATCAGGAATTTCGCCAATTAAAGTGTGTGTCCCATCACTTAATACTAAATGGTAATCATTATCTGTTTCTGCTTTTTTAATGGTTATCTTACAACTAAATTTATATGTTTTATCTTCTACACCTGCATAACGCGGCATAGTTGAGCTTGGTGTAGGTGTTACGATGTTTACCAAAGAAGCCACTGTTGTATTAATTGGTGTAAAATTTATAGTATTTACGGCAGCATCAATCAGCACTTTTTGCGACCAACGCTCTGTACCGCCACACATGGTTTGTTCGGTTTTCTCATCTTCTTCCCCCTCCTCTTCTTTCTCTACAGCTTTGTTTTGTGCGTTTGTTATATTAATAGAAAGCAATAATAGTAACAGAAATAAATTAAGTAATTTAAAACTGCTTACCAGTTTACTTTTTAGGCCAAAAGTAATAGACGTAATTTTTGTTTCCATTTTTAAAGGCTTTAATAGTTATTATTTAAAAAACTTTAAAGGCGGTTAAGGATATTGTTATTAATTAAAGCATAATGCTTCCAATTCCTTTAAGGTGTTCACCTTGTTGAAATAACAATATACAATCTCAAAAAGACGATGTCAAGCCTATTTCGACCAAAACAAAAATTGAACACATAAAAAATTATAGATTACAATTTTTTACCATTTTTCTACAGAATCCCTACAAATTCTTGCTGAATAAGATAATTAGCTTACAAAAATGAGTGAATCACTCTATTTACGCTTATAGGTTTCTTACCTAGGTTTGTTATTCATTAATTTAAATTGAAATGAAGAAAAAATTATTTTTTACTATAACAACCACATTTTTCTTCTTTAATTATGTAAATGCACAAAATGCTATTCCTAATCCGGGCTTTGAAAACTGGACCAGCGCAGGCAGTTACGATAATTGTACCGGATGGGGAACCATTGATGGGTCTATTTCTTCATTTTGTTTTTGCACAGGAACTGCTGTAAAAACATCTGTTGCCGGAGAGTTTCATGGTGGGACATTGGCCATGAAGTTAAAAACATTAAGTGTTTTTGGTCAAACCGCACCCGGCATTGCTGCCACAGGTACAATCAACACAAGTACACAAGCTGTTGATGGCGGTGTTGCTTATAATCTTCTTCCTGATTCTATTGTTGGTTGGTATCGCTATACACCCTCTGGTACAGATACCGGTTCGGTAGACATTACTTTGAGCAAATGGAACACAGGTACTAATGCACGCGACATTGTTGCACATGCAAGATTTTCGCAAAACGCCAGTGTTGCTTCTTATGTTAGGTTTTCACAGCCACTTACTTATTCTCTTACAGGTGCGCCCGATACAATGGTAATTGTTTTACTTTCTAGTTCAACCTCTGCGCCACAAGCAAATAGTACTATGTGGGTCGACGACCTTGATTTAATATTTAACTCTACAACAAATATTGCGAGTAATCATATAGCAAACTCTTTAGTGTCTATTTATCCTAATCCAAGCAAGGGTAGTTTTGTTATAGAAACAGGTTCAACCGAAAAACAAACTATGCAGATATTTGATGTTAATGGTAAACTTGTTTTAACCCAAATTATAAATGATAAAACTAACATAGATGTAAGCGGTTTAGCAGAGGGTGTTTATAACCTTAACCTTATAAACAGTGAGTGGTTTGTTGTAAATAAGCGAGTGGTTATTCTACATTAATTATATAGGATAAACCCCTCTGGTAAAAACAAAAAGCCCGATAAATTTTATCGGGCTTTTTTATGCCTATAAGGTTTACCTTAAATACGATAAAATTTTACCCTTTTACCCAAATTGTATTGCACAAATAAAAATCAGCGCCTAAATAGTTTACATAAAACTTTTTCACTAAAAAAATAAATACGTGAAAACACGTAGGTATAATAGTAGAACTTATTTTATTTTTGAGTATAACTTTAAAACACACAACTATGAAAATAAAATTACTTTTTTTAACTTGTATTATAGCATTTACAGTTAACGCTCAAAAAATTTATACCGTCGCAGGTTTTCAGCAAAAAGGCGGAGCCTATTATGGCGATGGTGGCTTAGCTGATACCGCGCAACTTGAGGGACCAACCTGCACAGCTTTAGATGCAGCCGGTAATCTTTATATTACAGATCAAACATCTAACCTTGTACGTAAAGTAAACACAGCAGGCATTATTTCAACTTTTGCAGGTACCGGTGGTTATGGCTATACTGGAGATGGCGGTGCGGCAACCGCAGCTACTTTTAATGGAGTTATAGGCATTACTTTAGATGCAGCGGGTAATGTATATATATCCGACGTTAATAATGGTGCTATACGTATGGTAAATAGTGCGGGCATTATAAGCACGTATGCAGGTGGTGGTTTTGGTGGAGATAATGCGACATCTATAGGCGCATTTATTAACCAACCTTACGGCATTTGTTTTGATGTTACTTACCACGAGATGTATGTAGCTGAGTATGGTGGAAATCATGTTAGAAAAATCGATGTTGGCACAAATTGGATTACTACTATTGCAGGTAGCGCCGCTTTTGGTAGTATGGGTGATGGTGGCGCGGCTACATCATGCGAATTAAATAAACCTACTGATGTTGCCTGCGACTTAACCAACAAGATTTATATTTGCGATCACGGAAATAACCGCATAAGAGTTGTAGATGGTGGCGGTATAATTAATAATTATGCGGGTAATGGTGGTAATGTTAGTGGTTTTTCGGGTGATGGTGGTGCTGCAACGGCAGCTAAGTTAAATTCGCCAATGGGCGTTGCGTTTGATGCTACGGGTAATTTATATGTAACTGACCAAGGGAATAGCCGCATCAGAAAAGTAGTGGCGAGCACAGGCATAATATCAACTATTGCGGGTACCGTTAATGGCGGTGGTTATAACGGCGATGCTATATTAGCTAACACAGCACAATTAAGTAACCCTATTGGCATTACTGTAGTAGCTAACGGCACAAGCGGAACTAGTAATATTTATGTATGCGATGCAGGCAATTATGCTGTACGCGAAATAACAAACAATTGTATTGCACCAACTATAGTTATGCAACCTACTTTAGGTCCGGTTTGTTTGGGTACACAGGCTAATTTTGCTACAAGTAATTATTTAGTTAATGCAACAAGTTACCAGTGGCAAGTAAATACAGGCAGTGGTTTTATTAACCAGCCTGCCTTTGGACATACCGGTAACTTTGATACCATCAACAATGTAACTATGGCACAAAATGGATGGAAATATCGTTGTAAAATAATAGGTTGTAGCAATGTTTATACCGATTCGGTTACATTGGTAGTTTCACATCCTAACGTAACAGTTAATGGCAAATCTATTTGCCCGGGTAATAATCCTACAACACTTACTGCATCAGGCGCTGATACATATACTTGGAGCACAAGCGTAAATGATACTTTAAATCACATAACCGAAACACCAACCGTAACAACATCATATACGGTTACCGGAACTAGTACTGTAACTACTTGTACTTTTAGTGCTGTAGGTACTATTAATGTACTTACTGCACCAGTGCCAAATATTTGTTTAGTAACAACCGATACCATGTCAATTAATAACATTGTTTATTGGGATAAAACACCATATGGCAACGTAGATAGTTTTATTGTATATCGCCAGGTTAGTACAGGAACATTTAAGCGCATAGGGGCACAGGCTTATAGCGCTTTAAGTCAATTTATTGATACAGCACGATCTATTGGACCATCCAATGGAGACCCGAACATTACAACCTATCAGTATAAATTACAGACCCGAGATACTTGTGGTAATTATAGTTTAATGAGTCCGTATCACAATACTGTACACGTTAACAACAACAATGGTAGTTTTACCTGGAATTTATATACTGTAGAGGGTACAACGGTTACTCCTGTATCGTCGTTTGATTTAATGCGCGATGATGCAAATACAGGTTTATTTTTATCTATAGGTAACGCAGCTGGAAACCAAACCAACTTAACTGACCCAAATTACAGCAGCTATGCAGGCATTGCTAACTGGCGTATAGATGCTTCAGGCTTTAATTGTAATCCAACACTTAGGTTAAATGGTAACAATAATACAGATGCGGCTAAAGTAAAATCGCATAGCAATCAAAATAATAATCGTCAAGTGGGCATAAAACAATTTGCTATTAATAATGTAAGCATTTATCCTAACCCTGCAACTAATGTGTTAAACATAAATTTTGCAAATGCGGCTAATAAAACCAGCGTAAAAATATTTTCTTTAATTGGCAGCGAAGTTTTAAGTACTACTACATCTGATAATAATTTATCGGTTGACATTAGTAACCTAGCCGCGGGCACTTATATGGTGCAAATTACCAGCGATAATGTATCGGTAACTAAAAAAATAGTTAAGGAATAAATAGAAACGAGTTTGAATATTAAATTGTATAAACGAAACCCTCGAAACATTTCGAGGGTTTTTTTATGCAAAAAAGCGTAACATGTTTTTATAAATGCAATGGTTATATTTGCAGCATTAAAATTTCTTTATAAAATAGTGATTTGCTCTATTACAAAAACCCAAAGGTTTTTGTTTGCTTGGCTTGTTTAATAAAACAAATGCCGGTTAAAAGTATATTATCAAATTTTATAAAGAAAAAATGAAACAAAAAATAAAAATTGCCGTTATAGGCGGCACAGGTAAATCAGGTAAGTATGTTGTTAAGCAATTAATAAACGAAGGATTTCAAATAAAAATTCTTATTCGAAACCCTGAAAACTTTACACTCAAAAACCCACTTATTGAAGTAGTTAAAGGTAATGTAAGAGATTATATTACTGTGCAAAATTTAATGGATGGTTGCCAGGCTGTTATTAGTACTTTGGGTCAGCCCAAAGGCGAAGCTTCTGTTTTTAGCCAGGCCACTAAAAATATTATCAAAGCAATGATGGCATGCCATGTGCGACGTTATATTGTAACTACCGGGTTAAATGTAGATACATTGTTTGATAAAAAAAGTGCAAAAACAAAATTTGCAACCAAATGGATGAAAACAAATTACACCGAAACAACCACTGATAAGCAAGTAGAGTATACTGTTTTATTAGAAAGCAACGTTGATTGGACTTTGGTTAGACTTCCATTAATTGATTTAACGGATGAAAGAAACAAACTAAGTGTAAGTTTAGAAGATTGTGTTGGCGATAAAATTAGCGCGACAGATTTGGCAAACTTTCTTGTTGAACAACTGTGTAACGATGCGTATATTAAAAAAGCACCGTTTATTTCAAACATTTAGAAACCAACTTTATAATAATTAAAGGCTATAAATTAACCTTTAATTATTATAAAAACAATAAAATGCTTAGTTGGTATATCGGCGGGCTTAATTTTCAAATTAAACATCATTTGTTTTCTAATATTTATCATGTAGAGAAAACGACAAAAAAATTTGGATTAAAATATAATGTAACACCTGCTTTTTTAAGGCACTTATATTACATATTTGTATGCTAAAATTATTAGGTACACAAACAAACCAGCTAATTAGATAGATGCTGTTTAGCATTTTATAAGTCTGTTTTATTTTGTATCTTAGATTTAGATATAAAAATTTCAGTAAATGAAATCAATAACCGAGTGGTTAAGTGAGTATGGCGAAAGCCATCAAAACCCTACAAATAAAAAAGTACATTTTATTTGTGTTCCGCTTATATTTTTTTCAATAGTTGGTTTACTGTATAGTATAAAAATTGCACAAGTTTTTGGAATTGAAATAACGTTGGCTCATGTGATGTTAGTAGGAGTAGCTATATATTATTTTTCCCTATCAATCCCCATTGCTATAGGAATGATTTTGTATGCAGCGTTTTGTTTAATGTTATGTTATACAATAGAGTGGGGTGTGGGGCACCTGCTAATAATATCTATTCTGCTTTTTGTATTTGCATGGATAGCCCAATTTTATGGCCATAATATAGAGGGTAAAAAACCATCTTTTTTAAAAGATGTTCAATTTCTATTAATTGGCCCGGCATGGATTATGAGTTTTCTATTAAAAAAGGTGGGGATCTCTATATAAAACCTACTTCAAAAATCCTCCCTCCATTCTTCATAAAAATGTCAAAAAGTAATGTAGAGTAATTTGTTTCTGAAATTTTTTCAGTGCAGTGGTTGCTTTTCTGATTTTTTGTCAGATAAAAATGGAATTTTTTGTATTGGAATGTACTTTGTTGAACCTTAAAACGAGACTAAAAAATTAAAGTTTAACTAAAATAATAGGAGGAACCAAAAAATGACACTTGTAAAATGGAGAAGACCATTAGATAATGGTTTAGCAAATCGCAACGCAATGTATAACTCACCTTTATCAGGATTGTTTAACAATATCTGGCGAGATGATTTTTTAACCAATGAATATGCACAGTTTGTACCTGCTGTAAATCTTTCAGAAGAAGATGGGCAGTATGTGGTAGAATTATCTGCACCCGGATTTGATAAAAATGACTTTAAAATTGAAGTTAACGAGAGTATACTTACCGTGTCGGGCAAACACGAAACAGAAGTAAAAGAAAAAAACTTTACCCGTAAAGAATTTAATTACGGTTCTTTCCAGAGAAGTTTTTCTTTACCTCAAGAAATTAATGAAGAAGCTATAGATGCTAAATATGAAAACGGCATTTTGAAAATAGCTTTACCTAAAAAAGAAGAAGTAAAAAAAGCAACTAAAGAAATTAAAATTTCGTAAGTTGGGTTTACAAAACAAAAACCTAAAAAAGGGGTTACGGAATGTAACCCCTTTTTAATTTTTAGAAAAATTTAGTGTTTGCAAAAACAACAAAGTTTGCATTAATTTACATGTCAAATAAATACACACCATGGAATTATTAAAAACCAAAATCGGGCAATTAAGAATTGTCGCTTTTCTTGAAGGCATTTCATTATTAGTTTTAGTATTTATTGGCATGCCTTTAAAATATTGGTTAAGCAACCCTACTATGGTAAAAACCATGGGGCCAATTCATGGCGTTTTATTTTTACTTTTTGTAGTTAGCACTATTGGTGTAGCAGTTAATCAAAACTGGAGTTTTAAAACCACTACATGGAAAGTGTTGCTATCCTCTTTTATTCCTTTCGGAACTTTTTATATTGATAAAAAAATATTAAGAGAAATAAAGTGAGATTAGTTTTTTATGAATCGCATAGATAGACTTACTGCTATTTTAATTCAGCTACAATCTAAGCGAGTTGTAAAAGCACAAGATATTGCCGATCGTTTTTCTATTAGTTTACGTACCGTTTACCGTGATATAAGAACATTAGAGGAGGCCGGGGTTCCTTTGCTTGGGGAGGTTGGAGTGGGTTACTCTATAATGGATGGATACAGATTGCCACCAGTAATGTTTACTAAAGAAGAAGCAACAGCGTTTTTAACAGCCGAAAAACTGATAGAAAAACTAACCGATACGTCAACCGAAGAGTTTTATAAATCGGCGATGTATAAAATTAAAGCTGTTTTGCGAATCACCGAAAAAGATTATTTGGAAAACTTAGATAATTATATTGAGGTGGTTGATAATCCATATTTACCGAAAGATAAAACGCCCTCTAACCCATTACAAATTATTCTAAAAGGCATTTCTGAAAAAAATGTATTGGTCATTGATTATTTTGCTAACCATAGTCAAGAAAAAACGAAAAGAAATATTGAGCCCGTCGGCATTTTCTTTCTCGGCAACTATTGGCATTTAGTTGCATTTTGTCATTTAAGAAATGATTATCGAAATTTTAGAACTGATCGTATATCTAATATATCCCTAACAAATAAATTTTTTAAAAGTGAACACCCTTCTTTAAGGAGTTTTTTAAAAAAGATATCGAAAGAAGAAAAAATGTTTACAGTTGTTATGCAAATAAATAAAGACGTTGTAAAATATTTAGGTGATCAGAAGTTTTACAATGGCTTTGTTTCACAAAAAACGTTGAAAGATAAAATAGAAATGACTTTCTTAACCTCTTCGATAGAAGGATTTGCGCGTTGGTATATGATGTTTGGCGATCAAGCCGAAATTATTAGCCCAAAAGAAGTAAACGCAAGGGTAAAACAAATAACCAACGTTATTTCAAAGAAAATAAAATAATTATTTTACTACTGACATAGGGTTGTCACTTAGTGGTTGTTAGTTTGTATAAACTTTAAAACTAAACACTATGAAAACAATTATTGAAATGTTTTTGAAAGAACTGGAACAAGAAGCCAAAACCACTCGTAAAATGCTAGCCCTTGTACCCGAAGATAAGTACAATTGGAAACCGCATGAAAAAAGTATGGCCATGCAAACTTTGGCAACACATGTTGCCGAATTGCCAAGTTGGATAAGTATGGCAATAAACACAGATGAACTGGATTTTGAAAACAACAGTTACGCACCTAAAACTATAAGCAACAATAAAGAGCTATTGGAATATTTTGAAGAACTATTAGCAAAAGCTAAAAAGGATTTGGAAAAATCTAAAGATGAAATTTTACCTAAAAAATGGGTACTGCGAAGTGGAAAAACAATTTATAATAACTCTACCAAAGGCGAAACAATACGTGTAGCAATTTCTCAAACCATACACCACCGCGCACAATTAGGAGTTTATTTACGTTTACTAAATATACCATTACCTGGCAGCTACGGACCAAGTGCTGATGACCATAGTTTTTAAGATATAATATATATAGGAAACTCCCGTTATTCTTAATACAAACAATGATATATTTAAGAATAACAGGGGTTTCTATTTAAAGAAGAGTAACTTATGTAAGGTTTTTTTAAAAACGTGTAACAAGAGCTTGTATTAACAAAATTACATTTGTGTTAATATAATGTGATTAAAAATAACATAAGACTAAAGTGTAAATACGATTTAATTCTTAAATTAGTTATAGGCGAAATGTAAATTTAATCTCAAATAATTAAGCCATGAAAACATTTAATGTTTGTTCAGATTGTTTTGGACCGCATAGTTGGAGAGAGATAGATTATGACAATGTTCTTTACGTTAGTTTAGAAAACGCTATATCTCTTACGCTTTGCCCGGTTTGTGTATCTAAATTTTCAGAAGCTTCGAAAAGCAATGCTAACATTATTAAATACAAACAAAAAATAAATAGCGTTTTAGAAGGTAAATCAAAATATGTTGTCAGCAACAAAACACAAAACGCAGCATCCTTAAATTGGGGATTCTTTTTCTAATTATTTTACAATAACCAACCTTTTATTTATAACACCATTAGTATTTACAATACTGATGTTATAAACCCCTTCGCTTAAGCTACTGGCATCAATGTTTGTTTTTTCATTGATTGTTTGGGTTAAAACAAGTTTACCATTTACATCATATACCTGTATAATTTGTTTATCGTTTTTTGTATCTACAATAAAACTACCATTATTAGGGTTAGGGTAAATTAAAACTTCAGAACTTGTAATTGTAGTTTGTTTAATATCTGCAACTCCAAATAAAAGTGTTATTGGCCTAATGGCTTCTACACTATCATTAAAATTATCTTTTATGGTAAGTTTTAAATTGTAGTTGCCAACCGCCAACCCGCTGGTGTTCCAGTTTACTAATTTATTATGGTGTACTTCAATTAAGGTGTCTTTTAAAATTCTTGTCCATGTACTGCTGCCCTGCAATTGATAGTACATACTGTAATTGGCAAAATTTAACCAACCACTTCCGTTTGGCCCCCAATCAATCCAGGCAGAACCCATAACCGGCACTTGTGCATTAGTATATGATGTATCGGGGCCATCAATTTTATCAAGCCATGCTGTTGCTGCATCATAAGCAACTGGGTCTCCTATGGTGTTACTTTGTACACAAATCATTACGCTGTTTCCAATAGCCTCCGGAACAAAATAAGGAACCCAACCATAAGCCAAAATAAAAATCCCGTTTTTTTCGCTTCGCACATAAGAGTATACTGTGGGGCCAAACGCAAATACCGAACTTGTATCGGTTGCCCAATAATATCCCCCACTTCCGTCTAATAAAAACGGAGTAGATGAAGAAACACTTCCTTTACTTTCTGTCCCTACTTCGCCCACTGTAACGCTATCTACATTTATATGCGATTTATCAAATACGTACAAACTCCAGGTTTGTACATTAGTATTTATTAAATGCAAATTTCTATCAGCAAGCGGAGCCACAAAATTTGTGTAACTGCTGTTGTTATATAAATTAGAAACATTTACCGTGTCGTTACGCTGAAACCAAACACCAATAGCGCGTATGGTAGAATTTGAAATAGTAATGTTAGAACCATTGGTAGGCATCATAGCCCACATTACATCATGACAAGTATCGGCACTTACATTATACTCAACACCACTAATGCCTGATATTGTTTTATTAAAATGATAATTGTAAACCGCATTTCCGTTAGGGAAAGCGAAGTTAACAACCGCGGTATCCGGAAATTGATGCCATAAAATTAATGTATCTGTATTTTTAAAAACGGCGGTTGAACTATCACTTAAAATATATTCTCCGGCTTGGTTACACCCATTAATGTACAGTGATGGCTTACCAAATAAACCGCAGGTTGTCCAATCGTTTTGATGAATGTTATTCATTGTTACACTAGCATTGCCACCAATAACCAAGTTATGTGACATACCGCTATAATTAAAAGAACAATGCTGAATTTTTACAACTGCGTTTTGTACTGCCATTAACGAACGCTGATAAAAATATTGTTGTGGAAATGTAAGTGAAGATGAATCGGCTAATAACTGTCCTTGCTGAAAAACATAGATATCTCCACTATCAATAACAGTTGCATTTTTAAAAATTAAAACCCCATCGTTTAAAACAAGGATAGGCCCGTAATGATGCCAGTTGCCCGTGATACGTAAAGTATCATGTGGTACAACGCCTACAAAAATACTATCGTGGCTTTGAGCCCAACTTACTTGATTAGGATTTCGTTGACTCATTTTATTTACCTCGTTTATTTGCTTTAAAACGGATAGAACACTTTTGGGCGAAGAATTTTTGAAATTATTTTGGGTTAATTGCCCCTGCTTTTGTTTGGCAGCGCTATTAATTTTTTCTTGCGATAAAACGGGTTGTTGTTTAAATAGTATTTGTGCGCTTAGTTGTGTAAGGCTAAATAACAAAGTAATGAGTAAAGCTTTTTTCATCTTATAATTATTTTGTATACCAAATATATGGCTTTTAAACTTTAATTAAAACAAGTGCAGATGTTTTTCTAAAGGATTAATTATTTAAAAAAGCAAACTCTACCCTTCTATTTTGTTGTTTGTGTTCTGGGGTATCATTGGGCACTAAGGGGTTTGTACATCCGTATCCCATAGTAGTTATACGCTGCTTATTAATGTGATTTTTAATTAAATAATCTGCAACTGCTTTTGCTCTTTCTGATGAGAGTTTTTGATTTAATTTTTCGTTACCAATATTATCTGAGTGTCCCGATATTTTAATTTTTAATTTACCGTTTTTGTTTAAATAACTAATTACTTTATCTAAATCAGGATAAGAAGAAGGCAACAAAGTGGTTTTGTTTGTTTGAAATAAAACGTTTTTAAGAACAAAGGAGGTATCTGATGGGATTTTATCAAGTGTATCTAATTCTGTTTTTACGATGTTAATGGGTTGCTCTTCTTCTATACTATTTGTTTCCATTAAACTTACGTCATCAATAAAATAATAGGCGTCTCGTTCTGAACTTTGATTTATTCTAGATTTCATTTCCTTTGGTGCTTTATATTTTGTCTTTTTTATTTTGACAACATCAAAACTGCCCAGCAACAAGTATCTTTCTCCACCTTTAGCTTTATAAGTAATTGTTACACGATGCCAATCCTCTATTTCTTTACCAACTTCATCCTCAATTTTTATATAAATTGGATTTAAATCAGTTATAACATTACTTGAATTATATTTTACTCTACCAGGTAAAAAACAAACCCCTAGTTGGTCGATAAAAGTTCGCGAATAATCTGCCAAACTGAGATATATACTAAATACATATCTTTTTCCTTTTTCAAGTGGTTTTGTAAGCGGTGTTTGTATATATTCTCTGTATTTGTCGTGTGAAAAAGCAAATATACCAGCGTAACAAGTGCCACTATGGGGAAACTGATATCCCATGGGGTTTTGTGGTACATCAACTAAAGAATATTTTTTTTGTCTTCTATCACAAACGCAAAATAAATCGCTAGTGCCTTGGGTTGGCATATTCCAAAAATTAGAATTATTTATAGCTGAAAAATCGGTTGGAATAGATTTGTTTTGCTCGAAACTTGAATCGGGGATTAAATTCTGCGCTCTTGCAAACGGAATGAATAATATAATTAGCAAGCAGGTTTTCATTTTGTGTAAAATAGTAGAACGAAGTGTAAACGATTTTATTTTAAAAAAATGCCGATTCATTAATCCCTGTATATTCTCATTTGTAAGCATGAGGGTCTTGGCACAGCTATTTCATACTTTGTTTTAGTTAATAAACCTGTTTTTAAATTTCGCATAAAAACAACAATGTTGTTTGTTGTAGTATTTGCCACTAAAAGAAATTTCCCGCTTGGGTCAATGGTAAAATTTCTTGGATGTTCGCCAAAAGTTGGTTGATGGCCAACCAATTTAAGCTTGCCATTACCTTGATTTATTGAAAAGATAGAAATCGTATTTTCTTTTTCACCCCTATTCGAAGCATAAAGAAAAAGTCCGTCGGGCGAAACATGAATATCGGCGCTACCATATGCTTCTGCAATTTTAGCATATGAAAATATTCTTTGAATAGAATCAAGTTTTCCGTTGTTATAAGTATAGGCAGAAACCATTCCACTAAGCTCTTCAATACAATAAGCAAATTTACCGTTGGGGTGAAACGTGAAATGCCTTGGCCCACTTCCTAGCTGAGTTTTAACTAAATAATCATCAACAGCTATAAGAGGTTTATCACGACTTGTGTCAAATTTAAAAACCCGTATTTTATCTGCTCCAAGGTCGGGAAGAAAAATAAAATCATTTTTTGGTGAAAAAACAGTTGAGTGTATATGTGCCTTCTCTTGTCGGGCTTTATTAACACTACTATCTGAAAACTGAATCATTTGCGAGTAGGGATTTAAAGAACCATCTGCATTTGTTTTGAAAACAGTTACGTTACCTTCGGTATAATTTCCGTTTACAACAAATTTGTTGTTTTTATAAACTGATACGTAAACGGGATTTTCTCCACCACAAGATTGAGTATTAATAAAAGTTATTTTACCTGTTAAGCTATCAATTTTAAATGCCGCTACATTACCATATTTGGGGAGTTTAGAATCTGTACAGGCATATAAAAACTTGCCATTTGGAGCAATGGTTAGAAAAGAAGGGTTAGTAAGGTTGTTGCCTGTGGCAATTTGTTTTAACTCGCCCGAATTAGAATTAAATTGGTAAACATAAATCCCTGAATCGGGTTTTCCGGCTGTGTAGGTGCCAACAAAAAGAAATGTTTTAGGGGTGCTTTGCCCCAAGACAAAAAAAATATTTAGTAGCAGCAATAATATAAATGATATTTTTTTTGTCATAGCATTAAATTACAGTTTAAAGGTGATTATATTTTTTGTTTAAGTTGTCAAATAAAATTGCCAATCCTTTTTCGGCGTCTTCTGATTGAACATTCGTGAAAAATATAAATGCGCGATTAGTGTCTTTGCATATAAATATTTTAGAAAGAAAAGTACCCGGATTTCCCTTGTGGTAGGAGTATTTTAATTTAGTTTTTTCATCCACATAGTATTGCCAACCAAAAGAAAAACCAGGTAAACCATAATGCATGTAATTAAATTCTTCAGCAGTAAATAATGTAGATTTACCCAATAAACCTTTAAGCTGTAGTTGAATAAATTTTACATAATCGGGTAGGCTTACATTTATGTTACCTGCCGATGACAACCAATTGAGCTTGTAATTTTTACTCGGCTTTTCCGGCATCAGATCTGCATTATGCCCCCAGGGTTGGTTTTCGTGTAAATTATTAGGCTGCCCAAAACCAAAATCTATATTCAACTCTTTTCCTAATTCAAAAACTAATGTTTTATAATCTTTACCGGTTGCTTTTTCAAGCATTAAACCTGCGGCAACATAACTTGGGTTTGACCAGTAGGTGATTTTATTTGCAGTGTCTTGATTTTGTTGCAGCACCCATGTTATAAATTCGTAGCGCTGTTTTTGCTCACCCCCTTTAATTTCTTTTTCTGTTGGCGTTTCATTGGTGTAAGTCCAACCAATGAGTTTTGCCCTAAAGGTTAAAAAATCCTGCAGTGTTAAATCATAATAAGCTTGATTGCTTTTTATTTTTAGTTCAGGATATAAATCAAAAAATTTAGTATCCCATTTTATTTTTCCTTGCTTAACTAAAAGGGCGGCTATATAACTGGTTACGGTTTTTGTGTTTGAGCCAATTCGAAACCTATCGTTTTGCTGAGCCTTTAAATTTGTGTTTGCTTTTTGAAAACCTACGACATTAAGTTCAATGACTGTATCAGATGAGATAACCGCATAAGCAAGTTCAGGGATTTTATATTTTATGCGAATGCTGTCGGCAAAACTATTATTAGTTGTTTGCCCTAGCGAAATAATATAAATTGTAAATAATAATGTGGTTGCAAAAACTTTATTCATGGAAAAACAGCTCGGGTTTATAAGCTTAAAGTAAGACAATAGAAATGAATAAACTAAGGTACCCTATGATTATTTTACAGATATAGGCACTTCTAAATTTTCCCAAATTAAGGAGAAACCGGTGGGATTTATTTTATACGCCAAACGCTCATTTAAAGCGGGTAAGGTTTTGGGTGTTACTTCTACGCGTAAAATGTCAGCGTTTTTATCATAGTCATAAGCACCCCATTGGTCAAACACTCTATTAAAAATTACAATCCATTTTGTTTCGCTGGGGATTAAAAAGAAACCGTACTCTCCGGCAGGCAATAATTGTCCTTCAACATGTATGGTTTGATCTGTTGTAAAAGTGGTAGCCTCATTGGCGCCCGCTCTCCAAACTTTATTGTAGGGAACTAAACCGCCCCAAATTTTGCGCCCTTTAACAGATGGACTGCTATAATTAATTGTAATTGTGGCTTTACCTATTTGGCCACTTACACTGTCGGCAGGACTTTCTTTTTTCTTCTGACCGTAACAGGTAATGGATAGTATAAATGAAAGAACAATAAAAAGCGTTTTGTTTTTTAAAAAAAAGTGTTTCATTTTTAATCTAAATTTTCTTAAAGATAAAATAAATTATTTCTTTTTTATTGCCCTTTTAATGGACCAAAACCCGCCATCATACTTACAACCCTTTTTCTACTCATTAGTTTTTGAATAGTTACCATAAAACGATTTATAGCTCCCGAAAAAACTTTTGGTTTGTTTCTTTTCTCTAAAGCATTAATTAATTCATCAGCTACTTGTTCGGCGGATTGCATAGTAAATTTAGGAAAGCTGTCTTTATTACCACCCGATACTTCATGAAAATTAGTGTAGGTTGCACCCGGACAAAAACCTAATACGTAAACACCTTTGCTTTTATTTTCCCACCAAAGCGACTCGCTTAAACTTGTTACATAAGCCTTAGTACCGGCATACACTGCAGCACCCGGATAAGAAGTAGTGCCAAGCGTAGATGCTATATTTACTAAAGCGTCTCCTTTTTTAGCTTGGTTTAAATAAAAATACGACAACACAGTTAGTGCTGTCATATTTAAAGTCATCATTTTTACTTGTTCGTGCAAAGGCATTTCGGTAAACCTACCGTACATGCCCACACCTGCATTATTTATAAAAACATCATATTTTTCAACTTCTATTTTTCCTTTTAATGCATCTACATCTTCACGCTTACTAAGGTCAGCAACTATAACCTGATGCCCTTTGCCTGGTAAAGAAGCAATAGCTTTATCTAATTTTTCTTTATTGCGAGCCACCAATGTAATTTGATTGTTTTTCGCTGCAAAGTTTTTGGCTAATGCTAAACCAATCCCATCACTGGCTCCGGTTATAAGTATTTTCATTTTATTTATTTTTTAAAAGCGCTAATTGCCCTAAATGATACGATAAGTGACTAGTTCTTCCAAGTACCACATTTATTCTGTTTCTGTGTGGCTCTTTTGCAAAATCTTCGGCCGATACAGCAGTATGTTTTTCAAACCAAGCATCAGGCTGCAAAGCATCAAAATGCTTAGCTAATTTCTCGTTTGAACTTTTCCAATGAGCTCTCAAATCTTTTACAGAAGGCATTTCTGCAACAGCTTTATCTGGCTTGCTTAAAAAAGTATCGTCTAAGTTTGAATATTGCTGTGGTTCAAAATTAAGCAGAGGTAACATTTTATCATTTACTGCTGTAAGGTGCCCTAATAAATAGATACCCCGGTTTTTACCTGGCGCAATTTCTTTCTGCAATTGCTCGTCGGTAAGATTATCAATTATGTTGTTTGCTTCTTTTATTCTTGAATTCCATGAATCAAGAACTGATTTTACCATGATTTTTTTTGTTGCTTCCATTTTATTAAAGGTTTAAATTGTAGTTAGATTGAAAATTTATTTGACAAACGTAATGCATAAACTTGCATTTTGCAAGTTTATTATATTATCTTTACGTAACTTTGCAAAAATGGCTAAGGCAGATAAAAAACATACTGGAAAACGGTCGGGCTGTCCGCTTTCTTGCAGTTTAGATTTGGTGGGCGATAAATGGTCGTTGCTTATTATTAGAGATATGATGTTTTTTGGTAAAAGCACTTACAATGAGTTTTTGGATTCGCCAGAGGGGATATCAACCAATATACTTGGTGATAGATTATTAACGCTTACCGAAGTAGGTTTAATTACTTTTTCGGGCACAGCCAAACGGAAAAAATATACCCTCACTAAAATGGGAGCAGACGTAAAACCAATTCTTGAATCTATAGGAATGTTTGGGGCAAAGTATTTTAAAGGGAGTAAAAAATATTTAGAGGCTCAAATGAAAGATTTTCAATAGATAAATTAATTTCACATGCATCACAAGCCAAGCATAAAAATAAAATCTATTGTAGAGCTTTTCGAAATAATTACAGAAAACGAGCGAATAATTGTAGATGTGTTAAGGCAAATAATAAGGGGAAAACTGTAAAGAAAAAATTTCGTACAACGTATCCTTCTTTTATGGTAACAAATAACAATTTCCTCGAGGTAGGATTAAAGGGGATATGTTTTAGGGTTGCGGTATAGAAACCAACTTAATGACGCTGGCAGTTATTTAACACATGGCACCAACAAGCAAATTTTTTATAGATTTTTTACTGGCTTGAAGAGGTAAAAGAAAAGGCGATTAAAAATTGTTAAAAGAGGTTATTAGGGCGAATTTATTAAAAAAACACCCCAAAATAAGGTCGAAAATCAAAAAAAGAGCGAAATAGTGCATAAAAACGTGTTTTTAGACGAAGTTAAAAAATTTACCCCTGTATTTTCATCAAATTAATTAGTATGATTTTAAAATAATGTTATCTTTGTTAATAAGAAAAAAAACATAGCTTAATAATTTAATAACGTAAAATAAGTTAAGAGACTTATGAAAATAAGGTGATTAACCTAGTTGTTTTTACATAAATGAACAAATTCTTACATATACAAAAGTAGCTACTAAAGCACTACGGCTTATTTAAATAAAGATAAAAGAACTTTTATAATGAAAACGAATAAACATACTTCAATAACAAAGGGCATTAAGTTTGCATGTCTGCTTTTGTTTATGTTTTGCGGCTTTTATTCTAATGCTCAAAATAAAAACAAAGAAAAACATGCAATGGTTGTTATTCCGGATGTTGTCAGAAAAAAAATAGCTGAACAGGAAAGACTTAATGAACTAAACGCAAATAAAAATCCAGCAGAGTTAAATAGCGCAAAAGTTGAGATAAAAGAAAATAGCAACAATAATAGAAAATGAAAAGATTCGAATGGAATTATCACTACGCTCCCTCATCTTCTTACTAAAGAAGATAGCGCACGTATAGCAAAAAAAAGAGCTGATTACTTTCTTACCCATAAAGAAATTGATAAATGAAAAGATGTTTATGCATAGTAAGTTTCTTCTTTGTTTTGTTTTTTGCCTTTGCAAAAAAAAGCAAAGCGGAAACAGGTATAGTTAACCTTGCGAGTGTTTGGACTGCACATACTGGGTTAACTGCCCCTGTTATTTGTAGCGATAATGACGGTACTACTTCCGCAACTAATAATAATGCAAGCGTTAGTGCAAATCCATTAGTTGTTAACATTAATGAAAGTAACTCAGTTTATACCATTGCTTCTTGTCCTTTTACCGGAAATTTTTATGATAGCGGCGGCAGTGGTGCAAATTACAACGATAATGAGAGTTTTACTCAAACTATTACTGCCCCTGCCGGACAATGTTTATCGGTAGTGTTTACAAGTTTTAGTACAGAAAATAATTATGATTATTTATTTGTATACGATGGTACGTCTACAGCTAGTACTTTAATGGGAGTATATACAGGTAACACTTCTCCTGGTACAATTCTTTCCAGTTCAGGCAGCTTAACTTTTTATTTTCAATCTGATGTTAGTGTTAATAAAAGTGGATGGGTAGCTACCGTAACTTGTGCTACTTGTTCTAACGATTTTTGTGCTAATGCTGTTGCATTAACTAGTGGTGTTTTACTTGCCGGCCAAACCAATGCTTCTTCTACAATTTCTTCATCTGATCCTACACCCAGTTGCTATCAAATTGGTTTTGATAATTCTATTTGGTATAAAATAACCACAGCTGTTTCTAGTAGTATAACTGTAAACGTAGCAGCCGGCGGTATTCAGTATGCTGCTGTTTCTGTTTATTCGGGGTCTTGCGGTTCTTTACACCAATTAGCATGTAATTCACCTAATACGGCAGGAGGCAACCCAAGTGCTACAACAGGCTGTTTACCGGCAGGTACCTATTATATAAGGGTGTTGGATGATGCTGGAACAGGAGGTACTTTTGGTATAACAGCAACTGGTAATGCTTGTGTAGTTGGTAATAAT
>Ga0134126_10002461_pt1 | contig 23347 bp, 20 predicted proteins | sample KB31752_FD_96881 | JGI IMG/M metagenome (GOLD analysis project Ga0134126, IMG submission 96881) | Terrestrial soil microbial communities with excess Nitrogen fertilizer from Kellogg Biological Station, Michigan, USA - KB3-175-2 | ecosystem: Environmental > Terrestrial > Soil > Unclassified ... | reverse complement strand
TTCATGAACTTGGCCAGCATATCGCTGTTGAATTTCGGGTCCGGCAGGATGGTGCGGACCGGCGCCTGGGCTCGACGGGACATCGCTAAAGCCTCTTACTTCTTGGGGCGCTTCGCGCCGTACTTGGAGCGACCCTGCTTGCGCTCGCCCACGCCAGCGCAGTCCAGAGTCCCGCGCACTGTGTGATAACGAACGCCTGGCAGGTCCTTCACACGACCGCCGCGGATGAGCACCACCGAGTGCTCCTGGAGGTTGTGCCCTTCGCCACCGATGTAGCTCGTGACTTCGTATCCATTCGTCAGCCGAACACGGCAAACCTTCCGCAGCGCGGAGTTAGGCTTCTTCGGCGTCGTGGTATACACGCGCGTGCAGACGCCGCGCTTCTGGGGTGAAGCCCCAAGCGCCGGCACCTTTGTCTTCTCTGCCTTCGTCCGGCGAGGTTGCCGGATGAGCTGACCCGTGGTCGCCATTCTGTCTCCAAGATCCTACGTTCGAGCGCACTTGGGCGTCCTGATCCCTTCAGAGGCGCTTGTGCGGTGAGCGGCTGGAAGAAAGACCGGGCCGCCTGCTGCTCGCTCGGCGGCCCGGTGTGTGTCTCTCTGCTTCCGGTGCCGGCGTGTGCGGGCCGGACCGAGAAAGGCCGGCGATTCTAGGTAGGGGGGCGGGGAGTGTCAACCAGGAAACCCTGCGACGAGGGGTTTCCCGGGTCGCCAGCGCGCCCGTCGCCGCTGAGATTGCGCCCCAGCAGAATCCCTGCGACGATGATGCGCACTTGCAGCCACTGCTGTTGGCGGCAGGGAAGCTGCCTCCTTCATTCGTGTCCCGAGCTCCCGCTCTCATACTGGATGGCACTCATCGCCCGGCCAGGCGCACAGCCTGGGCGCTGCTGGTGAGTGCCTGCCTTTTGCTGCCCTCACTCGCCATTGCCGCCGCGGCCGACCCGTCGCTGGAGGTGCGCGCCTTCGCCAACGCCGGGTCCGCAGCGTCCACCGCAGCAGTGCTCAGCGGCGCGCTCGACCAGAGCTTTGCAGTTCCGGAATCCCGGCCTTCGCTGCGCCAGACCGCCGGCATCCACTGGGTGCGACTGCAGGCGGCGCGGAGCATTGCCGCCGCGCAGGTACCGGTGATCGTGGTCCGCTCGGCGCGTGATTTACATATTACGCTCTACCCGCGCGGAACCGGCTCGCCTGCTTCCCTCGTGCGGGCCTCCGTGCTGCCGGAATTCGGCGCCACACAGGAGGCCGTATTCCTCGTTCCCGGACCCGGCCTGGCCGCCGGCCAGGTCTTCTACGCCCGCATCCAGGCGGATGAGCCTGGAGCGGACCGCGTGTTTTTCGCCTTGAGCACGCTCAATACGGCCCTGGGACGGGGCGCGCGCCATGGGCTCATGATCGCGCTGGCCTGCGGCGCGCTGGCCGCCCTGGCGCTCGCGACCGCGGCGATGTGGCTGGTGCTCTCGGACGAGCTCTTCATCCTCTACGCCGCGATGACAGGCCTGCAGGCGCTCTACCTGGCCTATTTCTCGGGTCAGGGCTTTCGCTGGCCATTGCTCGCCGCCGGCAGCGCGCTGGCGCCTTACGCCTGGAATGTTCCCGTCGCGCTGAGTGGCGCGATGGCGAGCCTCTTCGCCCGGGAAATCGCGGAGCTTCGCCATACTTCCCCGCGTGTCTATCGGGCGTTCGGCTGGCTGGCGCTCGGCTTCGCGCTGCTCGCGGTGGCCAATGCGGGCGAGCTGGTCGGCCTCGGACAGATCGTGGTCGGTATCGGCAACCTCATGTTCCTCGGCGCCGGTGTCTTCGTGCTGGTGGTTGCCTTCCTCGCCTGGCGGCGCGGCAATCAAGCCGCCGGCTGGTTCCTCTTCGCCTGGGTGTTGCTCGAAACCTTTGCGATCGTCACCTCGGCGCAGCTTCTTTTCACCCGCGCCGCGGCCGATGAGGCGCTCTTCTACTACGGGTTGCCGGGATCGATGGTCGCCTCCGCCATTCTCACCTCCCTGGGCGTCGCCGACCGCCTGCGCCAGCAGCGCCATGCGCTGAGTGAGGCGGAGCGCCGCGCGAAAACAGATCCGCTCACCGGCGTCCTCAACCGCCGCTCACTGCTGGAGCAGCTCGAAGCCGCGTGCCGTGCTTCGCGCGCGAACGGCCTTCCCATCGCGGTGCTGTTTCTGGATCTCGACTTCTTCAAATCCATCAACGATTCCTTCGGGCACGCGGCCGGCGACGCCTGCCTCGCGGCGGTCATTCCACCGATCCAGGCGGAGCTGCGCCAGTCGGACATCATCGGCCGCTATGGCGGCGAGGAATTCGTCGTCGTGCTCACCGGCGCGGACGCGATGGCCGCGGAGCCGATCGCAGAGCGCATCCGTCAACGGGTGTCGGAGACGCTCATCCAAGGGCATGGGTCTCCGATTCAGCTGACCTGCAGCATCGGAGTGGCGAGCAGCGTGCCGCTCGGTGTCTGGGGAGAGGCTCTCATCGCACACGCGGACACCGCCGTCTATGCGGCCAAACGGCTGGGCCGCAACCGCGTTCAGGTGGCGATCGATCTGGCGGCGTAGCCTGACAGCGCAACATTGTTGTAGGCTTCCCACTACCTCGCGCTGAAACAGGTCCTGCGTCACGGCGCCAGCGCGGGGAACGTGTTGTGCTACCTTCGAATCCTGCCTCGACCGCGGAGAAGACTGAAAAATGGGGTCCGGTTTCCTGGCGAAGTGGGCCGTGGGGCAATGCAAGCGCCCCAGGCTGCAATCCATCGCGTGGGCTTGCTCCTTCTTTGTCGCCTCGGCCACCTGTGCCGCGGCGCCCGTCCATTTGGCGTCGATCTCCCGCAGCCACCATCGTCACGTCCATCACCGCCACCGCGGGACGGCCGTGCAGCCCAATCTGCGCTCCAGCGAGGCTCTGGTGGTGGACACCACGAGCCACAAGGTGCTTTACGCCAGGCGGGCCGATGTACCGGTTCCCATCGCCTCCATCACCAAGCTGATGACCACCCTGGTGGTCGCGGAGGCAAAACAGCCCCTGGATGCGGAGCTGGAGGTCACCTCGGCCGATCGGGCCATCGGTCGCGGCGCGTACTCCCGGCTGGCGGTCGGCACCCGGCTCAGCCGCGCCGAGCTCTTTCACCTGGCGCTCATGGCTTCCGAGAACCGGGCCGCCCATGCGCTGGCCCGCAACTATCCGGGCGGCGTCGCGGCCTGTGTGCGTGCGATGAATGAAAAGGCCCGGGAGCTCGGCATGACGCACACGCATTACGCGGAGCCGACCGGCCTCTCGAGCAACGACACCTCGACTCCCGAGGACCTCGCGAAGCTGGTCATGGCGGCGGCCCAGAGCCCCGTCATTCGCGAATATTCGACCAGCCGCGGCTACACCATCCGCTCCGGCCGTCACATGGTCGCCTACCACAACACCGATGCGCTCGTGGACCGGAGGTCCTGGCACATCGTGGTGCAGAAGACTGGCTTCACGAATGCCGCCGGGCATTGCCTGGTGATGCAGGCCGTCATCGATCATCGGACCGTGGTCATGGTGCTGCTCAACTCCTGGGGAAAGTACACCCGCGTGGCGGATGCGCGCCGGGTCGCACAGTGGATGAAGGCGAAGCCCGCCCACCACGTGGTCCGTCAGGTCGCGAGCCGCGCCTGAAACGGGTCATCAGCACCTGAGTCTGGAACGCTTCATTGCCGCGCAGGAGCCCGTCATCGAGCGGGTCCTGGCGGAGCTGCGCGCCGGCCGCAAGACCAGCCACTGGATGTGGTTCGTGTTCCCGCAGATCCAGGGACTGGGACATAGCCCGATGGCGCAGCGATACGCGATCGCCTCGCGCGCCGAGGCCGAAGCCTACCTTCACCATCCGATCCTGGGACCGCGACTGCGCGAGTGCACGCGGCTCGTGATCGCGGTCGAGGGGCGGAGCATCGAGGAGATCCTCGGCTCTCCGGACGACCTCAAATTCCGCTCCTCCATGACGCTCTTTGCGCACGCCACACCCGACAATCAGATCTTCCTCGACGGCCTGGCCAAGTACTTCGGGGGTGAGGAAGACCCGCGGACCCTGGAAAGGCTCTGAGGCAGGCGGCAACATCGCCTGCTTTCCCAAAGGAGCATGACGATGCGCACGCACGAGCAGACTGTCCAGGGCCAATTCGACCCTCGGGCCCACGCCTACGCGCATAGCGCCGTGCACTCCGCCGGTCCCGATCTCGACCGGGCGAGGTCGCTGGTCGCCCAGGTGGCGCCGTGTGGGGCACTGGACATCGGGTGTGGCGGCGGGCATCTCGCCTTCGCGCTGGCGACGCACGTTGCACGGGTGGTAGCGCTCGATCCCTCGCCCGGCATGCTGGCGACGGTGTCACGGAGCGCCGCGGCGCGCGGCCTGAGCCAGATCGATACCCAGCCGGGCAAGGCGGAATCGCTGCCGTTCCCGGACGCCGCCTTCCCGCTGGTGTGCACCAGGTACAGCGCGCACCACTGGACCCGCCTGGAGGCCGCCATCAGCGGGATGGGCCGAGTCCTGGCGCCGGGAGGCCATGCGCTCCTCATCGATACGCTCGGCCACGAGGACCCGCTCGTCGACACCTTCCTCCAAAGCATCGAGCTGCTGCGCGATCCCTCGCACGTGCGCAACCGCTCGGCGAGCGAATGGCGCGCACTGCTGCGGGCGGCCCAAATGATCGAGCTCGAGCACGCCGATTGGCCGACGCGCCTCGAGTTTGCCTCGTGGGTGGCCCGGATGGAGACGCCCGCCGACCGCGTCGCGGTCATCCGCTCCTTGCAGGAGGGCGCGCCTCGCGAAGTGCGCGAGGCGCTGCAGATCGAGCCCGACGGCTCTTTCACCATCCGCACCGGACTCTTCTGGCTGCGCAAGCCGGCGGAGCAGGGGCCCGGTTGAAGAACGGCTGCACCCTGGAGCAGTCTGCCGTTCGTATAGGTAGAGGTGGAAGCCGATCCCATGAGCCTGCCCGCGGCCGCGAGAAGCCTGTCCGACTCCGTCGCATCGGCGGCAGGCGGCGGCGAGCCGCCGGTGGAGCTGCGGAGCGCACTGGCGCGGGCACAGCAGGGTGAGCTCGGCGCATTCCGGGAATTGATCCGCACCTACCAGGACACGGTCTACAGCCTGGCTCTTCGCATGCTCAAAGTGCCGGAGGACGCGGAGGAGCTGGCGCAGGACGTCTTCGTGTCGGCGCATCGCCACCTCGGCAAGATCGTCTCGGAGGCGCATTTTCTTTTCTGGCTGCGACGGACCGTCTGCCATCGCGCGATCGATCGGCTGCGGCGGCGGCCTGCCCTTCCTCCGGTGCCCCTCGACAGCGCCCCGGAGCCGGCTACGGCGGATACGGGCGCCGATCCCCTTCTCGAGCGCTGCCTGCGTGAGCTGGTCCTGCGGCTGCCGCCCGTGCCGCGAGTCGTGGTGCTGCTGAGGTATCAGGAAGACCTCGACCCGCCGGAGATCGCGCGAACCCTCGGCGTGCCGCTCAACACGGTGAAGAGCCATCTGAAGCGCTCCCTGGCGCTGTTACGTCGCCGCTACGAGGAGCTGCGGCAACCGACCTCGCGGGAGGCCAGTCATGAGTGACGAGTTCGAGCGGGCGCTGCAGCGCGCCCTGCGCCCCCAAGGCCCCGAAAAGGACCTTTCCGGGCCGATCGCAGCGCGGCTCGACGCGGATGCACGCGCGAATGTGCCAGCGCAGGCACCGGTGGTTCAGCGCCGCCTCCTGCGCCACCGCGTATTCCGCTCCCGCTGGCTGCCGGCCGCGCTGGCTGCCTGCCTGGTCGCGGGCATCGCCGTCGTTCAAGTGCGGCAACACGCTCTCGATGTTGCACGCGCGAATCACGCTCGAGCGCAGCTCCTGCAGGCGCTGAGCATCGCCAGCAACAATGTCAACATCGTGCGCGCGGCCGTCGCCCGCGAGGAAAATCCTGACACCTGATGTCTCACCAGCGACTCGATGACCGAACCTGCTCTTTGGAGACTGCCATGCGACTTCGATCCATCACTCTAGCGTGCGCTCTCCTGGCGCTCCCCGCTCTCGCCGCCGCGGCGGACCCGGGCCGCCTGCAGCTGCCGGATTTCTCCGCCCTGTCGAAGAAGGCGACACAGTCGGTCGACATCTCGCTGGGTCCGTCACTGCTGCAACTGGCGAGCGGCGTCATCAGTGACGACGGCGACGCCAACGCCGCAGCGGTCAACGACCTTATCAAGGGCCTCAAGGGCATCTACGTGCGCAGCTACACGTTCGACCGGCCGGGAGAATATTCCAAGGCCGACGTCAAAGCGCTGCAGGCGCAGCTGCTCGCGCCAGGCTGGATACCGGTGATATCGACGCACGACCTGAAACAGGGGAACGATGTCAACATCTACCTGCGGCGCAACGGCGATCACACCGATGGTGTCGCGATCATCGCGGCACAGCCCCGCCAGCTGACGATAGTCAACATCGTCGGCCCCATCGACCTCGCCAGGCTGGCGCGGCTTCAGGGGCAGTTCGGGGTTCCGAGAGTCGGGATCACGGTGGACGGCCAGGCAAGGGACGACGCGGCGAGCGCCCGGGCTCATTAGCGCGCCGGATCAGGGCAATCCGTCCGGGCGGTCATCGCGCCGGTCACGCAGGTGATCGAAGAGCCCGCCGTCCGTCGGAATATGGCCGATCTTGCAGACGGGGAATGGCATCACCACGTAGAGCACTACTGCACAGCGATCGTTGAGGTTGATGAGCAGTCCGCCTTCGGGCAGCTGCTCCACGCGATGGGTGTGCGCATAGTCCCAACCGAACCGCGGCGCCGCCGGAAGGGGCCCGGTGCGCTGGGGAAACCCGAATCGCACCTTGCCGGGCAGCGAGGCGGACTCCTGCGCACGGACCTCACCTTGCAGGGCCTGTTGCCAGTCGACCGCGGGATGCGCCACGGGTTGGCCGGCCCGCGGCAACAAGATCGGCCGCGCCGCCGGGAGCGAGCGAGCTTCACTCTTCATCGCCGGTCGCCGCGGCCGCTCGGGTTGCAATTGCTTCGGCGGCCGAATGACCGGCCGCAGCCGCCGCGCGGTCTCGAAGATCGTCACGTGGAGCGGCGCCGAGCTTTGTTGGACCGTCGGCGCGATGGCTTCGTGCAGGATGAGCCAGTAGAAGACGCCCTGTAATACTGCCGCTATGGCGGCGGCGGCAACCCGTCGCGGGGCGCGGGCATCCCATGCCGCGATCGCAGACGACACGGGATCACTCGAAGGCGGTCCGTCGCGACATCATCAGATATCTCAGCCAACCCGCTGGAATGAGTGCCATACCCATCATGGCGAGCGCGCGCAGGAGCTCGTGCGGAAGGTTCCTGGTGCTGAAGCCGATCCCCGCACTGATGAGGCCCGCCGGCGTCCCGCCGGTCAGGACGAAGCGCACGTTCATCTGCGCCGCGAAGAGGCAAAGGACCACGATGCCCGCCAATAGCCAGCGAAACGCGATGCGCTGCCGGCCGGCCAGCACCCCGAATCCGATCGCGACCGCGGTCGGAGTCATCCACAACAGCAGCGCGCTCGCCAGCCAATTCATGCCATGGGTCATGGGCGCCGGAATCCTGATGTGGTGCAGCGCCGCCGGCAAATGGCTCGAGATGGCGATCAGCGCCAGAATCACGGCGCTGAACACCGTCGCGAACCCCAGCAGCGGGGCGAGCACGTAGCCCGCACGCCACCTGTACGCCCAGCTTCGCAGCTCGTGCTGATGCGCGTAGCGCTCGACGAGCATCGCATCGCTTCCCAACGCTTCATCGGCGCTGCGCGCCGCCTGGCGCGCAGTCTCACCGCGAGCGATCGCCTGTTCCATGAGCTCCCGATGGTGGCATTCCAACTCGAGGGCGGCGCGCCGCGCGTGACGCAGCGCCACACCGCGGCGGATCAACGCGATTTCGAGCAGCCGGAAACGATGCTCACTCATGGGTCGAAGCTCCGAGAACCCTCTCGACTCCGTCGCTCACGCGGCGCCAGCCGGACGTCAGCCGCTCGAGCCGCCTGCGGCCCTTCGGCGTGATCCGGTAATAGATCCGGGTGCGGCCGTCGGCGAGCTGCGCTCGTGAGCGCAAGAGGCCCCTCGCTTCCATCGCGTGCAGGGCGGGATAGAGCACGCCCTCGCCGAAACTCAACGCCCCGGCGCTGACCACCTTCAGCGCCCGGGCAGCTTCGTACCCATACATCTCCCGCTCCGCGAGGAGGCGCAGCACCACGAGCTCCGGGATGCCGGACATCAGCGCCGGGTTTTTGTCGCTCATGCGCCCCACTATACCTCGCGTACCGAGGTATACAAGTGGGACGGCGCCCAAGCTACACTGCCGCGGCCGTACGTGTGAGGCGAGGCAAAGCGAGCACTACCCATGCCTGAGCTGCTGCTACCCACGCGACTTTCGGCGCAACTGCGCCGGATCACGTTGCCGATGGTCTGTGTATTGCCGCTTTGCGGAGCTTGCGCCGGCGCATGGGCGCAGGGCACGCCGGCCGGACTTCGGGCCTGCACGGCGGAATCTGACCCGGGGCGCCGGCTGGCTTGCTATGACAGGGAAATGGGGCACCCCGTGGCGGCGCCCGCGCGGAGCACGCAGCCCGCGCCCGCCCCGGCGCCCGCGCGGAGCACCCTGGCCGCGCCCGTACCTGCGCCTGCGCCCGGACCTGCCTCCGCGGCCGCGCCCACCAACTCAGAGCGATCCGCGCCCGCCGCGGCACGAGTGCAACACAGCGATGTTGCAACGTCGACAGCGCCGCAGGTCGCCGGCAACGAGCCCGCCCCGCCCCAGGACACGTCACGCTGGAAAATCCTCTCCGCCATCTCCGGCGGCGACTGGCACATGACGGCCCAGGTCGCGCGCCTGGAACGGTCGCCGGACTCCATGGTGTTGCATCTCGACAATGGACAGGTCTGGCGCCAGGTCGGACGCGCCTCGGGCGACCTCAGCCTGCGTGAGGGCGACAACGTCACGATCGAGAAGCACCTCGGCTCCTACTGGCTGTCGTCCCGCTACGTTTCCAACATGAAAGTGCGGCTGGAGCCTCAGAGCTGAAGCACGCCGGAGATCCCGCCGTACACGCCCAGCCCCGCTGTCAGGATCGACACGGCGACGACCACCCATGCGTAGGGACCGCGCAGACGATGCTCGGGCGGCAATGCCTTGAACGCCAGCGCCACCAGGAAACCGAGCACCAGCGGCAGCATCAGGGCATTCATGACTTCCACCCCGATGTTGAGCGCGACGAGGTCGGGCACGAGGGCCACGACCACGGCCCCTCCTATGACGGCGGCCGCATAGATGCCGTAGAACCACGGCGCTTCGAGCGGGTGGTGCTCGAGAGAGTGGCGGTAACCCGTGACCTCGCCGAAGCCCCAGGCGGAGGCGAGCGACACCACGATCGCCGCGACCATGCCCGCGCCGATGATGCCGAGTCCGAACACCAGGCGACCCACGTCGGGTCCCAGAGCGGGCACCAGCATCTTGGTGATGTCGCCGACGCTGTTCAGGCTCGCGGCCGAGTGAGCTTTGCCGATGCTAGCGGCGGCGGCGATCAGCACCGCCGCCATGACGGCCTGGGAGATCACGGCGCCGACGGCGGTATCACATTGCGCGTGCCGGTAGTGATCGGGACGCAGCTTCTTGTCCGCGATCGCGGACTGCTGATAGAAGATCATCCACGGCATGATCACGGCGCCGATGTTGGCGGCAACCAGATAGAGATAAGCGCCGTTCCTCAGCGGCATGTGGGTGAGCCCGCTCGCCAGCTCTGCGGCCTGCGGATGGGCGCGCCACGCCACCACGAAGAAGGCCAGCTCGAAGAGGCCGAGCGCGATGGCGACGCGCTCCACGCGCCGATAGCTTCCTGTCAGCACCACGGCGAGCAACAGCGCCGTCGCGATGCTCAGGCTGACAGCACGCGACACACCGAGGAGCTCGCCGACACCGGCCACGCCGGAAAACTCCGTGATCAGAGCGCCGATCGTCGCCACGCCGAGGCCGGTGACCGATACCCAGGCCCAAACGCCGCCGAACGTGCTGCGGATGAGCTCTCCGTGCCCCTTGCCGGTGAAGATGCCGAGACGAACCGTCAGCTCTTGCACGATGTAGAGCACCGGCATCAACAGCAACTGCAGGAGCAGCAGCTGATATCCCCATTGCACGCCGCTTTGCGCCGCGGTGATGATGCTGCCGACGTCGGTGTCCGCCAACATCACCACGAGGCCCGGCCCCATGACGGCGAGGAATACCTTCCACCCAGAGACGGAGAAGCGGGACTGCCGCAGAACCTTCGCTGCCTGGTCGTCCAAGCTCGTTGGCCCTGGGACTCAGGCGACGCAGATAAGAGTGATTCGCATTTGCAGATGAGCCTAGCAGCGGGCGGAATCCAAAGCAAGGATTACGCCCGCGCAGCGGAGCGCCGGATCACAGGACTCGCGGGCCCTCGCGCTCCGGGATTCGCGGTCGGCTGCTCCGAGGCCGCGCCGGTGGCTGTCGAAAGCGGCCGCGGTCATCCGTCTAATGGGCAGGTAACTGCGCCCCAAGGAGAAGCCCATGCGGCTTTATGAATTCGCCCCGACCCGATCGATACGCGCCCGCTGGATGCTGCAGGAGCTCGGCATCGACTTCGAGGCCGTGAGCGTGAGCCTGCCGACGGGAGCACACCGCTCCCCGGAATTTCTCGAGATCAATCCGGCCGGCAAGGTGCCGGCGCTGGTCGACGGCGACCTCAGGCTGACGGAGTCCGGCGCCATCGTGCTTTACCTGGCGGAGAAGTATCCCGAGCGCGGCTTCGTGCCCACCGAGCCGCGTGAGCGCGCCGAGTTTTATCGCTGGACGCTTTTCGCCATCACGGAGCTCGAGCAGCCACTCTGGCGCATCGCGCGCCATACGACACTCTACGCGGAGCACGAGCGTCTGCCGGCCGATGTGGGTCTCGCCCGCCGCGATTTCACCGACATGGCTGCGGTGTTGGAGAGCCACATGAAAGACAGGACGTTCGTCGCGGGCGACCGGGTCAGCGCGGCCGACTTCATCGTCGCCTACACCCTCGACTGGGGAAGCGAGGCTGGGCTATTGGGAGACTTTCCGGCGCTGCGCGCCTATCTGGAACGCATGTACGCGCGTCCGCACGCGCCGCAGCGGATCGCGGACATCTTCCGCGCGATGGGCTCCACCCCGCCGTCCCGCGCGGCTTCTCGCTGAGCTCGCGCGGGACGTCCGGAAGGCAATGAGCCCGGTTACTCCGGCTTGCGGAACTTGTAGATGAACTGATCCGTGTGGCCGCGGATCGAAGGGTCGAACACCTTGTTCGTGTGCGGGTCGCTGGCATTGTGCAGGACGTCGCTCTCGCCCACGAACTCGAACCCGGCCGACATGATCTCCTTCTTCGCGGCCTCGGGATCGATGCGGTGCAGGGTCGAGGTATCACTGAATCCGGAGCCGGCGGGCGCGACATGATCCAGGACGAGGAAGATGCCGCCCGGCTTCAGGGCCTTGTAGACCTGCCGGTCGAAGTCGGCGACGTTGAGTCCCGGCACGTTGTGCAGGTCATGATAGTTCTGCGATGTCCAGACCAGGTCCACCGGCTTGGGCACCGAGAAGTCCGTGAGCGGCTCGAGCAGCACGGTGATGTTGTGATGATAGTGTGCGTCATCCGCGATGGCCTGGACCTTGGGCGGCGTGCCGGCCTTCTTCGGCGGCGGCCCGACCGCATAGACATGCCCGTGGCTGCCGACGACCTGGCTCATGATGCGCGTGAAATACCCCGAGCCGGGGAAGAGCTCCGCGACCGACATGCCGCGATGCAACCCGGCGAACGCCAGACACGCTGCGGGCTTGCGCAACGCATCCCGCTCACGGTCGGCGCTCGGGCGCGCCGAATCGGCAACGGCCGCGGCAATCGCTTTCGGGGTGTGCATGGCGGCATGTGCTGGCACGGCAGCCAATGCCAGGGAGCCAGTCATCAGTCCGGCGGCAGCAAACAGGGCTAGACGGTTCATCTGACGTCTCCCGCGACAGAGTCGCTGAGGGTTGGGATTCAATGGATCTCCGGCGGCGCGGCGACCGTGATCGGCTTGCCGGCCGCGAGCGTTGGCGCTCCAGCCTGGAAGGCGGCCTGATCGTAGGCCGCGACATCGCCCGCGAGGAGCGAGTTGTAGGCGGCGAGCTTGGCATCCAGCTCTCCCTTCAACTCTTCGCCGATCGCCAGCAGCGGCGCGGTGGGCGCCTGCACGCCGAGGCTCGCAAGCACGTTGGCGTCCATATCGAGCGCATCGTGCAGGTCCGTCAGCTGGTGCAGGCTGTCTTCCATCACCTTGTGCTGCACTTTGGGCTCGTAGATCGAGTCCTTGAGCTTCCCGAGCTCTTTGCCGAGCGCTTCGCCGCGGGCGAGCAGGGGCGCCTGTGACTTCGCGAGCTCCCGGTCCGCGGGATCGATGCTGTTGGCGGCCGTCTCCATGGTCTTGCGATAGCCATCGAGCTGCGACTGCATCGCGCTGATGCGGTTCAGCATCCTATCGAGCGCATCCATCTCGGAGCGCGCTGCGAGAGCGAGCTGCAGCGAGCGCTTTTGCGCCTCTGGTGCGGGCTTCTGATTGGGGTCCGCGATCACAGTTGCGTTGGCTGTCTCAGTGTGACCGTCGACGGTAACGCTGACCGAGTACGTTCCCGGCAGCACCTCGGGGCCGTGGGATTGCGCAAACGCAGGGGGCTTGCCCTCCAGCGGCTCCGTCTCGAAGTCCGTGCTGGTTGCCGGGTCGTAGGTCATGTCCCAGACGTAGCGGTTGACGCCGTAATCAGACTCGCCGTAGCGGGTTGCGATCAGCTCGCCGCTTCCGTCGCGGATCTCGATCTTCACCGGCGTCTGATGCTGCGCCTTCTGCTGCTTGTCGGCCTCCAGCTTCTTCGAGAGGCTGTAATCGATGATGACTCCATCCGGCGCGTTGGCCGTGACGAACGCCGGCTCCGCGCCTTCACCGCGGCTCCAGCGCTGGAACTGGACGCCGGTGCCCGGCGTGAACAGCTTCACCTGCTTGGGCACGGCATTGGGATCCAACTGCGCGACGGCCGCGAAATGATCCAGGACCCAGAGGCCGAGCCCATGGGTCGCGAGCACGAGATCGCCGCGGACGAACTTCAGATCGAAGACCGGTACCGTCGGCAGGTTGGACTTGAGCTGCGTCCACCGTCCGCCGCCGTCACGCGAAATCCAGACTCCCCGCATGGTGCCGGCCGCGAGCACCTGGCTGTCGTCGGGATCGGCACGCACGACCATCACCGAAGCATCGGACGGCAGGCCGTCCGCGACCGAGTGCCAGCTGTGTCCATAGTCGGTCGTCCCGTAAGCATAGGGCTTGTTGTCGCCCAGCTCGTGCGCATCGATTGCGACATAAGCCGTTCCCGGATCGGACGGCGAGATGTCGATCTGATAGACGCGGGCCCAGGCCGGGGCGTGCGGCGGAGTCACCTTGCTCCAGCTGCTGCCGCCATCGCGGGTGACGGATACGACTCCATCGTCGCTGCCCACCCAGATGACGCGAGGATCGCTCTGCGCGACCTGGACCGACAGCAGAGTGTCGTAGGTCTCGGCGCCCGACAGGTCGTAGTGGATCGGGCCGCCCGAGTTCTGTTGCTTGGACTTGTCGTTGCGTGTCAGGTCGGGACTGATCGTCTTCCAGTTCAGTCCGCCGTCGGTCGACTGCAGCAACACGTTGCCGCCGATGTAGACGGTGTTCGCCTGCCTAGGATCGACCGCGATTGGCGGTGTCCAGTTGAAGCGGATCTTCTGCTCCGATGTGGGGATGTCGTTGACAAACCCCGGGCCGTGCAGGTACGGCATGATGAACAGTGACTGCTTGGTCTTGCGGTCAAACCGAGTGATGGCGCCATCCTCAGCGTCAGCGTAGATGATGTCCGGATTTGAAGGCGCGGGTACTGTGTATTCGCCGTCGCCCCCCACCACGGTATACCAATCCTGGCCGGAAACGACGTTGTCAGCCAGCGTGGACGAGGGTCCACACCAGCCGCTGTTGTCCTGCAGGCCGGTGCAAAGAGTGTACGGAGTGCGGCTATCGGCCGCGACCATGTAGCCTTGCTCGATCGGCAGCCCATCGAGGAAACGCCAGCTTTTGCCCCCGTCCTGCGACAGATAGGCGCCGCCGTCATTGCCCTGGATCATGCGCTTCGGGTTCGTGGGATCGATCCACATGGCGTGGTGATCGACGTGCACCGGCTCATCGATGACATGCGCCGTCTTGCCGCCGTCGTCCGACTCCGCGAGCTGGAAGCCGAGGAAGTAGACGCGGTTCGCATCGTCGGGCGCCACCACGAGAGTCGTGAAATAGAAACCGCGGACGTTGTAGGCGTGATTGTCGGAGACCTGGTGCCAGTGGTCACCCATATCGTCGGTTGCGAACAGCGATCCCTTGCCGATCGGGGCCTCGAGCAGCGCGTAGACGCGCTCGGGGTCGCTGGGGGCGGTTGCGAGACCGATGCGGCCGATGGTGCCCGTGGGCAGGCCCTGGCGCAGCCGCGTCCAGGTCTCGCCCCCGTCGGTCGAGCGCCAGACTCCAGAGCCAGGGCCGCCGTCATGAAGCGTCCACGGCTGGCGCATCGCCTGCCAGGTCGCGGCGAAGATCACCTGGCCGTTGCCGGCCTGCATCGCCACGTCGATGGCGCCCGTGTGATCGTCGACGAAGAGCGACTTCCGCCAGCTCTTGCCGCCGTCGGTCGTCACGTAGACACCGCGGTCCGCGCTGGGTACCCATTCCTTGCCGAACGCGGCGACCACCACATGATTCGGATCATGCGGATCGATGACGATGCGGGCAATCTGGCCCACGTTCTTCAGTCCCATCGACCGCCAGGTCGCGCCGGCATCAGTGGACAGGAAGACACCCGCGCCGGGGATCACATCATTGCGGATGTTCGCCTCGCCGGTGCCCACCCAGACCAGGTTGGGGTTGGATGGCGCAACCGCGATGGCGCCGATCGAGCTGGTCGACGCATGCTTGAAAATCGGCTGCCAATTCAAACCACCGTCGGTCGTCTTGAACACGCCGCCGCCGGCCGCGCCGACGTAGTAAACCTGAGGATTGCCGGGAACACCCGCCTCTGCGGCAACGCGGCCGCCGGCGATCGCCGGGCCGAGACTGCGGAATTTGAGGTTTGCGAAGACGTCCTTGGGCTTCTCGGCGGCCGTCTTGCCGCCGGCAGTCGCCGCAACGGCGGCCCCCACACAACTCAGGGAGAGCAGCACGGCCGCCGCTCTCAGAAACGAAAGTCGCCTCATGATCGGTTCCTTGGTAACGCCGGAGCACGGTAACTCACGGCGCGTTGCATTTAGATACGCGGACGCTACTGATGAAATGCCCAGGAAGCAACCACTGCGCGGCCAGCCGCCGGCCTCCGGCCGGAAGATCAACGACTCGTCGCACGGCGGTGACGCTTGGTCGCAACCGCTCTTCCCGGTAAGCTCGGCCATCGTTGGCGAACTCCTTGGACGGAATCATGTCGCTCGTCCGCGGACTCTTTGACCGGCTGCTCCTCATCTGCGCCGTGGTGGCGGGCGGGCTCGTGCCCGGGTTCATCGCGCAGTATCGACAGCGCCTCGGCGGCCGGCTCGATCAGGCGCAGCTCGACCTCGCCCCCTGGCAGAAGATCGCGGACCAGTATTTTCATGGGGACCTTACCCAGCTGATCCAGTATCACCTGGCCAGCAAGGATCCTACGTTTCACTCGGAGGGGGCCGCCATCAGCTCGCTCGTGAACACGGTACAGCACCTGCAGAGCGAGGCAGCGGCCCTGCATGGCAACCTTTTCCAGCAGATCGCCTATCTGGCGCTGCACACCGATCCGGGGATCGCTCGCGCGACGCTCGGCGATTGGGTGCCTACGTTCGGCCTCTCCACCGACGGAATAGTGTTCGCGTTGGCATTCGCCGTTGCGCTGTGGCTGGTATTTCAGGCGGGGTGGTCGCTAACCGCGATGGGCGGCAGGCAGCTGTCGACACGTCTGAGACGGCCACCGCCGCTACCGCCCGGGAAAGCCGCCGGCCGACGGTAGCCGGTGGGAGGAATCCTTGTGGCGGGGCTGGCTATTTCGGCTTGTCGCGAATTGCCCGCATCTCCTTCGCCGCTAGCTGGTCTTTTTCGCGTCCCAGTGCCTCCTTGGCCCGGATCAGATCATCGAGGGAAATGACGCGGCAGCGTCGGCCGAAGACCTGGAGCTCCATGGACCCGGCACGCACTCGCGCAAAATCGCCGACGCCTAGAACGGAGCTCAGAATATCGACGGCACCGATCTCGGTCTCGAGATAGAGGTTCTGAACAGGGACGCCTACGTCCGGATTGGTCAAAAAGGAAAGCTTTTGCGGGGTGAGGCGATGGGTCGGATTGAGATCACGCAGGGCCTCGCGCAGCTTTGCGACATCCTCGTGGCTAAGAACGGCACATATATCTAAGTCACGGGTGACTAGCGTCGAGCCGTGCATCAGCGCCGCGAAACCGCCTATGACGACGAAATCGACGTCAGCGTCGCAGAGGCGCTGCAGGAGTTGACTGAGAATCGCCACGGAGTTGTCGGCCCAATCGCTCAAATTCCAATGCGAGCGCCAAGGCCTGATCGTGGAGCAGAATCCGCTTCTCGTACGAATAGGAAAGATTGGCCTCGATCAGCGAGAGATCGAAGCCTGCGCGTTCAGCCTCTTCGATGGCGCTTGGGGGTGCAGACATGGGAAGACCATAGCGCCACCTCATGCAGCGCGCAACTGCCGGCCCGAAGCAAGATTAAAGCGGGCCGGTGAGAGCTCTCGCCCGCACCGGCCCATGGTCTCACCATCCCTGCTAGTGAATGTCCGGCACCGCCGCAATCGTGATCGGCTTGCCGGCTGCGAGCGTCGGTCCGCCCGCCGCAAAGGCGGCCTGGTTGTACGCTGCGATATCGCCTGAGAGCAGTGCGTTGTAGGCGTCCAGCTTGGCGTCGAGCTTGCCCTTCAACTCCGCCGAGATGGCCAGCACTGGTGTTGACGGCGCCTGGTCGCCGAGGCGCGCGAAACCGAAGGAGTTCCTCTCCAGCGAGCCTTGGAGGTCCGCCAGCTGGTGGATGCTGTCCTCGCTCGCCGTGTGCTGCACTTTCGGGTCGTAGACGGAGTCCTTGAGGTTGCCGAGCTCCTTGCCGAGCGCCTCGGCGCGGGCGACGACTGGCGCCTGCGACTTGGCGGCCTCGCGTTCGGAAGCGTCGATGCTGTTGGCTTCCGCCGCGACGCTCTTGCGATAGTCACTGAGCTGCGACTGCATCGCGGTGATGCGGTTCAGCATTCTGTTCATCGCGTCGACCTGCGCGCGTGTCTCGAGGGCAAGCTGCAGCGAGCTCTTTTGAGTGGCCACGTCAGGCGGGTGATTCGGGTCGCCCATCACTTGCGCATTTGCCGTCCCGGTATGACCATCGGCCGTGACGCTGATCGAGTATGTTCCCGGCAGCACCTCGGGGCCACCGCGCCGCTCGAACTCAGGGGCCTTTCCAACCAACGCCGGCTTCTCGAAGTCGAGGCTGGTCGGCAGGTCGTAATGCATGTTCCAGACGAAGCGGTTGACGCCGTATTCTGCCTCCCCATAGTTCGTCGCGATCAGCTGCCCACTGCCATCGCGGACCTCGATTTTGACCGGAGTCTGATGGAGCGCCTTCTGCTGCTTGCTGGCATCCAGCTTCTTCGGGAGGCTGTAGTCGATGACGACCCCTTCCGGCGCATTGGGCGTGACGAAATCCGGCACCGCGCCTTCGCCGCGCTGCCACCGGCGGTACTCGATGCCATCACGTGGCGTAAAGAGCTTGACCTGATCCGGTACGGCGTGCGGATCGAGCTGCGCCACCGGAGCGAAGTGGTCCAGGACCCAGAGGCCGCGGCCGTGGGTCGCAAGCCATAGATCTCCCCGCACGAACTTCACGTCGAAGACCGGCATCGTCGGCAGGTTGGATTGCAATTGCGTCCACCGTCCGCCGGCGTCGCGCGAAATCCAGACCCCCCGCATCGTGCCCGCCACCAGCACCTGTGGGTCGTCCGGATCGGCGCGGACGACCATCACCGAGCCGTTCGTCGTCGGGAGGTTGCTGCTGATCGCACGCCAGCTGTGTCCGTAGTTGGTAGTCGCATAGACGTACGGCTTGTTGTCGCTCAACTGGTGCGCATCGAATGCCACGTACGCGGTACCAGGGTCGGTCGGGGAGACATCGACCTGGAAGACACGCGCCCAGGCCGGGGCATGTGGCGGCGTCACCTTGCTCCAGGTTTTGCCGCCATCCCGCGTGACCGACACGAGGCCGTCGTCGGTACCGACCCAGATCACGTTCGGGTCGCTCTGCGCCACCTGGACCGAGATGATCGTGTCGTAGGTCTCGGCGCCGGAAATGTCGTAATGGATCGGACCACCCGGGAGCTGTTGCTTCGATTTGTCGTTGCGGGTCAGGTCCGGGCTGATCGGCTTCCAGTTGCGGCCCCCATCGGTGGACTTCATCAGCATGCTGCCGCCGAGGTAGACCGTATTCACATCCTTCGGGTCCACGGCGATCGGCGAGGTCCAGTTGAAGCGGATCTTCTGCTCTGAAGCCGGCAGGTCATCGACATACGCGGGGCCGTGCAGGTACGGCAAACCGAAGATCGAGTCGTGGGTCTTCAGGTCAATCCGTCTGATCGCGCCATCCTGCGAATCCGCATAGATGATGTTGGGGTCCGACGGTGCAGGTACGGCGTATTGACCGTCTCCACCCGCAACCGTGAACCAGTCCTGACCGGAGACGCCTTTGTCAGAGAGCACGGACGACGGCCCGCACCAGCCGTTGTTGTCCTGAAGGCCCGTGCAGACGTCGTAGGGGCTGCGTGAATCGGCTGCGATCATGTAGGTCTGCTCGATAGCCATGCCATCGAGGAACCGCCAGGTGTTGCCGCCGTCCAGCGAGAGATAGGCGCCGCCATCGTTGCCCTGGATCATGCGCTTCGGGTTCGTGGGATCGATCCACATGGCGTGGTGATCGACGTGCACCGACTCATCGATGACGTGGGCGGTTTTGCCGCCATCGTCCGACTCCGCCAGCTGGAAGCCCAGGAAATAAACACGGTCAGGATCGTCGGGCGCAACTTCGAGGGTCGTGAAATAAAAGCCGCGAACGTTGTACGCGTGGTTGTCAGACACTTGCTGCCAGTGGTCGCCGAGATCGTTGGTGACGAACAACGTTCCCTTGCCGATCGGGGTCTCGGTCAGCGCGTAGACGCGCTCCGGATCACTCGGCGCGATCGCGAGACCGATGCGGCCCACGGTACCCGTCGGCAGCCCGCCGTGCAGGCGCTTCCAGGTCTCGCCGCCATCCGTCGAGCGCCACACGCCCGATCCGGGTCCGCCGTCATCGAGGGTCCACGCCTTGCGGCTCGCCTGCCAGGTCGCGGCGAAGAGCACCTGGCCATTGCCCGGCTCCATCGCGACGTCGATTGCCCCAGTGTGATCGTCGACGTAGAGCGCTTTGCGCCAGCTCTTGCCGCCGTCGGTCGTCACGTAGACGCCGCGATCAGCGTTTGAATCCCAGGCGTGTCCCAGTACCGCGACGACGACGTGATTGGGATCGCGCGGATCGATGACGATGCGGCCGATCTGGCCGACGTCCTGCAGACCCATTGCCTTCCAGGTCTTGCCAGCGTCAGTCGACAGAAAGATACCCGCGCCGGGGAGCACGTCGTTGCGGATGTTCGCTTCGCCGGTGCCCACCCAGACCATATCGGGATCCGAGGCTGCCACCGCGATCGCGCCGATCGAGCTGGTCACCTCGTGTTCGAAGACCGGCTTCCAGTTCAAGCCGCCGTCGGTGGTCTTGAACACACCGCCGCCGCCCGCGCCGACGTAGTAGACGAGCGGGTTGCCAGGGACGCCGGCTACCGCAGCCACGCGCCCGCCCGCGATCGCGGGGCCGAGATTGCGGAATTTCAGGTGTGCGAAGACGTCTCTGGGCGTCTCTGCCACCGCCTCGGTGTGCGCAGCCGCCCCGAAAGCGACCGTCGTCGCAGAACTCACGACAAGCAGCACGGCCGCTGCTCTCATCATGAAGGAATATCGCCTCATCGTCGGCTCCCCGGTGACGCCGCAGCACAGTGACTCACGGCGAGTTGCAGTGGAGAGCGGACGCTACTGATGCGCAGCGTCGGGCGCAACCTTTCCAATCGCACGGCGGTGACGCTTGGTCGCAATCGCACAGCGTCCACCGGACAAGCATGGATCCGGCATTTCATCCGACATAACGCTGCGAAACCCGCTCGGATGCTTGCTCGGGCGCAACGATAGCGCTACCTTAACCGCTTCGAAGAAGAAAACCCGGCGTCCGAAGGGTGGAAGAATGAGAACAAGTCAGGGGGATATGAGTCTGGCCGGAGTCTGGCGGCTGGCCGGAGCGCTCAGGCGTATGACCCCGGTCTGCATCGCTGTGGCCATACTCACGGCATGCGGCGGCGGCGGCGGCGGTTCGGGCCCAAGCACCGGTGGTAACAGCATCGGCAACACGGGCTCGGGCGGCGACTCCGGGGTCTCCATGGCCCTGTCGATGGCCGCCGTCACCGCAACGGGCACGGTGGGTCAGTCGGCGCCGGTGGCAAATCTTCTGGCCTACGCCAATGGACTGACCTCCGGGGAGGAGGTCTATCTCGCCGCCACCTACAGCAAAAACGGCATCGCTTCGCTGAGCGCGGGGACGGGCAGCTCGCCCATCTCGGTCAGCATTCAGTTCAAGTCGCCCACTACTCTCGGTACAGGGACGTATCAGGACACCATCACGCTGTCTGAGTGCTACGACCAGGCCTGCACACGCCAGGTCACGAACAGCCCGCAAAACGTGTCGGTTACCTACACGGTGTCGCAGGCCGGGCCGCAGGTGAGCGTGCTGTATCCCACAGGCGCCACCGCCGCCGGTGCGGCATTCACGCTCCAGGTCGATGGCAGCGGTTTCACACCCCAATCGGTCGTCCAATGGAACGGCAGCGCCCGACAGACCAACTACGTATCCGCAACGCAGCTCGATGCTCAGATCTCCGCCTCTGACATCGCGCTACCGGGCAATTACGCGGTCACGGTATCCAATCAGACCGCCGGTTCGCCCCCGTCGAACTCCGTGAATTTCAACGTCACCGGTCCCTTGATCAATGGGCTCAATCCGAGTTCGGCTGCGGCGGATTCGCCCGGCTTCACACTGACGGTGAATGGAAGCAACTTCACGCCGAGCTCCGTGGTCGAATGGCAGGGCTCCCCGCTTGCGACAACTTACAGCTCGCCCAACGTGCTCACTGCGGTGGTGACCACGGCCGATCTTGCAACACCGGGCAGCGTGCCTGTCACGGTCGCGGTCTCCGCGGGCAGCCAGGCAGTCTCCTCGCCGCAGTCATTCGTGGTACAGCCACTGGCCGGACTCGCAATCGATTCGATCTCCCCCACCACCGTGTATGCCGGCGGTCCGGCGTTCTATCTTACGGTGCTCGGCCAGGGCTTTACGGCCTCCTCGGCCGTTCAGTGGAACGGCAGCGCGCGAACGACCACCTATGTCTCCAGCAGCGAGCTTCTCGCTCAAATTCAGGCGAGCGATATAGCCGCCGCCGGGACGGTCTCCGTTACCGTGCAGAACCCCGCGGGGCAAGGTGGCACTTCGAGCCCCCAGACCCTCACCGTCGCTGCGCCTCTGAAGGATGCGGTCGCTTTCCAGATCACGCCGCAGCACTCCGGTGCAATCAACTTCAATTCGGTCTCGCTGCCGCCATCGAGCGCCTGGACCAGCCCGGACCTCGGCGGCACACCGTCTTACGCGCTGATTGCCAACGGAAACGTCTATTTGACCGTGACGGCGCCCAGCGGTAACGAGCTAATCGCTCTCGATCAGGCGACGGGAGCCATCGTTTGGGGACCCGTCGCGATCGGGGGCACCGCCAATGCGGCGTATGACAGCGGCTCGGTGTTCGTCCTTAACGCCCCCTCTTTCGGCGCCGCTCAGATCCAGGCCTATGACGGCAACTCGGGCGCACTCAAATGGAGCACATTACTGACCGGCCAGTACGCGTTCTCGTCAGCTCCTACGGCCGCAGATGGCTTCGTATTCACCGGCGGCGCGGGCTCCGGCGGCACTCTCTACGCGGTGCCCGAGGCGGGTGGCGGAATCGCGTGGACCATGGGTGTCGCCAACGGCGATGACAGCACTCCGGCGGTGACGGCTGACGGGGTCTACGTAGCCTATCCGTGCACAACGTACGACTTCCGCCCTGCCACGGGAGAGTCCATCTGGTCGAGCAACACAGGTTGCGACGGGGGCGGCGGCGGCACGCCGGTCGCGGCGAACGGCTCACTCTATGCCCCGAACGGCTTCGGCTCCTACAGCGGCATGGAGTTCAACACTGAAACCGGCGCCAATCTGGGCAACTACTCGGCCGACGTTCCGCCCGCGATCGGCGCGCGGTCGGGTTACTTCCTGAAGGGCGGCACGCTGGAAGCCATTACGCTCAGCTCCAATACGATCGCATGGAGCTTCGCAGGCGACGGCCAACTGGCGACCTCGCCCATTCTGGTGGCGAGCCCGACCAACAGCTACGTGTTCATCGGATCCTCCTCGGGCATGCTATATGGACTCGATGCGGCAACGGGAGCCACCGTCTGGTCGATCAACGTCGGGGCGGCATTCCCCGCGGGGGCCCGCTGGGGCGCCGGCATTCCACTCTCCGGCCTCGCGGCGGGAGACGGCCTCCTGGTCGTTCCCGCGGGCACTAAGGTGATCGCTTATACGCTCTCGACCAATCCGTAGCGACCGAATCGCGTCCCCACCAAATAAACAGGGCCGATGAGAGCTTGCGCTCTCACCGGCCCGTTCAGTGTCACCTGAGCGTGGAGGCTCTTAGCCCGCCGCGCTCTCCGACTCCTCGCCGACTGCTCCGCCGCTCGACTCCTCCACGTCCGGCATGCCGCCGCCCACGTCCATGAAGCTGCGCCGCTCGACGCCTTCGGTCTTCTTGCGGCGCGAAGCGTGCGCCGCGAAGCCCGTGCCCGCCGGGATGAGCCGGCCGACGATGACGTTCTCCTTGAGGCCGCGCAGGTCGTCCTTGAGGCCGCGTACCGCCGCTTCCGTGAGGACGCGGGTGGTCTCCTGGAAGGAGGCCGCGGAGATGAAGGACTCCGTGGCGAGGGACGCCTTGGTGATGCCGAGCAACACCGGCTGCAGTGCCGCCAACTGCTTGCCGTCCTGCTGCGCACGATCGTTGATATCGAGCGCGCGCGCCCGGTCGAGCTGCTCGCCGCGCAGGAGAGTGGTCTCGCCCGCGGCCTGCACCTCGGTCTTGCGCAGCATCTGACGGA
>Ga0134126_10002460_pt1 | contig 23353 bp, 22 predicted proteins | sample KB31752_FD_96881 | JGI IMG/M metagenome (GOLD analysis project Ga0134126, IMG submission 96881) | Terrestrial soil microbial communities with excess Nitrogen fertilizer from Kellogg Biological Station, Michigan, USA - KB3-175-2 | ecosystem: Environmental > Terrestrial > Soil > Unclassified ... | reverse complement strand
GGTAGGCTTTTGTTATATCGAAGCCTGGGGTCATGAAAAATTTGTCGCAAACAGTGGCCTTATCGTGGCGCCGGAGTTCAGAAAATCCGGAATTGCGAAAACCATCAAACAAAGGATTTTTGCGCTGTCGCGGAAAAAATACCCTGAAGCCAAAATATTTGGGCTTACAACAGGCCTCGCCGTTATGAAAATAAATAGCGACCTTGGTTACGAGCCCGTTACCTATTCTGAACTTACAGATGATGATAATTTTTGGGCAGGGTGTAAAAGCTGTGTCAATTACGATATTTTGATGAGTAAGGATCGAAAAAATTGTATGTGTACTGCCATGCTATATGATCCAAAAGATCATGTAGAGCCGACTGAAACAGCCAGTGATTTTAAAAAGAAATCAAAGGTCTATGAAAGGTTTATGAGGCTAAAAAAAATCAAGCTTATCCGGTATATCAAAAAGCTAAAAGAAAAGAACCCAAAATCTATTTTTCATTTTTTCTTTAACTTTTGAGCTTTTGCGGCTTAAATGATTTGTAAAAGATATTCTTAAAAAAAGTGCAGACGAAAAATCACAATTTTCACCTGGCTGTAAAATAAAATTAAATGAGTAAAAAGGTTGTAATCGGTTTTAGTGGGGGATTAGACACTACGTATTGTGTAAAATATTTTACCGATGAATTGAATTATGAAGTTCACAGCATTATTGTAAACACCGGCGGTTTTACACAAGAAGAATTAGACAAGATAGAACAGCACGCCAAAACGCTTGGCGTAACCTCACACACCACGGTGGATGCTACCAAAAGCTATTATGAAAATATCATTCGGTATCTCATTTTTGGAAACGTATTAAAGAACAATACTTATCCGTTAAGTGTAAGCGCAGAAAGGGTTTCACAGGCTTTGCACATAGCCGAACATGTAAAAAAAATTGGCGCTGATGCAGTTGCGCATGGAAGTACTGGCGCAGGAAACGACCAGGTAAGATTTGATATGATCTTTCATATCATGATTCCCGGAGTAGAGATTATCACTCCTATTCGTGACATGCAATTATCAAGACAGGAAGAAATAGATTACCTCAAAGCGAAAGGCGTAAAAATGAATTTCGAAAAATCCGTTTACTCAATTAACAAGGGCCTTTGGGGAACAAGTGTGGGCGGAAAAGAAACCTTATCGTCTAACGGAATGTTGCCGGAAGAAGCGTGGCCAACTCAATTGAGCAAAAATGATCCTGAACAGGTAAAATTGCATTTTGAAAAGGGGGAGCTGAAAGGTATCAATGACACTACTTTTGATAATGCTGTGAGAGCAATTCAACATTTACAAACTATTGCAGGCCCATTTGCAATAGGACGCGACGTACATGTAGGTGATACTATTATTGGCATAAAAGGCAGAGTCGGATTCGAAGCTGCGGCTTCGATGCTAATCATCAAGGCACATCATGCCTTAGAAAAAAATGTGCTTACAAAATGGCAATTAACGCTCAAAAGCCAATTGGCGGATTTTTACGGAAACTGGTTGCACGAAGGCCAATTATTGGATCCGGTGATGCGCGACATAGAAGCATTTTTCACTTCTTCACAACAAAATGTAACCGGTGATGTATTCCTGCAATTAATGCCTTATCGCTTCCAGGTTACTGGTATTGAATCGCCTTATGATTTAATGAATGGTAAGTTTGGAAAATATGGTGAAATGAATACAGGCTGGAGCGGCGAAGATGTAAGAGGCTTCAGCAAAATATTTGGTAATCAGACAGCAATTTATCATGCTGTAAAAAAAAGTGCAGATGAAAAATAAAATAAGAATAGGAATTGTGGGGGGTGCCGGATATACGGGTGGCGAGTTACTACGGCTTTTGGTAAATCACCCATCCGCGGAAATTGTTTATATACATAGTAAAAGCAATGCAGGCAAAGCGCTGCACTCTGTGCACCAGGACCTCGTTGGAGCAACGGACCTGGTTTTTTCCCACAAATTGGATGACGATGTAGATGTTATTTTTTTATGTGTCGGACATGGAGATTCGCTTAAATTTATGGAAGAAAATGATGTACCGAAACACATAAAGATCATTTCGCTTTCACAGGATTTCAGGTTAAAAGAAAACGCTGTAATCAAGGGCCGTGAATTTATTTATGGGCTTCCGGAAATTAACAGGGAAGCCATAAGATCCTCAGATAATATTTCTAATCCGGGTTGCTTTGCATCAAGCATTGAATTTGGATTATTACCACTGGCGAAAAATAAATTATTGACAGACGATGTTTATAGTACCGGAATTACAGGTTCTACCGGTGCCGGACAAACGAAAAGTGAAACCTCTCATTTTTCATGGCGCGAAAATAATGTGCAGGCTTATAAATCTTTAAAGCATCAGCACCTCGGTGAAATAAATGAAACATTAAGCACGCTTTCAGGGAAAGATGTGCCGCCTATTCACTTCATACCCTGGCGCGGAGATTTTACAAGAGGTATTTTTATTACTTCTCAGTTAAAGTGTTCAGAAACGCTTCCCGAATTATATAGGATTTATGATGAATTTTATAAAGGACATCCTTTTATTAAGATAAGCCGTGAACCGATATTTCTAAAGCAAGTTGTTAATACCAATAATTGTTTTATCAACATGGAGCAAGCCGGCAATATAGTAGTCATTCACTCAGTGATTGACAATTTATTAAAAGGGGCAAGCGGGCAAGCCGTGCAAAACATGAATCTTATGTTTGGGATTGAAGAGACCGCGGGATTAAAATTGAAAGCAAATTACTTTTAAATGCTGAAGGTTTAAAGCTGAAGGCCTAAAGCAAAAGCAAGCCGGCCTTCTGTCTTAAGCATTATGCGTCAGGCGTTCTTAAAAAATATTATTACAATTGAGGGATTATAAGAAATACGATGTTTGGGTCAAAGGACATGAGTTAACATTATTTGTTTATAAAAATATTATTCCTCAATTGCCTAAGTCAGAGCATTATGAACTATGTAGCCAGGTAAAAAGGGCAAGTTATTCTATTCCTTTAAGTATAGTAGAAGGCTGCGGAAGAAATACGGACAAAGATTTTGCACATTTTTTAGATATTGCGCTAGGTTCTGCCCAGGAAGTAGAATATTGTTTCCTATTAATAAAAGACTTATCCTATATTTCCCTATCTTCTTTTGACGATGGAAATAGAAGAGTAAATGAAATAAAAGCAAAACTTATAAACCTTATAAAATCAATTCGAGGTTAAAAGCCGAATGCTGAATGCTTCGCCTTCAGCTTTTTGCCTTTTGCCTTAAGCGGTATTAAAAATAATATTATGAAACTATTTGACGTCTATCCAATAAACGATATCAACATCGTAAAAGCGCTCGGATCCAATGTTTGGGACGATAAAGGAAACAAGTATCTTGACATGTATGGCGGCCATGCAGTGATTAGTATCGGTCACACGCATCCGCATTGGGTAAAAAGTATTGAGACCCAACTGGAAAAAATTGCGTTTTATTCCAATTCAATAAAAATACCGCTTCAGCAAGTTCTTGCTGATAAATTAGGCCGCGTTTCAGGAAAAAATAATTATCAATTATTTCTCTGTAATTCCGGCGCGGAAGCCAATGAAAATGCATTAAAGCTGGCATCTTTTCATAATGGAAGAAAAAAAATTGTTGCATTTACAAAAGCGTTTCACGGACGCACCTCACTGGCTGTGGCAGTTACAGACAATCCTTCGATAGTGGCACCTGTTAATGAAACCGGGAATGTAACTTTTCTTCCCTTCAATGATGAAGCGGCACTGAAAGCCTATTTCGAAAAATACGGAAAAGAAATTAGCTCAGTGATTGTAGAAGGTATTCAGGGTGTTGGCGGCATAAGGATTGCATCAAAATCTTTTTTGCAATTAATCAGGAGTTTATGCACTGAATACGGTGCTGTATTTATTGCAGACGCCGTACAGTGTGGCTATGGCCGGACCGGAAAGTTTTATTCTCACGATCATGCCGCAGTTGATGCGGATATCTATTCTATGGCTAAAGGAATGGGAAATGGTTTCCCAATCGGAGCTATTTCTATCTCTCCTGAAATAGCGCCAAAGCATTTTATGCTGGGCACTACCTTCGGAGGCAACCACCTTGCGTGTGCGGCTGCTATCGCTGTTTTAGAAGTTATCGAAAATGAGCAATTAATGGAAAATGCCACCCGGATAGGCGACTACCTTCTATCCGAAATTAAAAAGATTCCGCAACTGCAAAATGCACGTGGCAAAGGCCTGATGATCGGCTTTGATGTGCCTGATGAATTAAAAGATTTGCGGAGCCATCTTTTGAGCAGGCATAAAATATTTACCGGAACTTCCAAACCGAATGTTATCAGGTTATTACCTTCATTGGCCTTATCTAAAAATAATGCGGATGATTTTTTAGAAGCGCTTAGGGAAGAAGTATCCGTTCTTTCTGCGCAATTAAACAATATTCCGGCAAATGCAGAACTTTAAATATTGGAATTTTTGAAAAATTTTCTAACCTTAAAAATTCATGGATAAACTCAATAAAAGTAAAAGCAACGAACTTCATCAACCTTCTTTAGTGGAAAATAAAAGTTCAGTAAAAAATTTTCTTTCTGTAAAGGATGCCGGCGATATCAATCTTTTGATAAAAACGGCATTGGGATTTAAGAAAGATCCTTTATCTCAAAACACGTTGGGCAAAGGAAAGCGCATTGGATTAATATTTTTGAATCCAAGCATGCGAACACGCCTGAGTACACAAATAGCCGCACAGAATCTTGGGATGGAAGCCATTGTTTTTAATGCTTCACAGGATGGATGGAAATTAGAGTTTGATGAAGGCGCTATAATGAATGGAACAACCGCAGAACACGTGAAAGATGCTGCGCCGATTTTGGGTAATTATTTTGACATTTTGGGAGTGCGCACGTTCCCTACTTTAAAAAACAGGGAAGAAGATTATGCAGAAAAAATTCTAAACCAATTCGTAAAATACTCACGGATACCAATAGTAAGCCTGGAGAGCGCAACGGTTCATCCTTTGCAAAGCTTAACAGATATTATTACGATTTCAGAACATCTTCCCGTAAAAAATAAAACAAAACCAAAAGTAGTACTAACGTGGGCGCCACACGTAAAAGCTTTACCACAGTGCGTGGCCAATAGTTTTTCCGAATGGGTAAATGCATGGGGACAAGCTGATTTTGTAATTGCAAATCCTGAAGGATACAATCTTGACGAACGTTTTACGAAAGGTGCAACTATCACTAACGATCAGGCATACGCGCTAAAGGATGCAGATTTTGTCTATGTAAAAAACTGGAGTAACTATAACGATTATGGAAAAGTAATTCCCGTAGCGGGTGACTGGATGCTAACGAACAAAAAACTGGAACCAACTAACAATGCAAAAGTGATGCATTGCCTGCCGGTACGAAGAAATGTGGAATTGAGTGATGAAGTTCTGGACAGTGATAGCAGCATTGTTACAGAAGAAGCGGGAAACCGGGTATGGGCAGCGCAGGCGGTATTGTCGAATATCTTAAACGGGCCATTATGACTGAACTTGCAGACAACAAAGAAAAGCTCTTCATCATAAAAATCGGAGGTAATGTAATTGATAATGAAGCAAATCTTGATTCCTTCTTAGACGATTTCTCAAAAATTCAAAGTAAAAAAATATTAGTTCACGGCGGTGGCAAAATTGCTACGGGGATTGGTGATAAATTAAATATTCAATCAAAATATATTGACGGACGTAGAATAACCGATGATGAAACAATTGATTTGGTAACCATGGTTTATGCAGGTTTGGTCAACAAAAAAATAGTTGCCAAACTGCAATCTATGCAATGCAACGCAATTGGAATTACCGGCGCTGATGCGAATTTATTGCCCGCAAAAAAACGCCCGGTAAAGGAAATTGATTTTGGATGGGTTGGCGATGTTTCCGCGGAAAATATTAATAGCAACACATGGAAGTTATTTTTAGAAAATGGCTTAACACCGGTAACAGCGCCGCTTACCCACGATAACAAAGGGCACATGCTGAATACCAATGCGGATACGATAGCCTCCGTAATTGCAGTCAGCTTATCTGCCATCTACGAAGTGAACCTTGTTTTTTGTTTTGAAAAAAACGGCGTGTTGCTTGACGTAAATGATGAGTACTCTGTTGTTCAACAATTGAATTGCGAAAAATATAAATTATTAAAGGAATCAAATAAACTCTTCGCAGGTATTTTGCCAAAAATTGATAACTCATTTGATGCGATAAATAAAGGAGTCAACAAAGTAATTATCGGTAATTCTACTCAGCTAACTTCTTTAATAAGTGGACAGGGCGGAACAAAAATTTCTATGTAATGGACAGCAAGCAAATCATGCCTGACAGCAGACAAATAAATATTGGAGAATTGTATTCCGATGCAGTAAATCTATTAAAGCAATTGATCGCGATCCCTTCGTTCAGCAAAGAGGAAGACAATACAGCGAACTGCCTGGAACAGTTTTTTTTGCATAAAAATATAAAAGCAAACAGGTATCTGAATAACGTATGGGCAACCAATAAACACTTTGACTGCAGTAAACCAACAATTTTATTAAATTCTCATCACGACACAGTGAAACCCAATAAGGGCTATACTTTGAACCCTTTTGAACCCGTTGAAAAAGATGGTAAATTATTCGGCCTGGGTTCCAATGATGCAGGTGGGCCGTTGGTTTGCCTGATATCTGCATTTGTTTATTATTATGAAGCACAACTCCCTTTCAATATTCTTTTTGCAGGCACGGCAGAAGAAGAAATTTCGGGGAAGAACGGAGTGGAAATATTGCTGGGTCATCTGCCGAAGATTGACGTTGCTATTGTAGGAGAACCTACTCAACTTAACATGGCCGTTGCGGAAAAAGGATTGCTGGTTCTTGACTGTGTAGCTCATGGCAAAGCGGGCCACGCCGCCCGGGACGAAGGCATCAACGCGCTGTATATTGCGGTAAAAGACATTGAATGGCTGAGTTCTTACGAATTCCCAAAAGTATCAACGCTTTTAGGACCCGTTCACATTGCAGTTACTTCTATAAACACGGAAAATAAGACACACAATATAGTACCATCACAATGCAGTTTCCTGGTAGATGTAAGAGTAAATGAATTATATTCTTTTGAAGAAGTTATTTCCATTATCAAACAAAATATCAAGAGTGAATTACAACCAAGGTCTATCCGTTTGAAGTCATCCTATATCGATACAAACCATCCGTTAATAAAAGCAGGGACCAGGATGGGCTTTTCATCTTATGGCTCCCCTACCTCATCGGATATGGCATTAATGGATTTTCCTTCCTTAAAAATAGGGCCCGGGGATTCAGCGCGCAGCCATACGGCCGATGAATATATTCATCTTAATGAAATAAGAGAAGGCATCAAAACTTATATAGAATTATTGAAAAATTATGGGGAAGAAGTCAAAACAACTGAAAACGAAACAACATGAAACTCTGGCAAAAAAATACCGAATCGTTGAAAGAAGTGGAAACATTCACAGTCGGTAAAGACCGTGAATTGGATTTGTTCCTGGCGCCTTATGATGTGCTGGGTTCATTAGCCCACATTAAAATGCTGAACAGTGTAGGACTGCTGGATAGTGCAGACTTAACTGAATTGCAAAAAGAACTAAAAGACATTTATAAAGATATTGACGCAGGAAATTTTTCACTGGATGAAGGCGTAGAAGACATTCATTCACAGGTTGAATTTTTATTGACAAAAAAACTGGGAGACTCAGGAAAAAAAATACATAGTGCACGGTCCAGAAACGACCAGGTTATTCTTGATCTTAAACTTTTTTTAAGAAAGGAAATCGAAAAATTAGTGCTTGATGTAAAAGGTTTTTTTGATTTGCTACAAACACAAAGCGAAAAGTACAAAGATTATCTTTTGCCTGGCTACACTCATTTACAACTTGCGATGCCTTCTTCATTCGGGTTATGGTTTGGTGCTTATGCCGAAAGTTTGATTGATGACCTGATAACGCTTCACGGTGCGTGGGAAGTAACCAATAAAAACCCTCTTGGCTCTGCCGCGGGCTTTGGTTCTTCTTTTCCTATTGATAGAAAAATGACCACACGTTTGCTGGGGTTTGAAGATCTGAATTATAATGTCGTTTATGCGCAGATGAGCCGTGGAAAAACGGAAAGAATCCTGTCGCAGGCGCTTGCCAACATTGCGGCTACGCTTTCCCGTATGAGTATGGATATGTGTATGTATTTAAATCAGAATTTTGGATTTATTTCTTTCCCGGACGAACTTACTACCGGAAGCAGCATCATGCCTCATAAAAAAAATCCTGATGTGTTTGAATTGATACGCGGCCATTGTAATCGTATCCAGGCATTGCCTAACGAAATATCACTGATGTCCGCCAACCTGCCCTCCGGTTATCACCGGGATTTTCAGTTGCTAAAAGAGCATCTTTTCCCGGCAATAAAAAATCTCAAAGATTGTATAAGGATGGCTACTTTAATGTTGGAAAATATTGATGTAAAAAAAGACATTCTTACAGATGAAAAATATCAATATTTATTTACAGTAGAGGAAATGAATAAACTGGTATTGCACGGGATACCATTGAGGGATGCGTATAAAAAAATTGGTGCGGATGTAGAAAACAAATCCTTCAAAACGGATATGAAAGTGAAACATACCCACGAAGGCTCAATAGGAAATCTTCAAAACGATGCCATAAATAAAATGATGGAAAACGTCATCAACCGCTTCAATTTTACAAAGGTGAATGACGCTTTGCAGCAATTATTACAGTAAATTGCCAAATTCTCTTTGGTATGGTTAGATTCCAAATTATCGCCGGTTGGTGGAGACACTAACCGGGGGTGGGTGTCCCCACCGGCCACATCCGGTATTTTTCTGCGACAATTTGGAATACACCATTTGGCATTAGAATTGACTTTAATCAGTTCTTAATGAATAATACAAAATTCAATATTTTAAAGAAGAATGAAATGGCAGAATCAATAAAAAAAAGGATTGCAATTTTTGGGTCAACGGGCTCCATAGGCAAGCAGACGCTGGAAGTGATTGACGCGCATCCAGACTTGTTTGAAGTGGAATTATTAACTGCTCAAACAAATGATAAGTTGCTGATAGAGCAAGCGCTAAAATATATGCCGAATGCGGTGGTAATTGTCGATGAAAAAAAATATGAACGTGTAAAAGCCGCTTTAATCCCAAAAGATATTAAAGTTTTTGCAGGCGAAAGCGCGCTTGAGGAAGCGGCTGATTTCGATAGTTATGATATGATGGTGGCTGCCATTGTAGGATTCGCGGGTCTGAAACCAACCTTAAAAGCCGTCGAAAAAGGAAAGGCGATAGCCCTGGCCAATAAAGAAACACTGGTGGTAGCCGGAGATATAGTGATGCAACTGGCGGTAGAAAAAAGATCTGCCATCATCCCTGTGGATAGCGAACATTCCGCAATTTTTCAATGCCTTGTCGGTGAAACCAGGAACAGAATTGAAAAAATTATTCTTACCGCGAGCGGGGGCCCTTTTCTTGGCAAAAAACCTAATTTTTTAGTAAATGTAAAAAAGGACCATGCATTGCAACATCCAAACTGGAGCATGGGCGCCAAAATAACAATCGACTCTGCAACGCTGATGAACAAAGGGCTTGAGATGATCGAAGCAAAATGGCTTTTTAACCTGAACCCCGACCAGATAGAAGTAATTGTTCATTCGCAAAGCATCATCCACAGTATGGTACAATTTGAAGATGGCAGCATAAAAGCCCAGATGGGTTTGCCTGATATGAAGCTTCCGATTCAATACGCCCTTACGTTTCCCCAGCGATTTGACAATAAAAATCCCAGGGCCAATTTTAAAAAGATCCCCACGCTTTCATTTGAGGAGCCCGATATTAAAACATTTCGTAACCTGAGCCTCGCCAGGACAGCTTTAGAAAAGGGTGGAAATCTTCCATGTATTCTAAATGCTGCCAATGAAATAGCAGTATGGGCATTTCTAAATAACCGCATCGGATTCCTGGATATCACCGCTGTGATTGAAAAAGCCATGCAAAAAATAAATTATATAGAAAAGCCAAATCTTGGCGATTATTTTGAAAGCGATGGCGAGGCTCGTAATTTCGCTGCGTCGTTGATAAAAATTTAGCATATGAGTGGAAATGGCAGGAAATCAAACGACCAAAATCTAAAACAAATTCAAACATTTTACAACAAAATTCGTACATCCAATATTATATGTCATTATTAGCAATCAATTGGCCAGCCGTGGGCTTGCAGGCGGGTTACCTTATATTTTCTCTTTCCATTTTAGTAATTGTCCATGAATTTGGACATTTCATTACCGCGAAGTGGTTTAAATGCCGCGTTGAAAAATTCTACTTATTTTTTGATCCCTGGTTTTCTATTTTCAAAAAGAAAGTGGGCGACACAGAATACGGAATAGGCTGGCTTCCGCTGGGAGGCTATGTAAAAATTTCGGGAATGGTGGATGAAAGTATGGACAAAGAGCAAATGAAGTTGCCACCCGAACCGTGGGAATTCAGAAGTAAACCGGCATGGCAAAGACTTATTATTTTATTGGCGGGTGTTACCATGAATGTTTTGTTGGCCTTTTTTATTTATGCCATGGTGCTTTTTAAATGGGGTGAAACCAGGTTGCCCAATGCAAGCGTTAAAGATGGGATATGGGTTACTGATAGCCTTATGTACAATATCGGGTTGAAAAATGGTGATAAAATAGAAGCGGTAAATGGCGAACCTGTAAAATATTTTGACGACATACCCGGCAAAATTTTATTAGGCAGACAAATAACGGTAGAGAGAGATGGCAAGGAGCAGACATTAACGGTGCCCATCAACATGATAGAGCAATTGGTGGAAAAAAAGGGTAAAAGAGGCAACCGGCTGGTAATGCCGAGGGCTCCTTTGCTTGTAGGCCCTTATGATGCAAAAGATACAACTGCCGCTAAAACAGCCGGGCTTAGAGGCTATGATAAAATAGTAGAAGTCGATTCTACTCCCGTCACCTATTTTGATCAACTGGCCGGATACCTGCAACATAAAAAAGGAGACACAGTTACACTTTCTGTAATCAGAAACGGGCAACCACTTCAATTGAAAGCCCTCGTAGATAATGACGGAAAGATCGGCATCAACGGTTTTTCGCTTGCGCAATATGACAGCCTGGAAATTTTTAAACTGGAAACTAAAACATACAGCTTCCTTTCCTCTTTCCCGGCGGGCGTAAAGGAAACCGGTAAACAATTAGATTTTTACATCCAGCAATTCAAAATGATTCTGAACCCTGAAACTGGCGCTTACAAAGGACTTGGTGGATTTAAAACCATGGCCTCTATATTTCCGAGCGCTGGATGGGACTGGGAGGCTTTCTGGAAAATAACCGCTTTTTTTTCAATCATACTTGCCTTTATGAACCTACTTCCCATTCCTGCATTAGACGGAGGGCATGTGGTTTTTACCATTGTAGAAATGATAACCGGAAGAAAGCCAAGCGACAAATTTTTAGAGTATGCGCAAATTGCCGGAATGGTAATCCTGTTTGCATTGCTGATTTTTGCAAATGGAAATGATTGGTTCGGCTGGGGACGAGGGCACTAAAGGCGTTATCTATAATTTTGTAAAATTTCCTTAGCTACTATTTAATTAACGGGCGGTGTTTTCACCGCCTTTTTCTTTATACAGTTTCTTCTACAAATTAATTTTCCCGCCGGTAAAGCAATAAAAAAACGGGATTTTGATTTTATGTAAATTGATGTCTTTTTTGTAAATTCAATTCTGTTAAACTCAGCCGTTAGTGAAGCCATCCCTTCAAAGCCAGTAGCAACGCCAACTGCGGCGCTTCGTTAGAGAAACACTCACAGTGGAAAATATGGGTATGAAGTAAATATAAAAATGAAAAATATGGTTACAAAAAATTGCCTTTTAATGCTTCTGATTCTCAATATATCGTGTTCATCTCATATAAAAACCGAACCAATTGAAATCGTTATAACATCTGATATATCGTACAAATATGATTTATCTAATGGTCTATACACTGTATTTTATAATAATAAACCTCCAACTGTAATTTCTTTCCATTTAACTGATATTGAGAAAAAAAATATTACCAATAAATATCATTCTTTAAAATTATATAAACTCAACAAAATAAATAATATAACCGGGAATATTTACATAAAAGATAAATGCATGACAATGCCTAAAGATCGTACAATATTGGAAGTCAGGACAAAAGGAGAAAGCAAGAAATACAAATTGATCTTTATTGTGATTCTTTCTATTTGTCAAATTTTATTGAAGCTAATAGAGTAAAAAAATTTATAAATTTTGTTCTTCTAATTGTTAATAGCAAACCAGAAATGAAAAATGCTCCTTCATCCGATATTATGTATATGTAAAAATTGAAGTGCTAAACAAGAAGAATATTAGAAAATTTATAAAAACATTGAGAGCTAATTTCTTAATTTCTGGGAAGAGGAATATAAACTATATGAAAAAAGAAAATGGATATATTTATTTGTTTACTGACACAAGCGAGACGCTTGCACCAAAGCAAGGATACTCAATGTGTCGGGAGTTGGAGAAAAAATTTTTATTTATAAAAAGTTAAATAGATTTTACAAAAGATTCAATGAAAAAGCTTTATCAAAATATCCTTCTTTTATACCTCATGGTATCCTTGTCTGCGTGCCCCTATATACCAGTGTATAGATTCATTACTCAAACAAAACCAAATAAGGTTATAGAAATAACTCCATTACATTTTTTTTATGAAACCCGCGAAGGATTTGCAACATGTAGTGTTGGCCTTAGATTCTATAATCAGCAGGATTCAATTCAAGAATTTAATTTTTCAAAGAGCTATTTACTTAATGCTGCTGGAACTTTAAAAATAGAAAAGATATTGGCTTTGGGCGTTCCTTTTGAAAGTGATCATGTATTTAATATACCGCCTAAAAAAGACACTGTATTAGGATTTTATTTTAAGGACTTAGAAAAGAATTTTGGCGATACCATAAAAGTTATACTTGACATCTACGGAGTTAAAAATGATACTTTTATTTATAAAAAAGTAAAAAATAACGGCCGCTTTACCCTATTTAAATACAACAAATTTTAAAGAGTATATACTAAAAAAATAGTCTGGATTTTAGGACAATAAGCGTTTGTTCCGTTATTGAAAATAGAATTATTTATTTTATGAGGAAATATAAATTGTATGCGAAAAGAAAATGGATATATTTATTTGTTTACTGACACAAGCGAAACGCTTGCGCCAAAATAAGGCTCCGTTAGAGAAAAACCAACAGGTGAAAAAACCGGATTACCTGCCTGGTATTTCACTTTTCAAAGATTGCTGCGTTTCTATTTTCTTTATTCCTTTCTTTCTTACAGAAGGAATCAGCATGGGAACATTTAAAATATAGTGTTCATAATTTTCTCCAAATTCTTTTATTAGTTTCTTTTCTTCAAAAATAATTCCTATTAAAACATATATGGTTAATAAGGCAACAGCTATCAAATTGCTGAGTGTAGGAAATAACAAAAATAAGCCCGTTACGAAAAGTATTGTGCCTGAATACAGTGGATGCCTGGTATATTGATGAATGCCATTTATTTTTAATTCTGCGGCGGGTGTAGGAGTAAAAACTGACCTGATTCCACTCAACAGCATAAAATATTTTTTGATAGAAATGGTCATAATAATGATTCCCGGAAGGATTAAAAAAGCAACGGCAAAATATTTTATCAATGATGATTTAAAAAGCAATGGACTATAAAAAGAATATTGAAAAATAAGTAATAAAATCAGGGTAATTGCGGCAAACAGGCTATAAGTGAGCCTGTAATATCGAAAATATTTACCAAGTTTATTTTTGAATAATTCCTTCACGTAACCCGCAGCAAAAACACTGTGTATCACATAATAAATAATCCAAAGAGCTATTAATATCCCGTGAAATTTATCCAATTTTTTTATAAAAGGTATGAAAAATATTTTTAGTTTTTGTTGCAAATAATAATAAGTAGAAGCTGCCTTAAACTGTAAACTGACTTTTAATGGCTCAGCGTAAAGCAATGCCTTCTGTGTAACCCGGCTTTTATAATTACTATTTTATGGGCTATGTTTTCATCGCCCATTTCCAGAATTTATAACCTCCAATCTCACGGAACTGTTAGCCTGGAACGACAATTAAAACTGAATCTGTTCAATGGTAAGTTCATCATCAAATCTGCCATTTGTAAATTTGAAATCCGGAAAGTCAGCTTCCAATAAACCGGATAACCTGCCCGTATCACCCGTCGTGACCGTTGGATCATAGGTGAAGCGATTAAAATAAATACTACCTGTGCCTATTTCGTAATTATTACTTATTTCACTAATGCTACCTAAGAAATAACCTTTGGTACTATCTATCTCCAGTCTTTTGCCATTGAGGCTATCCAAATCACGATTAGAAAAATTGGGTGGCACAGAAAGATACAAAGAAATAAAATCAAAACTATTTGGAGAATTTTGATAATGCCCATACCACGTAATAACCAACATATTATTGAAACTGCTATCCGTTGTTTTAGTTAAGTAAACTTCTGAGGTGGATTTTGAGAAAAATCCCCCCGTAACCCTGTTCTGGGTGCGCCATACAAGGCCATTAACATATCCCGTTAAAATATTGTTTCCTGTGTTTGAAAATATTGCTAATCCATTACTGGTTGTATCTGCAAAATATTTAGTTTCATTTTTAGTGCATCCCATAAAAATTGATAAAACCGTTAATGAAACTGGCATTAATATTATCCATTTATTTTTCATGTTTCTTTTTTTTAATTAAAAAAGAATAGCCTGCATTAAAGGCTAACAGGGACATAGATCTAAAGGAAGATGGGTATGCTATCTCTCCCATGAATGGTGCGTCTAAAGTAAGTCTGAAAAACAGCCGGTCATTTTTGAATAACCACATATATTCAAAGCCTGTACCTATTGACACGCCACCCGTTTTTTGTGTTTGGTCAGGATTTAAAATAGTATAATCAACCTTGTCATATTTATAATTTACTTTAAAAATTTGTCCGGAAATACCTGTAAGAAGTAAAATTGAAAATTGATGATTTTTCCCTTTGCTTTTCAGAATAAAACGGTGATCAAGCGAAAGGTACCATGCTTCAGAAATAATGGTTTTATTAGCCGGCTCATATAAAGGTAATGTGCTATTTGCAGTAAAAGAAGAATCTACAGAATGATAAGGAAGTCCCCAGCTTTTTTGAATTCTTGCTATCAACTCATATCTGCTGCTTTTTTTGAAACTAAGTTGTAGCCCTGAATTGATTTGGTGAAATTTTCCATGATTTGCAATATCTGACTGATAGCCACTTATAGGTTCTATATACACCTGGGAAAAACAGTTGCACCGATGGAAAGTAAGTAAAATAAAAAGTAACAAACAATTTTTCATACAATCTATTAGAGAGTAGAATTTCTTCAAGAACGCTGCTTGCTAACTATGAAATTTTATGTACAAAGAAGTAACGCGCTCTTTTCGTATTTGCCTCACTACATCATTTGCACCCTCAAAAAAAACTGTATTGCTTAAGAATTTCATAGTAAAGCAACAAATATTTAGAATTTCCATTTTTTTTCTCCGAAAATATCAGGCGGTGAAAAAGACTTATCTGACATGATTAAAATCATAGGAATAGAAGGAACCAAATAAAAGTAATTAAATACTTTTATTGAACATTTCAATTACCTTTGCAGTCATTTAATTATTAAAATCAGAAAAAATGGCAACTCTATTAGAACATGAAAATATCCTCAACGTAACGTTACTGGAACCCAAATTAAAACACCCAACTATTTTTGAAAAGTTTGATGAATTAGTTTCAGGAGAAAGTCTTATCCTTCATAATGATCATGATCCTAAACCGCTCTTTTATGAATTATCCGCCGAAAGAGGCGATATTTTTGACTGGGAATACCTGGAACAAGGGCCGAAACTCTGGAGAATAAAAATTACCAAAACCAAGGGTGAAGAAAATGAAGATGAAAATATTCTTGATGCAACGTTATTACATCCCAGCGTAAAGCATCAAACTATTTTTAACCGTTTCGACGCATTGAAACCCGGCGAGAGCTTCACTTTGCACAATGATCACGATCCGCGCCCACTGCGTTTTCAATTAGAAAATACCAGAGGAAATATTTTCAATTGGGAATATTTGGAACAAGGCCCTGAACTATTCAGAATAAAAATTACTAAAAACAATTTGGTAAAAGCAGCACCTGAGCCTGCAAAAGCCTCAACTGTAAAGGAAAACATCCTGGTTGTAACCGAAATAGAACCCAGGCTTAAACATCCTACTATCTTCAAAAGGTTTGACGAACTGAAACCTGGCGAAAGTTTAACCATTCATAATGACCACGATCCCAAGCCACTTTATTACCAACTGTTGGGCGAAAGAGGAGATATCTTTACCTGGGAATACCTGGAGCAAGGGCCTAAATTATGGCGTATAAAAATGACCAAACGTCCTGAGGGCGAAGGAGCTGAAACACTTGGCGAAATTGTAGCAAAAGATTTACGCAAGGCTGAAGTATTTAAAAAATATGATTTGGATTTTTGTTGTGGTGGCAAGAAAACTGTGAAAGAAGCCTGTGCTGAAAAAGGTTTGGATGTAACCAAAATAAAACAGGAACTACAGAACGCAGATAAAAATGTTTCGACCGGACGGCCGTTGCCCTATAATGATTGGAATCTTGATTTTCTTGCTGACTATATTGTGAATACACATCATAGCTATGTGAGAAAAACATTACCTGATATCAGAAGTTATGCAGAAAAAGTGGCTAAAGTTCACGGAGCACATCATCCGGAATTATTAGAAATAAATAAATTAGCCCAGGAAGTGTGTGATGAAATGTCTGAGCACATGGTTAAAGAAGAAACTGTTTTATTCCCTTACGTAAAACATATTGTAAACACAAAAGGGAAAGGCTATGTAAAATTCGATAGTCTTGACGATGTAAAAGAACCCATTGATATAGCAGTAACAGAACACGAATTAGTGGGAGGTAATATGGACAAAATCAAAGAACTGAGTAATAACTTCAAAGTACCTGAGGATGGCTGTGCCAGCTATGCTTACCTGTTTAAAACATTAAACGAATTTGAAGATGACCTGCACATACATATTCACCTTGAAAACAATATCCTTTTCCCTAAAGCTTTAAAATTAGAAAAGGAATAAACCGAAAAACCAACTGCTTACCCTGACCGGCATACAGCTTTCATCTTAGTTTCAAAAAAAATTCTTTGAAGCATTTTTTCAGGCGGAATTAAGATGAAGCTGTTTCGTTGATTAAATTTAATTTCAGAATGGCACTCTTTACTTATCTATTCACTTCTTAAATTAATAGCCATGAAAAAGATTTTTTTTATTTTATTTTCTACTGCGTTTTTATTAGCCTGCAATCAAGGCTCCAACGAAAATGAGCCGAACGAAAATACTATGAGTGACCATGCAGAAACATCCGAATTGACATTAAACAATGGCGCCAAATGGAAAGCAGATTCTTCTACCAACCGGCATTTGATAAGCATCAAAACCACGGCAAATATGTTTAAAATCGGACCTTTCCCTGCTGTTGATAAGTACCAGATTTTAGGTTCAGATATTCAGGATGGACTCAATTCCATGATCAGGGATTGCACACTGAAAGGAGCACCGGATGAAGCGCTTCATAAATGGATGCTTCCTATCCTGCGCCAGGCAGGCGAATTAAAGAACGTAAGTGATACAGCTATTGCCAAACCGATTTTTGATTCATTGGATCAGCGGATTAATATATACTACGATTATTTTGAATAACTATCACGATGACTATAAATGCCAATACAAAAATCTCAAAAATTTTAAAACAGAATCCTGATGCGCTGGAAGCGATTATCAGCATCAATCCAAAGTTTGAAAAACTACGGAATCCATTACTAAGGAAATTAATGGCAGCCCGTACCAGCATTGGTATGGCTTCAAAGATTGGAGGATTGAGTGTTGAGAAATTTTTTGATAAATTACAACCATTAGGCTTCGAACCGGACAGGGCAACTGCGCCGGAAAACAATATAGAAAAGCCAAAATTACCTGCATTCTTCAATGCGGCAAAACCGGAACAAATAGTTGATTTTGATGTGCGGCCCATTATAGATGCCGGCGAAGATCCGCTGTTATCTATTGTTGCTAAAGTAAAAAACATTCCGAAAGGCGGCATCCTCAAAATCATCAACAGCTTCGAACCAACGCCATTAATTTCGTTGTTGAAAAAGCAAGGGTTTGAATCTTATGTGGATACGATTGACGACCAAATAGTGGAAACATACTTTTATAAAACAGGTGATGAAGCTTTAAAAATAAATGAGGGAGAAAATGATGCTGAAGGCTGGGACGACTTGTTGAAAAAATATGAAGGAAAAATGCTGAATGTGGATGTAAGAAACCTTGAAATGCCTCAGCCAATGATGACCATTCTTTCGTCAATTGAAAATCTGCACGAAGGCAACGCGTTATTCGTTTATCATAAAAGAATTCCTGTATTTTTATTACCGGAATTAAAAGAAAGAAAATTTGATTATCGCATAAAAGAAGAAGCGCCTAACCAGGTGCGCCTGCTGATTTTTAAAGAGTAAAATGTTTCCTGGAAATCCAAATACCGGTCTTGCCAAAAACACTTCATACAAAGTAGTGTTGCCATTTTATTTATACGCAGGATTATCTTTTCTTGTTGCAACTATTCTATTGATTTTTTCTACCCCGGCCTTCTTACAACACTATTTTCATCCACGCACACTGGCCATTACCCACATAATGGCACTGGGGTGGGGCACGATGATGATACTTGGCGCAAGCCATCAATTGGTGCCTGTTTTAATTGAAGGCAAATTGTACAGCAACACGTTGGCGTACTTTTCATTTTCATTTGCGGCTACCGGAATTCCACTTTTAGTTATTGGGTTTTATAATTTTGATTTTGGATGGCCGGCACAATGGGGCGCTATCTTTATTAACGCAGCCATCATATTTTATTTAGTAAATATCGCCGTAAGTATGGCGAAAAGCAAAAACGAAAATGTACACGCAGTTTTCGTTTTTACCGGAACGCTTTGGCTACTGATCACTACGATCGTTGGATTATTTTTAGTATATAATTTCACTCATAATATTTTATCTAAAGATTCTTTATCGTATCTCCCGCTTCATGCTCACCTGGGAATTATTGGATGGTTTTTAATGCTGGTGATAGGCGTAGGTTCGCGATTGATTCCCTTGTTCCTTATTTCAAAATATGACAATAGTAAAATTCTCTGGTGGATTTATTCATTGATCAATTTTGCATTGATCAGTTTTATTGTTTTCTTTTTATTCGTTAAAATAACCTGGTTGTATCTATTGCCGTTAGTCGCTATTGCAGCCGCTATCATCTTGTTTGGCTATTATTGTTACCGCGCATACCACGAAAGGCTTCGCAAGAAAGTAGATTACCAGGTAAAAATTTCTTTGCTTTCCGTATTTATGATGGCCCTGCCGTTGGTTTTTTTGTTCGTAGTCATTCTGTTGTTACTATTTTCAGTTGATAATATTCATTTGATATTGACTTATGGATTCTGTATTTTCTTTGGATGGATCACAGCGATTATCTTTGGAATGACATTCAAAACTTTACCATTTATTGTCTGGAATAAAGTGTACCACGACAAAGCAGGGTTAGGAAAAACGCCGAACCCAAAAGAATTGTTCAGCGATAAAATATTTTTGATAATGGGGATTAGTTATCTCTCAGGATTTGTTTTATTTGTAACAGGAGTTTTAATTTCAAATGAATTGACCATAAAGATTGCTTCGATATTTTTATTAGTAGCAGCGATTTTATACAATGGCAATGTTTGGAAAGCCGTAACTCATAAACCTAAAAAATCATGAATGAAATTACCAATAGCGAAGATCAATTAGAACTGGCTCTGGGTGCATTAAAGTTTGTAGATGATCCTGAAATAGGATTAAACGTGGTGGACCTTGGATTGATCTACCAGGTTGATTTTGATGAAAGTAATAAACAAATTTTTTGTTCCCATTCATTGACCACACAATTTTGCCCGATGGGCGAAACCATCAATAGCGGCATAAAAAACGCGCTTGAACAAACATTTCCTGGTTATGCGGTGGAAGCAAAGATTACTTTTGATCCGCCCTGGAGTATGCAAAAGATTTCCGAAGAAGGCCGTGAATTTTTAAACAGATAAACCATGATAAGTAACACCTGTAGAACAGCCATAAAAGCAGTAATTTATCTTTGTTCCAAATTTGAAACCGGGGGAAATGCCAGCATTAAAGAAGTGGCAGAATTTATCAATGCCAATGAACACACGGTAGGAAAAATTTTACAAACATTAGTGAGGCAAAATATTATCAACAGCCTGAAAGGCCCTACCGGAGGATTTTATATTTCTAAAGAACAAAGGAAACAACCCATCATAAATATTGTGGAAGCTATAGACGGCAAGCAGATTTTCAAGAGCTGCGGATTAGGATTGAGCCAATGTTCGGCTCAGCATCCTTGCCCCATACATAATGATTATAAAGAAGCGCGTGACTTAATAGAAAAATTATTCAGAGAAAAAAATGTACTCAATTTATGTGAGCCGGTGAATAATGGTATGGCTTATTTGATGGGATAATTTTTCTATAAATCAGCAGTAAAAGAATAAATAAAGCAGATTTTCATTTTCAGTAATTGACCTCGGTACTATACGGCAAAGATTCAACGTCACCATCAAGCATAAACGAAAATATTTACACGCTAAGGTGTAAACAGAAATTTGATTTATTTGTTGGTTTACCGGCGCTACTGAAATTTTTTATCGTGAAAATATTATTTTGAAATCGGCCCTTTACGGCCTGCCAATTTTTGCTTCTACTAACCTATTCTATCTGATAACTAAAAAGGCCCTGTAACCAGGGCCTTTTATAATTTTCATAACCGCAAACTCTATTTTATCGCCGTTGGTTTTTCTATCTGCTTCATATAAGTGCTATCCCACTTCCCTTCCACTTTTACCTGGGCAACTGCTCCATAATCAAATGCTTCTATGAGGTTGTGGTCCAGGAATGCATAAGTACCCGGCTCCCTGAATTTATACAAAGCTGCCGCTGCAGAACCACCCGGAACTTCCCATGTTTCAAAATCCGTAAGAGGTTTGTTTCTGAATTTGCCACCAGGCCAGTACAGGTCCGCATGCCCTCCGATCAGGTGCATTCTCGTATCCCGATTGGCTTCTCCTGTAATAAATAAAACTTTGTCGCCGACTTTCGCTGTCATCGCATTTGGACCTGTCAACGCTCCTACATGTCCGTTAAACGGAAGAAGAGTTGGCTGTAAAGATTTCATTGCTTCTCCCACTGCATCCACACTTTGCTGCGGAGTAGCAATATTAACAACCTTTCCATCTTTATCTTTTGGTAAATAATAATCCTGTTGCATGATATAATATGCCTTGTCAAAAGTAACAGAATTGCCATTTTCATCTTTCAGACCTTCACGTGGCAAAACCATAATAGCGCCATTCATTCCGGAAGTAACATGGATTGGAACCATCCGTCCACCAGGTGCACAGTGGTAAACAAATACGCCGGGACGAGTAGCCTTAAACCTTAATTTCACTTCCTGCCCGGGATTCACAAGCGTAAGGTCGCCGCCACCCATTGCTCCGGTTGAAGCATGAAAATCTATATTGTGGGTTTGGGTGTTAGTAGCTGGATTTTTTAGCGTCAATTCTATATAATCATCCTGATGAACCACTATCATTGGGCCAGGCACGGTACCGTTAAATGTGAACGCCCACATCGAATCACCCGGAGCTATCTCCATTTTCTTCTCTTCAACTGTAAAAGTAACCTGCACTACTTTAGGACCATCTTTATCCACCTGGTCAAACTTTGGTAGCATCGGCGGCGCCACCATTTCCTGGGTTACACGGGGCAGATTATCGCCGTCACCGTCATTTTTTTGATCAAGTACTGAAGTGCTGCTGGAATTTTTGCATGCCGATAAAAGAAGCACGAAAGATAATATCAGTAAAGAAATAATTCTGTAGCTGATTTTTTTTGGTGTTAAAGCAAACTTTAAATTTTTCATTTGATTCTTATTTAATGATACTTTTTGTTTAATATTAAAAGGTCGATCTAATTATTCTGATTTCCAATTTCTAAAAATACTTTGCAAATTTCGATGTTACCGGGATCTAAAATGTAATTACACTCATTTAGGAATATGACTTCGATCATATTTTGTAGTGTAATCCCTACTGGAACTATGTTATCCTTTGTTGCAATAAGTTAGAAATTGTTGTTTCTATGACAATGGCTATAGGAGTCATCCTATTATTGATGCAACATTACTAAAGAAAAATTTAGTTTGATCAGTAAATTAAAATATTGATGTTGATATTAAATAGGAAAGTACCAGGATTTAAAATGATTTCATATTTTGCTTTGCAAAAATATTTTTACAAATTTCATCAATACATATAGGTATGCTTGTGAACTCATCAACTATTCTCCACGCAATATCACTTTCGCTCTCGCCAACGCATTATCGAAAGTGGTTGTTACATTGGCTTTACCAACAGCAAACAATAAACGCGAATCCTGTAATTCCTTTTTTACCTGTTCACTATTCAGTTCCGATAAAATAATTTTAGTTTGATGCTTTACCGATTCATTGACGACTTCTTTTAAAGTCTGAATGCCGGTAGCATCAATAATAGGTACATGCCGCATCCGGATAATTAATACTTTCGGATGTTGTTTTAAATATTTCATCGCATCTTTAAATTTGTACGCTGCACCGAAAAATAATGGGCCCGTTATTTCAAAAACTTCTACATCTTTCGGCAATGTATATTTCCCATCTACGAGGTCGTAACCAAATTCGCTATCTTCTATTTCCTGAGTAAGAACACTTACGTCACTGAATTTTATCATATTCCTCATAAATAAAAATACAGCCAGCACCATTCCTATTTCAATGGCTACTGTAAGATCAATTAAAACTGTTAGAAAAAAAGTGATTAGTAAAACCGCGACATCTCCTTTTGGCCCTTTTAATACAGAGCGAAAATTTTTCCACTCACTCATATTATAGGCTACTATTATCAATATTCCTGCAAGATTCGCAATCGGAATATAAGATGCCCATTTTCCCAAAATCAGCAAGATGAGCAAAAGCGTAATCGCATGAACAATTCCTGC
>Ga0134126_10002459_pt1 | contig 23354 bp, 17 predicted proteins | sample KB31752_FD_96881 | JGI IMG/M metagenome (GOLD analysis project Ga0134126, IMG submission 96881) | Terrestrial soil microbial communities with excess Nitrogen fertilizer from Kellogg Biological Station, Michigan, USA - KB3-175-2 | ecosystem: Environmental > Terrestrial > Soil > Unclassified ... | reverse complement strand
CTCATGGATTGCTCCACTTTCTCGTGCGACTTGCATGTGTTAGGCACGCCGCCAGCGTTGATTCTGAGCCAGGATCAAACTCTCGTTTGAAACCTGATTTGCACCCCTCCGACGGAAGCAGGAGGACTGCAAAAAGCCATCTCGTGCTCGAAAACCCGAGACGGCATTTACATTGTGAGATCGCTTGAACTTACAACTCAAGCGTTCCAGGATCTGCTCACTCTCACGAGTAAACAAACCATCTCACGACTGGCACGTTCAACCTGTTGTCAAAGACCAAATCCGCAGTCCGCCTGAGCGGTGCGTTTCAGTCGAACTCGCCATCCATTCGAATGACGTGTCCTCGAAACTTGTGCATCTCCTACGGTCGAGTCCGACGCGTAGAGACGAACCTTTCAAACTTACCGCAGCCGTTCACGTCGTGTCAATCTTCCAGCGCGCAAAATGCGATCTTTTATCGCTCTGCAGCGTTACTGCGAAGATTCTGGGCATTTCGTGATTTCCTGATTTCGCGATTCGTGATTTTCAATCGCAGAGTCACGAAATCGCACAATCGCGAAATTCGGCGAAATGCCGTGGAGGCTGCTAAAGATCTTTATTCTTCGGAGGTTGTTGCGACTTGCAAAACCCTTCAGAGCCGGATGTTTCGCCTCGGCGAAACTGCCCTGAATTCACTCTGGCCTAGGCGCCAGAGTTTGCCTTTTAATCGGCTTCCTTATCAGATGTTCCAGGGAACCCCGCAGATTCAATTTCTGCTAGCTTGCAAGCTCAACCCGGGCTGACTGCCAACCGTTTATCGTCGAGTTCATTTATATCACAGCACCTCCTTGCCAATGCAAGTGCTTGAGGTGACGTTTTTTGGTGCACAGACACGGCTGTCGGCTTTCGGCCATTGGCTGTAGGCCAAAGCACCTTCAAAACCGGCGAGATGTAGATTCATGGTCTTCGGACTCTGACTGCAACTCTTTGTATCTCAGTCAATTAAGCTTTTGTACAAATACCGATTGCCGAGTACCGGCTGCCTCCATTCCTCTGGCGTTAACCCCGCTTTTTCCACGGCGTTGACGCCCTTTTTTCCACGGCGTTAACCCCATTTCTCTTCGGCGTTAACGCCAATGCCTCGGCCGGGTTGCCTTTCGCAGGCTGCAACATCTTCTTCTCCGGTTTCAACATGGCGCCCGCAATCTGGGTGGCGCGCAGAAGCTCGGCAGCATCACGAGAATTCATCTTTCCGCTGGCCCACAAGCCCCATGATTTAGCTCGGCTTCCGGTTGGCGAGCGTAGGCCGGATCTTCGACCATGCGCGCACCTGTTCCAACGAGCTCGATGTCTTCATTAATTTCGCTTCTTTTTCGCCATTCATAATTCGGATGCTATCGCGGATTAGCAGAAAGTCAAGCGCTTCAAATCGGGAGACGATAAGCACGCAGAATGCCAAAAATCGGGCTCTGTCGCCGCGCGGGGCCGCGACCGTGGTCAACAGCAAATCGGTTTCACCACGGAGACATGGAGAACACGGAGGAATTTACAGATGTTCCAAAAAAGGAAAGAACAAGGCTCAAAGAGGAGTGCCGCGTTGTTTGCGGCACTCGTGGAACCAGCCCGGAGTAAAACTCCAGGTTAGTTGCCAGCATGGCAGAGTCCCGCGTCTTTTGCGGGACAGCCGTGTGTTGTCGTGCGCATGCAAAAGCCAGTCGTCCCGCACAAATCGCGGGACTCGCGACCGTCATCACAAACTACCCGGCATTTCATGCCGGGCTAGTTCCACGCGTGCCGCAAAAAACGCGGCACTCTCTTAGGGGTTCCCAAATCGGTACTTAACGCCGGCATGTCGAATCTATTCGACCGTCTCGCCTGTCTCTCTCGGCACGCGCTTCCTCCGTGCCTCCGTGGTGAACACGGCGCTTCGCTTGTGTTGTACCCTGATTGCCAACGATGCAGGCCCGCCACCGCTATGTCGCCACTCTGGCTGTTGTCGCTGTAGTGATTCTCGTGGTCGGATTCCTGCTCCGGCCCACGCCGCCTCCAACACCGGCCAGGCGCGCTCCTGCCGAAGTCACCGTCAGCCACGCTGAGCTCGACAACCTGCGCGATCTCGTCCAGCGCAACAGCCTGCGCAATGTGGCAGCGGATTTTTCCGCGCTGGCCGACCGCGTATTCTCGCAAGTCGCGACGGTGCGGCCTTGGGGAACGGGAGCCATTGTCCTGCCCGGCGGAAACATTCTCGCTCCCAAACCCATCGGCGGGCTCCCGCACACCATCGTTCTCACCAGCGGCGACGGCCCGCCGCATCCGCTCACGCCCGCCAACTGGATTCCCGGCGTCCCTTTTCTCTCGGCAACGGTACAGGCATCGGGTGACTTTAGCCCGGCAAACCTTGCGCAAGTGTTTCCCGTTCAGGGAAGCTGGCTTTTACTGGTCACGGACGGCGTCAATCGGCCGGCGCTGGTCAGTCCAGGAGTGTTCAGCGGCTTTAGCGAAGTCCACTGCGGCCCATTTCTGCACCGGCAACTGCAAACCACCATTCCGCTGACAGCAGCAACGATCGGAGCCGGCGTCTTCGATCTCTCGGGAAGCCTACAGGGCATAGTTGCGCAATGCGAGGATTCCGTTTCCATTTTGGGAATTGGAGACATTCAGAAGGCGTTGACCGACGCAAACTCGGCGACGCTGCTGGTCCGCTATGGGATGCGGTTAAGCATCACGCCCGCAACGCCTCCGGCGAATAGCACGAGCGCCGTGCTGGTAGGCGAGCTCTGGGTAGGATGGCCTGCCGACGCCGCTGGATTGCAAGCGGGTGACGCGTTGCTCAACGTGAACGGGCAAAACATGACGAAGATAGATGATGTCGTCACCGCGCTGAGCAAGCCGGATCAGGCGTCATTTCATCTGCGCGTCCGCCGCGCCCAACGAATTTTCCTGACCGATCTGAAACCCGTCCAACTCGGCGCTCCCAACGCGGCGCCGCAAACCGCACTGGAACTCGAGCCTGATGGAATGCGTCTGCAGCACGTGGCTCCGGGAAGCAGCGTAGCGGCGGCGGGCATTCGCACCGACGACATCATCTTGCGCGTAGCCGATCTGCCCGCAACTCCTGCGCGCGTCAATCAAGTGCTTGGCAGCTATCGCGTGAGCGCGCCGGTGTCGGCCGTGATCTGGCGTCCCGGAAGAGAACTCCTGGTCTGGATTCAGCCATGAACCAACTCTCCTCGATCGCGCTGATCCTCTTGCTCTCCCTGATGGCCGGGCACCTGGTGAAGTTCCTACGCATCCCCGAAGTCACGGGATACATCATCGCCGGCATCGTCGTCGGTCCGTCGGTGCTCGGCTGGATCAACCAGGAGAACCTCGCCTCGCTCAGCATCTTTAGCGAAGTCGCGCTGGCGCTCATTCTGTTTTCCATCGGTTCCATTTTTGAATTTCGACGATTTCGCGAAGTCGGCAAGCTCATCGTCATTATTACGATCACGGAATGTACCTGCGTGCTCGCACTGGTTACCGGCGCGGCGCTCTATCTCGGCCAGCGCTGGGAAATCGCGCTGCTTCTCGGCACAGTCGCGATGGAAACCGGCGCAGCCTCCACGCTCATGGTCTTGCGCGAGTACAACGCCGAAGGAGGCCTCACGCAAGTCATTACCGGCGCCATCGCGATCAACAACCTCGTCTGCCTGACCTGCTTTCTACTCGTCACCTCGGGACTGCAGGTAGCTGGACGCCTGGGCATGGGAGGCGGTGGATCCGTCTACGCGACCATCTATTCGGTCATCTGGCAATTGATCGGCTCGGCCGCTCTCGGCTATCTAGTAGGACTGCTGCTCGCCGCGTGGTCCACGCGCGTGACCGAACACGGCGAGACGCTCATTCTGCTGATCGGCTGCGTGCTGCTCTGCGCCGGATTGGCACTGTTCCTGAATCTTTCCATTCTGGTTGTGAGTCTCGTTTTGGGAGCGACGACCGCGAACCTCTCCGCTCACACAGGAAGATTGGCGATGGTCCAGTCACGCACCGATCCACCTTTTTATGCAGTCTTTTTCGTGATCGCCGGGGCCCATCTCCAGCTCGGATTGCTAAAGTCACTCGGCCTACTAGGCCTCGCATACATCGTCGCTCGCGCCATCGGCAAGCTGATCGGAACGTACTTCGGTTCTCGCCTGGCGAAGAGCACTCCTCAAGTCCGTCGCCAACTCGGGCCTGCAGTCCTGGCCCATGCCGGCCTGGCAATCGGCCTCGTGCTCTCTCTAGCCCGCCGCTATCCCCAACTCAACGCCGAACTGACGGTCGTAGTCCTCGGCGGAATCCTGGTGTTCGAGATTCTCGGCCCTATCAGCGTGCGCAAAGTGATCCTGCGCGCTGGCGAGTCACATGCACGGGTGGCGGGTGGGATGGAGGTGCTGGAGTGAGAACCTTTTTTCACCACGGAGCCACGGAGTACACGGAGCTTTTTGGGTTTGTCATTCCGAACGCTTTTGGTGGAGGAATCCCTAGGGACTGAAATGCTCGTGGATTAAAGGAGTGCCGCGTTGCTTGCGGCACGTTTGGAAATAGCCCGGCATGAAATGCCGGGTAGCTGCAAGAGGGCGCGAGTCCCGCGATTTCTGCGGGACGATTGGCTCTTGTCGCAGCAACCAGCACCCCAGTCGTCCCGCAAAAGGCGCGGGACTCAATCGCTCATTGGCCTCTACCCGGCGTTATCACGCCGGGCTATTTCCACCCGTGCCGCAAACTGCGCGGCACTCCTTCTGCTCTCCGTGTACTCCGTGCCTCCGTGGTGAATTGGTTTGTTTCGACATCCGCCGCATAATCATGGACAGCACCACCATGCACTGGCAGCATTCAATCCGCTTCGAGGGCGAGGCTACACTCTCTGGGCTCCCCGAATCCCCGGCGGTCTTCGCGCTGCGCGGCGAGCGTCCCGATTCGGAACCGTATCTGAATAAGGCTGCCAACCTGCGCAAGCGGCTCGAACGCCTGCTCTCGCCGGCATCGCCTGAAAGCAAGCGCCTGAACCTTGCCGCGAGCACGCAGACCATCGAGTACACCCTCACCGGTTCCGACTTTGAAAACCGTCTGCTGCTCTATCGCGCGCTGCGCGAGCAATTCCCACGCTCCTACCGCAAGCGCATGAAGCTGATTCCCGCGGCGCTGGTGAAGATCGGCTGGGAAAATGAATACCCACGGGCCTACTTCACCCGACGGCTTGGCCGAATCCCACCCTTCACAAGATCAGAAAAGGCCGGCGCACCCGAGTCCACCAAGTCCACCACGTCCACTTCGTCCATCTATTACGGCCCATTTGCCTCAAAAGCCTCAGCCAACAAATTCCTGAACGACGCGCTCGATTTATTCAAATCGCGCCGTTGCACCTTCAACATTCGCCCCGACCCAAGCTTCCCCGGCTGCATGTACTCCGAAATGAAGATGTGCTTAGCGCCATGCTTTGCCGGCTGCACTCACGACGAATACATGCGCGAGATCGCGCGGGTACAGCACTATCTCGATTCCCGCGGCGCGTCGCTCGCCTCGCAGCTCGAAGCCGAGCGTGACGCCGCCTCGGCTTCTCTTGAGTTCGAGCAAGCTTCGGCCATCCATTCCCGAATTGAGAAAGCGAAAGAGCCGTGGACGGGTATTCCCGAGATCGTCGGACGCCTCGACCAACTGCGCGCCATCATCGTCCAGCGATCAGCCATACCCGATCACGTTGCGCTGTTCGAGTTTCGCGACGGCCTGCTGCACGGGCCGGTGCAGTTCAACGTGCAAGGCATGCAGCACGCCAATCCCACTTCGGGATCGAGCTCGCTCTACGCGCATCCGCACCTGGCCGCTCCAGTGCCGCTGGAAGATTCGAAAGCGCCGAAGGCGAAGCCGCAAACGCTGGAATCACGCGTAGCCGAAGCGCTCGCCGAAATTCCCGCCCGCAGGCCCGAGCGCGGCGAAGTCGCCGACCATCTCGCGCTGCTCAAGCGCTGGTATTACCGCTCGACGAAAAAAGGCGATGCGTTCATCACGCATTCAGATGAATTGCCGTTAAGAAGGATCGTTCGTGGAATATCCAGAGTTTTTCGTGGAGAGAAGGAATCGGGTGATCGGGCCATCGGGTCATCGCCCACCGGGTGATGCAGTTGAAATCAGCGTGATATGCATCGAAAGGATTTTGCAACTAGCCAAAATCTTAGAGCGTGTCATCCTGAGGCCTGCTGTTGGCCGAAGGATCTCCGGAGATGTTGAGGACTTCGTTGCCGAAGGTATGGCTCTTACACGACGAGAACGAAGCCTGGCCAAAGAGCCTGAGGAGCGCAATTTCGTTGCGAGCATTGCGGGAGATCTTTCGGCCAAAAGCAGGCCTCAGGATGACAGTCCTTGAAGAGCTGTAATGGACCCAAGGAATGCCTAACTATTGTTCCGCGTCTCTAGACTTGTGCCATCAGTTTGCATTTGCTTCACCCGATGACCAGATCCGCGATTGCCCAATTGCCTGACCCGATCACCCGATCAGCTTGGCTGTCCGCGACTTCTCTGCTCGCTTCCTGAACACGACCTTCACCTCGTCCCTCCAGTGCTCGTCGATCGCAACCAGCTCCCAATCGACCTCAGGCGAGACATAGCGCAAAACCGTGTCTGTCGCCGGATGAATATGCAGCGCTGGAGAAACCAGGATGAGCAGCGAAGCCGCAGAAGACAGTGTCTTTCCACCGAAATATCCGAAGCGCTGAAACTCTTCGCGCTCGTAGTGCCACTTCACTCGCGACCAGTAATCGAGGCCCTGCAGCGGAAGGTGAATATCTTCGTCGGCCTTCAGCTCAATGACCGCGAGCTGTCCTTCGCGCGTGCTCGCCAGCAAATCGATCATGCCGCGATCACTCGCCGCGAATGCCGGCGCCTGCGCGTAAACGTGAGTGGGATCGAGACGCGCGTCGAGCAGCGAAACATCGACTTTCACTTCCGACTCCAGCCAGCGCTCCGGCTGCATACGCCATAGCGCGTGGCGCTTGTCGCCATCGGCGCGGCGCAGCTCACGCAAGCGCTGCATTAGATCTGCAAACAATGGTTCCGATTCGGGAGTAAGCAGCGTCTCGTGCGCTCCGCTGCCGAAGACGATCTCTTCGTTCCGCTGAAAACTCCCGGGCGAGCTTGCAGTGCGAGCGCGCGCGAATTCGAGGCCATACAAGCGGAAAGCAAGCTCTGTTGAACTCAGCACAACAAGTTCCGATTCGGGAACAGCGCCACGTACTCGTTGAATTGCTGATGCAAAGCGCTCGTAGACCTTCTCCGTTTCCGGACAGCGCACCAGCCGTGTGGCAATATTGCCTTGATCAGAGAGATCGAGCGATTCAAGGCTCTCGCCGCGCTCGTCGAACTCGATCAGTTCGAAGCGTGCAGCTTTGCGGTCGAGGTAATGCATGCGCGCATGCACGACGGCGGAGCGTCCTGCGGGCACGAAAAGCTTCAGACCCTCGACGAAGTACCGCGCCGGATCGCGCTCGCGGCAGTGATGAAACCAGAGCAACGCGAACGTCAGTGCGCCATCGACCGATGCCTGCAACTCCGAGTCGTTCACGCCAAACACGCACACCGCCGAGCGTCCGCGGCGCAGCAACCCGCGCGCGTACACCGGGCTGAAGCTGCGTTCTAGATCAGCAGTCGAGGTAAGTTCTTCGACGTTCCAATCCGGGAAATTGCGTTCGAGCACTCGCTTGAGCAGACGCTGATATTGCAGCCGCGCCTGCCGCTGTACCGCCGGAGCTCGTCCATTCCGCTCAGCGACGATGTCCAGCCAGACGGGCTGGCCTTTCCCAAAGCGCTGCACTGCCAGACGAAGCTGTCCGTTTTTGCGTTCGAAATCGACGACTCGCCGCGCGGTGTTCCGCTCCGCCGACCATAGATGCAGCAGGCACTTTCCCCACTCTCCCGAAATGGAATATCTCGCCGAGCTGAAGTCGAAGATCGTCTCGCCATCTTCGAGGACGCAGGCCTGCGGCGCGGTCGCGAGAAAGTCTTCGAGTTCACGCGCCAGGCGCGAAGGATCAAGCGCGCCAGACGATTTGGAAGCAGGTGATCGGGCCAGTCGGGAATCGGGTAATCGGGCCATCGGGTGATCGGGTGAAGTGGTCTGCGTGCTTATAAAGAGGTGACAGTCTAATGGAGAATGCAGAGAAGAGAAAGCCGGATTCCTTATTCAGAACGTCTCCAACAAGAACACTGTCATCCCTCGCGCAGCCGCCATATGGATGAGGACTTCGGAAATTTGTTTTGCTGCGCGGGGGATCTGCTTTCGCGCAAAGAGGTCAACAGCAGGTCCCCCGCGCCGCAACAGCATATTCTTATGGATTACGAAACTCGCGGCGGCGCGAGGGATGACAGTGTCAAGAAAAATTGCAGCGGAGTTCGCTTAAGGAATTTCGCGAGTTTGCGGAATTGACGTTCCGGGCCGGATCGGGTTGTTTACGCGGCTTTGCGGAGTTCTGGTTGAGATTGTGTCGTTTCAGAATCCAACCCGTAAAACTCGCGTTCCAATTCATTCATCTCGCGGCCGTAGGCGAGGCGGAATTCGTCTTCGATATTGGCCGGCAACGGCGCGGTGCCGCGGACGATTTGGAGGGCTGCCATGACGGATCGGATGCGCGATGCGGCCAGAGCCGTTGCTTAACAGAACCGGCGGCGGTAGCCGATGGGGCAGCCGCATGTTTTGCGGCTGCGATGGCCATTGCCCGGCGAATATGCACACTGTATGTCCATAGCAACTCGGTGCTGGGCTGGGCCGCCCAGCACCGACCCACCGCCTACCGTCGCCGGTTCTGTTGCGAGTTCTCGCGACGATCCCACGGTACCCGTCGTTTGAAATCGGGATCCTCGCTGGGCTCGCCGCCCTTGATGAATTCGTCATCATCGATCCATATCTCGTGAAACGGCAATTGCCGGCGCGTGAAGCCGTGCGCGAGATACTTTGTCGACGCCATCGTCTTGCACACTGGACATTTTCGCTTCGACTGCACGCGATGCGTCTGCGGGAGAGCTAACCGCACCCGGCAGCGCGTGGGACACTTTAGCTCGACGTAGATCACAGGCGTGACTGGCCGCTTGGGTTGTTCACGCGCCGGCTCTGGTTCCGATTCGGGAAGCGGACTCAGCTTGTGCTCGCCGCCCTGGCAGAAGGTCTCCTCGGCGCAGGCGGCGCACATCGGCCCGCAGGTTTCGCAGATCACTTCCGCTCGCGCTCCGCAAGGAAAGGAGCGCTCGCCGGTGGGATCGAATCCGGCAGAGTGCGGTACCTCGCAGCGGTTGGTTGTCGCGTCATGAAGAACCTTCCGCTCCCGCGCGACAGTAGTCGGTTCTGAAACGAAACGTGGTTGCTCTTTAAGACGCGGCCGTTTCCCACGCATGCCCCGCTTGTCGCGAACGACGGCGGGCCGCCTCGAGCCGGATTTTTGTTTGCGAGTTCGAGAATCGCGAGTCGAAGAGGCGGATGAACGCTTCGAATTTGGCTGCGCGTTTTTTCGAGGTCGAGCGCCCGCCTCGATCTTCCGCGACTTCTGACGATTGGTTTTTGTTTTTTGTTTGCGAACGACGGAATTTTTGCCGTCGTTCTTAAGAGAAGAGGACTGCAGCTTGTGGTGCATAGTCGGCACTCCGCAATGGGTTGTGCCAACTACCGAACTGGTGGCGGCGGCTGGACTCGAACCAGCGACCTACGGATTATGAGAACGTCGCTCTAACCACCTGAGCTACACCGCCACTACAAATAACCTGGGATTTCGTCTGGAGAAGACCCTGAAGAAGGTGGCTTCAGAAGGCGTCCGGCGTGAGCCGAATCGCTGTTTCGATTCTAAGGTTTGCCGGAAAGAAGCGTCAAACGTGGGACGACGGTGGTATTTTCGCCGGAGAAATTCACAGTCCGGCGGTCAGGCATTTGAAACCGAATGACTGCTATGGCGATGTTCCCCCCCGCTGAGATTCCGGAGGATAGAGATGTAGCGGATCGAAGGAGCCGATTTCAACCCAGCCGCTGCTCCAAATTAGGTTTCCACACCGATCTACGTATTCGATTTCTTTCTCGGTTTCAACGAGGCACAAGCCATTACGAAACCTTCCCGTAGCGAAGAATCGCGGTGTTATCACGAATTCGCCTTCTGGGTTAATGAAGCCGATGTCACAAGCAGCCGCTATTGATTCGTGACGCTCTGTTGTTCCTGTATTCACCGACGCCAGTCCTTCGCTGAAGTTATCTGCGTGACGGTATTTTAGGGGAACAACAATTTCACCGCTGGGATCGATGTAGCCTTGCTTTTTTCCGATAGTGACAAGCGCACGTCCCTCACAAAACTCGTAAGCCATGTCAAAACGAGGTGTGTAAAGAAACCCACCTGCCCGATTGATATGTCCCCAGAGTCCCCTTCGGGCGACCCGGGCCATGCCATCCCGGAACGGTCCGGCCGTCCCACGTTCGCAAATGAATTGATTAGGAATCACTGTCGATCCGTCGGACGAAATGTATCCCCATTTACCCCCAATTTTTACAGCAGCTAATCCCTCGGAAAACGCACGTGCATCCTCGAAAGATGGTGGAATGACTTCAATGCCAAAGTTGTCTATATATCCGTAGCTTTCGTCCAACTCAAAACACGCTAAGCCTCCGCTGTAGTAGCTGATACTCCGATAGCGGGCAGGCACAAGAACTTGTCCAGCGGTATTCATGACACCACGCTTGTTGCCCGATGAAAATGCTGCCAGCTTTTCGGTAAATATGAGGGGCTGCGCAGAACAGGGAGGAATCACCACTTTCCCATGCTGATCAATGGCTCCCCACAACTCTCCCTCTCTGAACGAGCCTAGGCCCTCTCGAAATGGGTATCCATACTCGAGGACAGGTGGGACAATCACCTGACCTCGTTGGGTGATATACCCCGTCTTGAACTTCTTTCGACTTCGCCCTTCACGGACGAATATGGGAAATAAGGAATCATCGGTTGCCATTGTTCACGACATTAGCACCAAGGTGGTGGCTGCTGGCTGAAATACCCGCAGGCAGCGCAGAAAGTATATTAACTATTAGATATACTAGTTTTATCAATATACATCTTTTAGCTTGACGAACAAAACGCGAACACAGTAGCCTGACTTCCATGGCAGCCGCGTTCTGGCGAGCGTGGCTACGAAAAAGATTGCGCGATCTCCACGATCGCTCATGCAGCAGGCGGCCGCTCGGCCGCTGGCGGAAGGGCAGGACAGCTCACCATGTACGAACCACTCGACCCCTCAATGACCTTTACGAAAGCCGCGGAACTCTGGATCAACTCGCGCACGATGTCTCCGGCGAGCCGCGCGCGCTACATCTCGCCGCGCACGCTGCACGACCTGCAGCAGTATCTGCGGGCGCTCACTCGCAAGTTCGGCGAAGTTCCACTTCAGGAAATCCATGTTGGGCTGCTGCGCGAATATCAGCAGGAGAGGGCTGAGACCTGCGGTCCGAACAAGATCAACCAGGAACTCGGGACGCTGGTGCGCATCATGAGGCGAGCCCGCGCCTGGAGCCAGGAGCTGCAGGACTGCTACGAGCCTCTCCAGCGCGAGGAGGCTGACATTCCCCGCGCGATGAGTCCGGAGGAGCAGAAGCAATTTCTGGAAGTCGCAGCCAGTCGCGACGAGTGGAGCTTTGTCTATCACTATTCCCTGCTGGCGCTGGCCACGTCGGCATCGAACTGCGAGCTGCGCGGTGTGAAGATCGGCGACCTCAATTGCTTCAGCAAAGTTCTGCACATCCGCCGTGAGGACGCCAAGAATCGCTACCGCATCCGCACGATTCCCATGCACGATGAAGCGGTCTGGGCGGCGAATCGCCTGGTCGAGCGCGCGGAATCGCTCGGGTGCTCGAGCGCGAGTCATTACCTGATGCCATTTCGGGTATCGCCAAATCTGTGGGATCCGACGCAGCCGATGAGCAACAGCGGCATGAGACGAGTCTGGGACGAAGTCCGCAAGGCCGCCGACGTGCCCTGGCTGCGCATTCACGATCTGCGGCACACGGCAATCACGCGCATGGCCGAAGCCGGTGTTCCCATTCCGGTAATCCTGAGCATGGCGGGACACATCAGCGTGCGTATGCAGCAGCACTACACGTCGGTGAGTGAGTACGCTAAGCGCTGCGCGGTGGAGGCGGCGTTCGATGGCCGCAACTACATGATCGCTGCGGGGCGAGTGATGGAAAATGGCACTCGGCACGCAGCAGTCGGCATTCGGCGAAAAGCAAAACCAAAAGCAACACACGACACGGATTACACGGATGCTACGGATGCCGCGGATCGCTCTGGGATTATTGAGTAGGCAGCCAGCGTGCCTTGCTTTGTGAACTAGCTGTATCGCTGAGTAAGAGCACCTCGTGGACTTCGTGGACGCGGTGGACTACGCTAAATGCACAGGGCCTTCAGGCGCCGATTGCTCTCTGGCGCATTCAGCCGTTGCTTACTCCTGCCAGCTATGGGTGTAACCCGTTAAAATCTGTGCGATCCGTGTCGTGTTTGATTTTTCCACAGCGAACGACGGATCATCCCTTGACAGCGAATTCCCAAATCGGTAATTCTGTCTTCGGTCAACTACCCTGATGGCTCGGCAGGAAGGAGCCACGAACGACGGATCAGGCCAGTTAGAGCGACGGTCTCATAATCCGTGGTTCTAAAATCGGCAATCAGCAATCGGCATTGGGTAAAATCGCTCTCCTGCGAGTCTTCCCTTGGACAACGAAACTCCGTTCAATCTAAAACCCTGTCATCCTTCGCTCCGCCCGCGACCATGTTTGCACCTGAAATTAATTTGGATGGCGGAGCGGAGGACCTGCTTTTCCCGGTGCGAGTGAACGAACAGCAGATCCCTCGACCGCAACGACAAACACTCGGAGTGATCGAGAGTGTCGCGGCGGTCGACGAAATGACAGTATTCGGTGAAGTTGGCTTCTCTCCTGAAATGAAATTTTTGTCCGCAGAATCAAGGCCTTCCGCTACTCTTATGCGCATGGCGCATGAACAGACGGAAATCATGCATGTTGAGCAGCACTTCTCCTCCGGCGATCTGGTTCGGGACATCGTGATCGGCATGGCCGATGGACTCACTGTCCCTTTCGCGTTGGCCGCGGGGCTCACCGGCGCGGTCAGCGTTACGAAGCTCATCGTGCTCGCGGGTCTGGCCGAGATCGCCGCCGGCTCGATTGCGATGGGACTCGGCGGTTATCTCGCGGCCAAGGGCGACGCGCAGCATTACCACAGCGAGCGTGAACGGGAGGAGCGCGAGATCGTCGACCGCGTGCGCGACGAAGAGCAGGAGATCTACGACATCTTTCACACCTACGGCGTCAGCGAAGAGGAGAGCACGCCGGTGCTGCACGCGCTGAAGCGCAATCCCGAAGCGTGGGTGGACTTCATGATGCGTTTCGAATTGGGACTGGAGAAACCCGAACCGCAGCGCGCGCGCAACAGTGCGGCGACGATCGCGGCGTCATACATCTTCGGCGGATTTATTCCGCTTATGCCTTATATCGTGCTCAGCAACATCTATTCTGCGCTGACCTGGTCGGTGGTGATCACCCTGATTGCACTCGCCGTTTTCGGATACATCAAAGGACGCGCGACGGGCGTGTCTCCTCTGCGTAGTTCGATTCAAACTACATTGACCGGAGGAATCGCGGCAGCAGCGGCATTCGCGCTGGCCCGGCTGTTCTCGAATCATTAGGGCAATCGGCACCCGGCGCTCGGCGATGTCCATGCAGTCCACTGCGTCCATTCTGGACTAAGTGGACTATGTGGACTGTGTGGACTATAGCCGAGCCCAATGCTGACTGCGGAGTGCCGGCACCTACCGGCGCCGGTTCTGTCTTTTGCTCCCGCTGTGTTCTCATTAATCTATGCTCCGCAATTCTGTTCGCCAGTTTCGTGCTGAGGCGCCGGCTGTGTTTACGCTGGCGTGGCCGCTGGTGCTTGCGGAGATTGGGTGGATGGCGATGGGCATCGTGGACACCATCATGGTGGGCCACATGCGCAATAGCGCAGAGGCGATCGGCGGAGTCAGCCTGGGCAGCGTCATCTTCTATACTGCGGCGATTTTTGGTGGAAGCCTGCTCTACTCGCTCGATACCAAGGTTTCGCAGTCGTTTGGCGCCGGCGATCTGCAGGACGCGAACCATTCCCTGCTCAATGCGCTGTACATCATCGTGCCGCTTACGCCGGTTCTGATGGTCTTCATCTGGTACGCCGGCAGGCTGCTTCCCAAAATAGGAGTAAATCCCGGCGTGCTGGCTCAGACGCTTCCTTTCTTGCAGGCGATGAATTGGAGCACGCCTCCGCTGTTGCTGTATTTCGCGTTTCGCCGATATCTGCAGGCGGTCGATCTGGTGAAGCCGGTGACGTTCGCGCTCATCTCGGCGAATATCGTGAACGCCGTCGGGGATTGGGTGTTGATCTACGGCCATTGGGGCTCACCTGCTTTTGGCGTCGCGGGCTCGGGATGGTCGACATGTCTCTCGCGCGTCTACATGGCGGCGGTGTTGTTCATTGCAGTGGTCCGGCAGCATCGCCGGCAGAAGCTGCCGTTGTTTCAGCCGCCGTATCGTCCCGATTTGGGACGCATTGCCGAGCTGCTGCGAATCGGCCTGCCGGCGGCTACGCAGATTCTGTTTGAGATTGGAGTCTTCGCCGCAGTGACTGCGCTGATCGCAAAACTCGATGCAGCCTCGGTCGCGGCACATCAGATTGCGCTCAACTGCGCGAGCTTCACCTACATGGTGCCGCTGGGCATCAGCTCGGCTGCAGCAGTTCGCGTGGGCCAAGGAATCGGACGCGGCGACCCTGCAGGCGCCGGCCGTGCCGGCTGGACGGCGATCGCGATGGGTGCGTTTTTCATGAGCTGCGCGGCGGTAGTGCTGGTGCTGGCTCCGCATCTGATTGTGCGCGTTTTTACCCCTGACCAGCAGGTCATGCGCATCGGCGTGAATCTCTTGTTCGTCGCCGCCGCGTTTCAGCTCTTCGACGGCCTGCAGACCGTCGCTACCGGCGCGCTGCGCGGAGCCGGCGAGACTCGCATTCCTATGCTCAGCTCGTTTATCGCGTATTGGGTGATTGGATTGCCGCTCGGCTGCTACTTGGGATTCTCACGCCACCTCGGCGCGCTCGGCTTGTGGGCTGCGCTGGCGATCTCGCTCATGGTGATTGGGACGGCGCTGGTGTTCGCATGGCGCGGCAAGGTACGCGAGCTGGAGATGCGCGAGGTGGTAATGGCGTAACGGAACCGCCTATTTCACTCGATATCTGATCGGACCAGTTCTCTTTTATAGATACTGTCATCTCTCGCTCCGCCACGACGCAGCTCGCTTCTACAAGCGTCGTTGTGCGGAGCGGGGGACCTGCTGTTTTACCGCGCGTTGGGAGAACAGCAGGTCCCCTCGACCGCAACACCAACGCATCTCCATGCTCAAGCGTGTCGCGGCGGTCGAAGGGATGACAGTGTTTAAAGAGATACGTGCATATTCGTGATCGACAGTGAATGCATTTCACCCGATCACCCGATGGCCCGATGGCCCGATCACCCGATTCCTCAGTCCTCCTCCAGCACCGCATTCACGATGTCGTCGATCATCTGCTTGGCTTTGGTGTTGCCCACGGTGTGGTGGTTGATGATGATGGAGAAGGCGATGTTGTGTCCCAATTTGGTAACGGCGTAGCCGGTGAGCGAGTTGTCGCCGCCGATCTGGCCGGTTTTGGCTTCGACATGGTCGGCGGCGTAAGTCCCTTTGAAGCGCGTGGAAAGCGAGCCGTCTTCGCCGGCTATTGGTAGCGTATCGCGAAACTGCGCTGCCCAGGGCTGCGCGTAGACGTATTGAAGAAGCTGAGTGAAAGCGTGCGGCGTTGCCAGTCCGGAGCGCGAAAGCCCGGATCCGTCGTAGAGCTCGAACTCTGCTGGATCGATGTGGACTTGCTCGGTGAGGAACTTGCTCTCGGTGTCGAGTCCTCCCGAAATGGAACCCAACGGGCCTTTCAGCTTTCCAATCAGCCGCAGCATCAGCTCCACGTGCAGATTCTGGCTCACCTTATTTATTACCCGCAGATCCTCGATCAGCGGCACAGATTGATGCTGCGCCAGCACCACGCGCGCCGGGGTTTGCACCGAAGGAACCACAAGCGGCTGATCGTGTTCCGGAATAGGATACTGCCACGGCTCGGAGTGCTGCGGGCGAGCCTTGCCGCGCACCGTAATTCCGTGCTGTTGCAAAAGCGTGCGGAAGAACTGCGCGTTGCAAGTCGCCGGATCTTCGATGGCGAGCGCTTCGTCATCGCCGGCATCGCCGATGGGAATCGTTCCCCAGAAAGTAAGCTCGAGCGAGCCGGGCTCGCGCAAAATGCCGACGTTGCGCAACGTGCCGCGCGCGGAGGTAGTCACGAGATTGCGCACGCTGTAGTAATCGGTGTAGGGATCGAGCGTGAGCTGCGCGCGTTCGCCGAGACGATTGCCCGGCTTGATGCTGGCAAAGACCAGATTGTCATTCACGGTGAGCGCGGAGGCTGGCGCACCGTAATCCCACATAAGGTCGTCCTGCGTCCAGCCTTCGCCGTAGCGTTCGTAGACGAAATAGCTGTCGTCGCCGACGATGTCACCGTCGATGACTTTCACTCCGGCGAGAGCCACTTCGTCCGCAAGCTCTTCGAGAATGCGCGTGTGCGGAGTGAGACGCTCGGTCTTCTTTACATAGGGCAGCACGCGTCCGGAGAGATTCGGATCGCCGCGTCCCACGAGGAAGAGATCGCCTGCAAGGCGGCCGCGCTTGTCCGGACGCTTCGCGCTCTCGACCGTCGTTTGGAACTTGTAGTCCGGTCCGAGAAGAGCAAGGGTTGTCGACGTGGTAAACAGTTTCGTGTTCGACGCCGGATGCAGCATCTTGTCGGCGTTCTCTGCGTAGAGTGTGCTGCCGGTGGCGAGATCGACCACGCTGATTCCCCAAATGGCATGAGCGGAGCGGGGATCCGCAGCACGAACGGCATTGATGCGCGCGGCCAGGCGCGTGCCAAGGTCCTGCATGGCTTGCGGCGATACCGCTGGCGTCGGCGCGACCGGTGTGGGTTGCGGAGGCGGCGCGGTATGCGTTGGCGATGTGGGCTGCTGGTTGGTAGTGGTGGGTTGAGACTGCGAGTGGGTTGAACTAGCGAGCGATGATGCCAGCAAGAAGACAGCAAGAGTGCGTGTGACCATTGCGCGGATTGTACACAGAACCAGCGCCGGTAGGCGGTGGGGCAGCCGCGGTGTGTGCGGCTGCGCTTTCGAGAACTTAACAAGTTCAAACTGCCCGCATTCTCCATGCGCTCGGTGCTGGGCTTGGAACGCCCAGCGCCGACCCACCGCCTACCGGCGCCGGTTCCGTTTTGTGCCAGTACAATCCCACCATGCGTCCGACGTTCGAATGGAAGGTGCGCTCGCGGTCGCTCAAGCTCGGCGAGCGCACGCTGATCATGGGCATCGTGAATGTCACGCCGGATTCGTTCTCTGACGGCGGCGAGTTCTTCGATCCTGAACGCGCTGTCGCTCACGCGCTCGCGTTACTCGCGGAGGGCGCCGACATTCTCGACATTGGTGGCGAGTCCACGCGGCCGGGAAAGAAAGATCCGGTAACTGTGGAGGAAGAGAAACGACGCGTGCTGCCTGTCATCGACGGTATTCGCCACCAGGTGCGCGACGCGATTCTCTCTATCGATACCTACAAAGCCGAGACCGCCGAAGCTGCACTCGATCGCGGTGCCGACATCGTTAATGACGTGAGCGGTCTTACCTGGGACGACAAGATGGCTTCCCTGCTGTCGTCTTCCGATTGCGGCTGCGTGCTGATGCACACGCGTGGACGTCCTGATGAATGGCGAGATCAACCGCCGCTTGCAGCGGCAGAGGTTGTTCCGCTGGTCAGCGAAGGACTGCGCGCGATCGCGCAGCACGCGACCAGCGCCGGAACTGCTCGTGAGCGCGTCGTGCTCGATCCGGGTTTCGGGTTTGGGAAGCGCATGGAAGAGAACTTTCCGTTATTGGGAAACCTCACCGAATTGCATCAGCTCGGATTTCCTCTGCTCAGCGGCACGTCGCGAAAATCGTTCGTGGCACGAACGCCGGCGAACGCGAGTGATGGTGGGTCGCGTCTCGCGGGCAGTATCGCTGCGATGACGGCCAGCATTCTTGCGGGTGCGCATATCGTGAGAGTGCATGATGTCAAGGAGGCCGTTGCGGCCGCGAGAGTGGCGGACGCGGTGCTGCACGCGAATTCACTCCAAGTTTCCTGATCCTGTCATCCTGAGTCCGCCTCAGGCGGACGAAGGATCTCCCGCGATATTTCAGTCTGAAACGCATTTGCGAGGTTCTCACCAGAAGAACTGATGTCCATGGGCCGAGGAGCCTGGGAAGCACATTTCAGTCTGAAGCATTCCGGGAGATCCTTCGGCCAAAAGAAGGCCTTCAGGATGACAGGTCTTGGGACTCATGGACCAACGTGACCTGGAAGCCGCCTTAATTCCTATTCTGGGAACCAGATTTTCTAACTGCGCAAAAATCGTGGCCCTTACATTGCTCATTCAGCAATTTTCGCGCCACAAAAATGACCTCATTTTTTCGCTTGACGAATTTCCCAAAATCGCATAGCACAGAAAGTGTAGTCAGTTGATGCGGTCTCGGCGGAGATAGCGCCAAGACGAACACATCACGAGAACTCGGCGGAACTCAACTTCCGCTGACCACCGGCAGGAGCGGCGCTGCCAATCAGTTTCACGGAAGGATTCTCTTCCATTCGGCCTGCACCTTAAGAGCTTGGGGCGAAAGTGTCAGAACCGGCGGCGGTAGCCGGTGGGGCAGCCGCGGTGTGTGCGGCTGCGAGTATCCAGGCTCGACGTTTAACCGTAAGCCTCGGAGCTGGCCATTCGGCCATCTCCGACCCACCGGCTACCGCCCCCGGTTCTGTCTAATTCATATGCCTAACCATCGCGTGCCCGTCTTTCGCTTGTTCCAACCCACGTGGAGCGAGCCTGCGTACTACGTCATGCGCGAGGTTGCGGTGCGGATGGTGCGCGATCGCGCGGCCACTTGCATCAATCGCGGTAAAGCCATTCGGTTGACGTTTCATCGTCCGGAGAATTTGCGCGACGAGAGCGCGCGCGTTGGACCGGCGACCATGCATGCGTATGCGTGTGGGTCGCGGCGTGCGTTTGGGGCAGTGGAGGGCTGGAGTGTTTTGAGGCCCGAAGGGCCGCCCAGATGCGGAGCCCAGCGGCGTGAGCCCTGGGTAGAGGAGTGTCTAGCAGCCAGCGGAGCCCTGTAGGGGCGACACCGTATCGCGGCCAAGGGCTGCAATTTTCAGTGTGGTTTTCAACATTCTGTGTCGAGGATAGCTAAATACGAATGTCGCCCTTTCAGGGCTCGCATTCTATTCGTGCGCTTACCCAGGGCTTACGCCGCTGGGCTCCGCATCTGGCGGCCCTTCGGGCCTCAAACAAATTCAATCTAATTCGCCCGAGAAGGCACAAAGCTCTCCCGCACAACCCACTCCGGCGACGTCGATCATGATCAACCCTTCATCATTGTTCGTCGCCGGAGTGCCCGCCTCGCAATAGGGAGTTGGAATGGGTATTCCTTCGGGAGAGGGTCTGGAACTCGTTGCTCGGCGGAGAGCGCACGTCAGGCAGTTTGGCTTCGAACTGCAGCGCGATCTGCGGGCTTTCGTAGAACACTTCTGGCCCGTTTTGGAACCGGCCACACCGCTCCAGTGGAACTGGCATCTTGACCTGCTGTGCGAGCACCTCACGTTGGTGGCGCAGGGCAAGTGCCAGCGTCTCATCATCAATGTCCCTCCGCGGAGCATGAAGTCGCTGCTGTGTACGGTGTTCTATCCCGTCTGGAGATGGATCTCCGCGCCGCAACGGCGATTCATGTTCGTCAGCTATTCCGAGGAACTGAGCACCGATCATTCTGTCTTTCGGCGCAACGTGCTCAATTCGGAGCTCTACCGCAAGTTCTGGGCAACTCGCGTTTGCTTTGCGAAAGACCAGAACCTGAAGACGCAATACGAGAACACGCAGCGCGGCGTGATGTTCGCCACGTCCATCACCGGATCAGCGACGGGCAAAGGATGCGATGAGCTCATCGTCGACGATCCGCTCAACGCGCAGAACGCCTTCAGCGACAAGGAACGTCAGACCACGAACCGCAATTTCGATGCGACGTTTAGGTCACGGCTGAATGATCCCGCAACGGGAAGCATCGTCCTCGTCATGCAGCGCCTGCACGAGGATGATCTCGCCGGCCATCTGCTTGCGCGAGAGCCTGGCGCATGGACGCATATCAAGCTGCCGGCGGAGGCCGAAGTTCCGGAAGTTTGGAGGTTTCCCATTTCGGTCGAGAAGACTCAGGAGCGCAGACCAGGCGATCTACTGTGGCCGGAGCGCTTCCCGCGTGAGGTGCTCGACGGTCTCAAGACAGCATTGGGATCATGGGCGTATGCCGGACATTATCAGCAGAATCCGGCGCCGTTCGAAGGCGGCATCATCAAGCGCGATTGGATCAGATACTACCGTGAGCTGCCGGAGGGCAAGTGCAAGTGGATCCAAAGCTGGGACTGCAGCTTCAAAGAGACGCGCAACTCCGACTACGTGGTCGGGCAGGTTTGGGTGAAGTTGGAGGCTGATTATTACCTGGTCGATCAAGTGCGCGAGCGCATGGACTTCGTACGCACGCGGCAGGCGATCCAGGAGATGAGTCGCAAATTTCCGCAAGCGACAGCCAAGCTGATCGAGGACAAAGCCAATGGCCCGCCGTGATTCGGTCATTGCGGGATCACATCAGCGGCATCATCGCCAGGACGCCGAAGGATCCCAAATTGGCACGACTGAACTCGGTCTCGCCGCTCTTCGAAGCCGGCAACATCTACTTACCCGAACGGGCAGAATGGGTCGGCGACTTCGTCCAGGAGCTCCTCAACTTTCCGAATGCCGCGAATGACGACCAGGTCGATGCCTGCACCCAGGCGCTCGAATATCTGGAGCGGCGGCTGAGCGGTATTCAGCAGTACTACAAACAAGAAGCGGCGATTACGCTCATTGCGGTGTTCTGAATGATGTGGCGATTTGTCCCAGTAACCGGGCAATAGGCGTTGACCGGGCTACGCTCCCGCTGCCTCACTAGCGTAGTAATCACACCTTGCGCGTGCTGTTGAGAAACTCATGATTTCCGGCTACTACATTCTTCCCGTAAGCGTTTTCCATGCGGCAGCCTCAACAGAGCCGTTTCATGCGTGCGCACACCAGATCGACGAAACGCACGTTATCTGCTGGGCGCGGTTTCCCGATCCCGGACATGAGCAACGGTTTCTCGCACGCGAAGGAGTCGAGGCGCTGCCCGATGCGACGCGCAATCAGCCGATCACAGACGATCATGCCATCAGGCTGCAGAGATATGGAGTCCGGCCGGGACACACGACGATGGATGTGTGCGATCGACTCGTTGAAGTTGTCGGGCACTGCATGAAGATCCCTGGATAAAACCAAACTCCTAATTCACCACGGAGACACGGAGTCACGGAGAAGACTTAAGCAATTGTTTCTCCGTGCCTCAGTGGCTCCGTGGTGAAAACCCACCCATCCGCTACCGCGGACGGTACTGACTTTCATGATTAAACGAATATCCCAAATCCTCGCACTCGTGTGTCTCTCGCTCTGCGCGCACGCGCAGAACTGGACGACAGTTTCAGCCTCGAACCTCACCGATCTCAACCAGCAGAAGCTGGCTGCGGGAAGCATGTGCTTTCTCGGCACTGATCAGAACGATATTCCGATCAGCTTTCAGGTCGGCGGTGGAGGACAAGTGCTGGCGCGTCCGTTTTGCGTGCCGGTCGCAAATGGATCGTCGGCGTCGCTGCTTGTGCCCAATCCGCAGAATACGCAGCCGCAGGGCATCTACTATCGCGTGACTGTCACCGATTCGGCCACTGGGCAGCTTGTGTTGCGGTACACGCAGGTTTCGTTCAGCGGAGCGAGTTTCAATCTGGATCAGTACGCGCCGCAGTATCCGGGACTGGTCACGGCTCCGGGAGCGATCAGCACGCCGGGGAACTTCACAGTGAATGGGAATCTCAGTGTGACCGGCAGCATCAGCGGGACATATGTGTTTGCAAGCTCGGCGTACTCGGCCTTGAGTTCGAGCGCGGCATACGGAACATTTCAGTCAGTCAGCGACAAGCAGCGCGGCGCCTTCGTGCAGAATTATCCGCAGACGCGCTGGATTCCAATCTCGCCCTGGCTGAACCTCGGTCACTTCGCGAAGGGCGATGCCGTCTATCTGAACGCTGCATGCAGTGCGACCGCGTCCAGCTACACGGTTACCTGCACAGGAGCGAACTTCAGCAGCGCCGATGTGGGAAAGCTCGTCGTGCTCTTTGGCGCTCGCGCGAATGGCTCCGGAGCGACGGCGACGACTACGCTTTCGGGCGGCGCAATAACGACGCCGACTGTGACCGCAGCCGGCACCGCATATCTGACTAGGCCGACTGCGACCATAAGCGGCGTAACCTGCACCTACAATCCGGAGCTCAAGGTCAACCTCTCCGGATCGAATTACGCGACGGGAAACACGGTTTCATCCATTACCGTTGTGTACGGAGGATCGGGATGCACTGGCACGCCGTCGATCGCGATTACATCGGGTCCGCCTCTCGCGCTCGCCGGAACGATCGCCAGCGTGACCAACGCAACCACGATCGTCCTTACAACCAACATTGCGCCTTCCGTGACGACAAGCAGTTTGTCGATGCTTTACGGATCGGACGACACGGCCAACATCAACTCCGCCCTGCAGGCGCTTGCTCCGAATACAGATGAAGGACTGAATCCCATTTCGGTTTACTGCGGGCGGCTCTATATGACCTCCGGCCCGATCAACGTCGTGAACAAAGCGATTGATCTGATTTCGCCTGGTCCGGGCAATCTTAGTTCGGCAAATGCGCAACAGGGCTGCGGATTCTTTCTTGCCAACACGAACTACACCAGCCCGACCGACGCGATCTACATGGCGGGAGCGCAGTTCAGCAGTCTGAAAGGCATCCACATCTTCAGCGTTTCGGGAAAGAAGCAGCGCGCGGCGATCCGCCTGCAGCAGCCGGGCGGCTCGACGACAAACCACAACAATCAGTACAACCGATTTCTCGACAACATCGCTGGTCCCTGGTACACAGGCGGCCCAAACGGCAGCGATCCGGAAGCTGCTGCGTGCTTCACCGCATCGTTCACTCTGAATCAATGTGCGCAGTTCCAGTACGGCTTCTTCTTCGATCAGCCGAATGCGAACAACGACCAGATGATGTT
>Ga0134126_10002458_pt1 | contig 23355 bp, 19 predicted proteins | sample KB31752_FD_96881 | JGI IMG/M metagenome (GOLD analysis project Ga0134126, IMG submission 96881) | Terrestrial soil microbial communities with excess Nitrogen fertilizer from Kellogg Biological Station, Michigan, USA - KB3-175-2 | ecosystem: Environmental > Terrestrial > Soil > Unclassified ... | reverse complement strand
GCGTCGACGAGCGCATCAACCAGCTCTATTGCGACATGGAACTGTCCATCGGCGACTACGTCCTCAGCGGCGGCGAGCTCGCCGCGGCCGTCATCCTCGACGCCACCATGCGCCTCATCCCCGGCGTGCTCGGCAACGAGGCCTCCAGCGAGTTCGAGAGCTTCGGCGCCCCCGACGACTCCATCACCACGGAACAGGAAGGCGTCCCACGCTCGCAGCACGGCTCAGGCGGCCTGCTCGACTACCCCCACTACACCCGCCCCGCCGAATTCGCCGGGCTGCGCGCCCCCGACGTCCTGCTCAACGGCGACCACCAGCAGATCCGCCGCTGGCGCCGCGAACAGCAGCTCCGTAAGACTCTCGCCAACCGCCCCGACCTGCTCGACTGCGCGACCCTCACCGTCGAAGACCGCCGAATTCTCGACAAACTCCGCAGCAACCCGAGCTCCTGACCTCGTCCAAGCCCCGCAAAGGGCAACCGCCCACCCCGCCCATCCATCTACTTCCGCAGGCCTTACTCAGCCCAATCAGGCCAACGGACCGCTTTGGACTTGGATCGTCACCGCTATCTTCCGCTCGACGGCCTCCGCGCCCTCGCCATCGCAGCGGTCTTCTGCTTCCATTACCGTGTCAACCCCCATTCGCCCGGCCAAACGGGCTGGGCAGGGGTCGACCTGTTTTTCGTGCTCTCGGGCTACCTCATCACCGGCATCCTCTTTGACTCGCTCCATTCCCCCGGCTACTTCCGCAACTTCTACATCCGCCGCGCCCTGCGCATCTTTCCCCTGTACTGGGCCATCTGGTTCCTCATTGGCATGCTCGTCCTCCTCGTCCCCCAGGGCCACCCCGATCCCTGGTACCTGGCGTGGCCCCTTTACCTCGGCAACTACGTCGACCTGCACGCGCTGCACGCGGGCCTGCCCCACGGCCACTACGACATCCCCGCCATCCTTCACGCCCTCGGCGAAAAATTCTATGTCCGCGTGGGCCCCTACTGGTCCCTTTGCGTCGAAGAGCAGTACTATCTGCTCTGGCCGCTGGTCGTCTGGCTGGTCCGCGACCGCGCCCGCCTCATCCGCGTCTGCGCCGTCGGCATGCTGGCCATCCTCGCATTGCGCATCGGCCTCCACTTCTTCATGCCCGCCGCATGGGTCAAGGACAACGAAGTTTACTTCTTCACCTTCACCCGCGCCGATCCTCTGCTCGCCGGCGCTCTCCTCGCACTCTGGGCGCGCGGCCCGCTGGGCCTCGCCGCCATCCGCACAAACTGGGTACTCACCGCAGGCGCCCTGTCGCTCGCTGGCATGGCCGCATCGTTCGCCCGCTGGGGGCTGTTTCACGGCGAAACGTTCGCGGCGTGGATGCAGACCTACGGATTCACCTTGCTCGCCGTGTTCATGACGGCTGTGCTGGTCGCCGCGCTTCGCCTCACCTTCTTCGCGCGCGCGCTCGCATTCCCGCCGCTCGTCGCCTTAGGCCAGGTCAGCTACGGCTTTTATCTCTTCCACCTCATGCTGTGGGATTGCGACCGCATCCCCGTCGATGCCACTCACGCGAGCGTCGTCCACATCCTCATCCACTGCGCCGCCTTCGCCCTTATCTGGGGCCTCGCCTGGCTCAGCTACCGTTACTTCGAGTCGCCATTCCTGCGTTTGAAAGACCGCTGGACCGTGCGTACCTGCAGGCCGGCGATACGGGTCACGGCCGCGGCACTGCATGAGCAGGACGCCCCCGCCGCGTAGGCCCCGACGGCACGCTCGCCATCAGTGGCGCGACACGAACCCGCCACCACACTGGACCTCGTCGTTGCTGTCCGCGTCAATCTGGCCCGTGCCGCCGCCGCACGTGACGGTCTCAACACAACCATCCCAGGCCATCACGTGATACACATCGCCGTGCGCTTCCACTGATACGGCCGCCGGCGAGCAGTCGTTGTGCGTCGCATTGCCGCGGTAAAGCACCGCCGACCCTCCAGACGCCAGAACCACTCGCACCTGCTTCAGGCCGGCGGCGGGGCAGCCTGCCTGCCCATCGATCCCCAGCTTGCCGCCACGCACCCGCTTATGGGAACCGGCTCCGTACCTTTCACCGCGGTGAATGTGTAGCAGGGCACGCCGTGGTCGGGCGAGAAATAACAGGAGTCCTTGTGGTAATTGAATGACACCACCGCATCCCCCTCCGTGTGCAGCGTGGCCACCAGCACTCCGCCCGCGGCCTGGGTCAGTTCAAGCTGTTCCGCTGCCGGCCCATAACCCGCGCCCAGAAAAACGAAACTGCAGGCAGCGGCCATCCACAACCATCTCCGCATCGTGCGATCCTCCCTCGAATAAAGCGCACGATCGCCGCGCAAAACGGCTCATCCTTCCCAAAAACAAATCCCCCGCGCCGGTCAGGCGCGAGGGATGATCTTCTTGCAGTCGAGCTGCTTTACTCGCCCTGCTGATCCTGCGAAAGCGCCTTGGCGTTGTAGCTCACCAGGTTGTGCTTCTTGTAGTTGTTCGTCACGTCGCTCGCGAAGATCTCGAACGCCTCGTTGCGCCGCTGATCCAGAATCTGCTGCTTCGTCTCGTCGGAGTTCTTCTGGATCTCCTCCGGCGTGGGCTCCTGCTTCTGATCCAGCTTCGCCACCACTCCCGTGCGCCCGGTGTTGATCGGCCCGCTGATCTCGCCCACCTTCATGTCGAAGAGCTGCGGAGCAAGCTGCCCCACCGCGCCAAAGTCCGGCACCTGCGCAGTCTGGCCCACCAGGTCGCTGGTCTTCACCGTCGCGCCTACCGCCTTCGCTGCCTTCGCCAGGTCGCCCGAAGCCTTCGCCGAGTTGGCCAGCTCCTGCGTCTTGGCATTCAGCAGGCCGGGGAGCTGCTCGTTGCGAAAATCTTCGAGCACGTGGTCCTTCCAGTCGGCAAACGCCGGCGCGTGCGCTGGCGTAATGTTCGTTACCTGGAAGATCGCATAGCCTTCGCCCGTCGGCGCACTTTCCGGCGCCGCGCCCTTGTTCACCTGGAATGCCTTTGACACAAGCTGCGAGCTGTCAGGCAGCGTCGCCACCGTTCCGTTTGCTGAAACCGGCTGTGTCGTCACCACTTCGAGGTGATGCGCCGCGGCGGTGGCCTGCAGGCCCTTGCTCGCTGCTTCCTGCTGCAACTGCTTGGCGTAGTTGTCTTCGGCCTGCGATACGAGCTGGCGGCTCAGCGTGGCCTTGATCGTGTCCTTCACCTCGGCTAGCGATTGCGAGTGCGCCGGCTGCCGCTCTTCCACCTGCACCACGTGATAGCCAAACTGCGATTTGACCACCGCGATCTGCCCGATCGGGTTGCCGAAGATCGCCTTGTCGAATTCCGGCACCATGCGGCCGCGCTGCGCAAAGCCCAGTTCGCCGCCTGAGTCCTTGCTGCCCGGATCATCGGAATCCTTCTTCGCGAGCTCAGTCCAGTTGCCGCCATTGCGAAGCTGCTTTGCGATGTCCTCGGCCTTGGCTTTCGCCGCCGCCTCCGTCTTGGCATCCGCGTTCGGATCCACCTTCACCAGGATGTGCCGCGACCGCGCCTGCTCCGGCACCTGGTACTCCGACTGGTGCTGGTTATAGTAGCTCTGGATGTCCTGATCGCTCGGCTGCGGAATCCCGCCCGGCATCTGGTCCGGCGTGAACGCCACATAGCTGATCGTGCGCTGCTCCGGCACCGCGTGCGCATACCGCGCCGTGTTCTTGGTGAAGAACGCCTTCAGCTCCGAATCCGACGGATTGATCGTCTTGCGCAGGTCGTTGCCGTCCACCACCGCGTAATCGAACTTGATCTTGATGTTGTCCTTGCGATACGTGTCGCGGACTTCCTTGTCGCTCACCGTGACACCGGCCGTCACATAAGCCTCGAGCCGCTGAATCACGATCTGCTTGCGGATGCCCTCCTCGAACTCCGGCACCGACATGTTGGCGTTGTTATTCACCAGGTTCGTGTAGGCCGCTTCGCCAATGAACTTGCCGTTGGGGAACAACACTGCGCCGGTGGGCCCGGTGTGCAGATACTTCACCACGTCGCCGTTATCCGCGGTAATGCCCAGCTTCGCCGCCTCGCTTAGCAGAATCTGCTGCTGCACCAGCTGCTGCCCCACCTGCTGGGTGAAGAAGTTCATGATCATCGGGTTGTCGAGATATTGCGGATTCCGCTGCTGAACCTGCTGCCGCGCCACCTGCTGCACGCGCTGCACGCTCACCACTTCGCCCGAGCGGAAGATCTTGCTATACCAGTGCGGGTACACCTCGGCGTAAGTGTTGGGCGCGGCGACCCCGGTGTTCATCAAGCCGGGAATCAGGTAGACCACCATGCCGATCGACGCGGCACCGATGATTACGAAATAGATGGCCTTGGCCAACTTGGTGTCTTGCTGCAGGAAACGAATCATGGGCGGGTATTCAGACCTTCAACTCTCTCCGCGCGCGGTACACCATGCCCGCGGAGGGCAGGGCGGCGTGCAATCTCTCGCTCGACGCGGTTCAATCCATTATATATAAACGCTCGACACCGGGAGCAGCAGACCACCAGACCCGGAAATCAGACCTGGATATCAGACCTGGATATCAGACCTGGAAATCAGAGCTGGGAATCAGGGCCAGGCGGCTGGACCCAGCTTTACTCCCCCATCCACCCCCACCCCGGTATGATCCCAAAGCTGCCGCGCCGGCCCATGGTTTCCGATCCAGCCTCAGTAAGTGTCTCGACGATTTATCGCACTTCGATGAACGGAGTTGCCCGAAGGGCAATTCCTGAAGCTAGTTCTCTCAATATCTTGTTGTTGTGCTGCGGCGGGGACTGCCCTTTTTGCAAACGATCGTTCTGAGTCGATTGACAACTCCGATATACCTATTTACTCTAGGCTTGTGTCAATCATGCCTTATGGAAAATAGGACGGACACATCGCGAGATCTGTTTCCCGGCGCGCTGGAGATGATGATTCTCGAGTCGCTACGCCGCCAGCCAGCGCACGGGTATGCACTCGTTCAGCACATCCAGCAGCGCTCCAAAAACCTGCTGCAGGTGGAAGAGGGTTCGCTCTATCCAGCCTTGCAGCGGCTGCTCAAAACGAAGATGGTCAAGGCAGAGTGGACGGTTTCGTCCACGACCAATCGCCGTGTGCGCATTTACGAAATCACCGGGCAAGGTCGACGGCATCTCGAAAAGGAGATTTCGACATTTGATCGCATGCTCGAAGGGATTCAGATGGTGCTCGGGCCTGAGCGGCGCGCTTCGAATTCCTAAAGGAGGTCTCAAGGAATGGGCTGGTTTGAGCGAGTCTTCCGTCGCAGGCGTCTTGACGCCGATCTGGCAGACGAGATGCGCGAGCATCTCGAAGAGAAAACTGAACAGCTCATGCGCGTTGAGAATCTCCCTCGCGAGCAAGCACGCGTGGCAGCTCTTCGCGCGTTTGGTAATCCGGTTCTCGTTCAGACGCGAAGCCGCGAGGTCTGGCAGTGGCCTGTGATCGAGTCGCTACTCGCTGATGGAATGCTCGCGTTTCGCCGCCTGATGAATTCACCGGGATTCACGACGACGGTGGTCCTGACCTTGGCCATCGGAATTGGGGCGAACACCGCTGTGTTCAGCGTGGTGAATTCCATTCTCATCAAGCCCCTGCCCTATGCCGACCCGGAACGGCTTGTGGCGCTCAATCTCAACGCACCGGGTGCGCCGGGCCTGGCTGACTTCAAAGACGGGCTGCGGCTCTCAGCCTCAATGTATCTCACGTTTGCAGCGCACAACAGCACGTTTCAGTCGGTGGGCGTTTGGCAACCGGCCACAGCCAATGTGACGGGGCTTGCGCAGCCTGAGCAGGTGAGAACCGCGCTCGTGAGCGATGGCGTGCTCCAGACATTCGCGGTGCCGCCAACGGCCGGCAGATGGCTTGACGCCACCGACCAGGATCCCAAAGGCAACAAACGCGTCATGCTCAGCTACGGATACTGGCAGAGACGCTTCGGCGGCGACCCGTCCGTCGTGGGCCGGACCGTCGATCTCGATTCGCAGCCGCGCGAGATTGTAGGCGTCATGCCGCGCGGCTTCAAGATTCTCAATTACGACTTCGACCTGTTGGTGCCACTGGCCTTCGATCCGCACAATCAGATCGCCGCCGGCTTCATCTATCGCGGCATCGCGCGCCTGAGGCCGGGCATTTCCATCGCGACGGCGGATGCCGATGTGGCGCGGCTGCTGAACGTCTGGATGGACTCGTGGAGAAATTGCCCGAAGTGCGATACGCACTTCTATCTGAACTGGAAGATTGGCCCGGCACTGCGTCCACTGAAGGACGAAATCCTTGGCGGCATAGGCGGAGCATTGTGGATTGTCATGGGCACCATTGGGCTGGTCATGCTCATCGCCTGCACCAATGTGGCCAATCTGTTACTGGTGCGCGCCGATGCGCGGCAACAGGAGCTCGCCGTACGCGTGGCATTAGGCGCCGGGCGAGCGCGCATTGTGCGCGAACTGCTGGTGGAGAGCCTGTTGCTCGGCCTGTTTGGCTGCATGGTGGGAACAGTTGTGGCGGCGGCTGGATTGCGGCTGCTTCTATCCATTGGCCCGGCGAGCCTGCCGCGTCTGAGCGAGATTGGGCTCGATGCATCGTCGCTCGCCTTTGCTCTCATCCTGGCGGTTTTCTCCGGACTCTTCTTTGGCTCCATCCCCGCGCTCAAATACGCGAGGATGCGCGCCATTGCCGCGCTTCGCGCCGGCGGACGCACCTCGAGCCTCAGCCGGGAGCGGCAGCGCGGACGCAGCGCGCTGGTGATAGCACAGGTGGCCATGGCGCTGGTGCTGCTGGTCAGCGCCGTGCTCATGGTTCGTACTTTCGCTGCTCTGCGCAACGTCGACCCTGGCTACTCTGACCCAGCGCACATTCAGACCCTGCGTGTCGCCATTCCGCCGTTGCTCATCGCTGACCGGGTGATGGTGACGCGGACGCAGAACAACATTGCCGAAAAGCTCGCTGCCATCCCCGGCGTGGACTCCGTTGGCTTCACGAGCGCCATGCCTCTCCAGAAGTTTGAAGCCAACTGGGACGATCTGTACTTCGAGCATCAGACCTACAAAACAGGCGAAGCCCCTTTGCGCCTCTACAACTATGTATCTCCCGGCTATTTTCATGCCGTTGGCACAAAAATCATTGCCGGCCGCAACTTCACCTGGTCAGAGATCTACGGCCGGAGGCCGGTGGGAATTCTCTCGGAAAACTTGGCGCGGGAGTGCTGCGGATCGCCGCAGGCCGCCCTCGGAAAACACATCAGTGAGAGCGGCGGCTCGCCATGGCAAGAGGTGATCGGGGTTGTCGAGGATGTGCGGATCGATGGCGTCGGCGAACCCGCCCCGGCCGTCGTTTACTGGCCTATCCTGGCCGACCTCCCTGCGGACTTTGACATAACGCGCAGCGTCACTTTCGCCGTGCGCAGCACACGCGCAGGCACTCCCCAGTTCACCGCCGAGGTGCAGCGGGCTGTCTGGTCAGTGAATGGGAACTTGCCGGTAGCCGACCTCCGCACCATGCAGGACATCTCTGAGGAATCCATGGCGCGAACCTCTTTCACCCTGGTAATGCTGAGCATCGCGGGTTCGATGGCGCTGTTACTTGGTCTCCTTGGCATTTACGGCGTCATTTCCTACGCGGTTTCCCAGCGCACGCGCGAGATCGGGATCCGGCTGGCGCTCGGGGCGCAGAGAGCGTCGCTTCGCTGGATGTTTGTCCGCTCCGCCGTGGCCCTCACCGGAGCCGGCATCGCCATTGGCCTGGTGGCGGCGGCAGTGCTCACGCAGCTCATGAAGTCACTGCTTTTCGGGATCCATCCCCTCGATCCCTTAACCTTTGCAGCCGTTCCACTCGTCCTGGTTGCCGCCGCGGCGCTTGCAAGCTACCTTCCCACGGCCCGCGCTGCCGCGGTCAACCCGGTCGATGCGCTCAAGGCCGAGTAGCTACGACCAAACTGGATGCTCCTTTCTTACTGATTGCAACTGCTCGAGCCAGGGAAGGGGCATCCAGTGTGCACATGCTCACGCAATTGGTCGACTGACGCGTACAGTCCAAACCACTCTTCGAGAGGCGGTTCTACAGATCGTCAGGATCACTCCCCAGAAACGTAGCGATGAGCCCGAATGGCGCCGACCTGCCCATGAACCCATCCACGCATGGAAGACTTCCAGTCCTGCGTCGCTCCAGTAACCCCACCCCCTGCTGCCTGTTCCCTGTTGCCTGCCCTTGACACCCGTATCCGTCGTCACATACGCAGCTCCGCCGCACTGCTACAGTAGCTTCACTCCCGGCCAAATCCGGGAGCTTGGGATGAAAACGGAAAGAAATTCCGTTCCGTTTTTCTTTAATTTTTTATTTTCTTGCGTTTTCCACAGATTTTTGGAAATCGCGCAACTTCCAATGAAACCAGTAGCTTAGAGCAACTCGGGCTCAAACGGTATTCTTTGCGACTCGCCAGAATGCCGCCTCCCTCGCCCCCGCCAGGATCTCAGGAGAACTGTCTTCAGGAAACCTGCCCTCAGGAGACTTGCCCTCAGCGTATCCTCGCTGCCGTCACCCACGAGCCCGGATCGGTCCAACACACGAACGGGCATCCCCTTGGGATGCCCGCCGTTTCTGTTCCCCTGTTCGTGCCGTTATCGCCAGTAGTAGTAGCCGCCGCTGAAGTAGTACGGCCGGTAATAGACCGGGGGATACGCGTAGTAGCCCGGAGGCGGCGGTGGCCGATAATCGTAAGGTCCGCGGCGCCGGTAGAGCTCCGGCCCACCTTGGTACAACCCCTGAGCCAGCCGGTTGGCTTCGTCGCGGCTCACCGGGTCCACCGTCACCGCCGAATTCAGGTGGAACGTGACCAGCGCCTCGGCCGGGATCCAGGCATGGGGGCCGCCTGCCGCCGAAGCCGCTGTACCTCCCGCGCCGCCCGCCGCCGCGCCGATGGCAGCACCACCGCCGCCGCCCACCGCGCCGCCAATAATAGCGCCGAACAGCGCTCCGCCAATGGCGTTACCCACGGTACGGCCGGTCTTCGACGGACCGCGAACCCTGAACTCATCCGACTGCAGAGGATAGGTACGCCCGTCGATGTCCAGCGAGGTCACCGCCAGCGCCAGTTCCGGAGACCCGGTAAGCTGGCCGGCGTGCTTGGCCTGGGTCACCACGCCGTGCACCGTCGCGCCGCGCGGAATGGCCAGGTAGCCGTTCACCGGAACATCGCGGATCACCACAAAATCCACCGGCTGCCCGTCCTTGGCATGCTTCTCACTCAATGCCTCGTTGGTGCGCAGCATCAGCACCGTTCCCTGAGGGACAGTAATCGGCCCGGGCGCCGTCGCGTAGTTCCCTGGCGCGTTCCCATAGCCGCGGCCATACGGCTGACGATATCCGGGAGGCGGCGGGGGCGGACCGCCGGGAGCGTAATACGGACCATTGCCGCCGGGGCGCGCATAGCCTGGGCCTGCTGGGGGCGTCATCTGTCCCGGAGTAGTCGGCCCGTTCGGCGGACCCTGCTGCGGATAACCCTGGGCCTGATCTTGTCCCTGCTGGTCCTGCTGATTCTGCCCCTGCTGGTTTTGATCGTAGGGCTGTTGCCCCTGGTTTGCCTGGTTGGGCGAATTCGGCTGGTTGTAGTCTGGCTGATTCTGATCCTGGGGCTGGTTGTTGTCAGCCTGCTGCCCCGCCTGCTGATCGTCGGGTGCCGGCTGGGCCGCGGCCGCGGCATCGGGGCCGCCCACATTATTCGGATCGTCCGCCGGATTGCCGACCTGGAGCTTGTTATTCACCTTCGTCACACCGGGAACCTTGGCCGAAATCGACTCGGCGAGCTGCCGGTCGGCATCGCTGGCCACGGTTCCTGAGAGCGTGACTTCGCCCTGAATCGTAGCTGCGGTAATGAGATCGTTCTTGAGCGCCGCAGACGCGTCGAGCGCGTGGACCACGTCCATTTCGATCTGGCCATCGGTGCGGCTGCCGCTGGTGGGCGCCGCCTGCTGGGCAACAAGAACGGAACCGGAAAGAACCAGGGCTGCGCCAGCCGCGAGGGCCGTGAGTTTCAACTTGTTCAGCCATCGGGATTTCATGTGTTCGATCTCCTCGGCAGAGGGTTAGCTGTTCACAGGGACGCCTGTCATTTTAGACGCATTCCAGGCGTCCGCCGTCGTTATCTGTAACCCGGATAGACAGAAAAAGTTACGGCAGAACGGGCAGCGCTCGCCCATCCCGCTCCGGGCGAAAATGGCCGTCTCGCATGTTCGCACCTCCGAATGGCTCACTGTGAACTACGAGCTGTGAACCGGCTTACTTACCTCTTCTGAAGACTCCGGAATTCGCATCCCGAGCGATTCATCGTCTGGAATGAACAACTGGAATACTGACCCGGACTGGCCCCCTTCTTCCGCCGTACGGCTGCGCACATGGATGTGAGCCCTGTGTTTCTCGATAATTTCCATGCTGACCCACAGCCCGAGGCCTGTTCCGGTGTCTTCCTTGGTGGTGAAGAATGCTTCGAAGATGCGGCTGCGGATCTCGGGCGGCATGCCGGAACCGGTATCGGCGACGGTGAATCGTATCCCCGGGGGCGCGCCGGCTCGAGACCAGTCCCCCGAACGGCGGGCGCGAATCACCATGCGGCCGCCACCGGAAGTGGCGTCGATCGCGTTGTCGATCAGGTTGGATAGCACCTGCCGCACTTCACCCTCGAAACAGAACAGGGTCGCCGAGTTGTCCACCTCGCAGTCCAAATGGATATCGAGGGTGTTCATCCGAACCACATAAAGATCCAGAATGGAATCAATCAACTCTGCAACGCGGGTGCGCGCCGGCATCGTGGACTGCCGGTAGAACCGGAGGGTCTTTTGTGCGATTTCGGCGATGCGGCGAGCCTGCTGCTCGGCCATGGAAACGAACTCGCGCGCTTGCCCCTCCAGGTTACTGAATTCGCGCATGAGGTAAAGCAGGTTCATGAGCGCTTCAAGTGGGTTGTTGATCTCGTGCGCGATCGATGCCGCCAGGCGGCCCGTAGCGGCAAGTTTTTCCGTTCTGCGCAGCGCCTCTTCGGAACGCACGCGTTCACTCACGTCGCGAACAATGATGCCGGCCCAGCGGAATTGATCTGGCCCAGTGCGCACCGGATACGCGCTTACCAGCCAGGTCCAGGGGCCGGCGGGCGTGGTGCCGTGAAGCTCGATGTCGGTAATGGGCTTCTCGGTGGCAAAAACGCTGCCCACTGCGTCGCACAACTGCTCTGCCACTTCTGAAGGAAGCAATTCGTTGGGCGTACGGCCGAGATGCCGGCTCAGCGGGATGCCGGTCAAATCGGCGTAAACCTGGTTGACCCGCACAAACCTGGTGTAGCGGTCAAAAAATGCGAACCCGATTGGCGCATTGGCCAGCATGGAGTCGAGCAGGGAGAGCGTATCGCGCAACCCCGCGCGCTGCTCCTCAATGGCGGCCACCATGCGATTGAACGCCTCAGTCAGGTCGCCAAGTTCGTTGTGGACCTTCACCGGCAAGGGGAAACTTGCCGCAGAGTCGGGCATGGAGACGAGTTCGCGGGTGCCGCGCTGCAGAATGGCGAGCGGGCGCGAAACCCCGCGCGCCAGCACCCACGCCAGAAGCACAGAGGCAACCACCCAGATGAGCCCGAACAGCGCCGTGCCGCGAACCGTTTCACTCAGTTCCTGCGTATCCCAGGAACGCTGCGATTGAACCCAACCGTACCCGTAAAGGGTTGAACCGTTATAGATGGCCTTGACCGATTCCCAGCCGCCGTCGGATAAGACAAACACGCGAGTCATGCTGCCCCGGGTCAGAGATGCCTGGCTCAGCTCTTCGTCGCTGAGCTGCTGCGGAGCGTCCTCCGCCCCGCTGTCAAACAGAGTTTTGCCTGTGGGGTCGGTAATGCGAACCCGCTCCACGCTCGGAGCGCGGCCCATCATGTGCACGGAAAGTCCAATCCATTCCTTGCGATTACCGGCCAACCCTTCTTCCACTTGTTCCGCAAGGGAATCGGCCTGGTGGGTAAGCCGGTGTTCGGCGCGCTCCTGAATCTGGTTGCGCTGGATGCGGATAAGAAGGGTGGCAAACAGCAGGATGGACAGCGCCTCGAGCAGTGCAAGCCCAAGGAGCATCTGCCATCGGATAGAACGGGGCCACCAGCGCATGAACTGACCTCAGGTTCGGGAAAGAAGAGGCTTTGCCCAAAGTATAGAACGGTTCGGTTTCCTGAAATTACAAAGCGGCGAGCGCCCGCGCAATCTGCTTGCCGTGAAAGCGGCCGTTCTCAATGAAAATCTCGTTCGTCCTCGATCCGGCCACGATGACCCCGGCAAGGAAGATGCCCGAGACGTTGCTGCACAGGGTTTCGGAATCGCATGCGGGGACGCGGTCCGGGCCGTCGAAGCGGACACCGAGGCTTTCCAGGAAGCTGAAGTCCGGCCGGTATCCCGTGAGCGCGAAGACAAAGTCGTTGGGAAGGACCTCGCGCGTCGCCGGACTTTCCACGACGACGGTGTCGGGAGTGATCTCGACCACTTTGGAGTCAAAGAAGGCGCGGATTTCTCCGTTCTTGATGCGATTCTCAATGTCGGGCTTGATCCAGTACTTGACGTGCCGGTGAATGGACGGTCCGCGGTGCACAAGTGTTACCCGTGCGCCATGACGCCACAGCTCGAGAGCCGCGATTGCGGCGGAGTTCTTACCCCCGATCACCACCACGTCCATGCCGAAGTAGGGATGGGGATCGTCGTAATAGTGGTGGACCTTCACAAGGTCTTCCCCGGGAATGTTGAGCAGATTCGGGATATCGTAATAGCCCGTCGAAATGATGAGCTTCCGGGCGCGAAGCGCGGTCTGGCGGTTGAAACGATCCACCAGGTGGGCAGTGAAATTGTCGTTTTCACCCGTAATGCGCTGCACGCGGTGATATTGGCGAACGTCCAGCTTGTAGTGCGCGGCCACCTGCCGGTAATACTCCAGGGCCTCGTTGCGCGTGGGCTTGGCGTTCGGACTGGGAAACGGGATATCGCCGATCTCCAGCAGCTCCGACGTGGTGAAGAACGTCATGTGCGACGGGTAGTGAAAGATCGAGTTGCAGACACAGCCCTTGTCGACTGACACGACGCGCAGGCCGACACGCTGCGCTTCAATGGCGCACGAGAGGCCGGTAGGACCGGCCCCGATGACCAGCACGTCGTACAGGGTGTCCAGAGAGGGCTCCCGGCCCATTGAGGGCATGGTGAGTGGCTTCGCGTCCGGCACGGAGTCGAGCGGGTATTCGGACATATGCTTCTAGATTAGGCTACGGAGCGTGATCAGCCGAGCCGGTTTGCCAGATGGTAGAATGGTAGATCGTCAGGGTAGAAAGAGCATCATGAGCCTGAACATCAAGGATCGAGAAACCCATGAGCTCGTCAAAAAGTTGGCGGACTTGCGCGGGACAAGCCTGACGTCCGCAGTAAAGGATGCCGTGCGCGATGCGCTCGCACATGAGACCGCCCAGCGAGACGGTGCGGACGGCAAAAAGAAAAGGCCTTCCGAAATTCTCAAGGCGTTCGCCCAGGAATATGCGGCACGTGTGAAAGACCCTATTCACTCCTGGGACATCAACGATTTACTGTACGACCAGAACGGGCTGCCCAAGTGATCATTGACACGTCTGCTCTGGTCGCGGTGATCGCACTCGAACCCGAAGCTCCTCTGTTCGCAACCGCTATGGACCGGGCAGAGGTCCTCAGGATTTCGGCGGGATCCTATGTGGAAGCTGCGATCGTGCTAAACCGTCGCCGTGATCCGGCGTTGGACGGCAAGTTAGAAGCAATGATGAACGATATTGGATTTGTGGTCGAGCCGGTTACACCCGAACAGGCCCGCATCGCCCGCCAGGCCTATCGCGACTATGGAAAGGGCAGCCACCACCCAGCGCAACTGAACCTCGGCGACTGCTTCAGCTATGCGCTCGCTCGCGACAAGCGGGAGCCTATTCTCTTCAAAGGGGATGATTTCATTCACACCGATTTGCGATCGGCGCTGGAGGAATAAATCATTTCCGCCCGTGTCCGCGCCAGGTCCAGGCGTCGTATTTGCCGGGATTCAAATCCGTGGCCGCCTGCGATCGGGACCGCTGGCATTCATCGGGATCTCCGTTAATTCCCACTAAGCCAGCTTGTACGGTTCGCGGTAGGCGCGGTTCATCAGCTCGGACGCCCCGGAATCGTTCAGGATCTGCTCCTTCACCGGATCCCAGTGCAGCTTGCGGCCGACGATCATCGCAATGAGCCCGAGGTGGCCGGGAATGGTGGAGTGATGCCCCGTCTCGGCCGGGGCGATAGTAGGCTTTCTCGAGCGCACGCAATCGAGGAAATTCCGGCGATGCTCCTTTGACTCGTAGAGCTTGACCTTGCGCAGATCGTCAGGAAGCGAATCGCCCTGGAGCCAGTCCCGGTTGGACGCATCGAAGCCCGAGCGGTCGACCCAGACCCACCCATCGGTGCCGATCCACTTGGTGCCCATGGCTATAGCTGGCGAGCCGCCGGCGATGGTCATCTTGACGTCGTTCTCGTAGCCCGTTACCTGCTTCTTGTAGGTGCACTCGATGGTGTATTTCGTGGCCGTATTCCAGACTGCATCGCGATGGGGAAAGTCGCCAAACCCGGACACTTCCGACGGGCCGGTGTGATCGAAGCCCAGGCCCCAGTGCGCAATGTCGCCGTGGTGGCCGATCCAGTCCAGGAGCTGGCCGCCTCCGGTGTTGTAGTTCCAGCGCCAGTTCTGGTAGACACGCACATCGATGTAGGGCTCCATGCGCGAAGGGCCGATCCACGTGTCGTAATCGAGATCGGACGGCGGCTCGCTGACGGCTAGTTTCCACGCCGGGGTATCCGGGACAATTTGCGCCGGGCTCTCGATCTTCTCGGGAAGCGTCGCCAGCCTCTTCATCAGTGCGGGAACGGTGCCTGGGAAATCGTGATGACCACCCGGCAGGCCCACCTCGACATGGGTCACGTTCCCTATGAGTCCGTTGCGAACGATCTCGGCGGCCTTGTGAAACGGCGCCTGGGAGCGCTGCCAGGAACCGGTCTGCCAGATGATGTTGTTCTGTTCGACCGCACGCACAATGGCCTGTTGCTCCGCGATGGTCTTGGCCAGTGGCTTTTCGCCGTAAATATCTTTCTTGCGGCGCGCCGCCTCGGTAGCTACGATGGCGTGCCAGTGATCGGGTATGGCAATCATCACGGCGTCGATATCATCGCGCGCAATCAGCTCGCGATAGTCGTGATACGCCTTGCAGTCCTGGTTGGCATAGTGCTCGTTGACGGTGTCGACGGCCTTCTGCAGATGCGCCTTGTGGATGTCGCACGCGGCGACGACTCGGCAATCATCGTATCCGAGGAAAGAATGCGTGTTCGCGGGACCCATCATGCCCCAGCCGATCACGCCAATGTTGATGCGGTCATTGGCGCCCACAACGCGGGCCGCGCGCGACAGTGGGCCGGCGGCAAGAACGGCTGCGGCTCCCGCGCCTTGCATGAAGCGGCGGCGCGTGAACAACGGATCAGGACCAGAAAAATGCATGACCTCTCCAGAGAGTGCGAAGCATTATCCGCCCGCCAGGCGCGGCGGGTTTTTGATCTCAATGCGGACGCGAACTCGGTGGAAGTCTAGCACGGGTAATGGCTCCGCCGCTCTGAACCACAGAACACCTTGCCGTTAACGAGGATTCCCCGCATTACCGGTACATCTCCGCACCAAGTTCTGCCCTGGATGGGCGGACGCACGTAGTTCGATCTTCTGATGAGCGGAAGCTTCACCGGCTGGGAGCTAGTCGCATGGCTCGCGCCTCGGCCTGGTGGTACAAACGCACCGTGATCATCGGACATAAGATGGATCTGTGGCGGTTAACACCCTCTTCACCATCGGACATTCCACGCACTCGATCGAGGAGTTTATCGCCTTATTAAAGGTGCATGGCGTCGAGGAAATCGTGGACGTGCGATCCATCCCGAAGTCGCGCCATTGCCCACAATTCCATGTGGATGTGCTTGGCAATTCGCTACGCGCGGCAGGAATCGGCTACACGGCGATCAAGGCCCTCGGCGGGCGCCGCTATTCGCGCAAAGACTCGATCAATACGGGGTGGCGCAACACGTCATTCCGCGGCTATGCGGATTACATGATGACGGCAGGATTTGCCGAAGGGCTCGAGCAGTTGATTGCGATTGCAGGTCAACGGCCGACGGCCATGATGTGCGCGGAGGCCGTTCCCTGGCGCTGCCATCGTTCCATGATCGCCGATGCAATGGTTCTGCGCGGCTGGGATGTTCGCGAAATCATCAGTCAAGCGCCGGCGCGGGCGCACAAGCTCACGCCATTTCTCAAGATGGCCGACGGAGTCATCACGTATCCACCTCATGAGGAGCCGCAGGTTCCAGGTGGTTTAGAAGACAAAGGCTGAGCTGCGCGCTGCGACGACGCAGACGCGCGCCGGGGCAATACCATCCGGCGCGCATCAACTCCGGTTCAGCCGCGTCCCGCAGCCGCTACGGGCGGGTGAAAAGCCCTGTGAGCACGTAGCCCGACAGCAGCGCCAGCGCGCAGGCCGACGCCGCAACATTTCGAAAATGCACTCGTGCCTGGTTTTCAATACTCAGGTCGTAGCGCTTCTCTTCGACCTTGTGCTTCAACTCTGCGGCCCTCTCGTGCAGATGCTGCCGTTGTTCGTAGGCGCGCAATTCCAGATTTTCAATCGGCATGGTGCTCATATTTGCGTCCTCACTTCCGTCTGGATCCACGCCTTATCCTGCCGCAGCACGTCGAGCGTGCGCTTCGGCACCAGTTCCTTGGCATGGAAGCGCCTCTTCGCCGAGGCGAGCGCAACGGCTCCGATAATCCCCCACAAAATCGAGACCGCGAGGAACCCGAAGCACCAGCGGAACGGGTTGTTGTGCAGCAGGCCCACGATCGCGCCTGCGACAGCAAGCGTAAACATCAGGTACGACGTGCCGAGGAATACCAGCCCGATCACCGCGCTGGGAGCCACGGTCTTGATCATTTTGAACCGGTCGCGCATCTCCGTCTTGAACAGTTCAATGCGCGTCTCCACGAATTCCTTCAGCTCCTCCTTGGTCTCGAAGAGAATGCTGCCGAAGGTCCTGCCACTATGAGTCTCCTGATTCACTCCATTCATGCCCTTGACCTCCAGATGCGAAGAACCATTCCTGCCATGAATGCGGCGCCGGCCAGCACACCGATCAACTGCAGCGGGTACTCGTTGCGCAGATACCGGGCAACGTGACGCGTCTGGTCAGTGGCTTCTTGCGCCTTTTCACTCAACCGCTCGTAGCCCTCCGATGCGCGGCTCCGGGCCTCGTCGCAGAGCCTTTCTGTTTCGCGCTTCGTCGTATCCACCAGGTCGGCGGCCCGAGAGCGCGCCTCATCGTAAAGCTTCTCCGCTTCAAGCTTCGTTGAATCCACCAGTTCGGAGGCGCGAGTGGTGAGCGGCTTGTGCAGGCGCTTCTCGCGTTCCACCGGGTTGATCGGCATGGGCATGGGTGGCGGTGACGGCGGAATTACCAGCCGGCCATCGGTAGGTTCGAGTTGATTATCTTGTTCTGCTGGAAGAGCCATAAGCATTCTCCCGTACTTGAGTTATCTGCTCGCGTTTTATCTATTCGTTTCAGCCTTGCTGGGGCCATGTGCCGCGGATCTGAGTAAATCGGGCCACGTTTTGCCCATTCGCGCTCCGCGTCGCGCTCGTAAATTCCCGCTCCAGACCGCCGGAAAATCCGGCAGTCTCTCATTGCGATGCCCCTGTTATAAGGGCAGTTGCACCCCGGGTGGATTCGGAGAGTGGGGGGAACAGCAGAAGACCTGACAAACCGGCTGCGGATGGCGGGGCGCGATCCCTGAGCATCCATGCAAATTTGCTTCCGGTATGCTGGTGCGGATGAAAGCAGGAATCATTCTGTGCCTCTTAGCCATAGCGGGAGCTTCGGCCCTCAGCGCTCAGCCAGCGGATTCCGAGGCCATGTGCAAGCAATATCTGCAGACTCCTCTGCCCGCAGAGGCAACGAACATCGCCGCGCCCAAAACATGGCCGGATTGCGAATCCTATAAATCCTATTCCGGCATTGGCCGCACCGTGGATTACGTCGCGGCGCGTAAATGCGCGTGGGCAGAACGGCTGGCCACGCAGAAAGAGCTAGAGCCCCAATACACCATCGACAGCGTGGTAGGCGGGTCGGGGATGCTCGCGGTTCTTTATGCCAACGGTGAGGGGGTCGAACGAAACACTTCGTTGGCGAAGCGGTTTGCGTGCGAGGCCCGGATCCCGGGCGCGTTCTCCGATATCGACAAAGCGGGCGGCGGAGACAAAGTCAAATTCTGCGATGAGGTGCGTACCACCATGGAGATCGGCTTCTGCGCAGCTTGGGGGGAGGAACTCTCAGACCAGGAGCGGCACGCAGCGTTCGACGCCATGATTTCGAACTGGACTGCTGAGCAGAAGCGAGCATTCACGGCTCTCGCGAAGACAGATGAGTCATACGCAGAGGCCCATGCAGGCGGAGAATTGGACACGTCGGGGTCAGGAAGAGCCATTTGGGAACTCGATGAAGAAGCCGATTTCAAACAGCGCTTCACGCTCGCTATCCAGAAATTCGAGTCAGGCGACCTTCCGGCCGGGACCGCAAAAGATGCGGCAACCGCGGATGCACAATTGAATGCGGTGTACCAGAAGGCCGTGAAACTGGCGGACGCGGGGAAATTCGGCTACGGAGCAGTCCAGCCCGATGGCATCCGCAAGACAGAGCAGGCGTGGATTCGTTATCGCGACGTCTGGCTACGGTTTGCGAAGCTCCGGTATCCCGCAACGCCCGCCTCCGCCTGGCTGACGTTAATCACAAAAGATCGCACAGACGTTCTCAAGGCAACACTCTGCGAGATCGACGCCGACGCGAGAGGTTCTGAATGCACCGACGAAGGAGAACCCAAACCGTCTCGTCCTTTACCCTAGAAGAGTCATCTTTTCAGGAGTCTCTTTTCGAATGACCGTCATCCGCCAGCAGGACCTGATCGACAGCGTGGCCGGCGCGCTGCAGTACATCAGCTATTACCATCCCACCGACTACATCGAGAACCTGGCCAAGGCCTACGAGAAGGAAGAATCGCCCGCGGCCAAGGATGCCATGGCGCAGATTCTCATCAACAGCCGCATGTGCGCCGAGGGCCATCGCCCCATCTGTCAGGACACCGGCGTGGTCAACGTCTTCCTCAAAATCGGCATGGATGTGCACTTCGAGGGTCCCGGCGGCGGGAGTCCCGCCATGACCCTCCAGCAGATCGTCGACGAAGGCGTACGCAAGGCTTATCTCGACCCCGACAACACGCTGCGCGCCAGCATGCTGGCCGACCCTGCCGGCGCCCGCAAAAACACCCGCGACAACACGCCCAGCGTGGTCACGGTCGAACTGGTCCCCGGCGGCAAAGTCGACATCACCGTAGCGGCAAAGGGCGGCGGATCGGAGGCAAAATCGAAATTCGCCATGCTCAACCCGTCGGACTCAATCGTGGAATGGGTACTGAAGACGGTGCCCACCATGGGCGCGGGATGGTGTCCCCCAGGCATGCTGGGCATCGGCATCGGCGGCACGGCCGAGAAGGCCATGTTGCTGGCCAAGCAAAGCCTGATGGACCCCATCGACATTCAGGACCTACTCGCGCGCGGCCCACAAACCACCGCGGAAAAGCTCCGCCTCGAAATCTACGACAAGGTCAACAAGCTCGGCATCGGTGCGCAAGGTCTCGGCGGCCTCACGACGGTGCTCGACGTGAAGGTGCTCGACACGCCGTGCCACGCGGCGAACCTGCCCATCGCCATGATTCCCAACTGCGCGGCGACGCGCCACGCGCACCTGGTGCTTGACGGCTCCGGTGCCGTCTATCTCAATCCGCCAAGCCTTGACGCCTGGCCCCGCCTCGAATACAACCCGGTGAACGCGCGCCGCGTAAATCTCGACACCGTAACACGAGCGGAAGCCGCCACCTGGAGGCCCGGCGAGGTGCTCCTGCTCAACGGCAAGCTGCTCACCGGCCGCGACGCCGCGCATAAGCGCATGACCGACATGCTGAATCGCGGCGAAAAACTCCCAATCGATTTCACCAATCGGTTCATCTACTACGTCGGTCCGGTCGACGCCGTGCGCGACGAAGTCATCGGGCCCGCCGGCCCTACCACCGCCACCCGCATGGATAAGTTCACCCGCCAGATGCTCCTCGAAACCGGCCTCCTCGGCATGGTGGGCAAAGCCGAGCGCGGCCCCCTTGCCATCGAGGCCATCAAGGAATTCGGCGCTGTCTACCTAATGGCCGTTGGCGGCGCAGCTTATCTAGTCTCCAAAGCCATCAAGAGCTCTCGGCGTCTGGCTTTCGAAGACCTCGGCATGGAAGGCATTTACGAGTTCGAGGTGAACGACATGCCGGTCACAGTTGCCGTCGATTCCAAAGGCACCAGCGTCCACCAGACCGGCCCGGCGGAGTGGCAGCAGCGCATCGCGGGAGTGCCGATCCTGCAATAAGACAGCGAATGAGGGGCCAAGGGATAAGGGACAAGGGAAGACCTGCAATTGCAACCGGCGTCTATCCCCTCCCCGCAATCGTCTCTAGCAGCAAGACTCAATCCAGCCCAGGATGCCGCCCGCTTCCACCCGGCAACGCCCCACAAAGGAGCACCCTGAAACGATGAAATCTCTCCTCGGTCTTTCTGTTCTCGCCGCCCTCTGCTCAACCGCTGTCGCCGTGGCCCAGGCGCCGCAGGCTCCCGCGCCCGCCCGTATGCGTCCGGCGCCCACGCCCAACGACACCCTCAAATCCGTCGAGGTTCTTGCCGACCGGCGCGTCACCTTCCGCATCTGGGCTCCCGATGCCACCGCCGTCAAACTTCGTCCGGAAGGTCCCGAGGCCACGCCCGGCATTACCCCCGAGCAGCTCGCGCCCACCTACGCCGGCTTCCCCATGACCAAAGGCGACAAAGGCATCTGGGAAGCTACCATTGGTCCCATCGCTCCCGGCACATACCGCTACAACTTCGTGGTCGATGGCGTCGCCACCACGGACCCCCGCAATCCGCTCACCTCCCAGTCGCTCAACGCGTCCCGCAGCCTCTATGAGGTGCCCGGTTCTCCGTTCACGGAGTATGCACCCGAGATCCCGCACGGCGCCATCGGCTCCGTCTACTACAACTCCAGCGCCACCGGCGGACTGCGCCGCATGCACATCTACACGCCCCCGGGCTACGAAGCAGGCGCTACCCGTCTCCCCGTGCTCTATCTATTGCACGGCGGCGGCGACACCGACGACTCCTGGCCCACCGTCGGCCGCGCCGGCGCCATTCTCGACAATCTGATCGCCGCCGGCAAAGCCGTTCCCATGATCGTCGTCATGCCTGCCGGCCATACCTCCACCAGCTTTCACCTCGAGCCCGGCGTCCGCATGGGCCACGACGCCTTCAACGACGACCTCATCCACGTCGTACTCCCCTACATCGACAGTCATTACCGCTCCCTGGCCGATCGCGACCACCGCGCCATCGCGGGATTGTCCATGGGCGGCCTCCAGGCCCTCAATATCGCTCTCGACCAATCGGCTTCTTTCGCATGGGTCGGTATCTTCTCCTCGGGCTGGTTTCCCGCCAATCAGAAAGAAGAAGACGACACCGATCTCGCCCAATACCGCTCCTCAGGCAAGTCCTACAAGCTCTTCTGGGTCGGCGCGGGCAAATACGACATCGCCCTTGAGAATTCCAACGCGACCGTCGCCCTGCTTAACAAATCCGGAATCCAGACTGAGGTCCACGAGTCCGGCGGCTTCCACGCATGGAACAATTGGCGCGACTACCTCAACCAATTCGCCGGCAAAATTTTCCGGTAACGCGAAACGCCAAAAGAAATCGGGCACAATTCGCATTTGCGAATTGTGCCCCTGAGTTCGAATCCCTGTTCCCTGTTGCCTCTTCCCTGCCTTACTGCTTTCCAAACCGGAACACAAAACCCCCCGTGAATCCGCGGCTCGCCTGAATCGTCGACCCACATCCTGTGAAAAAGTACTCGGGGGCGAGGCGCAGCCCGATGCCCGGGCTCAGGTTGAACTCCCCGATGACCGCAGCGCTGGCCGCGAATGTCCCGCCATCGGGCCAGAGGCCCAGCGTCTTGGCGCCTAAGCCGTTGGTATCGCCGGAGAAATTGCCGTGCGCGTATCCGCCCAGCGCGCGGCCTGCAATCGAGTACTTTGGCTGCATGTAAAAGCGGTAAGTCGGCCCGATCATTGCTGTGTAGGTGCTGACGGCAGGCCTTGTCACGCTATATTGGTTAATTCCCACAAAGGCTGTGCCGTAGTTCCCGCGCCCATCCAGCGTGATCCCGAGGCGCTGGCTATAGTAGCGCGTCAGCCCCACATTCCATGAGTAATAGGTCGTGCGCTGCAGCCCTTTCCCGTCTGTTCCATTGCCTGGCTTGAAGCGCAGGTAACCCATGCCCAGGTTCAGTTCATACCGGTGCGAGTAGACGTCGCGTATAGATTGTGCGCGGCGCTGCTCCCGTCGGGCGCGAATGCGCTCCTGCACGCTCTGAAAGCCGCGGTTATCTTGCCCCGCAGGTTGCTGCGCGGCAGGCTGCTGCGCCGTTGGAGGCTGCGTTTGGTCCTGCTGGGCGGAAGAACTGCTGCTCGAACTTCCATCGTGGCTTGTATCCTGGGCAGACAAAAATGCGCCAGTGAACAACCCCAGCACGAGCACAAAAGCAAGACGGCGATAAGAAAACATCGTTTCGGAGACCCTCCACGGGATTACGGAAGCAGGCCACAGGCACATTTCTCTCGCTCCGCGCCCGGTCGCCGCAGTCCACGCGGCGCATCGGGCCCGGCCGGCTCGAACTGGCGGTGAGCGGCTATCCCAATTGGTATTAAATCACCTGACAGGGATGCTTGTGTCGATACGGCTGTCGATTGGACGCTTTGAGGGCCGATTCGATTGCCCGAAATTGGGCGGCCTGATCCGGGGCGCCCGATCCGTTCGTCATCCTTGCGTCATCGAACGCGGCTTCTGCCGTCTTCATAGGCTACGATGAAAACATCCTGGAGGGCTTGCGCGCATGGGCCGTTTCTTTCTCGGTCTGGTAATTGGCATCATTTTGGTTCCGCTTGCTGTGTTCGCCTGGTTCAAGTGGGGCAATGTCCCGGTGGCTGTGAACGACCCGCCTCTACCGATGGAGCGCCAGTTCACCGCAGTCCCGCTCAACGCCCGCATTGACCGCGAGATGGTGAAGAACCCTCCCATTCAGCCCACGGAACAGACCTTCG
>Ga0134126_10002457_pt1 | contig 23356 bp, 32 predicted proteins | sample KB31752_FD_96881 | JGI IMG/M metagenome (GOLD analysis project Ga0134126, IMG submission 96881) | Terrestrial soil microbial communities with excess Nitrogen fertilizer from Kellogg Biological Station, Michigan, USA - KB3-175-2 | ecosystem: Environmental > Terrestrial > Soil > Unclassified ... | reverse complement strand
CGCCGCTCGACCGAAGTGATCACCTCTGCCCGCGAAATCGTCATAGCGCTTCTCCTAGGATTACCCCTAGGACCTGCAGCGCTCGCGTCCGTCAATCAAGGCGGCCCTCATCGGAGGAATACAGTTCGCGACCTTCTTGAGGGATTGTATGTGTGCCCTACGCGCATCGTTGCATTCAATATAGGTGAGGGTTGGTGCCGGGACGCCACGATTGATATCGCTCGTGAGTTAGGCGACATCTGCGTCAACATGGATCAGGTGCCAGAGTGCGTGGCAGATTTGATCGCGGAATATGCGTCAGGCGAGGACTGGCAGCCAGAAGCGAAACAAGGAGACACTAAGCTTACCTAAGAGGCAGATTGTAGCGTTAATTCCCCTTCAAACTCCCTACAGTCCGGATGCTCCTATGTCGCTAGACCGTCGAGGGAGGCGGCGCACAAGGCGCCGGTTGGTCGTCCCCGGCGCAGCTACGGATGCGCGGCGAGGGGAGCTTCGCGACAATTCAGACAGCTTCTTTCTCGGTTGGCGCAATCCTTCGATCGTGGTTCGGCTATCAAGGCTGCGGGCGCGCGCCCGGCAGACTTCCGCTGCGGCGGACAACGAAGGATCGGACTGCTCTGGCGGCAACCCGGGAAGGCGTGAGGCACTGGCGCACAACAGGAGAAACAGCGCGCGCTCCGCCTTGTATCTCGCTCCCGCACGACTGCATTCCGAGCCGCGCATGACCGCGCGCCCGTCGCGAGTACAAACTGACCATTTCCACCTGCCGCGACCGCGCCGCTTTAGCTCGATATCGAACGACGCAAAGCTGTATCCCCGGTCGGACATGTCACGCCGCGAATCTGTCTGCGAAGCGGCCATGGAGTTCGTCGAGCAATCGTAGTTCCCGGTCGATTCGGCTTTTGTACAGATTGCGCTCCTGCTCTGTCTTCGCACTCGCGAGCAGCAGGCGATAGTGGCCGATAACCTTCTGGCTGCCGTGGATCAGCAGGTCTTGAATGCCGCTCATGACGCCTTCCCCATGCTGAAGAAAGCCGGCGACGGATTTTCCGGAAGCGGAAGCGTTACCGGGAAGGTCTCGGCAATCAGAGCATCGAGCGAGGCCTGCTCGTCGGCCATCCGTCGCTCGATGAAATTGCGCTCGAGATCGGACAATTTCGTCCGGAGCAGCCTGCGATAGCGGTGGATGTTGTTCCGATGGCTACGTATACGGGCCAAATTTTCTTCAAACATCGTCGTCCCTCGTCACCGTCTTCGTAAAATCCTCTTCGAATGGTCGCGGCTTCAGGCTGCCGCATGCCGTTCGGTCGGTCGCAGTCGCGTGGGTTTGCCGCCAGGCGGGAGCCGGGGACCACCATCCAGTGCGCACAGCGCCTCCAGGATCTCGTCGATGGTGACCGGCGCCTTCAGCCCGTCGGGCGCCCGCAGCGAGGGACAGGACGCGATGGCTGATGCGTCGGAAGCCCAGGAAGCCAAGATGGCCCGCTTCCAGGCTGGGGCCAGGATGAGAGACCACATCCCGCGGGTGCTCGAATCGGGTGCCGGGATGAAGCAGGTAATCGATATCGAATACATTGTCGTCGATAGCGGTCGTCGGCCGCATGACTGCCTCCGTTTCTAAGACGCGTTGGGAGAAGGCCGCGCGGGAAATCCCGCGCGGCCGGGATCGAGGCGGTCCGCCTGGTCCGGTAATCAGGCGGCCTTGGCTTCGATCTGGGTCACGTTGCTCGGGCTGGCACCGTTGATCGCGATGCGGCGCGGCTTCATCGCCTCGGGAACCTCGCGGATCAGTTCGATGATCAGCAAGCCGTTCTCGAAGCGGGCGCCCTTGACCTCGACGTGGTCGGCTAGCGTGAACTGGCGCTTGAAGTCGCGCGCCGAGATGCCGCGATGCAGGAAGGTCTTCCCCTCCTTCTCGCTCTTGCGGCCTTCGAGCGTGAGGACGTTCTGCTCGACCGTCAGTGCCACCTCGTCCGGCGTGAAGCCGGCGAGCGCGACCGAAATCTGGAAGCGGTTCTCGTCGAGACGTTCGATGTTGTAGGGGGGATAGCTCTCTTCGGCGGTCCGCTGGACGTCGTTGAGAACATCGAAAAGGCGGTCGAACCCGATGGTCGACCTCCAGAGGGGAGTCCAATCATACCTCATAGCCAAATCCTCCTTGGAGCAAGATGGATACGAGCAGGCTCCGGACACCGTCCGGCGCCCGACTCACGTCGCAGGACCCCTAAGGCGTCCCGGCCGCCGCGATGGCGACACCAAAAAAATTCAGCAGGTCGGGAAAAATTTCAAGGGGTCATCGCAAATTTTTTTGCGCGCACATCAAGAAGGTTAATCGGAAGTTGCCTACCTGCTTCGGGTGCGGCTCCTTTGTCAGCCCTCGCTCGACTACCCGGTCCTTCGGCCTCGATCTGTTTCTCTACGGCGGCCCGTTCGGCCTCGAAGGTTGGGCCCGCTCTTCGTTATCGCGCTGGCCCTTGTCCGGCGCCGCATGAGCCTTGCGCGCTCCTCTAAAGGGAATTTCATATCCGGTCCGAGCCAGGTATCCATCACGAACAAACGATCGCTTTGCCGGTTATGCTAGCAAGTTAGAAATCGACACTCCGAAGGTGAACCATGCCGATCAGCTCCTATTATGGTCCCGACCCGGCCAATCAGCAGGAGCGGGCCTACCTGGAATCCTTGATCCGCGAAGACTTCGAGCGATGCCATCCCGGCGACACGCTGGAGGATCTCAAGCGCCGCGCCACCTTTTCAAGAGAGGACAGGGGACTGCTGGGGGACTGGATGGCGATAGCCGCCAGAGCCGCAGCAGCTAAGCGATCGAACGGGAAGGAATAGCGACAGCAGCCTAACCTGCCATGTCATGGGCAAAGGCGAACCAGCGGGCGTATGGAATGGTCCGGATTCGCATTACGCAAAAAGAACCGTTAGTCTTAGTCTAGCACTATCAAGGGCAAGCCGAGCCGTTACTATCACGGTCGACCGGCCAGGCCCGCAGCGATGTTACGATTGATATCAATCAGGGGCGTCAGCTTTGCGGGATCCGGCTCCGTCTGCATTTCGAATGTTTGCGCAAAAACGAACGTAGCGATATTGGCTATCCCTTGACGTACTTGCAGCGAATGCGGGCTCTCATTTGATTCTGCTTCCGCAAAGAAGATGCACCACAGTCTCCGATTGAACATCAGAGCCTTATGCAAATTCTGGTCAGGACCCGTCCAGTTGGTCTGAATTTCCCGCAACTGTCTTGCGGCTTTTAGCAGAGCTTGCGCTTCAATTTCGCGTGGCGTCGCTGTTGTTTGAGAAGTGCGCGCATAAGCTTGGGCGCCATAGGACATCAGCTACCTCGATGAGAAATGAAATCCGAGGAACTGAGAGTTATGCTTTCGTTTTTAAAATATGGTTATCACCATAACCTCAGTGCGGTTAGCTAGTCTCTTCGCGCAGCGGCTTTGATCTAGCCTCGTTAAGACGCCGCCCAGATGCGGATCCGATCGACAATCGGTAATGATCGGCACAATGCGGACTTTGCTCAGGCCGCATTGCGCCGAAGACGGATCGGTCAGCTAAGGGCCGGCGAGGCCTTGGCCCGATCCTGAGGGTCCTGCAGGATGCCCAATGGGGTTATGACTGGTGCCACCAGAGTATCGATCCGGAGCATGGGCGCCGTAGCGTTCCATTGCATCCATGGCGTCGACTCAAGATGCGGGATCGGAGGCAGCGGAAGCACGTCATTGGACTTTGCTGCAGCCGCCTTCGGTGCACTATTCATTCCCCACGCGGCCACGGATGGCATCGCTAGCGCCGACGCCAGCAGGGCCGTCAACAGGTGACGCACCACACCCCGTGTGGGGCTTTCCGGTTTCTCCGCACGAGCGGAGCCGATGTCTTGATCCAGGATCATCTCATCCTCCTATCGTTCGAAAACTTACCCATGCGATGGTCGCGAAGCTCGAGGCTAGCATGAGCCAATTCAGAGCAGCCCCGCCTCGTCGCAACAGAGCTTGAATCTGTGTGCTCATATTGCCCTCTTTGTCAGTGTTCTCCTTCGTCAGTCTGAGTGAATGCCCGGCTGTGAGGCGGCCGGGCAAGCCTTTATCAGAAGTCCATCGGCGGGGTCGCTGGAGTCGCCTCTGACTTCTTAGGCTTGTCGGCCACCAGGGCCTCCGTCGTGATCAGCAGCGATGCCACAGAGGCTGCATCCTGCAATGCCGTGCGAACGACCTTGGCGGGATCGATCACACCAGCCTTGACGAGATCCTGATATTCGCCGGTCGCAGCATTGAAGCCCCAGTTGTAGCTGCTGTTCTCCAGAAGCTTGCCGACGATCAGCGAACCATCCTCCCCCGCGTTCTGTACGATCTGCCGGGCCGGCACTTGGATGGCACGACGTACGATCTCGACGCCGGCTTTCTGGTCGGCGTTAGTCGTTTTGACGCCATTGAGCGCTTTGAGAGCGCGGAGTAGCGCGACGCCGCCACCGGGAAGGATGCCTTCCTCGACCGCCGCTCGCGTGGCATGGAGCGCGTCGTCAACGCGATCCTTCTTCTCCTTGACCTCAACCTCTGTCGCTCCGCCAACGCGGATTACCGCAACGCCGCCAGCAAGCTTCGCCAGTCGCTCCTGGAGCTTTTCGCGGTCATAGTCGGAGGTCGTTTCCTCGATTTGCGCCTTGATCTGCGCCGCGCGGGCTTCAATGTCCTTCTTGGCGCCCGCGCCGTTGACGATGGTCGTGTTCTCCTTGTCGATCACCACCTTCTTGGCGCGGCCAAGCATGTTGATGGTGACATTCTCGAGCTTGATTCCGAGATCTTCGGCGATCGCGGTGCCTCCGGTAAGGATTGCGATGTCCTCCAGCATGGCCTTGCGGCGATCTCCGAAGCCGGGAGCCTTTACGGCAGCGACCTTCAAGCCACCACGAAGCTTGTTGACGACAAGCGTCGCCAACGCTTCACCCTCAACGTCTTCCGCGACAATGAGGAGCGGCTTGCCGGACTGCACGATGGCTTCCAGGAGGGGAAGCATGGTCTGCAGGCCCGAAACCTTCTTTTCGTGAATCAAGATGTAGGGATCTTCGAGCTCGACCCGCATCTTTTCGGCATTGGTCACAAAGTAAGGCGAGACATAGCCGCGATCGAACTGCATGCCTTCGACCACCTCGAGTTCTGTATCGAGACTCTTGGCTTCCTCGACCGTAATCACGCCCTCGTTGCCGACCTTCTGCATCGCCTCTGCCAGGAAGCGGCCGATATCGGTGTCGCCGTTGGCCGAGATGGTTCCGACTTGCGCGATTTCATCGTTGGACGTGATCTTCTTGGCGTGCGTCTTTAGGTCGCCGACAATCGCCTCGACTGCAAGATCGATGCCCCGCTTGAGATCCATCGGGTTCATGCCGGCCGCGACCGACTTCGCGCCCTCTTTCACAATTGCCTGAGCGAGCACGGTCGCCGTCGTGGTCCCGTCGCCGGCCAGATCGTTGGTCTTGGACGCCACCTCGCGCACCATTTGTGCGCCCATGTTCTCGAATTTGTCTTCCAGCTCGATTTCCTTGGCGACGGTGACTCCGTCCTTGGTGATGCGCGGTGCGCCGAACGACTTTTCGATCACCACGTTGCGTCCCTTCGGACCGAGGGTGACTTTCACCGCATTCGCCAGTGTGTCGACACCCCGCAGCATCCGCTCGCGGGCCTCGGTCGAAAACTTTACGTCCTTGGCAGCCATGACTTTGATCTCCTTTCTCTTCAATGACTGTCGATCTGTTGGTGGCCTCAGGCCGCCTTCTTCAGCTTGCCGCTGTGCTCGACGATACCCAGAAGGTCGCTCTCCTTCATGATGAGGAGATCCTGGCCATCGATCTTCACCTCGGTCCCCGACCATTTGCCGAACAAGACCCGGTCGCCCGTCTTCACGTCGAGCGGGACCAGTTGACCTTGCTCATTCCGCGCTCCGGGACCCGCAGCGATGATCTCGCCTTCTTGCGGCTTCTCCTTTGCGGTGTCGGGAATAATGATGCCGCCGGCGGTCTTCTCCTCGGCATCGATACGGCGCACGAGCACACGGTCGTGCAGCGGGCGGAAATGCATGCACATCCTCCTTAGCAGTTTAGCGATGTCAAAAACCGGAGCCGGAAACCAGCCCCCGGCGGAAATCCACCTAGGAAAGAAGAAGGACTCTTCAAGAGGGCCGCGAAAAATTTTTGGCACTCTTGGCGATCAACTGCCAGACAGGCCTTGAAAGAGGCCGCGCGGTTGCCCAGCTACTGGCCGGCAATGCCCTCTAAGCATCTGTAACTTAGGGAAAAACAATGTGCTCGCTGCGCGCCGCTTATCGGTCCGTGCCCCTCCTCGGCGTCGTTTGGATGCTCTCGCTAGCGACCGCCTTTGCTCAAATTCCAGATCTCGGCACCGGTCGGGTGCCGACCTTGGCGCCTCTTGTGAAAGAGGTCACGCCCGCGGTTGTCAACATCTCGGTCCAAGGAAGAATTCGGGAGGACAATCCGCTCTATCATGATCCCCTGTTTCGTGAGTTCTTCGACGTCCCGAAGCAACTCGAGAAAGAGATCAATGCGACCGGCTCCGGTGTGATCGTGGATGCGCAGAAGGGTTACGTCCTCACCGCGAACCACGTCGTCGCGCAAGCTTCACTGGTGCAGATCACAACAAAAGATGGAAGGAAATTTTCGGCCAAGCTGGTGGGGCGCGATGGCCCCACAGACGTGGCACTCCTCCAGATCAAGGATCCAAGAGGGCTCAAGGCAATCGCGCTTGGCAACAGCGATGCACTCGAGGTCGGCGACTTCGTCATTGCCGTGGGCAATCCCTTTGGGCTCGGCCAAACCGTTACCTCGGGTCTTGTGAGCGCGTTAGGGCGCAAGGGCCTCGTCAAGCAAGGCTATGAGGATTTCATTCAGACTGATGCAGCTATCAACCCTGGCAACTCCGGCGGCGGTCTGATCGATCTGAAGGGCGAACTCGTGGGCATCAACAGCGCGATTATTTCGCCGGGCGGCGGCAATATCGGCATCGGCTTTGCCGTGCCGATCAATATGGCGAAAAAAGTGATGGACCAGTTGATAGCTACGGGGCACGTCGAACGCGGCCGCATTGGTGTAGCGCTGGAAGATTTGGATGCGCCGGCTTCAGGCCACCTGGAGGGCGCACGGATAAAGGAGGTTAGCCCTGGCTCTGCGGCGGAACGAGCTGGCCTACGCAAAGGTGACATCATCCTCAAGGCGAACGACATCCCGATCCGAAGCGCGACGCAGATGCGCAACGTTATCGGCCTAACTCCGGTCGGCCGGGCCGTGCGCATGACCATTGAGCGCGACCACGCGCTTCAGGTCGTTACTGTCGAGGTCGTTCCTCTCACAGACAAAAGGCTGAAGGAAAGAACCTAAGAGAACCTAACCGATTTAGCCCCCGCTTGCGTGAGACCTTCGATGGCGGCACACAGTCAGACTGACGGGCTTTTCAGTTTCTGAACATCGAATGCGAAGCCGTGTTTCCGCGCAGGTTGCCCGTTCACGAGGCTCTCTAGACGGGGGCTTCGCTCACATCCGGAGATGTACCTGAGCCGATCTGGTTGGGCCGAAAGTCGAACGGGGAACCGACCCGCCATACGGACGTTTAAGCGTCCAACTATTCGGATCGGACATGGACGACTATCGAGATCTCGTCATCGCTGGTCTCTTCTTGGCGTGCACCGGTGCCGCGCTGGTGGCGGGCTTGCTGTACATCGAATACGGTGCCCAACGTGATGGCCTCCTTGTTCAGCATGCCCCAGCCAACAGTTCGCCGCCAGTGGCGTCTAAAGGGGAGGAGGACGGAAAAAGCCAAGGCCGGAGCTGAGTGGCATAATTTCCCGTCGGCGTCGGCTCGCGCTCACTTAGGCGGCAAACCGGTCGGCGAAGCCGCCTCGAAGTTCGTCTAGCAGCTTCTGCTCGCGCGCGATCCGGCTTCGATAAAGCTCGCGCTCCTTCTCGGTTTTCGAACTCGCCAGCAGCAGCCGATAGTGGGAGATGATCTTCTCGCTGCCCCGGATCAGGAAGGCCCGGATGTCAGTCATGGCGCGACCTCCATGCGAGCCTGCCCAGCCGAGATTTTTTGCGCGGTAAACGCGAGTAGGAAGGTTTCGGAGGCGAGCGCGTTCAGGCCTGCCTGCTCCTCCGAAAGACGCCGTTCGACGAATTGGCGTTCGAGGTCCGTCAGCCTGGTGTTCAGCAGGCGCCGACAGCGGTGGGTGTTGTTGCAGTGCGAACGGATACGGATGAAGTTCTCATTGAGCATCGTCGTCACTCCTGACGGTCTTCGTGGTCCTTTTCGATTTTGAGGGGTGGGGAGGGAATCCCAAAGAAAATTCAAGACGGCTCTGGAGTCAAGCACGCCCGCCGATACGAAAGGCCGTGTTTCGTTAGTGATTGCAGGACACCGTCCGCGCGAGACGCTTACTGGCTTCGCCCGACTACAAATTTTTAGCTTCGCATCTTGAATTGACTGCTCGCTGATCTAAGTGGTTTTTCGCCGCGAGAGCGGTGCGCCGGGCGCCTTGTTGGGTCCGGCGCGGGCGCCGGGCCGCTGTCTTCGGACCCCATCCGAGATCCCGGTCTAGCGCTCCTTCGTATCCATATTGCTCTTTGGAGGACTTGGTTATGAGGACGAACTTGGACTTTGCGCCACTGTGGCGCTCCACCATCGGCTTCGATCATTTGGCCGACCTCCTCGTCGACAGCACGTTGCGCCAGCCGCACGAGGACAACTATCCCCCTTATAACATCGAACGCACCAGCGAGGACTACTATCGGATCAGCCTCGCTGTGGCAGGCTTCGGCGTCGACGACATCGCCGTAACAGCCGAGCAGAACGCCCTCACCATCGAAGGCAGGAAGCCCGACGGTACCGCTCGCGAATACCTGTATCAGGGCATCGCCGCGCGTCCGTTCCGACGGGTGTTCAATCTCGCCGACTATGTTCAAGTCAAGCAGGCCTCCTTCAAGGACGGGCTCTTGATCATTGACCTCGTCCGCGAGGTGCCTGAGGCTATGAAGCCGCGCCGGATCAACATCGTGAACGGAGCGTCTCATTCGTCGCAGATCGAACAGAAGAAGGCGGCTTGACCGCCAACCGCGGCGAGGGCCGCGGCGACCGCCGCCGTCCCTCGCCATCGATACTACCGTCCCGAAGAAAGGAGCGTAAGGGGAGGCAATCGATGAGCAACGCAAAAACGAACTATGGTGATCTCAATGCACTGTTCCATCCGGCGGCTCACTATGCATCTCCGGATGAGGTACTAAAAGATCAGCAACTATCGGTTCCGGAGAAACGGATCATCTTATCATCTTGGGCCTCAGACATGTTCGCTGTTGAATCTTGTCCCGCATTGCGGGAGATCCCCGGCATGGATCATCCTATCCGGCTCGCGGATATCCTGGCGGCCTTGCGGCAGCTCGACGGCAGCGATGATGACGATCCACCTCGTCCGGGCGGCGTCCCGATGCGGCTGCGGCGGCCATGGGCCGCCGCTCAGCGGCTTCGGGCGAGTTAAGACGATTTGATGGGGTTGGGGCGACACGACGCTTACAGCGCGATTGCAATTGCTGCCTTCAACCAAGTTGAATCCGGTTGATCCTAACTCGAGTTCCGAGCGCAACGTTCTCGGCGCTGCAGCCATCACCAGTCCAAATGCTGTTGTGACCAGATGCGAAGTCGTCGAACGGCTTTCTAGCTGCCTTGTTGTTACTTTCGCGGAACGGCCTCTGGGCTCGGCCGTTTTACGGTTCAGGATGTTGAGGATCCGGAATTGAGAATACTGCTGGTCGAAGACGACCCGCTCATCCGTGAATTTGCGGTGCAGGCACTGCGGGAGGAAGGGTTCGAGGTGATTCAAGCGGCAGACGGGGAAGAGGCTGTGGCGTGGTTCCGGCGAACAATCGCGGATGTGCTGGTCACTGACATGGAGCTGCCGGGCAAGGTTGACGGTTGGCAGATCGCGGAGCGCTGTCGCGAGCGCGCGCCCCAATTACCCGTGATCTATGCGACCGGTTTCTCGCCGGTAGCTCCGCGACCTGTGGTCGGAAGCCTAGTATTGCAAAAGCCATATCATCCCAAGCAGATCGTGCGTGCCATCAGACAGCTGACGAACCACTAAACATCTACGACTGCTGTCAAACACCGCCTTTTAATTCCACGGTCATTCGGCTTCAGAGCCTGTCCGGGTTATCAAGCGCGTTAAGTTCGGCGTCAATCTTGTCGAGGCGAGCTTCTATCTCAAGCCGCTCGTTCGGCCCTGGATATTCCTCCAGGCGGCTGAGCAAGTGCTGCTTCCGCGTCAGCAGTACCGCAATCTTCGTCAACTGAGGCGACGATTCATGACACTGTGACTCAGCAGGTCGCCGATGTTTTTCGATGCAATGCATGACCACGATACCATGCTGCAAAGATTAGCTGCGTCCGCAGTCGAGTCAGGCAGCGCAATAGCTACTTTCTGTTCTCCCCGATCCACTCCACACCGTCGATCTTATAGGCCCTGTCGCCACCTGGCGTGTCGACCAACACTGTCGCTCCGTTTTGTTTACCTATCAGCGCCTTGGCGAGCGGCGAGGTCACCGAAATCCTTCCTTCCCTGGCGTTTGCTTCGGGCTCGCCGACAAGCTGCCAGACACGTTCTTCGCCAGTATCCTCATCAATCAGCTTCACCTTCGCGCCAAACTTTATAGTATCACCACCAGCCTTCTCCAAATTGATGACTTCAGCACGCGCCAGCTTGTCTTCCAGCTCAGCGATTCGAGTTTCATTCAATTCCTGCTCCGCCCGCGCAGCCTGGTATTCCGAGTTTTCAACCAGGTTCGCGTCGTCTGCGATCGCCTGCTGAATGCGCTCAACAAGATGAGGTCGCGAGACTCGGATGCGATGTCTCAGCTCATCTTCGATGGCGGAATGACCCGCTGCCGTCATGGGAAGTCTCGTCATCTGGGCTCAACTCCGACTAATTTGGTGCACGCGCCGGCTCTATCAGCGCTCTTCCGAAGGCGCTAACCATGGCCGCGGCTTCGTGATCTCCGCGACCATCCAAAACGTGGTAGAGCATGTCCATCCGCTCTCTGAATGCCGCAAGAAGCGATGGATCGCGCTCACAAAGTACTCCTGCAATGCAGAGGGCAAGAGCTTCGGTACCCATCTTAACTTGCGATAGCGAGTCTGCAGCCATCATCCGTCCTCCCCTGATAGTACTCATTGGGGATCCTGCCGGTTTTTCCGACTATCTCCTGACATGCTGGAGTCAGCGGCGGCCATTTCCGTCTCGCTGAGTTGCTCCGCCAAGAGCTAGGCGTATCAGAAGTCCATCGCTGGCGCGGCTGGCGCGTGCGCCTCCGTCTTCTTCGGCTTATCGGCCACGAGCGCTTCCGTGGTGATTAACAAGGCCGCGACCGACGCCGCGTCCTGCAAGGCGGTGCGGACAACTTTGGCCGGATCGATCACACCAGCTTTGACGAGGTCCTGATATTCGCCTGTCGCCGCATTGAATCCCCAGTTATAGCTGTCGTTCTCAAGCAGCTTGCCAACCACCAAAGACCCGTCCTCGCCGGCATTTTGCGCGATTTGGCGTGCGGGTACCTGGATCGCTCGACGCACGATGTCGACACCAGCCTTTTGGTCAGCGTTGCCGGTCTTGATTCCTTTCAGCGCCTTCTGCGCCCTCAGCAAGGCGACGCCGCCACCCGGTAGGATACCTTCCTCCACGGCCGCGCGCGTTGCATGAAGTGCATCGTCGACGCGGTCCTTACGCTCCTTCACTTCCACCTCAGTGGCTCCGCCGACGCGAATCACCGCGACTCCGCCGGCTAGCTTGGCCAGACGCTCCTGTAGTTTCTCGCGATCGTAATCCGACGTTGTCTCCTCGATCTGCGCCTTTAACTGCGCGATACGCGCCTGGATATCCTTCTTTGAGCCGGCGCCGTCGACGATTGTCGTATTCTCTTTGTCAATCACCACCTTTTTCGCGCGTCCGAGCATATTGAGGGTAACATTCTCGAGCTTGATACCGAGGTCCTCGGCGATCATCGTGCCTCCGGTAAGAATCGAGATATCTTCCAGCATGGCCTTGCGGCGATCACCAAAGCCCGGCGCCTTCACTGCGGCGATCTTCAACCCTGCGCGTAGTCTGTTGACTACAAGGGTCGCCAGGGCCTCGCCCTCGACATCCTCAGCGATAACAAGCAATGGCTTGCCTGATTGCACCACGGCCTCGAGCAGCGGCAGCATTGTTTGCAGTCCCGACAGCTTCTTCTTGTGGATCAGGACATAGGCATCCTCAAGCTCGACCCGCATTTTCTCGGCGTTAGTGACGAAGTACGGTGAGACATAACCGCGATCGAACTGCATTCCCTCTACAATTTCGAGCTCGGTGTGGAGGCTCTTGGCCTCCTCGACCGTAATCACACCGTCGTTGCCGACCTTCTTCATGGCATCGGCCAAGAACTTGCCTATTTCGGCATCGCCATTTGCGGAAATCGTGGCGATCTGGGCAATCTCCTCGTTGGCCGTCACCTTCTTGGCGTGAGTCTTCAGGTCATCGACGATCGCGTCGACCGCAAGATCAATTCCCCGCTTGAGATCCATCGGATTCATGCCGGCGGCCACTGACTTGGCACCCTCTTTCACCACAGCTTCGGCGAGTACAGTCGCAGTGGTGGTTCCGTCACCCGCAAGGTCAGAGGTTTTCGACGCGACCTCGCGAACCATCTGTGCGCCCATGTTCTCGAACTTATCCTCAAGTTCGATTTCTTTGGCGACAGTTACGCCATCTTTGGTGATGCGGGGTGCGCCGAAGGACTTTTCAATCACCACGTTGCGGCCCTTGGGACCGAGCGTCACCTTGACAGCGTTCGCGAGAGTATCGATGCCCCTGAGCATCCGGTCGCGAGCTTCCGTTGAAAATTTCACGTCCTTGGCAGCCATGATGCGAACCTCCTCGCCTTTTCTCCCTTCTTTCCAGAGACCGGCTTACACGAGCTTTCCGTTGCGGGCCTTTTTTGATAACGCTCAGTAGTCTCTGGTGATGCCGCCGCCCGTCTTTTCGTCTCGCCTCGACCGCGCACGACCACGCGGTCGCGCAACGCCGGAAATGCGTGCACATCCCATCCTTCAGCTCAGCGATCTCTTAGAGCCGGCCCGTCAAAAGGGCCCCGGCAAAAAACACCTAGGAGGCGGTAAGTCGGTTTCAAGTCTGGTGGAGAAAAATTTTGGCACTCTTAACCGTCGAGCGCCAAGCAATAGCGTACAGCTGGGAACGCTAAGCTTGAACCTTCCTGCAACCGAGGAATCCGCACAGCCGGATCACCCACTCCAAGCGGTTGTCTCCGCTGCCCTTAGCGCCCGCGATCACGACTAGATCTTTGGCTTCTCGCCGGCGGTCGGATCTTGTCAGTCTCCCGAGGAGCAGGATCTGACCTTGGTGGATGCGGCTCGCTCCAATCTTCATGTCGGCGACGGGGGCGCCGCAAGCGCGCTGCGCCCCTTCGGCGCCTTTGGGATGACAACTGCGACGGTTCATTGTCAGCAGGTGTTCTCCGCAACCTCTTCGCAGCGGAGTGCTGTACAGCTATTAATGGCAGCGACGCAGCCGTGCTGAGTATGTTGAGGAGTATGACACCAATGACCGTCTCGGTGAACACGACCAAACCTCCTATGCCGACTGCCCAAGGGGCGTCGGAGCCCCGCGACCTAGAAACCTCCCCTCATGGACAGGAGAGGGATTGTCCGCCAGTCGACCACGCACTTCGTTCCTGACTTTCTGAAAAGCCCGCTCTTCGATTTGACGGATCCGCTCGCGAGATACGCGAAACTGCTGTGCCAGTTCGTCCAGTGTCTTCGGCTCGTCAGCGAGCCACCGCGCTTCCAGAATTGCTCGTTCGCGTTCAGTCAGTACCTTTAGCGCCTCCCGGAGGGCAACTTCACGTCGGCGCCAGTCGTCGCCTTCCATAAGCAGGTTCTCTGGATCTGGCGAAGAGTCCGGCAGGCAGTCCTGCCATTCCGCCGCGGTGTCGTCATCGCCGACAAAGACATTCAGCGAGACATCACCCCGCAAGCGCCGATCCATCGCAACCACCTCGGGCGGGCTCACCTTCAACTGCTCGGAGATATAGTCTACCTGGTCCGGTCGCAAATCGCTCTCTGTGATTGCCGATATTTTGCTCTTCAGCCTATTGAGTTTGAAGAACAGTTTCTTTTGCGCAGCCGTGCTACCCATCCTGACGAGTGACCACGATCTCAAGATGTACTCCTGCACTGAGGCCTTGATCCACCACATGGCATAGGTGGCCAGCCGAAAGCCCCTAGCAGGTTCAAAACGTTTGACGGCCTGCATCAATCCAAGATTCGCTTCCGAAACGAGATCGGCGACCGGCAGCCCATATCTGCGGTACTTCATTGCGATTTTCGCTGCCAGCCGGAGATGGCTCGTAACAAGACGATAGGCGGCGTCGCGGTCTCCGTGTTCGCGCCAACTGTTCGCATACGCGACTTCTTCGGAGGCGGTAAGTAGCGGAAATTTTTGAATTTCGGCGAGATAGCGTGAAAGTCCTCCCTCCGCCGATGGGGATGGGAGTTTCGCGACAGTCGACATGGCAATCGCTCCTTTCTTCCAATGTCGCGTGAGCCTATCGAGAGGTGGGTGCCATTTTCGTGGCAACCTTGCTCGCGAGAGATCTCAGTTTCCTGCGCAGATGAGGAAGCCGATTAACGCCGGCTCTAACGAAGCGGCGTGTGGTAAGAAGCAGACGTACCGATTGATGATCGAGTGACATCAGGGGATGATCGAATGTCCGGCTGAGTTGCCGGAAGCAGGTGGCGATGCGTCCCATATCCAAATCCTCCAAGAGCAAGTTGGGTACGAGGGGTACCTCCCACCATGTGCGGACCCCTCAAGGCGTCCACGGCGGGCGAGGCGATCCCAAAACTTCAGCGAACGAAAATTGTTCCAGAGCGACGAACGGGAATTTAGTAGGTGAGCAAACCGCCTGATCTCATGCGCCTGTCCCATCGCCTCGAAGGCTTTCCGTGCAGACCGGGTCGTGAATGAATAGGACCCTAGCCTTCGCACGCAGACTTCAAGCCGACAGCGATAACAACATGGGTTCGCGCTAGTCGTTCTTTCAAGGTATTGGAAAGGCCTCTTGAAAACGCGAACCTCCCTTCTAACTTGATTGGTGCAAGCGCGGCACTCCGCGCTGCCCCGGGCGCCTTCGCAGGGCCCGGTCATTGGGCGCCGCACAAAGGTGTCCGCGGCGCTCGTATCCATGTTGCTCGAAAGGAGGATGTGGCTATGACCACCTTTGATCTTGCTCCATTGTGGCGTTCAACCATCGGGTTCGATCGCCTGATTGATCTGATGGAGGACACTGTTCGCTTGACGGGCGGTGACAACTATCCGCCCTACAACATCGAAAAGATCGGTGAGGACCACTATCAGATCGCGGTGGCGCTCGCCGGCTTCACGCCGGACGAGGCGACCATCACTGCCGAGCAGAACGTGCTAACCCTCGAAGGGCGAAAAACCGATAGGGGCGCGCATCAGTACCTCTACCAGGGGATCTCTTCGCGTCCGTTCCGGCGGGTCTTCAACCTCGCAGACTACGTGCAGGTGAAAGGCGCCTCATTCGAGAACGGCACGCTGAAGATCGACCTTGTGCGTGAGGTTCCTGAAGCGATGAAACCACGCCAGATCGCAATCAATGCCGGCAGTGAGGACCACCAGCTCGACCATAAGCAAGCGGCCTGAAGTCCGCGTGCCGAATGAAGAATCTCCCGCGGACGCGGTTTCCGCCATGGCCGCGGGCGTTCAGAGGAATCAAGGAGAAAACCATGGCTATGACAGATCTCATCCCTTGGGGCCGTGGTCGCGAAGTGACCACGACCCGCAACGCAAGCAGCAACCCGATCCTGGACCTGCATCGGGAGATGAACCGACTGTTCGATGACGTCTTCCGGGGCTTTGATGTTTCGCCCTTCAACGACCGCTTCTTCGAGCGTTCGATGAACTGGCCGAGCATTGAGGTCAATGAAACCGATAAGGACGTGAAGGTCACAGCGGAGCTGCCGGGCCTCGACGACAAGGATGTCGAGGTCGAGCTCGCAAACGGCGTCCTGTCTATCAAAGGCGAGAAGAAGACCGAAACGGAAGACAAGGATCGACGCTTCAGCGAGCGCTACTACGGTCGGTTCGAACGGCGCATTCCCATCGACGACGTAGACGAGGACAAAATCTCGGCAGCGTTCAAGAATGGTGTGCTGACCGTGACCATGCCGAAACTGGCAGAGGCGCAATCGAAAGTGAAGCGCATCGCCATCAACGGCAAGTAATATAAGGCGGGAGCGAAAGCTCGCTCCCGCACTATCCTCAGCTTGTGCTTGTCCCGCCGACGCGATTGCATCGGATAGGTCTCGGATCCGCTAGGTTGGTACGAATTTATCCCGTGGCGTCAACCAAACTTTGGAGGACAAATCAATTCGGAAAAGGAAGATCGCCGCCCGCCTATTGGAACGTTGAAGTGCGGGGCTAGCCCATCTTCGATATTGCTGTCCAGCCGACGCAGGCTGCGGACGCAAATCGATTGCGAACGTCGCTGTCAGAAAAATGGCTTGGAATCAGTTTGTCGGCATTACGATGCTGCTTTATGCGCTGACTAACCCGGTCGGAGCGATTCCTATTTTCCTGGCGATGACCCGCAAGGCAGGGAGCGACAAAAGGCATCGCATCATCATTCTGGCATCCGCAGCAGTCGCTGTCTTTTTTGTCGGCTCTGCGCTGCTTGGAAAGCAGATTTTGAATTTCTTCAATGTTGGGCTTGATGACTTCCGGATCGCTGGCGGGCTCCTCGCGTTGATGATCGCGTTCGAGATGTTTCAGGCGCAATACGGACGATTTATACAGGCAGCCGACGAAACGGCTCGCGGTGAGGTCGATATCCACGGACTAGCAATCACGCCTTTTGCATTCCCCCTCCTGGTTGGGCCGGCCGAGCTCAGCATCATGATTACGCTTTCCAACGACCATCCGGGGTGGCTAGCGAAGACGTTGCTTGCGATTGCATCGGTGCTTGCGACGTTCCTGATTGGGGTAACGCTGTGGACCGCGACGGCGGTGGAACGACTCTTGGGAAGGACCGGCATAAACGTTATTACGCGTGTGATGGCACTTATCGTCGCCGCAATCGGCGTAAACTTCATCATGACAGGGATCAGAAGTGAATTGGGGTTGGCGCACTGATACTGCCGTCCTGCAAAGGACCCCGCCTCCGAGATATCACTGGATTTGTACGCGCGTCGTCCGGCTCGTTGGCGCAAGGCGCGAAAATAGCAATCACCTCTTGACAGTGCAGCTGATCGTACCAAATCAAACCTTAGAGGGGCGACCATGATCGCTTGCTCGCCCCGTCAACAGAACACAAAAGGGGTTGCAAACATGATCATGGGATTTGCCGATCCGTTCGACACGCTGCTCGAACTACAACGCTCTCTTGAAGGGACGTTGTCTAGCGACTGGCTTCAAGACCTTACGACCAGTCGGGGACCTTTCCCGCCTATTAACGTTTTCCAGCAGGGCGACGACGTCCTGGCGATCATTGAATTGCCGGGCGTGAGCAAAAGCGACTTGCAGATCCAGGCGAAGGAAAACTCCATCCGAATCTTCGGTAAGAAGACGGTCGACTATCCTGATGAGGCGAGCCTGCATAGGCGAGAACGCGTTTCGGGCGAGTTCGACAGAACTCTTTCGTTCCCGGTGCAAATCGAGCCGGATGGCATAAAGGCTGAATACCGAGATGGCATTTTGGCGCTGTTCTTGCCGCGAGCGGAAAGCGACAAGCCGCGCACGATCAAGATCAGCTGAAAACCGCAACCCCCCGCCAATGCTTTGGTCCTCGAGGGGACGAACTGGCGGAGCTTTGAGGAGATAAGATCATGGCTTCCAACAAGGAACTACAGGTCGCGCAAAAGCGCGAGTTGGACAAGAAAGAAGAGGCAACCATACCTTCCCGGATATTTGTCCCGAACGCGGATATCTTTGAGACCAAGGATGGCCTCAACGTGGTTCTCGAGATGCCTGGCGTGGATAAAAACAGCGTAGACATTCGGGTCGAAGATGGTGTGCTCAAGGTCGACGGGAAGCTCGATTTTTCCAATTACCGGGGCCTGCAACCACTTTATACGGAGTACAATGTTGGTCATTTTTCGCGGAGCTTCAGGCTGTCCGGCAAAATTGATCAAGGCAAGATTGCCGCTGAACTCAAGGACGGCGTGTTGTCGCTGACGTTGCCATTGGCCGAGAAGGCTAAACCCAGAGCCATCCGGGTCAACTGATGGTAAGCAAAAAGCGGCGAACGGGGCTTCCTGATGTGAAGCCCCGCTCCTGATCTCGGTTCTAACAACTGTTTAAGACTTGACTCGTATGCTGTTCGGACCGTGAGTGCGCTTTAAGCGGGTGAGCAGGAGGGCATCGAGCCGGCGATGCAGCCGCAAAAAGTACTTTGGTTCTGCGGTGTCTACCATCCGTTTGTCCTCCCATGAGATCCGCGGCTGGTGAATCGAGGTGATCCCATGCCCAATGACAAGGTTTCAGCTGCATTGTACGTGGCAGAAATGCGCAAGAGTCTGGAGAGGCGGAACGAAGTCACCGTTGGTGCCGACTAAATCCGGATGTGAGCTAAATTGCGACGTCTCTGCCCAAATCCAGTTTATGGTTGGCTTTCGCACGAAGCGTTGCTTCGAGCTTAATGAATAGTTCCCGCGAGGAAAATGGCTTGCCGAGCAGTGTACAACCGCTAAGGCGCTCGCTTGTCTTTTCGATGAGGTCCGCATAGCCGCTGCAGTACACGAGGGCCAGGCCGGGCTGCTGCCGCTGAAGTTCGACGCCAACGTCCACTCCCGACACGCCAGGCATCGCGAGATCAATGATGGCCAGATCGACAGTTTGATCGGAAATGGCCTTCAGCGCATCATCCAGATTGTCGGCCGCAATCGCCTGGTATCCGAGGTCGTCAAGCATGCTCCGCGTCGTCTCCAGTACGCTGGCGTCGTCATCTACAACAAGGATGTGCTGCCTTGCTCCCGCGCGCGGAGCTATCAGTTGTCGATCCTCTGTTCCCACAACGACATCCGTCGACCGAGGAAGCAAGATCCGCACCACTGTGCCCCGACCAACCCCGCTTTCGATTTTCGCCGTTCCTCCCGACTGGCGGGCGAAACCGTAGACCTGGGACAATCCAAGACCCGTTCCCTTGCCGGGCTCTTTGGTCGTGAAGAATGGATCGAAGGCCCGGGCCAGAACTTCGGGAGGCATTCCACTGCCAGTGTCTTTTACCGCTATCGAGACATACTCGCCCGGCTTCAGCTCGGTTTGCAGACCATCCGGGACGCGGTGGAGAGCGGTTGTCTCTATTGTGAGAAGTCCGCCATCGGGCATTGCATCCCGCGCATTGATGGCAAGGTTGAGCAACATCAGCTCCAGTTGGGTCGCATCGACCAGTGCAGGCCAGAGGTCCTTTTTCGTGACCACGTCGATCCGAATGGAGGCTCCCAAAGTTCTGGACAACATCTCTGCAACCGTGCACACGAGTTGATTGACGTCGACAGGCTCCGGCACGAGTCGCTGCTTGCGAGAGAATGTCAGCAACTGTCCGACGAGCTTGGCTCCGCGCTGCGCTCCGTGCATCGCGTTCCGGACATATCGCTGAATGCGCTCGTCCTCCACTCGCCGGGAAATCAGCTCAAGATTGCCCATAATTGCCATCAGCAGATTGTTGAAATCGTGCGCAATGCCGCCCGTGAGTTGCCCGACGGCCTCCATCTTCTGTGCCTGACGTAGCGCGACTTCGGTGCGCTCTCTTTCCACGATTTCTTCTCTCAGTCGCTTGTTCGCTTCCGAGAGCTGCTCTGTCCGCTCTTCGACGCGCCGCTCGAGCGTGTCGGCCAGCTGTTTCAACTGCAGTAGATAGTGCTCGGCCTGTCGCTGCCGCCGGCGACCGCGCACCGCTGCCAATACGGCACTCTTAAGTGAGGTCGCAGCCAACGGCCGCTCGAGGACTGTAACGTGACCAAGCAGCTCGATCAGCTCCGCAAGAGCCGGCCCATTTTGGCCTGTTCTCAATGTTAGCAGCACGAATGGAAAATCTGACCATGGTGGCTGATTGGCGATCCATTGGGCCAATGCGCCACGATGCTCGTGAACGAGCGCTTCCTCCGCAATGACAGCAGCGGCTGCATCATTCAGCTTGGCTACCAATTCCGAAAGACTCGACTGCTCCAATGCCTGGACTCCGACATCACGCAGGGTCGAGCAAACTACGCCTGCATCGCGGCCGAACGGCGCCAGAACGAGCACCGGCCCGCTTGGAGTTCGCTCACGAGCGTCCATTGTTCCTCGACGCAAGCAGCGTGGCATGCTGGCCGGTGTAGATTGGTGACCCTGACAAGACCCCCTGGAATTCCACCAAAGGAGGGCCGACTTGGATCCCGCGGTTGTCGAGCCGGTACTCGCGAATTTCGTCTTCGTGGCGTCCGGTGCGTTTCTTTAGAACGGAGATCGCGCGGCGGATCTTTCCAGCGGCCTCGAAGAAACGCAATAGGAGGACCGTGTCGCTGAGATAGGTGAGATCGACGCTGGATTGCATCGAGCCAACAAGTCCGTGCTGCGCAAGTGTCAAGATCGTGACGACCGCGCGGTGATTGAGATAGGTCAGCATTTCGTGCATCAACAACAGCATGAACTGCTCGGCGGGCATGGCGTTCTGGTAGCCGCTCAAGCTGTCCAGCACCACGACCCGCACATTGTCGGCCTCGACGCGCCTGCGGACCATCCCAGTGAGCTCTCCGGGAGAAAGCTCTGCGGGATCGACCTGCTCGAGGACCAACTGCCCCGACGCGATCGGTTGGTCCAAGTGCCAGCCCATGCCCGCAGCGCGCTTCATCAAAATCGCTTTGGTCTCGTCAAAGGTCACAAAGAGGGCGCGTTCACCACGACCAAGCGCCGCCATGACAAACTGCATGGCGATGGATGATTTGCCGGAGCCCGAGGGGCCCATCAGGAGGGTGCTTGTGCCACGGTCGAGGCCGCTACCCAGCAGTTGATCCAGCTCCTTGATACCACTCAAAATCGGATCTGCCGGCGGCGAACCGTCGACGTGCTCGGACGCGATCAGCCGTGGAAACAGAACTATGCCGCCTTTGCGAATCACGAAATCATGAAAGCCGCCGCGGAAGCTGCGACCGCGCATCTTGAAGATGCGCAGCCGGCGCCGTTCGGCGCCGTATTGTAGCGCATTGTGTTCGAGCCTGATTACGCCGTGGACTAGACTGTGCAGATTGAGGTCATCGGCCTGATCGGTGAGGTCGTCAAGAAAAAGCCCGGTGCAGCCTTCCTGGGCCAGGAAATGCTTCAAAGCAATAACTTGCCTGCGATATCGTAGTGGGTTCTGTGCGAGGAGCCTGATTTCGGAGAGGCTGTCAAAAACAACGCGAGCAGGCGCTACCCGCTTGATCTCGTCGAACGTCATTTTTGTCGTTTCGCCGAGTTCGAGATCAGAGGCGTAGACGACCGTCTGTTGCTGCTTGGGGTCGAGGCTGAGTTCCGCTGGAACAAGCTCAAAGATTTCGATCCGATCCAGGTTCCAGCCGTGGGTCTCGGCCACCTGTCGCAATTCGTCCTTGCTCTCGGAGAGCGTGATGTAAAGGCAGCGCTCGCCTTTCGAGACTCCATCAAGAAGAAACTGCAAAGCGAGCGTCGTCTTGCCGGTTCCGGGTTGACCCTCGATCAAGTGCACGCGGTGCGATGCGTATCCGCCGTCGAGGATACGGTCAAAGCCACCAACTCCGGTGGAAATCGCCTGCGTTTTGGTGCTGCTTTCAGGAATGCTCATTTGTCTTCCGATTGTCCAAGCGAGCGCCGGCCACCAGGCTTCGCTCCGCCCGACTGGCATGGCTTGATTTGATTGTCGTGATTTCGCGAAGACAAGGCCAAGACCCTTGAGCAGGCATCTCGGCTCCAGACATCTCCCGGAGTGCTATTTTCGCACGAATTTCCGGTCTGCTGTCAAGGTGCTGATAGCACTCCGAGCTGGGAACCCGGCTCGTACGATTATCCGATGGCCTGGAATAGGTTTGTCGGCAGCGCCATCCTTGCTCTGCGCCTTGACGAACCCCCGGTCGGTGCGATCCTGGCGGATCAGCGATTCAAGGTGGGCCAGTTCTTCTTCGCTGTCACTGCGCGGACCGACGTACGAATTGATCGGCACTGATGCTCCTCCTGTCCGGTCTGAGAGTGGCTCGTGGGCGCCGATTTCACTTCCAAGCCAACCGGCGGTCTCGTGCAACGTCGTGATCGGAATTGTCGGGATCGGCGCCGCGCCTCACTCGGTCAAGGAGCGAACAAGAATTGACGTTCGAGAGTTCAAGGAGCGCGTGAGGAATTTTCGTGGAAATTCCCACCTCGTCCTGGTGGCAACATGAACCACGGATCGTGTCGCGCGTCTCCGCACAGACTAGCGAGGCAACAGTATCTCCGACGGTCTGGTTTGCTCGTCGCACATGCCAATTGAAAATTGAGGACTTCAAACCAAGATATTTCCTCGGCTGCGGAGCAGCTTTGCGCAGCTAATTCGAGTATCGTCGAAAGGAGGATAAGTGAGATGCGGACCCTAACGGCAGCTGCTGCATTACTGTGTATGGTTGTTTCCCTGCAGGCGAAAGAAGCGGACTCATTACGAGGGCCGCGAAGTTCCAACCCTGCAGTCAAGCAGTTCGTGAGCGATCAAAGCGGCCTGTCGCGAAGCAAGCCCGCAAAAACAAAGTCCGATGGTCGCAAGGACCGTGATTTCTCAGCGGACGCAATTGTGCCAGATATCTGCACCGGCTGCTGATCTGTCGATCTGTAGCGGGCTAGCGGCTTCTGCAATTGTGGCTCTCATTAAGTGCTGGCTGAAGCAGTCGCGAGGTCCGGGAGACGAGCGTACATGATCGACTTGATACGCTTCAAAACACGCTGCTCGATCTGGCGAATACGCTCGCGAGAAATCCCGAAGGTGGCAGTAAGATCGTCCAGTGTTCTTGGCTCTTCTGGGCCATTTAACGGCCTTCAACAATGGTGCGTTCTCGCGGAGAAAGCGCAGTCAGGGCCTCCCAGAGTTCGGATTTCTGCCGTTCGAAGGGGGACGCGCGTTCGATGCCGTGCTCCGGGTGCCTTCTTAGAACCGGTCAAGGGCGCTGGACACGAGTTTGATGAAAGGCCCGGTCGAAACCGGGCCTTTTCTTCACCACCAGCCATACCAGTAGGGATAAACCGGCGGATAGTAGCGGACGACGCGATATGG
>Ga0134126_10002456_pt1 | contig 23359 bp, 13 predicted proteins | sample KB31752_FD_96881 | JGI IMG/M metagenome (GOLD analysis project Ga0134126, IMG submission 96881) | Terrestrial soil microbial communities with excess Nitrogen fertilizer from Kellogg Biological Station, Michigan, USA - KB3-175-2 | ecosystem: Environmental > Terrestrial > Soil > Unclassified ... | reverse complement strand
GGGCGAGGGGCCGCACTTCGGCGCCGACGAGCTGGACATCGAGACGCCGCTTGACGGCCTCAAGCCGAGCGGGATCCCGTCGCTGCGGGTGGCGGGCGGCCACGCGACGCCGCTCCCCCAGCTCTCGCTCACCGGGATCGCCGGGGTCATCGGGCCGCCGCCGAGCGGGGTGGTCGCGCCCGGCGCCGGGATGGTGATTGACCTGCGCGGCAGCTACGGCGGCGCGCGCGAGGCGCTCTGGACGGCCAAGGGGCACGCCGATCCGGCGCACGGCACCGGCAAGCTGGCCCTGCGCGCCGAGCAGTTCTCGCTCGGGCGCATCGCCGAGGTGCTGCCGCCCTCGGTGCTCAAGCCGGAGAACACCACCCTCGACGCGGCGCTGGACCTCGACTGGGCCGGCGACGCCGTCAGCTTCGGCGGCGAGCTGGCGATGGTGGGGCTCTCGCTGCAGAGCGACGCGCTGGCCGCCGACCCGGTGGAGAACGTCTCGGTCGGCGTCACCCTGCGCGGCACGGTCTACCCGCTGGCGCGCCGGCTCGAGCTCGAGCTCGCGGAGGCGCGCGTCCGCGACGTGACCGCCCGCCTCAGCGGCCACGTCGCGCTCCCCGCCGGGACGTTCAAGTTCACCAACGGCAAGACGCTGAGCGTGGTCCCCGACATCGATCTGCACTTCTCCGTCCCGCGCGTCGCCTGCAGCAAGCTTCTCAGCAGCATCCCGCCGGCGCTGGTGCCGCGGCTGCAGGGGTTCGTGCTGCAGGGGTTCTTCGCGGCCGACGTGGGGTTCAAGGCCGACTTCGCCAACCTCGACGATCTCGATCTCACCGGCAAGGTGGGGATCGACGGCTGCAAGGTGGTCAAGGCGCCCGACGACGTCAAGGCGCTGGCCAATCCAGAAACGCTGGTGATCAACGTCGAGGTCCCCAAGCTCCCCGGCTCGGGCGGGCAGCCGGGCGACACCGACACCATCCCGGTCGTGGTCGGCCCCGACAACCCCGACTTCACCCCCTACGATCAGATCTCGCCGTACCTGGTGGGATCGATCATGACCACCGAGGACAACGGCTTCTTCAAGCACCACGGCTGGGTCAGCTCCGAATTCAAAAGCGCGCTGCGCAAGAACCTGAAAGGCGGCGGCTTCCGGCTGGGGGCCTCGTCGATCACCATGCAGATGACGAAGAACGTCCTCCTCACCAAGGACAAGACGCTGTCGCGCAAGCTGCAGGAGCTGTTTCTCGTCTGGTACCTGGAGCAGATCCTCCCCAAGGAGCGGATCCTCGAGCTCTACTTCAACGCCATCGAGTTCGGGCCGCGCATCTACGGCATCGGCGCGGCGACCCGGCACTACTTCGGCAAGAAGCCGTCCGAGCTGACGCCGCTCGAGGCGGCGTTCTTCTCGTCGATCCTGCCCTCGCCCAAGCGGCGCTACGTGCAGTACTGCCACGGCGCGCTCTCCGCGCAGTGGGACCGCTACGTGCGGCGCATTCTGGCCAAGGTGCACGAGCGCGGGCGGATCACCGACGACGAGTACGCCACCGCCGCGGCGCAGCCGTTCGTGTTCGATCGCCAGGAGGCGACCTTCACCGAGAAGCAGTGCCTCGAGTGGGTCAAGAGCATGGCCCCCAAGCCCGAGCCCGAGACGCCGCCCGATCTGGAGGAGGGTGAGTCGGACAGCGACGGCGGCGGCTGGTCGTCGAAGCGGCTCAAGAAGCTCTTCTCGCACCCGGCGGCGCACCGGACGCCGACCGCCACGGCCACCAAGGCGGTGGCGGCGCGCAGCCACTGAGAAGACGGACGCCCCGACCGGCGCCGCGCGGGCGCGGTGCTAAGCTCGGCCGCATGAGCCCATCCGCCCGAACTGTCCTGGTGGTGGGCGCCAACCGCGGCATCGGTCTGGCGCTCTGCAAGCGCTTCAAGGTCCTGGGGCGCCAGGTGATCGCCGCCTGCCGGCGGTCGTCGCCGGCGCTCGACGGCCTCGGCGTTCGCGTCGAGACCGGCGTCGACGTCACCGAGGACGCGGGCGTCGCCGCGCTCGGCCAGCGGCTCGACGGCGTCACGCTCGACGAGCTGGTCTGCAACGCCGGCATCCTGCGCGAGGACGATCTGGACGGCGTCGAGCTCGACGAGGTCCGGCGGCAGCTCGAGGTCAACGCGCTCGGCCCCTTGCGGGTGGTCAAGGCCCTGCGCGGGAAGATCCGGCGCGGCGGCAAGCTGGCGCTCATCACCAGCCGCATGGGCTCGATGGGCGACAACGGCTCGGGCGGCTACTACGGCTACCGCATGTCCAAGGCGGCCCTCAACGCGGCCGGCATGTCGATGGCCCGCGACCTGCGCGGCGCCGGGATCGCCGTGGCTATCCTCCACCCCGGCTTCGTCCGCACCGAGATGACCGACGGCAGCGGCAACGTCGAGCCCGACGAGGCCGCCAAGCAGCTCGTCGATCGCGTCGACGCGCTCACGCTGGAGACGACCAGGACCTTCTGGCACGCGAGCGGCCAGGTCCTCCCCTGGTAGCGTCTTCTTCTAACGAGTTGCCAGCCGGGCGACGAGCCAAACCGTCCCGAACGCCGCGATGACGAACGAGCCGAGCTCGAGCCCCCAGCGCTCGAATCGGCGCGGCGCCCGGCGCGCGGCCGCGACGACGATCGGCAGCGCGAGCGCGACCACCAGGAGCTGACCGAGCTCGACGCCCAGGTTGAACGAGAGCAACGAGAGCAGCAGCCCGCGGCGAGGCAGGCCGATCTCGCGCAGGACCGAGGCGAACCCCAGCCCGTGCACCAGGCCGAAGCCGAAGACCAGCAGCCAGCGGCCGCGCGGCGGGCGGGGGATCAGGTTCTCGAAGCCGACGTAGGCGACCGAGAAGGCGATGGCCGGCTCGACCCAGCGGGTGGAGATCCAGCCCGGGTGCAGGGCCTGCGAGATGAGGGTGAGCGAGTGGGCGACGGTGAAGGCGCTGACCACCGCCACCGTGCCGCGCAGCGCCTGGCGGGGCGTGGCCGCCGTGGCGACGGTCGCGCCGCGCGTCCGCGTCCGCAGCCCGGCGGCCAGCAGCAGCGCCATCAGGAAGGAGAGGTGATCGTAGCCCGTCAGGATGTGCGCGACGCCGAGGCGGAGGTAGAGCAGGGCGCTCCGCCAGAGAGGCTCGGGGAGGCGCAGGTCGACCGTGATCTCGTGCGCCAGGTTGTGGAAGACGATCGAGGAAGCCGCGTCGTCCGCGGCCGCATCGCCGAGCCGCAGCCGGGTGTAGCTCGCGTGATAGGGGTCGTGATCGAAGAAGAGGTCGTAGCGAAGGTGCAGCGTGCGCGCGTCCGGGGCGCAGGCGAAGCGCACCGTCAGCAGCGACGTCGGCTCGGGTGCGGCCGGCGCGTTCGGCGACGTCGGATCGGCGCCCAGCGCCGCCGTCACCTGTTGGCAGAGCCGCGTCTCGCCGCCCGCCGTGGCGGCCACCTGCAGGCCGCCACGCAAGATCTCCACCGCCTGTGGCATCCGGTCGCCCAGCAGACGCGCCAGCTCGATGCTCCGGATCCGGAGCCGCCAGGTCAGGTCGGCGCCGTCGGTGCCCGCGGCCGGGTAGACGATCTCGCCGAACGTCGTGGTCTGCTGGTGGGCGAGCGCGCGCGCGCCGCTGCCGGCGACGATCCAGAGCGCCGCGATCGCCGCGGCCGCACTTCTCATGCGCGCGATGGTAGCTCACTCACCCGGGAACCCTGGGAGGGTTCCTGCGACCCACCCGCGATGACCTACGCTGGGCGAAGCCCAGCTCCGTTCAGGCGATACCCCCGGGAACCCTGGGAGGGTTCCCGAACCCACCCGCGATGACCTACGCTGGGCGAAGCCCAGCTCCGTTCACGCGATGCGCTCGGCGGCAGCCCTCGTCAGCCGGCGTTGGCGAGCGGGGTGGCGCGCCGGTGCCGGCGCGGCATCTGCACGACCAGCACGGTGGCGTCCTCGGTGGCCCGCGCCTCGGTGCCGAGCAGCGCGCTGCAGATGCTCTCCGACCCCAGGCGCGCGCGCGCCAGGCGCTCGAGCAACGCGTGCTGCCCGAGCTGGTCGTGCGCGGTCGCCAAGCGGTCGGTGATGCCGTCGGTGACCAGCACCATCGCGTCCTCGGGGCGGAGCTCGACGGTGGTCTCGGGGTAGAGCTGCGCCGGGAGGATTCCCAGCGCCAGCCCCGCGGCGCGCGGCAGATCCTCGGCGTCGCCGCCGGCGCGCTTGACGAACGGGCCGAGGTGACCGGCGCTGGCGATCTCGGCCAGACCCGTGACGGCGTCGACACGCACGCAGACCGCCGTCACGAAGCGGTCGTCCGCCCGCTGCTGGAACATCCACTCGTTGAGCGCCGCCAGCACGACGCCGGGAGCCGCCCCCCGCGCGATCTCCTGCCGCAGGATCCAGCGCAGCCCGCTCACGGGCGCCGCCGCGCTCGGCCCGTTGCCGCACACGTCGGCGATGACGACCGCCACCCGGCCGTCGCGCTGCTGGATCACCTCGAAGAAGTCGCCGCCGTTGCCGCCGAGCGCCGACTGCTTGGCGGCGACATTCAGGCGGCTCCAGGTCGGCAGATGGATCGGCCCCACGTTCCTGGAAGGCCGAGGACCGACCCGCGCGGGTGTCGACCCGCTCCGCTCGCCGACGTGATCCATCGCCGCCATTGAAACGTCTGCTCCCCGGGCAAATTTCGCGCCCGCACCGTCCGCCACGATGCGCCCAAGGTATCTCAGCCGTTTATAAATTAAAAGGTCAAAATTATGTATGCTGGGTAAACATTTCGGAGAGGAGACTGTCTCTGGTTTCGGCACACGTCTGAAAACGTAGGGGAATCGGGGCCTTCGCCTACTTCAGGCTGAGCTGGCCGCGCAGCTCGATCTGCCGCGATGAGGAGCCAACGAGGACCTCGAACGTGCCGGGAGCCGCCCGCCACTGCCCGCTCGCCACATCGAAGAACGACAGCGCGCGCCGGTCGAGCGCGAGCTGAACGCGCTTGGTCTCTCCGGGGCCGAGGTCGACCTTGGCGAACCCTTTCAGCTCCTTGGGGGGGCGCGGCACCGGCGCGTGGCGATCGCCGACGTAGAGCTGCGCGACCTCCGCCCCCCGCCGCCGGCCCACGTTGGTGATCTCGAAGGAGACGGTGGCGCGCGCCTCGCCCGAGATCGTCTGGGGCGAGATCGACAGTGCGCCGTACTTGAAGCGCGTGTACGAGAGGCCGTGTCCGAAGGGGAAGAGCGGCTTTTGCCCCGTCTGGTCGAAGTGGCGATAGCCGAGGAAGACCCCTTCCTTGTAAACGATCTGTTTGGCGGCGTCCGGGTAGTAGCTGGCGGCGACGGCGCTGTCGGCAAAACGGCGTTCGAAGGTGACCGGCAGCTTCCCCGACGGCGTTACCTCGCCGAACAGCGCCTCGGCGAGCGCCGTCCCGCCCTCCTGGCCCGGGTACCAGGTTTCGATGACGGCGGGGACGTGGTCGACGAATCGGGTCATGTCGACGCCGCCGCCGGAGGTGAGCACCACGACCACGTGCTTGTTGGCGGCGCGGACGGCGGCGATGAGCTCGTCCTGCCCGGCGGGGAGCTGGAAGGTGCGGTCGTATCCCTCGCTCTCCGTCATCGGCTCGAACCCGGCGGCGACGACCACCACGTCGGCGCGGGCGGCGATCTCCTGGGCGGCGGGATCGACGAAGGCGTCGGCGCGGCGCACGCCCAGCCCGACGCGCGCGTGGTGATCGCCGTGCAGGTACTCGAAGCGGATGACGTAGGCCTGGTGGGCCCGCAGCGGCAGCGAGACGAAGTTGATGGGCTGCGGCTCCTTCGCCCGATCGAGCACCAGCTTGCCGTCGACGTAGAGGCGATACTCGTCGAGGCCGTAGCTGAAGGCGGCGAAGCGGTACGCGCCGGTGGTCGGCGGGATGAAGGCGCCGGTCCAGCGCGCGCTCGATTGCTTGCGCGCGCCCGTCGGCCAGGGGTTGGGTTTGTCCCAGGCAAAGTTGACGTGCTCGTCGACGCGGACGAGCGCCGCCCCGCCTCCCAGCGCCGGATCGTCGAAGTATTCGCCCTTGAGGCCGGGCTGGCCGTCCTTGGGCGCGGTGACGAACTCGCTGCCGTCGAAGATCTCGGCCAGCGTCGGGACGCCGTGGTTGGTGAGCACGGTGGCGGTGCCGCGCAGGTGGTCGGCGAGCCCCTGCAGGAAGCTGACGGCGGCGAGCGGACGCACCTCGGCGCTGCCCCCGCCGACCGGGATCGCCGGATAGGCGTCGGGGCCGATGAGGGCGACCGTCTTCACCTTCGCCCGGTCGAGCGGCAGGAGGTCGCCGTCGTTCTTGAGCAGCACGAGGCCGGCGCGAGCGGCGTCGAGGGCGACCGCGCGCCCCTCCTCGCTGAAGAGCGGCTGGCTCACGTCGGCGGCCGGGCGATCGAGCCAACCGAAGCGGATGGCGGTGCGCAAGATCCGGCGGACCTTGTCGTCGATCGTCGCCGGCGAGACCCGGCCGGCCTTGATGGCCGGCAGCAAGGTCGCGCGGTTCATGAACTTCGCGGAGGGCATCTCGAGGTCGAGGCCGGCGTTGGCCGCCGCGACGCCGTCGTAGGTGGCGTCCCAGTCGGACATCACGATGCCGTCAAAGCCCCACGCTTGCTTGAGCAGGCCCTCGACGAGCGGCGCGTTCTCGGTCATGTGGACGCCGCCCACCAGGTTGTAGGAGGTCATGAGCGCGCCGACGTGCGCCTCCCGGACCGCCGCCTCGAAGGCGGGCAGGTAGATCTCGTGCAGCGTCCGCGCGTCGATGTCCGAGCTCGTGTGGTGGCGATCGACCTCCGAGTTGTTCCCGAGGAAGTGCTTGATCGTCGCGCTCACGCCCTGGGCCTGCATCCCCTCGATGTAGGCCACGGCCAGGCGCGAGGCGAGGAAGGGGTCCTCGCCCAGGTACTCGAAGTTTCGGCCGCACATCGGCGCCCGGTAGATGTTCACCCCCGGCGCCAGCATGATCGCCACGCCCCGCGCGCGCGCGTCGCGCCCGATCATCGCGCCCACCCGCTCGGCGAGGCCGACGTCCCAGCTGGCCGCCAGGCCGATGCCGGCCGGGTAGGTCGTCGCGGGGCCCACGTTGCGCACGCCGAAGGGACCGTCCGCCATCCGGAACGCCGGCAAACCGAGGCGCGGCACCGCGCGGACGTAGAAGTTGTCGACGCCGCCGAGGTAGTCGATCTTCTCCTCCAGCGTCATCTTGGCGAGGATCGCCGAAGCGCGCTGGTCGACCTCGGCGGCGGTGGGGGGCGGCTTGGATGTCACGGGGGCAGAGCTGGCGACGACGGCGCCCACGACGGTCAGGGGCAGCATCCGCCGGAGAAGCATGCGCGCGAAACTAGCACGCCGATCGCGGCGCGGGGGAGATCGCGCGCGTCGACGTCGAGCCCGTCTCGGGGGACAGGAAGCGACGCCGAGCGCGCGGGCCTAGGCGGCCTTCTTCAGCTTCTTCGCGCGGCGTGCTTCGCGGTACTTCTTGATCTGCGCCTTCGGGATGTCTTTGTGCTTGGCGCAAACCATGCCGAACACCGGCGCCGCCGGGTTCTTGCACCCGGGAACCGGACAGAGCTGCTTGGGCCCTTTGCGCCGCAGCTTTCCGAAGGCGAGCCCGCCCGCGAGGCTGGTCAGCTTGGGCGGGCGTCCGGGCGATCGTTTGCCGCCGAGCGCGTGTTCCACCGCTTCGCGGGCGCGATCGAGCGCGTCGCGCTCCATCAGGGAGCTCAATTGATTGGCGAAATCTTCGATCAGTGAACGGATTGTCATCGGCGCGGATAATAGGCGCATCGTTTGGCGGCAAACAAGAGTTTGTAAACGTGGCGGGCATTTTTCGATGCCCCACGATTTTCCCGTGCGCGGGCGCCCACATTCCGCGGCGTCCGCGAGGAGCTTCGCCGCGACGGTGTCACCGTCGGAGAGGTAACATTTCTGCACATCCGTCGCTTCTGATGATTCGGAAACGAAGCCTCCACGCCCGCCACTCGGACGAACGTACGACTCGAACAGGTGGTTCGCGAACGCGCAATCGAAGATGATTCTGCGATCGGCCGAATCACTTCATGCCGTCGTTTGCGGAGAAGGTGCCTGCTGATTTCCGCGAAGATGGATCGCCGTCCAAGAAGACCATTGCAATTCGGTCTTCGGAGAGCGACACGAGACGCGAAAGCGTCGTCAGCGCTGCGCGCCTCGATGCGCTTCGATTGAAACCCGCCGATACGGACGGACGTCCAGCTTGAATCGACGCGGGGGGGCGGGCGCCGACCGACCCCCATCTTTACTTGGGTCGCGACTTCGTCGCGCGCGGTCGTCACGCGCCGCGGCAACGCGCCCCGGTCGAGGGACTTCGCAGTGACAGCCCGCACGAGGCCGACCGAGGTCCTTGAAAACGCAGGAACCTACATTGTCGGAGATGTAAGAAAGTAGGCGTAAAATCAGTAGCTTGCGCGGTCTCGCCCCTCGATAACCCGTTGCGCGGCAGTCCCGGCGCTCGTACTGTTCAGCTTTCCTTATGTCGGGCCGCTTCCAGAAACTTGCCGGAACGATGGCGTTGCTCGGTCTGGCCGCCCTTGGCTGCGCCGGAGCTGGCTACAACCCGACGGTCACCGGGACCGGCGGCAGCGGCAGCGGCACCGGCACCGGCGGCAGCGGCTCCAGCTCCGGGACCGGCGGGAGCGGCATGGATTCGAGCAACTACCTTCAAACCGACGTGCGCCGGCTGACCAACGCCGAGTACGACGCCTCCGTGCAGGCGCTGTTCGGGACCAAGCAGACGCCCGCCGCGTCGACCTTCGCGGCCGACTCCAGGCAGAGCGGCTATTCACTGAACGAGAACCAGGTGGTCGCCTCGCAGATGGCGAAGCAGCTCGACGCCGCCGCGATCGCGCTGGTCACCGAGGCCCGCTCGAACGGCACGCTGGCGCAGCTCTCTCCTTGCACCGATCCGGTTCACGGCGGGACCGCCTGCGCCGCGACGTTCGTGCAGACGTTCGGCGCCCGGGTCTACCGCCGCCCCGTCACCAGCGACGAGGCCACCAACCTGGCCACGGTTTATCAGGCGGCCGTCACCGGCGACACCGGCAGCTCGCCCTACGACGACGGCATCGATCTGGTCACCCGCACGATGCTCGAGTCGCCGGGCTTCCTCTACGTCACCGAGCTCGGCGCCGACCCACCGTCGACCGACCCGACCGTGACGCTCACGCCCTACGAGCTCGCCAGCACGATGTCCTATCTGCTCACGGCCGGTCCGCCCGATGCGACGCTCCTGCAGGCGGCGGCGAACGGCGGCCTGGCGTCGCCGGACGATCTCGAGACGCAGGCCCGCCGCCTGCTGGCCTCGCCAGGCGCGACGCCGCGCCTCGTGCGCCTCGTGCGCGAGTGGCTGGGGATCGATTCGATCGGCCAGATCGCCAAGGACATGAACTGGTACCCGGACTTCTCGTCGCTCAACGCGGCGGCGATCATGGATGACGAGACCACCAGCTTCATCACCGAGGTGCTGAACGTCAACAGCGGGACTGTCGGCGAGCTGCTGAACGCGGGCTACACCGTCATCAACCCGACCTCGACGGTCACCGCCAGCGCCATCTCCACCTACTACTCGAAGTTCTATGGCCTGCTGCGCTCGACCTCGGGCGAAAACTCGCTGGCCACGGCCAAGGGGGGGGCGCGCGTCGGCATCCTCAACCAGGGGGCCTTCAACTCGGTCTACGCCCACGCCAGCACCTCGGGGCCGGTGCTGCGCGGCGTGGCGGTCATGCGCCGGGTCTCCTGCATCAACGTGCCCGATCCCTCGACGCTCAAGATCACCGTCCCGCCGCCGCCGGCGCCGGACGCCAGCAACCCGGAGACGACGCGCGCGCTGTTCAACGTGCACGGCACGACGTCGGGGTGCGCGATGTGCCACACCGCCATCGACGCCTTCGGCTTCACCTTCGAGGGCTACGACGGAATGGGCGAGTACCGCACCACCGACGCCGATTCGCAGGGGACAGTGCACCTCGCCACCGAGAAGGTCGCCTCCACGCGCTCGCAGGCGATCGGCGGCTACGAGTACCTGCCGATCGATACCTCGACGACGGTGAGCGGCACCGGCAGCGACCTCGATCAGACGTACGCCGACAGCAACGCGCTGGCGACCGCGCTGGCGTCGAGCTCGATGGTCGCCAAGTGCGCGCCGGTTCAACTCTTCCGGGGGTCGACCGGCCGCAGCGACGCCACCGGCGCCCTGACGCCGAGCGAGATGGCGTTCCAGAGCATCTGGAGCCAGCTGCCGCCGGAGAAGCAGGGGAACGTGGTCGAGATCCTCGTCGCCTACATCCGCAGCCCGCTCTTCTCGCAACGGAGCACGATGTGAAGCCAAAGCGGAGTTCCACGCGCCGTTCGTTCCTGCGCGCCGTCGGCGCGGGCGCAGTCGCGCTGCCGTTCTACCGGCTGCTCGAGGATCACTTCGCCAAGGCCTACGGCGAGACGTTGCCGCTGCGCTTCATCGGCGTCTACCACCCGCACGGGATCTCGGCCGAATACTTCGCCATGCAGTACTCGGGGGAACCCTTCCCCAACGGGCCGGTTTCGACGACGCCGGACGTGGTGACCACCTCGGGCGGCGTGACCAGCTCGACCAACTTCAGCATCACCTATCCGAACTGCTCGCTGCAGCCGTTCGACGACGCGACCACCTACGGCAAGAGCTACAAGAGCCAGATCTGCGTCATCGAGGGGATCGATCACCTCTCGAACGCCAACGGTCACGACTCGGCGGGGACCATCTTCACCGGCAGCACGATCGACGAATCGGCGCTCAAGCCGGCCAACTCGTCGATCGACCAGTTCCTGGCGGTCGAGAACAACCTCGGGTCGATGACGCCAGTGACCAGCATCCAGCTGGGCGTGGGCGACAACGGGACGCAGTCGGGGACGACGCTCTCCTACAGCAAGGGGGGGATCGCGCTGCCGAAGATCCCCGACCCGGTGCAGGCGTATAACGCGCTGTTCGGGAACTTCGCGGCGCCCAACAACGCGGCGGCGCAGGCGGCGCTCCTGCGGCAGCAGCAGCTCGGCACGGCGGTGGCGACCTCGGCCTACGCGGACGTGCAGAGCCTCTACAACAAACTGGCGTCGCCCGAGCAGCAAAAGCTGCAGGCGCATCTCGACGCGCTCAGCGATCTGAAGAAGAGCTTCGCGGCCACCACGCTCACGGGGTCGAACTGCATGGTGCCGGCCAAGCCGAGCTCGGCCAACTTTCCGGACCTGCTCCGCTACCAGGGGGGTGAGCCCTACTTCGACGCCATCAGCAAGGCGCACATCGGGTTGCTCGCGCAGGCGTTCGCCTGCGACATCACCCGGTTCGCGACGCTGTTCCTGGCCGACCTGTCGTACGCCAACAACCCGCTCATGCTCCCCACCGACAACCACGGCCAGGTGGCGCACGTTTACGACGGGTCGCCGGTCGGTTCGGACTGGCAGCCGGTGGGCAACGGCACTCAGACCACCTGGCAGCTGCTCGCCAAGTTCAACAAGTACATCTACGGGCTCATCGCCACGCTGATGCAGCAGCTCGACGCCATGGGCGTCCTCGACAACACGCTCATCTACGTCTCGAGCGACATGGGGAACCCCGCGCGGCACAGCACGCGCAACGTGCCGACCGTGCTGGCCGGCGGCGCCAACGGTCTCATCCAGATGGGGCGCCGCCTCAAGATGACGCCCGACTGTCCCAGCACCAGTCTCTGGTGCGGTCCGACGGACGGCGTGAAACCGACCGACTACACGCCGATGTCCAACAACCACCTCCTGGTCTCGATCGCCAACCTGTTCGGCGTGAACGTGACCAGCTTCGGCACGCAGCCGAACACCTCGGACACCACCGGCCCGCTTCCGGGCCTCTAATCGGTTGAGACGCCGAGATCCCGACGACGAGTGCGCGCCCGACCTGGCCGCGCACATCAGTCGGCGCAGATGAGGACCTTGCCGCAGTTGTGCTCGCCGATTGCCAGCGCCGTCCCGTCGGGCGAGAAGGCCACCGCGGTCGGACGCTGGGTGTAAAGGGCGGTCGAGACCGTCGAGAGTGGAGCGCCGGTGGCGACGTTCCAGATCCCGATCTTGCGCGTGCCGAGGGTGAGGCCGCCGGCGATCGCCACGTACTTGCTGGTCGGGTCGAAGGCCCCGCCGAACACCGAATCGGTCCCCACCGCGATCTGCGGGGTGACCAGGTTTCCGGGCGCGGTCTGGCCGGGGAGGGGGAGGCGCCAGATCCCGAACGAGCCGTCGTCGGTCCCCGCCTCGATCATCGTGCCGTCGCGGGAGAAGGTGGCGGTGTAAACACCGGCCTCCTTGGGGCTGACGGGGAACGGCATCAAATAGCCCGTGTAGGCCTGCGCGTCGATGCTGAGCAACGCGGCGTCGCCGTTGCCGTACCCGATGCCGAGCCAATAGCTGCCGTCCGAGGCGGGTGGCCCCGCGGACATCGTGAAGGGGGTGGTGGTGCCGTCCAGGAAGACGTAGCTCACCGGATCGTGCGAGGTCTGGTTGTAGATGTTGAGCTGGGGGTACTGGTCGACGGAGTAGACGATCGAGCTGTCGGGCGAAAAGGCGGTGCCCAGGACGTCGCCGTAGTTTCCGTTCAGGTTGGCGGCGATCCCCCAGCTGCCGCCGACGTTCCAGACCGACAGCCCGCCGCTCTGGGAGGCGACGGCGACCAGGGTGTTGCTGGGGGACACGGCGAGGGTCGTGAACCCTCCGTTGCTGGCGTATTCGTGGCTCTCGGCGGCCAGGGTAGTGCCGTCCCAGGTCCAGATCTTCACCCGACTGTCCTCGCCGGCGGTGTAGAGGATCTTTCCGTCGGGCGAGAAGGCGACGTCGGTGATCTCGACGTCGGTGTTCGGGTCGCCGCTCGTGCAGCCGGCGGTGGGGTTCAGGTTGTGGAGGTACTCCGTGCAGTGGGTGAGCGAGGGCGGGGCGGTCTTCTTGCCGCTGCCGCCGGTGCCGGTGCTGCCGCCGGTGCCGGTGCTGCCGCCGGTGCCGGCGCCGCCGCCGCTGCCGCCGCCGCCGCCGCTGCCGCCGGTGCTGCCGCCGTCGGCCGGGCAGCTGTTTCCCGGGAGGAGCAGGATCGCCGCCGTCGAGGTCTGGTCGGGAGCGACCATGACCGGATTGCTGGTGGCCCCCAGGTAGCCGCTGCAGGCCGACCCGCTGGTGGCGGTGGCGCTGACCGGCACGCTCTTCATGGCGTCGACGGGAAGGTAGACGCCTAATTTCGTCGGGGACGTCGCGGAGAGCCCTCCGAGCAACTGGAAGGTCCTCGTCTCGGAGCCGACCACGAGCGTCGCCGAGACGAGCGTCGGGTCCGCCGGGCTGGCCATCAGCGAGACGACAACCAGCGCGTCCGATTCCTTCTTGCAGCCACCCGCCAGCAGGACCGCCAATGCCAGCGGCCCCAGGCAGCAGTACCGATTCAGTTCGCCTCGAAAGGTCACGTCGGTTGTCGGGCCAGCTTACCTGAAACCGGGCGGCCGCCCAACCGACGCGCGCGCCTGGCTGGCGAGACGCCGATCATTGACCGTCAATTGACTGACGGGAAATGGTCGCAGCTCTAAGGTCGGCGTGGAGGAAAAAATGAGAACCATCGACGTGAACCGCCGTCTCTTGTCCCTCTTTGCCGCCGGGGCGCTTGGTGCATGCATGTTGGAGGCGCGCCCGGCCGCCGCCGACGAGCCGCCCGGCCCGGTCGCCCCGGAAGCGACCGCCGTGGCGTCGTCAGCGCCGCAGGCCACCGCGGCCCCAGCGCCGCCGGCGCCGCCGTATTCGCTCCCCTGGCAGCTGCGGCCGATCGCCGCGACGACCGTCGTTCGATCCGACAGCTCGGTCGCGTTGTACGACAACGGGGCCGGTCAGGACGGCAACAGCATCGTCACCATGCTCGCGGGCAGCTACCAGGTGGCGCCGCACTTGGCCCCGCTCGTCAAGCTGGCCTTCGTCCAGAACGACGCGCCCGGAACGAGCCCCAGCGGTTCGTCCTTCGTCAACCCCATCGTAGGGGTCACCTACGCGCGCCGGGTCGAGGCCTTCCGCTGGGCGGTCTTCGCGGGAGCGGCGATTCCCGTCGGTCAGGGGAGCGGGGACAATGCCGACAAAGGGGTGGCCGGCGCCAATGCGGCGGCGATCCGAGCGCGCTCCGGGATGGACAACTCGATGTTCGCGGTCAACTACTTCACCCCGATCCTCGGGGCCGACGCGGCATACGTCGATCGCAAGCTGACGGTGCAGGTCGAGGCGACGCTGTTCGAGTTGTTGCGTGTCCACGGCGACGACGCGGGCGCGGCCAGCACGGACGCCGCGCGCACCAACGCGACGATGGGGCTGCACGCCGGTTACTTCGTCATTCCGGCGCTTTCATTCGGGGCCGAGCTGCGCTATCAGCGCTACCTGACCACACCGACTCAGCTGGTGATGGGTGCCAAGGTCGGCTACACCGACGGCATGAAGGATACGACCACCGTGGCGATCGGACCGCGCGCGCACTTCGCGCTCGGGCGCGGGATGTTCGTGCGGCCGGGGATCTCCTACGCGCGCGCCCTCGACCAGCCGCTCTCGAGCCAGTCCTACAACATGCTGCAGGTCGACGTCCCGGTTGTGTTCTAGTCACGTTCGCGCGTGTAGAGGCTGCCGCGCTCTACCAACTTGCGGACGAAGAGCGCGGCGTAGTCGGCGGGGACCGTCCCGGCGATCGACGGGCGCGCGGCGAGGCGGCCGACCAGCGCGCGGAACCGGGGCGCCGCCTCGAGCGCCCGCACGCCGAGCGCGTCTTCGACCACCACGAACCGCAGCGCCGACGAGGCGAGCGCCAGGTGGGCCAGGCCGAACCCCTCGGGGGCGATGACGCCGCTGGCGACCGCCTGTTCGTAGTGGCCGACGAGCGGCGCCAGCGTCGCGGCCGCCGCGGCCTGCTCCTCGCGCGTCGGAGCCACGAAATACCGGTACTGGGCGTTCGACAGATCGTTGGCCATCTCGACCCAGCCGCGCTGGCGCGCCCGCTCGAAGGGATCGGTCCCCAGCAGGGGCGGCGGGTGTGTCTCGTCGAGGAACTCGATGATCGCCTGCGACTCGAACAGCGGCCGGCCGTCGACCAGCAGCAGGGGGACCTTCCCGCGCGGCGAGAGCGCCAGGAACCAATCGGGCTTGGCTCGCAGATCGATGTAGCGGCGCTCGAAAGCGACACCTTTTTCGTGGATCATCGCCGCCGCCCGGTGCACGTATGGGCAGAGCGTGTGGCTCACCAGCTCCAGCTTCATGACCCTCAGTATGGCTCAGCGGCCCCGACCCACCCGGTGCCTGGCCGCGCTGCTGGTCGTCGCTGCCTTTGGCTGCGCCCGAGCTGAGCCGGTCGCCGACGTCCTCACGGAGCACAACGACAGCGCCCGCTCGGGCACCGTGCTGACCGAGACAGTGCTGACGCCCGCGCGGGTCGAGGCCGATGGGCTCGTCCGGCGCTACGAGCGTGACGTCAACGGCGGCATCGTCGCCCAGCCGCTCATCCTCCACGACGTCCCCACGGCCGCGCACGGGCGCCGCAACCTCTTGCTGGTGGCCACGGAGACCAACTGGGTCTACGCCTTCGACCTCGACGACGACCGAGACGATCCCGCCACCCCCGCGCTCGCGGCGCGGCAGCTCGAGCCGAGCGGCCCTGTCGAGCCGTCCATCTGCGGCGAGACGCCCTCGCAGCGGGTCGGCATCACCGGTACGCCGGTCATCGACGCGGCCACCCGGACGCTCTACGCCGTGGCCCGCAACGCCGCCGACCACCAGTACTACCTGCACGCGGTCGATCTCACCACGGCCACGCTCCGCGACCGCCTGCCGCCGGTCCGCATCGCGCCGACCGGCCTGCGCAGCCCCGCCGGCGAGCCGCTCGCCTTCCACGCCGAGTGCCAGCGCAACCGTCCGGCGCTCTTGCTTTCGAGCGGCGTCGTCTATGCCGGCTTCGGCAGCCTGGCCTGCGACCGCGACTGCCCGGACGGGTCGCCCTATCGCGGCTGGGTGGTCGGATACCGCGCGACCGACCTCGCCCAAGCGGCGGCCTTCTCCCCGGGCGCCGACGCGGGACACGCCGGCATCTGGCAGGGGGGGAGCGGCCTCGTCGGCGCCGGCGACCGCATCGTCTTCATGACCGGCAACGGGCCGGGCGCGCTCGGCGACGCGTTCGTCGCGCTCGAGCCCTCGCGCGCGCCGCCGGGCCTCACGCTGGCCGCCGCGCACCAGCCGCCCAACCACGCGACCCTCGATCGGACGGACTGCGATCTCGGCTCCGGCGGACCGGTCTGGCTGCCGCCCGGCCTGATCGTCGGCGGCGGGAAGGAGGGGCGCTACGAGGTCCTCGACGCGCGCACGCTGGCGCCGGTCGAGGCCCCGGCGACGCCCGCCCATCCGGCCGAAGGTGTGCAGGCCTTCGTCAACGCGTACCACGCCGATCCGAGCGCCCCCGCCTGCGCGCAGCAGACGCGCTCGGCGTTCCCCACCAACTGCGACACCGCGGCGGTCCCCGGCTGCTACGTGGCCCCCAGCCGGTACGGCGACGGCGAGGACTGCGGCCCCAACATCAACGGCGCGCCTGTCTTCTGGTCCCTGGCCGGCCCCGACGGGGGGCTCCTCTACCAGATGCCAGCGCGCGACGACCTCAAGGCGTTTCGCTACCATCCGGCGGCCCGGCACCTCGACGAGACGCCGGCGGTCACGTCGTCCGTGCGCGCCGTCGAAGGGATGTCGGGTGGGTTCAGCTCGCTGTCGGCGAACGGCGATCGGGACGGGATCCTCTGGGTCTCGTACCCGCTCGGCGATCCGCAGTGGCAGAACGTCCCGGGCCGGCTGGCGGCGTTCGACGCCCGGACGCTGCGCGAGCTCTGGCACGACGACGGCGGCGACCTGTTCGCCAAGTTCACCCCGCCGACCGTGAGCGGCGGCTTCGTCGTCCGGGCGACGCTCTCCGGGAAGGTGGTCGTGTACGGCCTGCCGCCGCAGGCCATGCCGCGGTCGCCCGTCCGCCGTCTGATCGAGCGGTTGATCCGCCCGTTCCAGGTGCCGCCGGCCCCGGCGCCCGCGCCGCAGGGGCGCGCGGCAGTCGATCAGAAGTACCGGTTGGCCGGCGGTGAGAGCGGGTTTCTGGGCCGGCCGGTGTTCGACGCGCGGCCCGTGCAGGACGCCACCGGGGGCTGGTACCGCGACTTTCGAGGGATCGCCATCGGTTCGGTGGCGTCGACCGTCGCCGTCCGGCCCGGGGTTTCGCCGCCGGCGCCCGTTCCCGGCCGGCACCCCTGGCGCGGGCTGGGGACGCCGTTCGACGCTTCGATCTATTGGTCCCCGGCGAGCGGCGCCCACCTCGTAACCGGCGAGATCCGTGAGGCCTGGCTGGCCCAGGGCGGCACTTCCGGACCCCTCGGATACCCGATCGCCGATGAGGCGCCCGCCCCCGAGGGGGGCCGAAGCTGCCGTTTCACGGGGGGGACGATCGCCTGGTCGGTCCGTTCCGGGGCCGCCGTCCGAACCAACGCCAAATCCAAATAAGGAAGAACCCGAGGGCCCCTCCCGAGCCGTGGATCGCCCGGCGGGACACACACCCTCCGATGGGTACCGCGTTTCGCCCCCGAGGCCCATTTTGGCCGGCTGTCCTGGTCGTCTGCTCGGCAGCCTGGCTGGCCGCCTGCGCGGGGGTCAAGCAGCAGCCCGGCGGGGCCGGGACGGGGGCCAGCGGGGGAACCGGCATCACCGGGTCGGGCGGGTCGACCAGCGGGACGGGCGGCTCCGCGCTGACGGGCAACGGCGGGTCGGGGATCATCGGCAACGGTGGCTCGACCGGCATGGATGGCGGCGGGCCCGACGTCCCTTGCGTTCCGAGCGTCACCACCTGCATGCAGCCGGGCGGGACCTACTGCGGGAACATCGGGAACGGCTGCCCCGGCGGCTCGCTGGCTTGCGGCGATTGCCCGAGCGGCTACACCTGCACCGACGGGATCTGCATCGGCGGCGCGAGCTGCCCGGCGATCGCCTGCGACAACTACTGCGGCATGATCGGCGACGGGTGCGGGCGCACGCTCACCTGCGGCGGCTGCACGGCCAGCGACCAGTGCAACTCCGGCATCTGCCACGCGCCCGGGTGCGTGCCCCTCACCTGCAATCCCGCCACCGGGACGCTCTACTGCGGGACGATCGGGGACGGTTGCGGCGGCACGCTCGACTGCGGCACCTGCCCCGGCGGCATGGCCTGTGGCTCGGGCGGCGTCGCCGGTCTCTGCATCGATCCGAACTGCAAGCCGGTCACCTGCACGCCGACGGGAGGCCAGTACTGCGGGACGATCGGGGACGGCTGCGGCGGCACGCTCGACTGCGGCACCTGCAGCAACGGCATGACCTGCGGCGCGGGCGGCAACGCCAACGTCTGCCCGGGCTCGACCGGCGGCGGCTGCACCGGCCTGCAGTGCCAGGTGGCGACCTGCACGGGCACCGCGACCACCTCGCTGTCCGGGAAGGTCTACGACCCGGCGGGCAAGGTGCCGCTCTACAACGTCACCGTGTACGTTCCGAACGCGGCCCTCGATTCCATCCCCGAGGGCGTCTCCTGCGACAAGTGCAGCGCGCAGGTCTCGGGCCAGCCGATCGCCGCCGGGCTGACCGACGCGACGGGCGCCTTCCACCTGACCGGCGTCCCGTCGGGCAGCAACATTCCGTTCGTCATGCAGGTCGGCAAGTGGCGGCGTCAGGTCAGCATCCCCACCGTCACCTCCTGTGTCGACAATCCCATCACTGACGTCAACCTGACCCGGCTGCCGAAGACGCAATCCGAGGGGCACATCCCGAAGATCGCGGTCACCACCGGCGGCTCCGACGCGCTCGAGTGCTTCCTGCGCGAGATCGGCCTCGCCGACTCCGAGTTCACCACCGACGCCGGCACCGGCCGCATCAACCTGTACGTCGGCGGCGACGCCAGCGGCAACGGCGCGGGCGCCAACCAGTTCACCGCGGCCCTGGGCGGCGCGACGTTCCCCAACGCCACCACCCTGTGGTCGAGCCCCGACAAGCTGCTCGGCTTCGACATCCTCATGCTTTCCTGCGAGGGCGGTACCTTCCAGAGCACCAAGCAGCCCTACTACGCCAACGTCAAACGCTACGGCGACGCCGGCGGACGCCTCTTCATCGATCACGACCACTACCCGTGGCTGACCAAAGGTCCGGCCCCCTGGCCCGCCACCGCCAACTACGACGGCGGGGGGGACAAGCTGCTCAGCCCCGTCACCGCGACCATCGACACCACCTTCCCCAAGGGGATGGCCTTCAACGGCTGGCTCACGAGCGTCGGCGCCACCACCACGCCGGGAACGATGCAGCTCTACTCCAGCCAGCACACGGTGACCACGCCGAACACGCCGACCCAGCAGTGGATCTACGTGCCCCACGATTCGCAGGACTCGGCCGATCGGCAGGCGACGCAGTACATGACCTTCAACACGCCGGTCGAGGCCACGCCCGACAACCAATGCGGGCGCGTGGTCTTCACGGACATCCACGTCAAGGCCGTGGCCAACGGTGGTGGAGACGACTCCGATCCGAGCAAGCCCTTCCCGAGCGCCTGCAAGGTCACCAGCCTCTCCGGCCAGGCCAAGGCGCTGGAGTTCCTGTTCTTCGATCTGTCGGCCTGCATCCAGCCAGACACCAGCATGCCGCAGCCGCCGATCGTGCCGCCGCCCGGGACGCCCAATATGCCCCCGACGCCGACGACGACGCCGCCGCCCGTGCCGCCGCCGCCGCCGCCGCCGCCGCCGATCATCCTCAACTGACGCGGGCGGCGCGAAACGCGCCTCGGCCGCCGGGGTGGTGTATGAGGGAGGCGTGTTTGCCGCCTCGGGCCCGGCTCGTTGGAGGTTGGCCTTGGCACTGGTGGGCGCCGCGGCCGGCATCGCGCGCGCCGATGAGAGCGCCGCGCCGGCGCCGCGGCGCTACAGCCTGACCGTGCGCGGGGGCGTCAGCCTGGGCGCGTACGAGGGCGGGATCAACTGGACGCTCCTGCGCATCCTGGAGAACGATCCGGGCGTCTCGCTGACCACGGTGACCGGCGCCTCGGCCGGGAACATCAACGCCTTCCTGAGCGCGGTCGAGTGGTGCCAGCGGCCGGACCTCTCGGCGCGCGAGACCCCGCGCGACAATCTGTTCTGGAAGGCGTGGATCCCGGTCGGCATCCACGGGCTGTTTCCGCGCGGCGGCAAGGACGGCTACGCGCCCGGCGACGGGCTGTTCGCGCGGGGCGCCTTCGCGGGGTCCGAGGCGACGCTGCGGCAGGCGCTCGACGACCAAACGCGCTTTCCCGCCGGCTGCCCGCTGACCGTCGGGGTGACGGTGACGCGGATCCGCCCCGCGGACATCGTCATCAAGTCGGCGGACGCCCGGTCCGGCGAGGACGGGATCCACATCCCCACCCAGCGCTTCGTCTCGACGTTCGGCCTCGACACCGGGAGGCAGGGGTTGCGCTTCCGGCAGCTCGACAAGCACGACCACGAGGTCGGCGAGTACCTGACGCTGCCGTCGCGAGACGGCCTCATGACCGACGACCAGATCATCGACATCATCCAGGCCTCGAGCGCCTTCCCGATCGCCTTCGGGCCGCAGGTGATCCGGCACTGCGCCGACCGGGGCGGCCACCACGGGCGCGCGGCCTGCGGGCAGCCGACCGCCGATCAGTTCATCGACGGCGGGGTGTTCGACAACGTCCCGCTCGGTCTGGCGGTCAGCCTGACGGGACAGATCCTGGCCCCCGCCGACGCCGAGCAGGTGCACTACCTCTACGTCGATCCGGACCACGCGCGCAGCTACGTCAAGCCGCCGCCGCCGCCGCCCGAGCGGCCCGAGACCGAGCGCGTCGGCCTCTCGACCACGTTCGACTTCATCTCCACCTTCGTCGAGGTTTCGCAGCAGTACGAGCTGCAGGCGGTGGCCCGCTACCTCTATAAGCCGATCGGCCGCGACGCCAACGGCCAGAAGATCCCGCCCCCCACGCCGCTGCCGCGGCTGAGCTCGCGGTTTCACCCGCTCATGGGCTCGTACCTGGCGAACTTCGGCGCCTTCTTCGCCGAGCCGTTCCGCGAGCACGACTTCTACGTCGGGGTCTACGACGGCCTGGTCAACGCCGCGCGCGAGCAGTGGAAGATCAACGCCGCCGAGCGGCCGCTCAGCGAGGAGGAGGCGGCGCACCTGGTGACCAGCGTGCGCGCTCTTCACGACCGGCTGGGGCTCGGCGCCACCGGCGCCGCGGCGGCCTCGTACATGGTCCGCCGGCTGCTCGACGACGAGCTCCGGCGGGCGGTCGCGCCCGACCTGGCGGCCAAGCTGCGCCAGACGCCCGACCCGAGTGGCAAGACGCTCGACGCCTGGCTGGCGGAGCGCGACCATCTGGCCGAAGCCGAGTCGCCGCCGCGGATCCCGTTCGAGCGCGTGCTGGTCGACGTCCTCTCCTGCCAGGGGCAGGCGGGAACGCTGCCGCCCGGCTGCGGCCCGCACGACAAGCCGGTCGCCGAGCAGGCCCTGACCGAGGTCGTCGACCACCTGCGGGGCGCGCTGGCGGCGGCGCGCGTCGACGCCGATCTCTACTTCACCGACGGGGACGAGCGGGGGTTCCTGCGCCACCCCGACCGCTGGTTGCGCAACGCCGAGATCGACGCCGCGGAGCGGCTCGATCAGATCGAGCACATCGACGGCTACCCGCTCGGCGAGCACGTCACCGCCGTCGCGCAGATGGTGCTGGAGACCGAGCCGCTGCGCCCGATCACCCCCGCCGACCTCGACCCCTCGAGCATCCCCGACCGGCGCTTGACGCCGACGCGCCTCCTCTTTCACCTGCTCCCCTACGAGGTCTCGGGGGACTTCGTTCACTCCGGCTGGCGCGTCGCCTACCGTCCCACGTTCGGACCCGAAGGGGGCCAGCTGGCGCTCATCACGCCGATCTCGCCCTGGATCTGGCAGCGGAGCACGCACCAGACCTTTCAGTCCGCGGGTGCGGGTCTCTTCTTCGCACCCGACACGCTGCTGGTCACCGGGCTCGAGGCCTTCGGCAAGGTCCAGTGCGCCTGGTTCGGCAGCTGCACGCCGGGCGCCGAGGTGGGCGCCTACTTCCTGGCCGGGAAGCTCCGGCTGGGCGCCGGCGTCGACGATTTTTCGGGCGTGCGCCGCTTGCAAAGTTGGATCGTCCAAGTCGGGATCGCCGACATCAACGGCCTCCTCTACTGGGGCGTGCGGCACGCCGTGCAATGAGCAGCGCGCCGCATTTCGGGTGAAGGGCCGGCCAAAATAGGACGATCACCTGGGGTCGAGCTTGTAACGCGCCGGGCCCGCACCACCTTGAAGGCGGGAAGCGATGCGGCTCGGCGGCAGGTTGGCGGGGACGGCGCTGGCGGCGCTCTGGGCGGTGGGATGTTCGTCGTCGAACGGCGCCCCGGGGCCGGCGGGGACCGGCGGTCAAGGCGGCGCCGGCGGCTCGGCGGGCGCGTTCGGAGGAGGCCTCGCTGGCGGCGGGTCGCCGGCCGGGACGGGCGGTACGACCAACGGCGCCCCGCCCGCGAACGGTGGCTCGAGCGCGGCCGGCAATCTCCCCGGCAGCGCTGGGACGGGCGGGCGCGCGGCCGGCGCGGGCGGCAGCGGCCCGGCGCCCGGCGGCAACACCGGCGGCTCGAGCGGAACGTCGACCGGGGGCGCGCCGGGATCGGCCTGCGCCGGGGCCGCGCTCACCACCTGTGCCGGGACGATGATGGGGGCCTGGTGCGTCGACACGTTCTTCGCCGGCAGTCCGGCGCCCCCCAGCTTCACCGGCGTCTGGTCTGACGGCCCGACCGACGTCTGGGCGGTCGCCGCGGACAATGGCGGCGCGGCCCTCCACTGGGACGGGTGCGCCTGGACGCAGTCGCCGCTGCCGAGCGCCGCGGGCCTGGAGGACGTCTGGGGCGCTTCCTCGACGGACGTCTGGGCCGTCGGGTTCGCCGGCACGGCGCTGCACTGGGACGGCAGCGCGTGGTCCGCGGCGGCGACCGGGACGACGAGCCCGCTCGGCGCCGTCTCCGGGACGAGCGGCAGCGACGTCTGGGCCGTGGGCGTCGGCGTGAGCCTCCATTGGGACGGGACGGGCTGGTCGATCGTCCCCGGTTTTCCTGCCAGCACGATGTTCGATCGCTTCGACGGCGACGTCTGGGCGGTGGCGCCTAACGATGTCTGGGCGGCCTTGGGCCTTCCGGACGGCCTGGCGCACTTCGACGGGACCAGCTGGACCACGACCGCGACGCCGTTTCCCGGCTTCGGGTTCTTCGGGATCTGGACCGACGGCACG